>Ga0222428_100042_pt1 | contig 322988 bp, 301 predicted proteins | sample 2B5Ametagenome_FD_182471 | JGI IMG/M metagenome (GOLD analysis project Ga0222428, IMG submission 182471) | Enriched microbial communities from leaf-cutter ant dump, University of Wisconsin, Madison, United States - 2B5A (version 2) | ecosystem: Environmental > Terrestrial > Nest > Insects nest...
GCTGAGTTTATCTCTGCCTTCCAGAACTGGTTGGCCATCACGCGCCAAACTCGTAACGAGACTTCTCACAAGGCTAAGGGTGAAACCGTGGCAACCCCCATGCTGACTGAGGGATTGGAAGACGAAAACTTCAAGACGATGCTGAAAATCATCAAAGCGCATGCCAAGCAAGAGCCAGAGGTTAAAGTCACGGCTACAGCGAGCACTTTATTTGCAAGATCAGCTAAACCTAAGGCTAAGCAAAGTGAGTCCTCAAAAACTACCATGAGTCCTTGTCCGTAACTATCTTAAGGTAAGAGTCATTAGCGCTAATGACTCTTATTGAACATAACTCCTATTGCTGATGCAGCCATTGTCAGCAACTGATAACTTGAGGAAACCGTATGATTAATAATAGAAACCAAGCCTTTGAGATTAAACTCGCCATACTCTATTATATTTTTGTTCCTTTGCTAATGCTGCTGTTTTTACCCACCTTGCTACCCTTTTTAGCTAGATTATTCAGGACAGAACCAAAGCCTGAGCTTCAGAACCATAAACTGGATTTAAAATTATTTACTTGGCATAATGAGCTCATACCCCATTGCCCAAAGCCAACTAGCCAGTACGTTAAGAACGCTTCTGTTAAGACGTTTTTTCTCCCAACAAGTAAACGTTAAGCCCCGCTATTTGCCTACTTTTAGCAATCAAAAATTGGAACTGCTCACCGAGCTCATCGATACTGCCCGCCGAGGTTTAGGGGCTTTAACAGCGTATATCGATGTTGCCCTCGCCGATAAACATCTCCAACTATCTGCTGGCCAAGTATCTATTCCAGGAGCACGGGGCCAAACTTTTCCATTCAGCGATAGAATCGTTTATGACATAGATAGACTTAAGCTAGCCTCTGATGCCATCATTACCGTTCGCCATGAATTAATTCACCGCTTGCTCCTAGTAGTCAGTTTAGGCGGCAGCCCAAAGGCTAGTGCCTCTCCATACCCGGAAAGTACAATTTTTCAAGCTATTTTACCTTTTAAAGACTCAGCACATAGAGATCAGCTGTTACAGGCCCTTCAAGAGGGTAATAACTTATTGCTCCAGTACAAACAAGATCCGCAGAAATTAGCAAAGCTTTACAAAAAATCTGTCTCAACCTATAAACCTAGGCAATACAGAAAAGCCAGGTCATTTTTTAATCCGGAAATGCCGGGTCAAGTTATTAAAATGGGCGTGGCGCAACAAGATTTTTATATCACTGAGGTAGATGAAAAAACCCTATACGGCTATTTTACCTCTAATATCAACTCCTTGATTGGGAAAGCGCAAGCCATGGTTGCCGATCGCATTTTTTATCTCCACAACCAAGCCAATTTATACGCTGAACAAAGTGCCACCACCGACAATGATCTGATGGAAGCCTATGTAGATATCGCCAGCCATGACGAAAGATTTTTGCAGGATTTTTATCCCGGCATTTACCAAGATATGCTGGCCAAAGTCCACGAATATAGACGTCTGCTATGTGACTCAGAAAATGACTCACATCCACTTTGTCCAACTAGGCCTTAAGAATGTTACTTAAGTTATAAACTTTTATTTGCGCTTCAAGGCAAGATGCATGAAAATAACTATAATTTATTGGATAAGAGGTTCACATGCCAACACGTCGTCAACTTGCCAATGCCATTCGTATTTTAAGCATGGACGCAGTCCAAAAAGCCAATTCTGGCCACCCCGGGATGCCCATGGGTATGGCAGATATTGCCGAAGTTTTATGGAATGATTTTTTAAAACACAATCCCGAAAATCCCGCTTGGCCCAATAGAGACCGATTTATCTTATCCAATGGCCACGGCTCAATGTTGCAATATGCTTTGCTGCATTTAGCAGGTTATGCTGTCTCCATTGAAGATTTAAAGAACTTTCGCCAACTGCATTCTAAAACGCCGGGCCACCCTGAACTAGGCTATACACCTGGCGTTGAAACGACTACAGGCCCCTTAGGTCAAGGGCTTGCCAATGCCGTGGGCATGGCGCTTGCCGAGAAAATTTTAGCGGCCCAATTTAATCGCCCCGGGCACTCCATCATTGATCACTCTACCTATGTGTTTCTGGGTGATGGCTGTTTAATGGAAGGCATTTCGCATGAGGTCTGTGCCTTGGCCGGCACACTACGATTAGGCAAGCTCATCGCTTTTTGGGATGACAATGGTATTTCTATAGACGGCCAGGTGGCCGGTTGGTTTACCGATGATACTCCCAAACGCTTTGAAGCCTATCATTGGCACGTTATTGCCGATGTCGATGGCCATGATCCAGAATCCATTCGAAACGCAATTTTAGCAGCCCAAGCCGTCAAGGATAAACCCAGCCTCATTTGCTGCAGAACCATCATAGGTTATGGTGCACCTATTCTGGCGGGTCATCATAAGGTACATGGCGCTCCTCTGGGTCATGATGAAATCGCTGCTACCCGCCATAATTTAGGCTGGTCGCACCCGCCCTTTGAAGTGCCCGAAGATATTTATGCAGCCTGGGACGCTAAGGCAAGGGGTAATAGTCAAGAACAAGCCTGGCAGGAACGTTGGCAGGCATATCAGCAAGCCCATCCTGAACTTGCTAAGGAATTGCAAAGACGTCTCAAGGGTGAGCTTCCGGCTTTTTGGCAGGACATTGCCTTTACCCTCATTCACTCTGAGCAGGATCAAAACAATAGCATCGCAACGCGTAAGGCATCGCAAAATTGGCTAGAAGCCGTCGGAACCGTGTTGCCCGAGCTGCTGGGAGGATCGGCGGACCTGACTCATTCCAATTTAACCAATTGGTCAGGCTCCAAGTCGGTTAGTGCTGAAGATGCCTCCGGCAATTACATCAATTATGGCGTCAGAGAATTTGGTATGGCGGCCATCATGAATGGTATCGCCGTTCACGGCGGTTTTATTCCCTATGGCGGAACATTTTTGACCTTTGTCGATTATGCGCGTAATGCCGTGCGCATGTCTGCCCTCATGAAACAACGGGTCATCTATGTTTTTACCCATGACTCCATTGGTTTGGGTGAAGATGGGCCTACCCATCAACCGGTAGAACACATTGCCATGCTAAGATTAACACCTAACGTAAGCACTTGGCGGCCTTGTGATGAGGTTGAAACAGCCGTTGCTTGGCAAGCTGCCATCGATAACAAAACGGGGCCTACCTGCTTGTTATTATCAAGACAAAATCTACGCCATCAAAAACGGGATTTAGACACATTGCTCAAGGTTAAGCGTGGCGGCTATATTTTAAAAGATTGCACAGGACTTCCCGATGTCATTATAATTGCCACCGGCTCTGAAGTAGGCCTTGCCATGGCGGTAGCTGAGGAATTAAAAACCTCTGAAAGCCGCGCGGTACGAGTGGTTTCCATGCCCTCGCCCGATGTATTTGCCCTGCAGGACAATGGTTATCAGGAAAGCGTTCTGCCCTCGCATATTAAGCGTCGAGTTGCCATTGAGGCAGGGGCTTCTGACCTATGGTATAAGTATATTGGCCCAGAAGGCCTGGTTATTGGCTTGGATAGATTTGGTGAGTCAGCTCCGGCTGAGGAAGTCTATAAAGCCATGGGCTTTACAGTGGATAAAATTGTCAAAAGAATTGAAACCTTGTTTAAGTAAAAATGGGAGATAGAGAATGACTATTCGCGTTGCAATCAATGGTTATGGGCGTATTGGCCGTAATGTTTTACGCGCCCACTACGAATATCTAAAGCACCCCGAGATCCAGATTGTTGCGCTCAACGATATTTCTAATCCCGAAGTTAGCGCCCATTTAACCCGTTATGATACCACTCACGGTCGATTCAACGCCGAGGTCGAACTGGAAAAGGATCACCTTGTGGTTAATGGCGATAAGATCAGGCTGATCTCAAGCCGTGATCCCGCTCAATTGCCTTGGCAGGAACTTGGAATAGATGTGGTCTTAGAATGCAGTGGTTATTATACCAGTGGTCAAACCGCAGGCATGCATCTTCAGGCCGGTGCTAAGAAAGTTGTCATTTCAGCCCCTGGTACCGAAGTTGATGCCACCATTGTCTATGGGGTCAACCACCACGTCTTGAAACCGCAACACCAGATCATTTCCAATGCTTCGTGCACAACCAATTGCCTAGCGCCCTTAGCTAAGCCCTTGCAACAAAAATTAGGCATCGTCAGCGGTTTGATGACCACCATACATGCCTTCACCAATGACCAGGTGATCCTAGATGCCAACCATAAGGATCTACGTCGTGCTCGCTGCGCTTCTCAATCCATGATCCCCACCAAAACGGGTGCGGCAAGTGCCTTGGGTCTCGTTTTACCCGAACTCAAGGGCAAGTTAGACGGCTTTGCCATGCGTGTTCCCACCATTAACGTTTCGGTGGTGGACTTAACCTTTACTGCAGCCCGTGAAACGTCTGCTGAAGAAGTCAACGCCATTTTACACCAAGCTGCTCATGGCGAACTCAAAGAAGTCTTAGGTTATAATACCGAGCCCCTAGTATCCATTGATTTTAACCATAATCCCTTATCCTCTATCTTTGACGCCACCCAAACCCGGGTAATAGGCAACACGGTTAAGGTTTTAGCCTGGTATGACAACGAATGGGGCTTTTCTAACCGCATGCTAGACACTACCAAGGCCCTGATCAATGCCTGAGCAAAGGGAAAATACCATGCTTAAGATGACTGAGCTTGACCTCAAAGCCAAGAGACTATTGATCCGCGAAGACTTTAATGTGCCCTTGCAGCAAGGTAAAATCACGGATGATACGCGGATCCGAGCCGCCCTGCCCACCATGCAGCATGCTCTCAATGCCGGTGCAGGGATTCTGTTGATCTCACATCTGGGTAGACCTACCGAGGGACACTATGATCCAGAGTATTCTTTAGAGCCCATTGCAAAGCGCTTAAGCGAGTTGCTCGCTCATCCCGTACGTTTCGAGCGTGACTGGTTGCAAGGTGTAAGTCTTAGCTCTGGTGAAATCGTCGTTTGTGAAAACGTGAGGTTTAACCCGGGCGAAAACGCCAACGATGCCGCCTTAGCTCAGCAAATGGCTAAACTCTGCGATGTCTTTGTGATGGATGCCTTTGCTACCGCGCATAGAGCTCAAGCCTCAACGCATGGGGTGGCAAAATACGCAGCCTGTGCCTGCGCGGGGCCCCTACTGGTGGCCGAGGTAGAGGCTTTAGCACAAGCCACTGCAAAATCCGAAAAACCCGTGGTTGCCATCGTGGGTGGCTCCAAAGTCTCTACCAAACTTCAGGTGCTACAATCTCTAGTCCAGTTAACCGATCAATTGATAGTCGGCGGAGGTATTTTAAACACCTTTATGGCGGCAGCTGAACTCAGCATTGGTAGTTCTTTGCATGAGCCCACCATGATAGGCATGGCAAAGGAAATCCTTCAAACCGTACGTCAAAGAGGCGGCGAAATTCCCTTACCCATTGACGTGGTGGTTGCCAGCGAATTCACTGCCAATGCCAAGCCCGTGGTTAAATTAGTTCAGGAGGTCATGGCCGGCGATATGATCTTGGACATTGGCCCGCAAACTGCAAAACACTTCAGCACCTTTTTAGCCAGTGCCAAAACCATTTTATGGAATGGCCCCGTCGGCGTATTTGAGTTTGATGCCTTTGCCCAAGGTACCAAGACACTGGCACAAGCCGTTGCTAATAGCCAAGCCTTTTCAATTGCGGGTGGTGGCGACACATTAGCCGCCATTGAGAAATTTGGTGTAAGTGATAAGATAAGTTACATATCTACAGGTGGAGGAGCGTTTCTGGAGTTCCTTGAAGGTAAGCAATTACCAGCGCTTGCCATTTTGGCCGAGCGTGCCTTTAACCACACAGCTTAAAGAGACCATATGATACGTAGGACAAAAATTATCGCAACCCTAGGGCCCGCTACCGACAAAGATGATATGCTGGAAAAAATATTACGCGCGGGAGTTGATTTAGTTAGAATTAACTTTTCTCACGGTAAGGCTCAAGATCACGAAAGACGCATTTCGCAAGCCCGCACTATTGCCCAAAAAATAGCCAAGGAAATAGGTGTAATTGCCGACTTGCAAGGCCCTAAAATTCGCATTGCGCGTTTTCAGGAAGGCAAGATTTACCTTCAAACCGGTAACTCATTCATTTTAGATGCGGCGCTCGCCTCAGACGCGGGCACAGTCGAGCGAGTGGGCATCGATTATAAAGACCTGCCTCACGATGTTCATCCCGGTGATACCCTCTTATTGGATGATGGACGTTTAGAGCTTGAAGTGGTGCAGGTGCTAGCTCAAGAAATTCACTGTCGCGTTAAGGTGGGTGGTGAACTCTCTAATCACAAGGGTATTAATCGTCAAGGTGGAGGCCTTTCCGCCAACGCTTTAACCGATAAGGATAGACAAGATTTAATCGTAGCTGCGCGTTGTGGGGCAGATTATATGGCCGTTTCTTTTGTCCGTAACGCCGAGGATATTGCAGAAACCCGTAAATTATTGGACGAAGCTCACTCCAAGGCCGGCATCATCGCCAAAATTGAACGCATTGAAGCCATCACTCATTTGGATTCCATCATTCAGGCCTCAGATGCCGTGATGGTAGCGCGTGGTGACTTAGCCGTTGAAATAGGTGATGCTGAAGTTCCCGGTGTACAAAAACACATTATTCAAAGAGCTCGTAGCGCTAATAAGGCGGTGATCACGGCAACCCAAATGATGGAGTCCATGATTCACAGTCCAGTGCCTACCCGAGCCGAAGTCTCCGACGTTGCCAACGCGGTGCTTGATGGCACCGATGCCGTAATGCTTTCGGCAGAGACGGCAACCGGTGACCATCCCGATAGCGTTGTTGCAGCCATGGCACGTATTTGCATCAGTGCCGAAAAACAACCTCGCGCCAATACCTCAAAACATCGCATTGAACTGCGCTTTAAACGGGTGGATGAAGCCATTGCCATGGCAACGATGTATACGGCTAACCACCTTGATATTAAGGCAATTCTTGCCTTGACCGAATCGGGTTCCACGCCCTTGTGGATGTCGCGAATTCGCTCCGGCATTCCCATTTATGGCCTCAGTCGTCATACCCAAACTCAAAGACGCATGACTCTCTATCGAGGCGTGTATCCCTTAGCGTTTGACATCACCCAGTATACTCGAGACGACGTCAATCAGGCAGCTGCCAGAGAACTTGAAAAACGAGGTTTAGTGGAAAACGGCGACCTGGTTATCTTAACCAAGGGCGATTTAGTGGGTAAACACGGTGGCACCAATGCCATGAAAATTCTGCAAATAGGCGAGATTCATTAAACTCAACAAGGCTAAACCAGGCTCATTACTTGCCTGGTTTAGCCATTGCTTAACTTGATTTAACCGACGTTGATTTTACTAACGAGGTTAAGTAAACCAACAGTGCCAAACCACCCAAGCCTAAGAACAAGCTTGCCAAGCTTAACACCGAGTTTGTGGGTAGATAACCCAGCAAAAACACACAAACTACGCTAAAACCCATGTTAATAAAGTTCATCATCGCCGATGCATAGGCCTTATCCGTTGCCCCACTAGTAGCCAAGCTTGAAGCATTGGCAAATACCAAGGAAAGGCCTGCGTATATGACTATCATGGGCAAAAATAAAACCCATGCTGAAACATAGCCGCCAAAGCTCACCATCCACATCAATACTTCGCCGAGTAAGGCGATGGCTAAGCCTAGCCCAATGCAGCGATTTGCAGACCACTTTTCAGCTAAGTACATGGCCCATATTGAACCTAATAGCATACCTATGGGTGGCAACAGGTTATAAAGTCCATATTGGCTAGGATTCAGTTGCAACTGACTCATGGCCAAAAAAGGCGCTAGACTGGCAAAAATGTAAACTATTGCCGTACCTGCTCCCACTAACCCTGCACAACATATCAGTTGAACATTGGTCAACTGGGCTAAATAGCCTTTGAGTATCAAGCTTGCTCTTAAGGCCTGGGTATCCTTTTTAGCCGCAGTTTCTGGCAACCGACTGCAGAGGATGAGCAATAAAACGCCATAGCCTACCAGCAGATAAAAGCAACTTTGCCAGCTGATGTTCTCAACCAAATAACCACCTAAGCTCACTGCCAAACCAGGAGTAATGGCAAACGCTAAAATCAAATAGGAAATGATCCTAGTTGCTTGTTGTTGTGGATAAACATCGCCTATCAAGGTAAAGGTCATTTTTAGGCCACAACCTGCGCCTAGCGCCATCAAGAGTCTTGCTAGCACTAATAACCAAAACGCCTCTATGCTTGCGGCAAAACAACATAAGCAAGCCGCTACAATTTCTAGACCTATGCCTAAATATAAAGTGGGTTTGCGACCAAACCGATTGGCTAATGGCCCATAGAGCAATTGTCCTAAGGCATAACCCACTAAAAAAAGGCTGATGGTCAATTGGGCGTCGCTCATGCTAATGCCAAAGTGTTTAGCAATCGCGGGCAAACCCGGGGTAAATAAAACCGCGCAAACGGAACCAAATGAAACTAATAACACCAAGGTTAATAGTGGTAATTTCGTTATAGATTGTTTTGTCATCATCTTTCTCCTTACTAACGCTTGCCAGTATAGCCATTAATTAACGTGCAATTAATAGGCCAAAACGTTAATATTTATTAACTTTTAGTTATGAATTCTAGACATGAGCAAATTAGAACGGATCAGCACCTTTATAAAAGTTGTTGAAGAGCAAGGGTTTGCGGCTGCGGCAAGAGTTTTAAATATTTCAGCTGCCGCAGTTAGCAAACAAATTAGCGCTTTAGAAAAATCCTTAGGGGTGGAATTATTAAGGCGAACCACGCGTCACCTTCAATTAACAGAGCTGGGTCAGCAATATTACGCGCAGTGTAAGCAAGCCATCAAGCAGCTTGAGGAAATTGAAACCTCAATTATTTGGGGAAAAAGCCAGCCCAGCGGCAGTTTGCGCATCACCAGCAACCGCTATTTTGCCGATAACTTTATCCTGCCGCGCTTGAAAGAGTTTTTAAGTCAGTATCCGCAAATTACCTTGCATTTAGAATTAGCCGAACGTTTTCCCGACCTTCTCCAAGAAGAAATCGATATTTTATTTGGAGTTTCAATGCAGGGTTCGGCCGATTTAATGTGTCGTAAGGTGGCAAATACCCGCTATGTGCTATGCGCCTCACCTGACTATTTAGCCAAATATGGCACTCCACGTTTGCCTGACGACCTTAAAAACCATCGCTATATCACTCACTCCATGCGCAAACCCGGTGATGTCCTAAGCTTTGCCGAGCATAAGGTACACCTTGAGCCGCAGCTTTGGCTTAACGATGCCAAGGCCATGCTAACCTCGGCCCTACAAGGCGTTGGCATCGTAAAATTACACGAATACATGGTCAAAGAGGCCTTGGCTAAGGGTGAACTTATAGAACTATTAGCAGAATACAGCGAGCCCGATCTACCCGTGTATTTATATTATCAACCCAGTCGCTACCTATTGCCAAAAATCCGTTGCTTTATTGACTTTTATTTTAAACCCTAGGCGTTTGACCTTTCGCTAAACAGCGACTATCTTTAAAGTAAAAACCAACAGTAGGAGGCATTATGGGCGATAAAAATCTTCAACCCAAAACCGAGCAAGAATTAGACCAAGTTAGCGGCGGCGTTTTGGATCTCAGAAAATCTACAGAAAAACCCATGGTAGAACCTATAAGCACTGAAGATATAGCCGGTAGGTCGATGCCATTGACTCCACCCCCATAATAGGGGTTGGTTATCCCATCCAGCTCTTGCCAAACTAGGTTTTTAGGGTATGCTAAGATAATTACCCTAACATCCAAGCCCGATGCGCAAACCACAAATTTGGCCGGCTGTAATCGGCAATAGTTTAGAATGGTATGATTTTTCTCTCTATGGCTATCTTGCCGCCCTGCTCGCGCCCTTATTTTTTGCTCACACCGCAGATCTTAATTCCCTACTAACGGCTTTTTCACTCTATGCCATTGGCTTTGTGATGCGTCCGCTGGGAGCGGTCTTTTTTGGCCATTATGCCGACCGTTACGGCCGCAAACAGATGTTGAGCGTAGCCATCATCCTGATGGGTTTGGCAACTACTTTAATAGGTGTCTTGCCAACCTATGCCAACATTGGCATCTGGGCGGGCATTTTATTATTGGGCTGTAGGTTATTGCAGGGTTTTGCCCTAGGTGGTGAGTTTGGCGGTTCAGCCGTTTACATCATTGAACAAGCCCCCCTCTCGCAACGAGGTCTCTATGGTAGCTTAAGTATGGCTGGAACTTTTTTAGGCCTGTTACTAGGAGCCATCGTTACCAGTTTATTACAAAGCCTGTTAACCCAATCTCAAATGAGCAGCTTTGGCTGGCGCCTGCCATTTTTAAGTAGTTTTATCTTGGCGGGACTTGGGCTTTATCTACGCTTTAAAATGCCAGAGTCGACATTATTTTTAAGCAACCGAGCCCAATTGATTCGTAAACCCTGGCTTAAACTCTGGCAAAACCATAAATGGGCCTTATTTCAAGCCACCTTGATCGTCTGGTTATCAGCCTTAAGCTTCACCCTAAGCTTTATCTTTTTACCCTTCTATTTTCAGCATTACTACGGCTTTGCCACCGGCAAAACTCTAGGCCAGAATTGCCTTTGCATGCTGGTGTGTGCGGTTTTCATCACAGTGTTTGGCTATAGCAGTGATAAGATTGGCCGCAAACCCCTATTGCTGACAGCGGCCATGGCGGCTTTTGGATTAAGTTACCCGCTGTTTTGGCAGTTTAATCAGGCTGCCGATATCCTGCACGGCTTCTTTTTACAGCTAGGTCTTAGCCTGATCACCGGCTTGATCTGCAGTGTCAATAGTACCCTGTTGGCAGAATTATTTCCCCTCTCGGTACGCTGCACGGGTTTTTCACTGGCCTACAATCTGGCCAATGCCCTTTTCGGCGGCACTGCCTTGGCCTTCTTAACCTGGGCCATAGCCAAAACCGATAATTTACTCATGCCAGGCTATTATCTTAGCCTCACCGGTCTGCTGGTTCTAATCGGCCTCTTTCGGCTCAAAGATCGCTGTCGATTTGAATTAAGCTAAATCTGTGAGACGCTCAGTGCGCCTCATCCCAATTGTTACCTACTCCCACATCGACAATTAAGGGTACACTGAGCTTGGCCGCATTCATCATGCAGTCGCGGATTTTGTCACTGGCCTTAACAACGTCGGTCTCGGCAATTTCAAATACCAGTTCATCGTGCACCTGCATGATCATTTGCCCGTCGATTTCGGGTTTTACGATGCACTCCGCGGTTTTTATCATGGCTAATTTAATGATATCGGCGGCGGTGCCCTGCATGGGAGCGTTGATGGCAATCCGCTCAGCAGCGCGCTGGCGCTGCAAATTGCGCGAAGTAATTTCAGGCACGTATAAGCGGCGGCCAAACAGCGTTTCCACATAACCCAATTGTTTGGCTCTAAGTCGGGTCTCTTCCATATATTGTTTCACCCCGGGATAACGGGCAAAATACGTTTCGATGTAAAACTGAGCCTCGTGCCTGGCAATGCCCAACTGTTTGGCCAGACCAAACGCCGACATGCCGTAGATCAATCCAAAGTTTATCGCCTTGGCACTGCGCCTTTGTAAAGACGTCACCTCGGCAAGATCCACTTCAAAAATTTCCGCGGCAGTGGCACTGTGAATATCCAGGTCATTGGCAAAGGCCGTCAACAAGCCCTTATCTTGAGACAAATGCGCCATGATCCGCAGCTCAATTTGAGAATAATCCGCGGCAACTATCTTATAACCCTTGGGTGCTATAAAGGCTTGGCGAATACGCCTACCCTCTTCGGTACGTACCGGAATGTTTTGCAAATTGGGGTCGGTCGACGATAAACGCCCGGTGGCCACCACCGCCTGGTTATACGAGGTATGCACTCTACCGGTTTTAGCATTGATTTGTTCGGGTAGCTTGTCGGTGTAGGTGGATTTTAATTTGCTTAAGCTGCGATACTCTAAAATCAATTTGGGCAAGGGATAGCTTAGGGCCAATTCCTGCAGAACATTTTCCGCAGTCGAGGGTTGGCCGGTCGGCGTTTTTTCTAACACGGGTAAACCCAGTTTGGTGTATAAAACATCCTGCAATTGCTTGGGCGAGCCCAAGTTAAACACCTGCCCTGCCATAGCATAGGTTTGCTCCTCAAGCTCCAACAGTCGTTTAGCTAACTCCTGGCTTTGCTGCAGCAGCAAATTGGCATCGATGAGCACCCCATTGCGTTCCAGACGTGGCAGCACGGTTAACATCGGCATCTCTATGGCCTCAAACACCAGGCGCAAACCCGCTTGCTCCTCAATGCTGGGCCAAAGCTTTTGATGCAGTTGCAGGGTAATATCGGCATCCTCTGCCGCATAGGGGCCCGCCGTTTGCAAGGGAATTTGATTAAAGGTAAGCTGCTTGGCACCCTTACCCGCGATATCGGTAAAACTCACGGTTTTATGGCCTAGGTATTTTAAGGCCAGGCTATCCATGTCGTGCCGGTTGGCGGTACTATTTAACACATAGGACTCTAGCATGCTGTCAAAGGCCACGCCTTGCAAACAAATGCCGTGATTGGCCAGCACCGTCATATCGTATTTTAAATTATGGCCAATTTTTTTATGCTTAGGACTCTCTAGCAAGGGTTTTAACTTTGCCAACACAAGGTCTTTAGCCAGCTGCTCCGGGGCATCCATGTAATCATGGGCAAAGGGCAGATAGGCGGCCTCATGCGGGCTGATGGCGAAGGAGACACCGACCAATTGGGCTTGCATATAATCAAGGCTGGTGGTTTCGGTATCAAAGGCAAACATCTTGGCCTCTTCCAATCGTTTTAGCCAGTTGTCAAAAGTGGCCTCATCCAAAATGATCTGATAATCGGCGGCGATTTTCGGCACTTGCGGCTCGGCGTCTAAAAGTTCGGCCAGCCAGCTTTTAAACTCCAGCCTTTTATACCAATCGATGAGCAGAGGTCTATCGGCCTGCTTAATCACTAAGTCCTGAGGTTTAAATTCAAGAGAAACATCGCACTTAAGCGTGACAAGCTCGCGCGATAGGGGCAAGGTGGTTAAGGCGGCGCGTAGATTTTCGCCAATTTTGCCGCTGATTTCATCCGCCCTTTGCATGAGATTATCCAAGCTGCCATAGGTTTGTAACCATTTGGCAGCGGTCTTGGGACCAACCTTGGCAACGCCCGGCACATTGTCGACGGTGTCACCCACTAGGGCAAAATAGTCTACGACTTGAGCCACCTCTACCCCCAGCTTTTCCCTAACTCCGTTTTCATCCAGCACGGTATTGCTCATGGTATTGATGATGGTCACCGTTTCAGATACCAATTGCGCCATGTCCTTATCGCCGGTGGAAATCAGGCAGGGAATGTTCTGGGCCTTAGCCTGCATGGCCAAGGTGCCAATCACATCATCGGCCTCAACCCCCGACTCAACCAACACAGTGATTCCCAAGGCCTTGATGATGGCGTGCAAGGGCTCAATTTGCGAGACCAAATCACTGGGCATGGCCGGTCTATGAGCCTTGTATTCGACAAACAGCTCATCCCTAAAGGTTTTACCCTTGGCATCGAAGACCACTGCCATCAGCTCAGGCTGATAATCGGTGAGCAAACGCCGCAGCATGTTGAGTACTCCGTAGATGGCACCCGTGGGCTGGCCCTTGGAATTGGTCAAGGGCGGCAAGGCATGAAAGGCGCGATACAGATAAGATGAGCCATCAACGAGGATCAAGGGTTTTACTGCGGACATAGTGTTCTCAAAGCGATAATCAAACCCATAGAATAGCATAGTCAATTTGCAAATTGGTATTCCTTTACTATAGTTAAAACAAGTTAGTTACTTTTCGAGAGAATAAACATGCCAAAACCTACCCCACAACAAATCCAAGAAATGAATGGTTTGATCCAAGAATTCAATGACTTACAAAAAGAATATATCGATAAACAGCCACGACCACGCGATTTACCACCACGGCTAAAACAAATTAGAGACCAGATATCACGGAAAGTAGATGAATCAATCCTACCTTTAGCTAATGGTGAAAGCTTGGATCCATTGATTAATAACGTACTAGTCTGTAGAGGCAAAGTGATGGAGAACTACAATGCATTAGATAATAACACATCTCGATCTAGCGTTACACCCGCTGATATTCCTCTAATACAGGAACAACCTCTACAACAGATATCCATCATAGATGACTCTCCACAACCACTGCAAACCGTTGTGCATGAGCGGGCGCGTAATAATTTAAGAGGCTATGAAACGATTATTGTAAATGAAAGACTCCAGACTGAAACAAATCCAATAACACGCGAATATGAGGAAAAGATTGAAGACGACCTACTCAATAACATGCAAGCTGCTCTTGATATTGCACTTGATGAAGATAAAAATCATGAACAAAAAAAACAAGAGCTGCAAAAGCTGCAAAATGAAAATGAATCTTTAGGGGCTGGATACCTAAGTTTGGCTGGAAAAAATAACTATCAAAATGAAAGGCTGAATTTTCTCTTGATCCGGGCCAATAACTTTATGATCAATGCCTTAGAGCTAGTAGATCCTAATGTTACTGTCAAAAATCATATCAATTTGCAAGCTCAATTGGATAATACTGAAGCAATTTTAAATTCTTCTAATCCTGATTATAAGAACATTTCTGAATTCGAGTTTTATGTTCAGACCTTCCAATTTATTGATAAACTCAGTAAATTCCAACACAAACGGGAAAAATTACTGACTGAAAAAGATGATTTAACGGCTCAAATACAAGCAAACCGAGATCAAAGAACAAAAAACCTTAAGGAATTAGAAGAACTACAAAAAGCTAATCCCCAAGACGTAGAAAAAATAAATATCCTGAAACAGGCAAATCTGGGAATTCAGGATAGAATAAGGGATATTAATGCTAAACTTGAAAAAAACACCAAAGAGCAAGGGGATTTAGTTACAAAAATAAAGACTGAGGAAGATACATACCTCAACTTTGCTCGTGAGCATAAACTTTCAGGTGCTATGACAGCCGAGCAATACAAGATGGCTAATACGGCTCTTAATCAAAGTAGTGCAATACGCACTAGTCAAGATTTAGAAGCAATAAAAGCGGTGCGCGCAGACCTCAAAGCACTAAGTGATGAGATCAGTCAAGCGATAGCAGCAGGGCCCAACTCAATTAAATTTAACACCATTGGGCAGATTAGAATTCTTCCCTTGTATCCCTTTGTTTCAGGCATAGCCGCTGCTATTGGCTTGGTTCACTCACTGGAAGCAGGTTTTTACAATCGATTAAAAGATGCAGCTCAAGTGATAGACAAAATCGTCGATGGCATTGCCGATACCAAGATGTTTTTTACGGTGGCCGGCGGTGAGCTTGCAAAAATTGCCGTGGCGCCCGTTCTATTGTCAATTGAAGCACTCAATAGAATTGTACAGGGCTTAACCTATGCCGTGAGCTTTCTTAATACTTGTGTTAAGGGTATTACGGCTATGATGAGCTTTTTCGGTAGAGTTTCTCAGGCTTTAGGCTTTGATAAACTGGCTTCGGTATTTGAAACAATAAGTGGCGGATTGGCAAAATGGACCAAAGGTGTGGATGACCGGATTAATTCGGTTTGGGATTTCACCAAGAAAGTTGAAAATTTACAAGGAAAGTTTGAAAAATGGCTGGATGGCAAAGTTGACGCTAAATGCAAAGCCATACTTGAAGAGAGTAATGCACTTAAAGATCTTCTCACAAAGGGGTTTAAAGATTATTGTGACCAAAAAGTTGCCTTAGCCCAACATGATAAAGCGGCTATTCAAGATTGGGCTCAAGAGAAAAAAGCAGAGATGACGTTCGAGGGTAATTTTACCTTTAGAAAAAATGGTATGACCGGTCAATATGAATTTTATGTTCCAGAAAATTTTATCAAAGACTCGGCAAAGGCTCAGGAAATTAAGGAAAAATGTCATAGTATATTAACCGAGGCCTGTAAGGATTCCGACGTTATTTTAATTATGAAAAAAGATAGTGAAGGTAATCCTTGCTATCAATTCAGTGGACCTGATAAGGCTGTTAAAGCGGTAGTTGAACAGGTGAATAAGGAATTCAAAGAATATGGTAACGAGCTTATTGCAGAAAGAAAAGCTGCTCGACAAAAAATCATAGAGAGAAGAGCCGAAAAGCGTATAGAGCTTGGCGGAGAAAGTAATAATTCCCGAGTAGAATATGGCAACGAAAATGGAAATTCTGTCCTTTATAACTCGCGTATCACTATGGGTAGCAAATAATTATTGACTAGCCTAACTCCTTCTCTCGAGAAGGAGTTAATTTTTACAGGAAACCATTATGGCCCAAACTCCGCGTGCCTTTAACATTCAGCAAGGCCCCAGTCTTATTAAAAAGGATTTGGATGCATTGGAGGAAAAATTTATCAAACTCTCTCGTTCCAAGCCCTATCGCTCTGACCGGGCATTGGAGATCGAGTTGAAAAGATTGTTGTTAGAACTAGCTGAAATCCAACAGCGCTTTGAACAAGTCCAAGCTGAGCAACATCATAACGATCAACAGTTGATGCAGGAAAATCAACGCAGCATAGAACGGCTTTCGCACTACACCGACTTGGGTTACCTTAAGGTAGATACCAAACCCGCTCCAACCATCGTTGCGGAAAAATCTCCCGAGCCTCAACCTAAAGTACAAGCAACGCCAGAACCATCTCATGCTGAGCCCGTTGAAAATACGCAAGCCAAATCCACCGCGCCTACGCCAATGGGCATGCGCTTTGGCCAAACTCCAAGTCTGCGTCGAGATTGACAGCTGAGTTTAATTGACAGACTGTTCTTAAAAACAATGGGGCAATTTGCAATTTGTCATTTCTTGACTATAGTTTAAAGAATCCATTTTTTTGAGAAAGTATTATGCCTGCGCCTACTCCTCAAGTGAATCCAGCAAATCGGCCGCCTATAAAACAAACGCCCGGTTATACCACCGTGCAGGTTGAGCGGAATTTTCAAACTCTTGTTAAGCCCATGACTGAAAAAGAGTTTGAAAAACAATATCGAATAATGCTGCGCGCCATTATCGCCAATGCCGATAACCCGCAAAAAAAGACCGAGCTTGTCGGTAAGGCTAATACCCTTGCAGAAAATTATTTGCAAGGCTTGAAAGATGCCGATGAAAAACCCAGTGCCCGCGTCAATTTTTTACTCCATAGGGGCAATAATCTTTTTACCAATGCGCTGGCGGGTGAGGATAAATCGGTCTTAGAGCAACAGCATAAAAATACGCTTGAGCACTTAATAAAACGTCAATATCCAGAACCGATTACCCCACTGGAATTTTATCTCACTACCTCTAGCCACATTGATGAACTGAGTAAATTTCAGCACCAGCGTACCAAGCTGCTAGATGAAAGAGATAACTTAGCTCAGCAAAAATTGACTTTACAAGACCAGTTAAGCCAAGACCAAGCAAAGCTAGACTCAGTTGATGCAAAGCTAGCAACTCTTGATGAAAAAAATGCGGATCATGCCGACGAGAGGTCAAAATTACTGCAGGAAAAAACTCAGCTAGAGCAAGGTCTGGAGGAATCAAAGGAGCAGCTCAAGTCAGTTCAGAAAGAAACTACGGCTAATGCAAAAAATCTTGCTACGCTAGAAAGACAAATCCAAAGGCGTTGTGAAGCCTATGCTAATTTTGAGCACAGGCATTTTTTATCCGGCGCCATGACCCAGGAGCAAAGCGCAACTGCCACTCAGGTCAAAAATTATGGCGAGGATATGCTCAAGGCTGAAAACCCTGCTTCGCTTAATGAGCTTAAGCCAAAGCTAGCCGATATCAATAATCAGGTCACGACCGCTTTGAGCCAAGAACCAAATTTTGCAATCAATCCCATTCACAGCATAACGCCGCTGAAAATCTTACCTCTTCACCTGGCGATAACCAGCGTTGAGTCTGCGGTAAATTTTGCCCTCAATCTCAAAGAAAAACTGCATAACATGCTGGAGAAAAGCGCTCAAATTGTGGATAAGGTCATCGATGGACTTGCCAAAGCGCCTCAAGCCTTTGTCAATGCCATGGCAACCATTCATAAGGCTGCTGTAACTCCCGCCTTCATGCTCATCAAGGCGGTCAATTTTATCGTTAAAGCAGTCAACTCCACGCTTTCGCTGCTGAATAAGGGTTTAAAGGCGCTTGATAAGGCTGCCGTGTGGCTAGCAAATGGTCTCGAAGCCTTGCCTGGCCCTGGTGCGGCAACTTGGTTATTGAGTAAGCTGCATCACGGCTTAAAGGCTCTGACCGAGTTCACTGACAAGGTGACGGGTGCCACGCAAAAATTTACTCAGGGCGTAGATAAGTTTCAAACCGATTACTTCAGCTCTATCGATAGGGAACGAGACGCGGCTAATAATGAGATCAAAGCCGCGGCTCAAGAGTTAAAATCTGCCCTTACGGGGCCCATCCACAATCATTGTGAAAAGGTACAAAAGTTAATCGAGCATGACCGTCAAGCAGTTAAAGCCTGGAGTCAAGAACAAAGGGAAAGGGCTACTCTTGAGGGTAAATTTGGCTTTGAGAAAAACGCTCTAACCGGTAGCCATGAATTTTATATCCCTAAAAGTTTTGCCGAAACGCCTGGCTTGCAGGAAAAATGTTTGGCGACCTTAAAGCAAGCTTGTGATGAGCAGGGTGTATTATTAACGATCAGCAAAGATAACGATGGCAATCCTTGCTATAAATTTAGTGGTCCCAATGCTGCGGTTGAAAATGTGATTCAAAAGGTTGATGAAAAAATTAAACAAGACGGTAATCAGCTTATTGCAGAACGCGAACAAGAAAGGCAGGCCCAAATTCAGGCCAGACAAGAAGCGCGACAAAGAATCGAGCAGGACTATAACCAGCAGAGACAAGACAATAATTCATCTAGTCCCTCTCCTGGATTTAATAGATAGAGATATTGAGCTTAAGTTCTTAGTTTTGTTGTAAAACCTTCAGCAGTGGAGAAACTGGCAAGACGAGCCTAGAACTCCACTTTTTCGTTCTGGTTATAGCCTGAATTCAAAAGTGCTATTGACTCTGAAATCACCGCTTGACCGCTTTTAACTCGGCTGCATGCTAGGTGCAGGAGTCCAATTTGGCGCAGGCTTAAACTTACTCACAACCCCTTGTAGCTCAGCTTGCACATAATCCCGAAACAGCTTAACTTCATCATTGGTGATACTTAAAAGCGGCAGTTTTTCTAGACGTTGTTGTAATGCAGCAAGCTGCTCGGCTGCAAGAACGTTGGGACTCTTTAATGTGGTACAAAGCTTTGCTACATCGACTCTCAATTTGGCCTCAAGTTCACGGGCCCCTTTCGAGTAATCGAGTAATTTCTGCTGTGGAACCGTAAATATCGCATACAAATTACCCGCTAGAACCTCTTTGCCTATTTTCTGCCAATGCTTGCCTTTTAAAGAACTGCCGGGTTTACCTTGGTCATATAAATAATCCAAGGAAGCATCCTCTCCGGGTAGATCATCGCGAATATGGGCAATAATATCATCCAGCTTAGCTAATAATGGGTTGAACCAGCTTGAATCGGGTGGTGACTGAGGATTAAGAATTCTCATATTAACCTCCTCGTTGCAAAAAAAAGATTAACCAAGATATCAAAATGATTATAACATAATTACTCGTTACCTAAAAGGCTCTTGCCATCGAGCCACAGGGTATTTCCATTCAAGCAAAATCAAGCTAATGAAAGGCATTAGCCTAAGCTCTTTTGAGTATCAGAACTCTGTTGAGCATCTAAGTCACGAGCTTCTGGTAAAGAAATAACCATGGCCTTACGGCTAGAAGCGCTGTTCAACGATTTTAGATGACTGGTTTTATGTAATCCTTCCGGTAAATATAAAAACGGCACGATCAAGGTGTGAGTTCCTTCTTCAGAAAGCTGCCTGAAACACAAAATGCGTGAAGGCCCATGTTTATGCTTTAACTCATCGGTCACCGTGACAGTATAATTTTTATTGTCTATTGATATTTCATACTGTTGCTTAGGAAGGTCTAACTTCTTTAAACCCGTTTGATTACTGGCTGCTGCAACCCGACTGGGTATTTTGGTAAAATTTTCTAAATCTTGACAACCCTGTTCGATCAATGATTCGGTAGGCAAGTATATATAACAATTGACGGCCTTTTCTACTTTCTCTACTTGATGTTCCTCAAGCGAAATACTTTGCTCAAACCAATGAGCGTTCTTACTTGTAGAGGTCAACGAAGGCGCAAAGAAACCCGGATTTTTTGCCTGTCGACTTTCACGTCTTTTCTGCAGGTTTTCTTGTTGCATTTCCTTAATTTGCTGTTGAGAAAATCCCTTTTGTTTTAAATAAGCCATGCCATTGTAGGCTTGTGTTGCCGAAGGTTCGGTTGCAGTTGTGGTTGTAGCAGAAGTGGTACTCGCAGTTCTCTCAAGATCGGCAACAGTAGTCTGTTGCTTAACCTCAACCGCCTCTTTATCAACCACTGCAGGTTCTTGCAGCTTGCTATAAATTTCAGGTGGTATGATAAGCTTGGGTAAGGTTGAGCTTTTAGTCAGCACTTTTAAATCAAGGAATTCTTTCTCAGGCATTCGTTTTTTATAATATTTCTCTAATAATAAATCGACAACGCTCCAATGCCCCTTTTCATAGGCGATACTTATCGCTGTTGTGCCATTGTTTGTAATAATAGTAGGATCACCTCCTTGAGACAAAAAATATTCGACTACATCCACATAGCCTACTTCGGCCGCAAGATAAAGAGCCGTAAAATTACTAGTCTCAAGACGAGCATTGATATCAACACCCGCTTTAGCCAAAGATTTTAAAACCTGTAGGTAATTTTTAATATGGCCTGGGTTAAGCATGGCTGCGGTTAAGGTGATATGAAGATAGTTGAGATTGTATGGATGTTTTTGCTGAAGATTGATCAATCCCTTGTTTAAAAGCTCTTGAATAAAATTGGGGTCTGGATATTGGTCCAAAATATAGGCAATGGGATCACAGAAAATTTCACTTCTATTTATAGTCAAAAATTGTTTGGGAATTTTTGAGTTTAGCTCAGCTCCAAATCCAATCAATAATTTAAGATAAGCAAGATCTGCTTTCTTAATTAAAGCATATTGCAATAGCGTTAAACCATTAGCATCAGGTTCATTAATATGGGTTAACAATGGCAATAATTCTGCCAAGACTTTATATTGTTTTGAGTCAAGCAAAGCATACAAAATATCATGAGAAATTTTTAATTTTTTAAGTTTTATCTTTTCAAGTATTAGCTTCAATATACTTTGATCAGCTTTATCATGAAAAATAACCTGCGCTAGATTAAACTTTGTAGAGTTCTCGGAATTGCCAGAATAAAATTGAATAGGCTCGGTTAGAATAGTTTCATCTGTAATAAAATTTTTAATGATTTCTAAAAATATTTTTTTATGAGCCTTATCTTGCAATTTAGCGGTGTAAATATGTATAGCCACAAACACTATATGAGGATTAGCTATATGTTGGTCGGTTTTTTTTGCCGCCTCTAAGATGAGCTGAATTAACTCAAGGTATTCTTTGAAATTGTTGTCATTCAAATCTTTAAGCAATGCATGAAGACATCTTGCGTTGGGTTTAGCACCATTAGCCAATAAAAAACTAATAAAATCCTTATCAGCCGAGTTACAAGCCCTTACTAAAGGATTTAGATAATAATCTTTATCTTTAATACCATATTCAAAACTAAGATTGATATCGGCACCTTGTCTAAGCAAGAATTCAAGGCTGGATTTATCTTTTAGAGCGATACATACCTCAAGTAGCGAGATACTACTTAACTGATTAATATAATTGACCTCGGCTTTTTTATTGATCAATAGGCCCATGATCTTTTGGATGGTTTCTGGCTTGACGATACCTATTAAATTGTTTGCAAACCTTTGCTGACGGGGTGCTCGTAAAACCCGCATTAGCGGCGTGTCACCTTTTCCATCAATGGCATTGGGATCAGCACCCTGATTCAATAAATATTCCACAAGCTTATCAGCACATAGACTACAGGCAAAATGCAGCAAAGTTTCGCCCGTTTCATCATTTTTTGCATTGAGGCCATACTTATTGATTAAATACGTAAACCCGTTTTCAGATTGAATTAAAAGTTTGGTAAAAACCTGCCATTCATTATTTTTCACGTTGCGCTCCACTTATTATTTTGATTTATGGGAACTACAAGCTATGTTAGCTACCTAAATAGATTATAGGCAAAGATTATAAAAATGCGGGGTTTATTTATCGAGTTAGATACTCAATAGCTGATGTTCTAGCAGTAAAGGGTGCCGATCAATTAAATCAACCGGCACCCTTTTTGCTTAAGTTATTTTGGTTTATCCTCACGGGTTAAAATATCCTGCTCGGCAAAGGTTCTGATCTCCACACATCTCTCATCTCTTTGCAAGGCGGACTTCAAAGCATGGTCAACCCCCACCGAAAGCTCCTTATGGCTGGCCAAGAAACTCTTTAAGCGGCTTGCACTTGTACTCGTGCAAGTTGTGGGCACCAAGTTTTCCGTAAATTCACGTAAAAACAACTCGTTTTTGGCCTTTAGCTTGAGCAAGTTGGCATAAAAACTGCTGGAGAATGTCTCTAACAGCTCGGCTTGTGAACTTGGAAATAAATTGCGCATGATGGTGCGCTGATCATTAAAGCTCAGCGAGTCGTCGGTGAGTAATTTATTAAACCAAGCCTTTTTAACTTCCAGATTAGGTTGACTAACCTCTGCGGCCAAAGCCATGTTATGCCCCTCATGCGAGTCATCACGTTGTTTTTCAGCCTTAAGTAGTTCCATGGCTTTTGGATAAGCATGGCTGTTTAAGGTTAGGATAATATTCCAGCGCCGAGATTGGTCTATGGTTAATTCCGGGAGTTGTTTGGCTCCAGACAGGAAATCTGCCAAATGGGTAAGCATTGCAGGATCCCGCGCCACATAGGTAAAACTGTCAAACCACGTCAACTGCTGAATAGACCCCGGTTTTGACTCATTCAGCTTTTGCCAAACCAATTGCTGCAAAGACTGAGAATAACGGGTTTGATAAGCCTTGGTCACTGCCGAGTGCTGGGGCAAATAATCTACACTACGCCCGGCCAAGGTTAACAATCTTGAGATCAAGGCTGGATGCTCTTCCATGGGTAACTGCTTGAGCAGTGTCTCCAAATAACGGGGCAGAGATAGATCACCCGCTTGATCCTGTTCCCACAAGCCTTGCCATAACATAGCCCGGGCAAGGGGGTTTTTAATCTGGCTGATGTTTTTGCTCAGCAACAGTTCAATGGCTTCAGGATCATACTCATAGCGCAGATAATCTTGATCCTGTTCATTGGGATAAACAAAATCAGGACACGCGGTATCCTTGAAGTTGACGACGGTATTGCCCTGGTTATAGCTAATAGGTACAAGCTTACCTAGCTGTAAACTGTCGTGGTCTTTATAGTAAAGTCCCAATTGAGCGTGATGTTCTCTAAACGGAATAAAATTTTGGGTAATGGTCAAACTTTGCAGCTTGTCTTTCTCGCAGTGAAAGGGTAGTTCTACGGTGTTAAACCCGGTGGTGGTCAACCACTGCTCGATAAAGGGTTGCAAATTCTTACCCGAGGCCTGACTCAAAGCGGCAAAAAAGTCTTTAAGCTCGGTATTTTTATAGGCAAATTGCCGCATGTAGCTGCGTATACCCTCTCTTAGTTTATCCTTGCCTAAATAATGATCGAGTTGCTTTAATACGGCCCCGCCCTTGTTATACGTGATGGCATCAAATTGATTTTCAGCCGTCTCAATATCGGGTACGTCGGCTAAGATAGGATGAGTATTAACCGAGCCATCGAGGTTATAGGCACTGATTTTATCAAAGTAAAAATATAGCCAACTATCCTCATAGCCTAAAGCATTGGCAGCAAGATAGGACATGTAACTGGCAAAACTTTCGTTTAACCATAAATCATTCCACCAGCGCATGGTGACTAAATTACCAAACCACATGTGAGCCATCTCGTGCAAGATGGTATTAACCCAATAGGTGTACTGCACGGCGGATAATTTCCCCTTGCCCACCACGTATTCGGAAAAAGTCACGGCCCCAATGTTTTCCATGGCACCGGCATTAAAGTCAGGCGCTAATATCTGATCATATTTGCCAAAGGGATATGGATAGTTGAAGTAGTCGTTAAAAAACTTAAATCCCTGCTGAGTTATCTTAAACCACTGTTGGTGATCCACATATTTAGCCAGAGACTGGCGAGCAAATAAACGCAGCGGTATCTTGCCAGAATTATCTTCCCACTTGTGATAGGGTCCAGCGATAAGCGAAAACACATAGGTACTCATGGGTTGAGTGTTAGGAAAATCCCAGCTACGCCATTGGCCATCAGCCGTTATGCTAGTCTCACGAGTAGTAGAGATCACTTGCCAGGCTGTAGGTGCTTGCACCTTAAGTTTAAATGTAGCCTTGATATCCGGTTGATCAAAACAGGGCAACATTAAATTGGCATTAAAGGGTTCAAAATTAGAATAGAGATAGGTTTTATGGTCTTTAGGATCGATAAAGCGATACAAACCAGCGCCATTTTTAGAGTAATCATGCTGATAGCTAATATCGACGGTGTTAAAACCGGGTTTTAATTCACGCTCAGGTATTAAAATATACTGCTTATTATAGTTATAGTCCTTAAAGACTTGTCCATTCAAGCTTATGCCCTTGATCTGGCCATCAATAAAATCGATGCGCAAGGGCTGGCCATTGGGCTTAAAGAAAAACGCCAACTTAAGCTCACCCCTAAATTGTTCTTGGTTTTGAGGTAAAGTTAACTCCAAATCATACTTAACCTGGCTAACCTGCTGAGCGCGTTTACGCGCGGTACTTTGAGTTAAATTACCTTCGCTAAAGCCTATCTCCGTTTCATGAGCCTCACTGGGATCAAAAACCGGTGCAAATTCTTCTTGTGGAAAGGCTTGGACATGAGAGTAACAAAAAAGTAGCGAAAGTGCTGTTGCCAGTGATTTATTAAAAGCTTTTTTCATTGAGTTATCCTTAACACCGAAAAAAAACGGCCCTAGAGTTTAGGGCCGTGATCCTTAAGCTGTAAGAAAGAAACTTAAGCAGCTCTATTGGGAACTGCAGCTTGGGATTGTTGGCCAGCTTGAGCCTGTTGGTTTGCTTGAGCCTGTTGGTTTGCTTGAGCCTGTTGGTTTGCTTGAGCTTGCTGATTTGCTTGAGCCTGCTGGTTTGCCTGGGCCTGCTGATTTGCCTGAGCCTGCTGATTAGCTTTGGCCTGCTGATTAAATTGGGATTGTTGATTAATTTGTGCTTGCTTAGCCGCTTGCGCTTGTTGTGCTGCGTTTTCTCTTTGGCCTGCAAAGCAAGTCAGAGTTGCTAACACTAATACGGGGGCAACAACAGCAGTCTTTAAAAATTTCTTATCCATATGCTCATTCTCCTAAAATAAAATAATTACACGAATTCAGTATAGAACTGAATCTATCAAAAGCAAGCTAAGCTAAAAAATAATAAATGCTATGTTAGCAAATAAATTTTAAAATAGAGCGGTTCATACCCCTATTTTTTACATATCAATTCTAGATGGAGGAAACTACCATGCCTACCCATTTATCTGGTAAAAAAGTCGTTATAACAGGTGGAAATCGAGGCATAGGCCGGGCCATAGCCCTTGCGTTTGCTAAACAAGGCAGTGACATTGTTATTACCTATAACTCAGATCCTCAAGCTGCTCAGCTTGTCGTTAAAGAAATGCAAAATTTTGGCATTAAAGCCAAGGCAATTAAGGTTAACCTGCTGGATGCTCAAGATCGTTCTCGACTTGTTAAAGAATGCGCTGAGTTTTTAGGTGAGATTGATGTTTTAGTTAATAATGCTGGTGTTTTAACCCGCAATTCATTTCTAAAACTGTCTGAACAAGAAGTTAACCAAGTCATGTCAGTCAACGTTTTAGGCCCGTTTTTTCTGTCGCAAACAGTAGGTCAATATATGGTCGATAAACAAAAAACATTAACCCTTAGCAATCAAGAGCTTACCGATCGCTGTATCATCAATATAACATCTCTTAGTCGCAAAGTAGTAACACCTGGTCTTTCTCATTATGAAATGAGTAAAGCCGCTGTAAGTCAATTGACAAAATCCATGGCTATGGATGAAGATTTTACCCAGTATAAAATACGCGTCAATGACGTTGCTCCTGGCTTAGTTCCTACCGATATAAACCGTAAACAGTGGCAGGCTAATTCAAGCATTTGGCAGAAACGGGTCGCAGGCATTCCTTTAGCTCGTACAGGTAAACCCGAGGAGATTGCTCAAATGGTGATCGCTGTAGCTAGTAATGAGTGGATGACTGGTAGCACCATAACCATTGATGGTGGTAGAACTCGCAATTGGTCGGGAGCAGAGATTACTCCAGACCAGCCTTCCATGCTGCAATCTAAGCTTTAAGCATAGGTTTTGTTGGACGCTGAAGTTGGTCTTAGCTTGCCGACCAACTTCGGTTAAAGGGTCAAAATTTTTGCTGCTCTATAGCTTGGTTAGCAAACTGTAGTATACTAAAGCCTCGGCAATGATGAGCTAGTTTATGAGTAAACAAAACCCAACCACAGATTTTGGTTATCAACAAATTCCTGTCGAACAAAAAACTGCTAAGGTGGCGGAGGTCTTTCGCTCGGTGGCAGATAAATATGACATCATGAACGATTTGATGTCCTTGGGCATCCATAGGCTTTGGAAGCGTTTTGCAATCGCCTTAACCAATGTACATAAGGGTCAGCAGATCCTAGATCTTGCTAGTGGCACAGGCGATTTAGCCAAACAATTGGCTAGAGCGGTAGGCACTACGGGCATGGTTTATCTTACCGACATCAATGAGCATATGCTGAAAGTAGGCCGTGATAGACTGATAGACCGAGGTATTTTACACAATGTCCGTTATGTTCAGGCCAATGCTGAAACCCTGCCCTTTCCGGTCAATAGTTTTGATCGCATTACCATTGCCTTTGGCCTGCGTAATGTGACGGATAAATCCAAGGCCTTAAAGGCCATGTACCAGGTTTTAAAACCAGGTGGGCAACTTTGTGTGTTGGAATTCTCCAAGCCCGTTTTACCCCTTCTACAACAAATTTATGATCAGTATTCTTTTAAACTACTACCCAAGATCGGCCAATGGGTAGCTAACGATGCGACTAGTTATCAGTATTTGGTAGAGTCCATACGCATGCATCCTGATCAAGAGACTTTAAAAACCATGGTCTTGGCTGCAGGTTTCGATGAATGTGAATATTTTAATTTAAACGGCGGCATCGTCGCCTTACATAGGGCTTATAAATACTAATGTTGCTGACACTTTGTCTGTTACCTTTGCAAAATCTGCTCAACCGCTACTGGCGGCATGATGAGGAAAACTTTAGCCAATTGACAAAGCTTGCGGGGAAATCGTTGGCAATTGAGATCCTAGGCATAAACCTTACTCTGTATTTAGTGGTAAACCCCAGGGGCATTCAATTTTCCCAAAACTTAGGCTATGAGGCTGATGCTCAGGTACAAGGCATGCCCTTTAGCCTAGCTAGTTTGCTGCTAAGCAAAGCACCGCTTAGCAAAATACGCCAAGGAGACGTAAGGATTGAAGGCGATCTTGAGTTCGTGCAACAATTACAGCATTGGTTAAGCAACACGCAAATTGATTGGCAGGAACAGTTAACGCCTTATCTTGGCGATTATCTCACTTGCCAATTAGGCGAACAAATAGAGGATATAAAAACTTGGCATCAAGAGGCTCGAGTAGTCTTAGGTCAAAATTTAATCGAATATTTACAAGAGGAAAGCAAAGCGTTTCCGCCTCGTGAGGAAGTAACTGACTTTACCGACGAGGTTTATCAGTTACGTTTGGCCAGTGATAGGTTAGAGGCTCGATGGACAAGGTTAGCCCAATTCTTAAAGGACGGTGCATGAAAAAATTGGGTTTAGTTTTGCGTTTTATTCAGATCAATTTTATCTTGGCGCGCTTTGGACTTGATAAACTCATATTATCACTTCCTCTGTTGCGCTCCCTACGCTTTTTCAGCTATTTTAACCCAGGCAATTGGCGCAAAACCACACTGAGTCGCGGCAAACGAATCCGCTTAGCGCTAGAAGCCTTAGGTCCCATCTTTGTCAAATTTGGCCAAACACTGTCGACCCGACGTGACCTTCTACCTCCAGATATTGCAGATGAATTAGCCTTACTCCAGGATAGAGTTCCCCCCTTTGCAAGCACTCAGGTTAGTGAAATCTTAAGGCTTGCCTATGGAAGCAGTTTTAGCCTCCTATTTGCCGAATTTTCTGGCACGCCACTGGCTTCTGCCTCTATTGCCCAGGTGCATTGTGCAAAGCTTCCCTCGGGACAAGAAGTCATTGTAAAGATAGTCAGGCCCGGCATCAAAAAGCTCATCACTCGAGACATAGGCCTACTCTACTTTCTGGCAAGACTTGCCGAGCGTTACTGGCCTGACGGACGACGTCTGCGCCCTGTAGAGGTCATTGCAGAATTTGAAAGAACTCTGCTCGATGAATTAGATTTAAGGCGTGAAGCGGCAAACGCCTCTCAACTTAAGCGCAATTTTAATGGCTCTAAACAGCTTTATGTCCCAGAAATCTACTGGGATTATTGCCACGATCACATTTTGGTCATGGAACGCATTTATGGTATTCGAATTGCCGATGTAGAAGGCCTGGTCGAAAACGGCGTGAATTTACAAAAATTGGCCGAGCGTGGTGTCGAAATTTTTTACACACAGGTTTTCAGAGATAGTTTTTTTCATGCCGATATGCATCCAGGCAATATCTTTGTTTCCTATGAAAATCCTCAAGACCCACAGTACATCGCCATTGATTTTGGAATCATGGGCTCGCTAAATGCCAAAGATCAGCGCTATCTTGCGGAAAATATGCTGGCATTTTTTAACCGTGATTATAGGCGCGTAGCAGAACTGCACGTTGAGTCTGGCTGGGTACCCGTTGATACGCGTATAGATGAGTTTGAAGCGGCGATTCGTACGGTATGCGAACCCATCTTTCAGAGGCCCTTACAAGACATATCCTTTGGCCAAACCCTGTTAAAGCTGTTTCAAACGGCAAGACGCTTTAACATGGAGGTCCAACCCCAGCTCATTTTACTACAAAAAACGCTGTTTAATATCGAGGGTTTGGGTCGTCAGCTTTATCCTCAGTTGGACTTGTGGACAACGGGTAAGCCCCATCTAGAGCGCTGGTTAAAACAGCAATTGGGACCGCGGGCCTTTTGGCGTAAGATCCGCGAAAGTGCGCCTTATTGGGCGGAAAAATTACCTGAGCTTCCCGAGCTGGTTTACGATGTTTTGCGCTATCAAAAGCAGCGCGGGCTTGAACAGGATATCGCCAGCACTAAAACTCGCCAATTGGCGTTTAGCAAACGTCGCAGGGGTGGGGCCGGCATTTTAGGCTTTAGTGCAGGTTGCTTATTGAGCAGCTGCATGTTTTCTTTAACCCATCCAACTAAACTCTTGCCTTTTAGCTTTAGCAGTGGTGTGGTGCTAAGTTTAGCGGGGCTGGGATTTTTAGGTATACTGTACAGCGTGTTTTTTCACAACGATGGATGAAGAATTATGGGTATTAGTTTTGGCTCACTGTTATTGATACTGATCATTGCCATGCTTTTGTTTGGCACTAAACGCCTTCGCAATATAGGCGAAGATTTAGGTGCCGCAGTTAAAAGCTTTCGCAAGGGCTTGCAGGAAGATGATAATGAATCTACTACCAAGCCGAGTGATAAAACTTAAGCTTAATTTTTATCAGCCTTTTGCACAGCGATAACCGTTTGCAGTTTTAGAAATGGTCAGCACGTACTCACCTGCATAGGAGCTGGGATCGCCCTCAAAGTTAAACTGACAGTCGAAAAGTGGTTGGTCCTCGACCTTAAGAACCCCCATTAAAAACGACTTGGCCTTTATCACTTTAAAATAAGCGATGGGAAAAATCGCGATCCTAGGTTTAGTAAAGCTGAACTTTGCGCTCCATTCATCGTCGTCTTCTCGACCATCGCTTGAAATTGAATGGGTAAATAAATAAGCCTTGACCTTCTGCTTAATAGTCTCATCAGCCTTGAGATAAAGACAGCTATTACTGCTAGGATCACACTCAGAAGTTAAAGAAACAGAATGCGGCTCGGCCACTATGGCTCTAGATAAAAATAAACTCAAAATAATGATAAGGCTTCTTTGCATAAGGGCCTCCTCAACCGATCTTTATTTAAGTTCGCCACTCTTTATCATACGCCTGTAGAAAATAGACTACAATCGACAAAAACTTTGGATTAAGCTTGAAACATATAGCTTAGAGCCAGAGTTTTCTTCACTTCGGCCGAGCTAAATTTAACTCATTAGGCTTAAAATATAGGCTTCAGGCACAATCCTTTGCCACTAAAGTTGAGCCATGTCGACTCAATAGCACATCGCGGATCAATTGGTAGTGTCTGAGCTGCTGTTGAATTTGGCTATCGTTTAGTATGGTCTGGAGTATATGATCAGCCTCCTCGTTTAAAATTTCGTTGTCAAATAAAGCGGAAACTTGTTCATTTAATTGCATAAACTATTCTCAATGTTGTTTTAAACGCTGGATAATGGCAGTACGAGCTCTTGCTAAGCGAGAGCGCACAGTTCCGATTGGGCAGCCCATTTGTTGAGCAATTTGCGCATAGTTCAAGCCATTTATCTCACGTAAAATCAAAGTTGTTGCTAATTCTTCAGGAAGCTCATTGACGGCATCAATGATTACCTTAGCGATTTCTTCACCTATAAGCAACAACTCGGGATCATCCTTATCCGAAAGCCTATCGATTTCAGGTAAAAGCTCAATGGTCTCGGCCTCAAGGATTGGGGTACGATGCAACCTTTTTAAATAGTCCTTACTCGTGTTGATGGCGATGCGATACAGCCAAGTATAAAAAGCAGACTGTTGTTTAAAATTCGCTAGGGATTGATAGACTTTAATGAAAATCTCCTGGACCAGATCAGAGATCTCAGGGGAATCGCGAATATAACGCCGCACAATGCGAGCGATGGATTGCTGATATCTTAACATCAGCATGTCAAAGGCCACCTTATTACCTGCCTTGGCTTGAGTGATGAGAGTCTGTTCGAGTTGATCTATCATGGCTTGTTTTTAAAAATACTCGAAGGCGGCGAAAAGCATTCTTATCGACACCACTCTGAGTTAAAGTTATGGCTAAGGGTAAAAAACGTTTTTCAATCTTAAAGCTTAGTATGGTTAGGCTTGGAGTTATTAAACTATCTCCTCTGAGTGTAGCCAACACGAGTTGTCCCTGCTTAGTGAGTAAATTCCATTTTCCATCCTCAGTCAACCAACAACTTTTTATGGCTCCTGGAGCACATCTAAGACCATGATACGCTAAATTATGCCAGCCATAGCCTACTATCCCTATCAACATTAAACCTTTCCAGCCTATTGCGATGTCAAGCCAGGCGATTACACTGGCTGAGGCTAAATAGAGCAAAATCAATAACCAGGACAGCCGCTTATCAAGCTGTAATTCAAGCCGCGGAAGTTGCATAAGCTTTGATCAGCTTGACCAGTTCTCTAAACTCTGGCCGGGCGGGTTTTTCATGGCCCATTAACCAGGCGTATAGTTCAGGATCGGTGGACTCCAATAGTTTTTCAAACTCAAGTTGCTGAACAGGGGTTAAGGCCGAAAATTTAGTGTCGAAAAAAGGCAGCAGTAGGATATCAAGCTCAAGCATACCTCTTCTACAACCCCAACGCAGTCGGGCTAAATTCGGTGGATTTGTCATATGAAAGTCATCGTCTAACTCTGAACTCACTATCATACTATTACCATGTCTATAAAGCCAGAGTAGAAAGATATGCTTTAAAAAAGTTTCGGTTTGGCATAATCTATGCGCATGATCTTAATTAAAATCTATGATGAACACTTGGCAGAATATTTTAAAGACTGAACTCAATTCCATTTTTGATCCAGCTGAGCTACAAGAGGGCTTTGTGGATTTAAATCACCTGGCTCTCATGGCTATAGCAGGCCCCGATGCCGAAAAATTTTTACAAGGCCAATTGACCTGTGATGTACGTGAAGTCACAGCCCATCAAACTCGCCTTGCAGCTCATTGTAATCCCAAGGGCCGAGTTATAACTAGTTTTCGCTTACTGCGCCTGGCCGAGGTTTATTATCTACAATTACCCCACTCCATGCTAGAAATCGGCTTAACAAGATTACAAAAATACGCTCAGTTTTCCAAAGTAAAGCTTCATGCTGTCCATGAAGATTATCTCAAGCTAGGTGCAGTGGGTTTAAAAACCGAGGCTCAATTACGGCTTTATTTTGGCCAATTGCCCGCTAATGTCGATGACATGGTTTTTGCCAGAGAGATCTTTATCATTAAGTTACCCGGCCCATCTCGCTATCAATTGCTGGGAAATAAAGTGGCTATGGCCGCAGTTTGGCAAGCTTTAAATTCAGATAGCTCTCTATATGAAACCCAGGCTTGGGATTGGCTCGATATTCAAGCCGGCATTGCCAGCATTTATCCACAGACCAGTGAAATATTCACCCCACATCAGCTGAACTATCAGCTTGTTAACGGCGTGAGTTTTAAGAAGGGCTGCTATACCGGCCAAGAAGTCATCACCCGCATGCAGTACTTAGGCAAGCTTAAACAACACATGTATAGAGCGGAGTTGGCATCTCCTGCACTCATTTCACCCGGGGATCTAGTTACACTTGAACCCCAAGGCGAGAGTTGCGGTGAAGTCGTCATGGCGGTAAATCTGGCGCAAAGCACTCAGATGCTGGTGGCTCTTCAAGACAAGGCCTTAGAACATTCGCTTTGGCTAGCTGATAAACCGCTAAAAATTCTAACTCTACCCTATTTTTAATTGAAGCTGAGTAGTTGAGCTAGCGTTTTGCTCAACTCGATTAAATTAAATTTAGCAAAATGACATAAGCCTTAAACCATAGACTCAGATCGAGCAGAGCTTTAAGCCCTATGGAAACTGTCAGCGGGATGAGGGGTAAGCCTAAGATTCTTAATGCCTGATTGGATTGGCCAAAAATCTCACTTTGACGAGACTTAAACAGCATCTGGCAGATGAAAAAGATCAGCAAAATATCAAAATTAAAATTGATATAGCTGAGAATAACCTCATTAGCCTGTGAAGAAGGCATCAGGCCATTGGCCAAAATGACTAAAATATCCATTCCCAAACCGGGTAACATGCCCAAGACCAGAATGATATAACCCACCCGAATAAATAAGTTGGCTTTTGGTGGGGGAATAAATCTTCCTGCCGCGGCTTTGATTTGCTGATGTTTCCAGCTCCATAAACAAAGCGTGATGCTAAATCCTATACTAAAACCGCCGAGTAAAATGACTAAGGCAAATAGTTGCCAAATTTTGATTAAGACTAGGTTAGCTACAACCAATGCCGCAGCAAAAAGCAAATATTTGGTGAATAGACTGTGTTTAAACATAGGTTTTTGGGTAATTTTTGCGCCCTGTTTAACATTTTTCACATAAGCATAATTGTAAAAAAAATATCACCCGTATAGATAGCAAAAATATGTCACAATAGCAAACACCTCATGTACCTAAAAATGGCTGAGCCACCTTATAACATTAATTTTGAGGAATAAAAAATTATGCGTATTTTTCGTAGGGGTTCCAAAAGCCCTCGTAATAAAGAAGAGCAGCAACATCTAATCTCAACCTCGCCCAAAAAAGGCGAAAGTCCAAGTTCTCCCCGTGGATTATTTGCCAAGCCAAGCCCACGTAACCGCTCCGACAGTCTTCCGCCCATTATCGTGACTAAAATCGATTATACACTCGAAGAACGTGTGGAACTGCAAAAATTCTTCTTTTCTAAACACGAAGTTGAGGACCAATCTTTACCCAATGAATTCAATAATAAAAATTTTCAAAAATTAATTCGCCTAGAATTGGGTAAACCTGTGCATGAACGTTATAACAGTGTGCAGAATAAGCCTAATACCTCGCACCAGGCCTTTATGAGCAAAATGTTTGAATACGCCGTGCAAAACATGCGCCTGGAATATCTCATTTGTTGTTTAGCCCTGTATGAGATCCAAGCTAGGGTCATGTCTCTGAATGAAGAGAATATTGAGACCATTTATCCCTTAATACAGTTTGTGGCCAAAAACTTTTTTGCCTTTGAGGCGAGTCACACGCTTAATTTTGGCGATGTCAATAAAAGCTTCAACAATTTAACAACTCAACAAATTCGACAAGGCTGGTTGGAAGCTGTAGACCAAGACTATTCTCAACAAGATCTGTTGCCATTATTAAAAGCCACCCAAGGTTTGTTGACTGTACTTTTTGACGAGTATTTTCCAAAGCCTACGGCTACGAGTACATTAAATAGCGTGACGCTCTATCCAGCTGATCTTAAAAATCAATACAAACTGCTGCAGGCTTTTTCAACCCCTATCAAACTGAATCCCGAGGATAAGTATGAAATAGGCATAGAGTTTGAGTGTGTAAAAATTTATAATTTTGATCCCAAATCCATTTGTTATCAAAACTATGCTCAGCGAGAAAACCCGATTTCACAAGATACTGATTCTCTCAGCCCAAACCATCAATTTTTTTGATAAAGGTTAACCTGGGTCGTGCCCCAGCTCATATAGCGTAACTCCGTTTGCAAGAGACTAAACTGCGGCTGGGGCAATTGTTTAGAAGCTAAAATTATCCGCGTACCTGGCTTAAGCTGCAAAAGCTTATTGACAAGCGCCGCCCAGGTCTCACCCACATAACAGGCTGCATTGATAAAAATCAACGTGGCCTCGGTTAAATCCACCTGCATAAAATCGGCGTTGATAAACTCTATTGGAGTGGCAATGGTAGGTAGGTTCGCCTGCAGTTTGCAGCTGAGGACATATAATTCGGGAACCAACTCTATGCCCTTACAGGCGGCAAAATCAAAGCTTAGGGCCGCGGTAAAAACCGCCTTGCCAGAACCCGAGCCCAGATCATAAAAAACATCCTCAGGGCTTGGATTTAAGGTCTCTAAAATGGCGATAAATGAAATGCAGTCGATTTCGCCGTAAATAAATGCGTAGTCGTTGAATTTAGGTTGTTGCCAAGCTTCTCTTGCCACAGCCATGGCATCGACTTTCTCATAAAGCTTGGTTAAGGTCGCTAAACTCTGTTTAACCCGCGGCCTATTTAGCCAAGCTCGAAATTCACGCTTGGCTAAATAGGGTTTGAGCAGTCCTAGATAAGATGTCCACACGAGGAAAAGGCTAACCAAGAATAACGTTAGCCAAATCAAGGATTAATCCACCTTTCGCATGTGGGGAAATAAAATAACATCGCGGATCGAAGGCGCATCGGTGAATAACATCACCAAGCGATCGATACCGATGCCCTCCCCAGCCGTCGGCGGCATTCCATATTCCAATGCCGTGATATAATCGGCATCATAGTGCATGGCCTCCATGTCACCGGCCTCCTTATCTTGCACCTGTAACTGAAAACGTTCTGCTTGATCTTCTGCATCGTTGAGCTCGGAAAAACCATTGGCAATCTCTCTGCCTGCCACAAAAAATTCAAACCTATCGGTGACACTGGGATCCTGATCATTACGTCTGGCAAGTGGTGAAACTTCGGTTGGATAGGCCGTGATAAAAGTCGGTTGCTTGAGCTGATGCTCAGCAGTCTTTTCAAAAATTTCTATTTGCAGTTTACCCATGCCATAGCTTTGTTTGACCTCTACTCCTAATTCCTTGGCAATTTTTACCAAGCTGTCGCGATCCTCTAGATCTTGAGGTTTAAGCTTAGGATTGAAGTGCAAAATAGCTTGTTTTACGGTCATTCTTGCAAAGGGCTTGCTAAAGTCGTAGGTTTCTCCTTGATAATCTACCGTCATGGTTCCAAGCACTTGCTGGCAAATGCTTCGCAGCATGGCTTCGGTTAAATTCATCAAGTCTTGATAATCGGCATAGGCTTGGTAAAACTCGACCATGGTAAATTCCGGATTATGTCTAACCGATAGGCCCTCATTACGGAAATTACGGTTGATTTCAAATACTCTTTCAAAGCCACCAACCACCAGCCGCTTTAAATATAATTCTGGCGCAATTCGCAGGTATAATTGCATGTCTAAGGTATTGTGATGGGTGATAAACGGTCTTGCAGAAGCCCCGCCTGGAATCACGTGCATCATGGGTGTTTCAACTTCCAAAAAATGCTGTTCGCGCATAAACTGACGCAAAGCCTCAATGATTTTAGAGCGTAGCACAAACCGTTTTCGGGTTTCCTCATTTGCCAAGAGATCGACATAACGTTGCCTATAGCACATTTCCTGATCGGCTAAACCGTGAAACTTATCGGGTAGGGGGCGCAAGGCTTTGGTAAGCAAGCGAATGGAGGTGACGTGTACGGAAAGCTCTCCCGTTTTGGTCTTAAATAACTCCCCTTCGGCACCGATGATATCACCTAAGTCCCAGTGGCTAAACGCTTCATAAACTCCTTGTGGTAAGGCATCCTGCTTAACATATAATTGAATACGACCTGAAACATCTTGAATATGTAAAAAGCTTGCCTTGCCCATCAAGCGCCTTAACATGATCCGCCCTGCAACTTTAACCTGAATTTTTTTAGCCTGAAGGGTTTCATTATCAAAGTCATTATACTTAGCCAAAAGATCTGCTGCTAAGGCGTCGCGGCGAAAATCATTGGGAAAGGCCACTCCATTGTTACGCAACTGAGCTAATTTGGCTCGGCGCTGAGCAATTAAATCATTTGTGTCCAGGATTGTTTCGGTCATGGTTTAAACATCTCATTATAAAATACGAAAAAGCTTTTCTCCATTTGGCAATAAATATAAAACCAAATGAGGGTTCAAATACGGATGACCCAATAAGATAACATAGATTAAGTTTTTTGAGGAAGCCAATTTAAACTTAGGATATTTGAGGTTGATAAAGCTTAAGCAGCTAAAGTCTTTTTCCTAAGCGCTTCATAGTAGTATGTTAGCCAACTTGCTAACCCACAGTTGATAAAAATTTAAGCTACACCCATCTTTCTAGCTATATCTAACTATATTAGCGCTACGGCAATGATAACAAATCCACTTGTACCATCTCTTAATTGAGCCTGTCTCAACTTGGCTTACAAGTTGAGACTTGCCCAACAATGGCTGAATGATCAGTTATGCTTTAAGCCTTTTTTATTACCTACAGAGTTTCTGTCCCGGCCTTTAAGCTTGCCTCTATGAACATGTCCAGGTCACCATCAAGGACAGGCTGTGGATTGCGAGTTTCTACCCCCGTGCGTAAGTCCTTGATGCGCGATTCATCCAAGACATAGGAGCGAATTTGACTGCCCCAACCTATATCTGACTTGGTGTCTTCCAAGGCTTGCTTTTCGCTATTACGCTTTTGCATTTCAAGCTCATAAAGCTTTGCTCTCAGTTGCTGCATGGCCATGTCGCGATTACGATGTTGCGAGCGGTCACTTTGGCATTGCACCACAATGCCACTTGGCATATGGGTTATTCGCACGGCAGAGTCGGTTCTATTAACGTGCTGACCACCTGCACCCGAGGCTCTATAAGTATCCACTTTAAGATCGGCAGGATTAATGTCAATGTCAACATTGTCATCGACTTCAGGAGAAACAAACACCGAGGCAAAAGAGGTATGCCGCCTGTTACCCGAATCAAAGGGCGATTTGCGCACTAAACGGTGAACCCCGGTTTCAGTACGCAACCATCCATAGGCATAGGGTCCCGTATATTTAACCGTTGCACTTTTAATCCCGGCAACATCCCCTGCCGAAGCCTCAATGAGTTCAACCCCAAAATTATGCCGCTCGCCCCAACGTAAATACATGCGCAGTAACATTTCTGCCCAATCTTGGGCTTCAGTTCCTCCCGAACCTGATTGGATATCTAAATAGGCATTATTGGGATCCATTTTACCCGAAAACATACGCTCAAATTCAAGCCTATCGACAATAGCCTGTAATTTGGCTGCATCCTTTTGGATATCGGCTATGGTTGCCTCATCCGCTTCTTGCCTAGCGATTTCTAAAAGCTCTTCTGCATCTTGCAGGCCTCGGCTTAATTCATTTAGGCAAGAGACCACGGCCTCTAACTGGGCTCGTTCTCGACCTAGGTTTTGCGCTTTTTCTGGATTTTGCCAAACATCGGCCTGTTCTAATTCTCGCTCAACTTCGATAAGCCGCTCCTGCTTGCTTTCAAAGTCAAAGATACCCCCGTAGGGCATTCGTACGTTGTTGCAAATCCTCTAACTGCTGTATTAAGGCATTAATTTCAAACATAACTTATCCAAAACAATGATATTTTAGCGCAAGCATAGCTTAATTTAGGCCATGAAGTCATGTGGAAATTGCCTATAAGGGCGTTTTTGCCGCTTGTTTGACAAAAAGCCTACCGATATGAATAAATAGGCTATAATAAATTAAAACAAATTTGCTATAACTAGAGTTAAATAATAGTTTATTCACCTGTAAGTAAAGGAGTATTTCATGCATCTTATGTTAATGGCGGCATCATTGCGCAAGGATTCGGTTAACAAAAAACTCATAGCCCTCACCACAAAATTGCTCCAAGCTCAAGGTCATAGCATTGACCTAGCTGATTTCAGTGAGTTTACCGTGCCGCTGTATGATGGTGATATAGAGGCTAACCAGGGTGTACCCGAGGTAGCTCACGCGTTTGTAAAACGCATGCATGCCTCACAAGCGCTTATCATTGCAAGCCCTGAATATAATTTTTCGATACCCGGGACCTTAAAAAATCTCATCGATTGGATTTCAAGGATAACCCCCATGCCCTGGGCTAAACAATGCATTTACTTAATGTCAGCTTCACCCAGTCTGGTCGGTGGTAATCGGGGCCTTTGGCACACTCGGGTACCCTTAGAATATGGTGGAGCCTTTGTCTACCCCAGTATGTTTTCCTTATCAACGGCCTATGATGCCTTCAATGATGAAGGTGAATTAAAAGATAGTAAATTGCAACAAAGATTAGGCAGCGATCTACAAGGCTTCACTGACTTTTGTGGAAAACTTTTATGATAAAGATTAGACCCAGCGCTGAACGAGGCTATAAAAAAACAACTTGGTTAGAGTCATGGCATAGTTTTTCCTTTGCCGATTACTACGATCCTAAACACCAGAATTTTCGTAGCCTGCGAGTTATCAACCAGGACATCGTTCAACCTGAAACTGGATTTGGCATGCATCCTCACCAGGATATGGAAATTCTTACCTTTATCATCCGTGGCAGCTTACAACATAGGGATAGCCTGGGTAATCAGGGACTGATAAACGTCGGTGAAATGCAGCGCATGACAGCAGGTAGCGGCATCATTCACAGTGAAGTCAATCCTTCAACTACAGAGCCCGTGGAGTTATTGCAAATCTGGATCTTTCCCTCTACCCAAGGCTTAACACCGGGTTATCAACAAAAGAGCTTTGCCCTGCAAAACAATTCATTGCAGCTTTTGGCATCAAGCAATGGCGAGCAACAATCCCTACTCATTCATCAGGATGCCGCCGTTTACAGAGGCTTATTGGAAAAAGGCCAAAGCCTACGCTATGAGCTATCGCCTCAAAGGGGTGCTTGGCTACAGCTGATTAGTGGCGAATTGCAGCTAAATGATGATCTACTCCAAAAGGGTGATGGTGCTGCTCTAGAGGCAGAAACCCTTCTTCTGATAAGCGCAATAACTGACAGTGAATTTCTATTATTTGACCTTGCTTAAGGGGTTGTTAGAATCGGTTATACATTTACCCTGCTTAGTGCTAAACCAGCGGTGATTTTGAGAATAACCGCTGGTCATGCATTTTTGCCAAACGGTGGCTAGCATTATAGGTTTTAACGGAAACTGATTTAGGCTAATCTGAGCGAGTTTGATTGCCCTAGAAGACTATCCAACATTGTCTTAGCCTGGACATTATCCTCTTGTAGCTCAATAACCCGCTGCAAATCTTCTCTTGCCAAATCATAGTCTTCCAACAGGATATGGAGGTGGGCTCTTGCCAACAGATTATCAATGTTTTGCGGCGCTAGCGTCAGGGCAAAGTCTAAGACTACCATGGCATCTTCAGGGCGCTGTAGATGGCAGAGAAGCTGGGCATAGTGGGTGTAATGTAAAGGCTGATGCGGTTCTATTGACAATAACTGTGGGTAAATCTCCAATGCCTCTTGATAACGGCCTAAATCGTATAACAGGCGAATTTGCTGAATTCTAATGCTGCCCAAACCCGCTAAATTAACCTGAAGTTGCTCGATGTGGCTGCATAGCAGCTCAATTTTTTCTAGGGCGGCCTGTTTAAGTCCCAGATGTTCAAGCACCGTAGCGTGCATCCATACCATTTCGGCATCCTCGGGCAACTCAAAACGCAGCTGTCTAAAATCTTGCTGAGCTTGGCTAAATCTTTCTAGCTTTGTGAGTAAGCAGGCTCTAAGACACCTAGCCGCAGTAAAATCAGACTTTAAAAAAAGGATTTTATTGAGAAGCTCCAACGCCTGCAATCGATTTCCAAGATTGATTTCTTGGGATAGATAAAGTTTTGCTTTGCCAAATAACGAAAGTACATCTTCGGGCGCTATGGCTAAGGCATCATCGTAGTCCGTATGAGCCCTATCATACTGCCTAAATTCAATAAAAAAACCAGCTCTTTGCCGAAGATAAGCGAGATTTTGCGGTTCTCTAGCCAGTTGCGAATCCAAAATCTGCTTTTTTCTCTCGTAACTTGCTCTCTTTTCATCTAGCCTAGCTCTTGCTCTTAAGGCCAACTCTTGATTTGGATCAAGGGTTAGCACTGAGGCTGAAATTTCCCCAGCCTTATCTACTTGCTTATCGCTTAGATAAAGGCAGGCTAGATAAGCCTCAAGCTTGCTCCTTAGGCTGCGGGACAATTGGCTAGAATATTGGCTTAAAAAATCGTTGACCAAAGCGATGGCATCTTCAAAGCACTGAATTGCTACCAGGCTATCTATCTTAACCGCTAATGCCTTAACATCTTTTGGCTCTACTTCCAAGCAAACTTCAAGCGCCTGCAAAGCCTTCACGTAATTGCCTTGCCTAAAATTTTCTGTTGCTTTTCTTTTATGCAACTTGGCAATTTGCCGGGAGCTTGGGCTAAAAAGGATTGCGGTATTTTGGCTTATTAATGTCGAAAATTCTCTTGGCATAAAAACTTACTGGTGGATATTAAAAATCTTTTGTTGTTCAAGTACTGGAAAATTCCGTCTTATTTCTAGCAGATATTCTCTATCTATGCTATGGCAAATAATCCCACTCCCATCGACCAAATGAGCCACAATCTTGCCCCAGGGATCCACTATCATGCTATTGCCATAGGTGTTGCGACCATTGGCATGAGTTCCCCATTGGCCTGCGCCTATAACATAGGAAAAATTTTCAATGGCCCGCGCTCGCAGCAGAGTTTCCCAATGTGCCTGTCCAGTTGGCACGGTAAATGCGGCTGGAATAGCAATGATTTCTACACCTAAGCGAAAAAAATTGCGAAATAATTCCGGAAAGCGGATGTCATAACAGATGGCAAGCCCTAAGCGACCAAAGGGAGTATCAAGCACGGTGAAGGCATCACCGGCTTCAACATGGTCTGATTCCCTATAGACTTCACTATCTTTGCCAAGCGTTACATCAAATAAGTGGATTTTGTCGTAACGAGCAATGGAGTTACCTTGATCATCATAAACTAAACAGGCCGAGCGTATTTTCTCGGGACAAATCGCTTTAAGCGGTATGCTTCCTACTACTAACCAGATCTTATATCTCTTTGCAAGCGCACTAAAACGCTGCTGAATCGGTCCTTGGCCAAAGGGCTCTGCTAAGCTAGAAAGTTGGGCTTGGGTAAGGCCACAGCCTATCACCATTTCCGGTAAAACAACCAATCCTGCACCCTGCTTGGCGGCACAGGCAACCCACTGCTCTATGCTGATAAAGTTTGCTTGGATATCGGCTCCGGAGTTTAACTGTACGGCAGCGATCTTAGGCATGCATCCATTTTCCTAGAAACTAAAAATCTTAACTATTAATCTTACCAAACCCTTCTCTGAATAGCACGAAACTGATAGAATGCAGCCAGGATTAACTACGGCATGCGTAAAATTATTGCCAGATATCCATTACCCTATAGTCATCGTACCCTATGAAGGCCCCAAAATGATAATAGTCGATCTAACTTATAAAGTAGATTTAGCTACTCTGGAACAACACCTAGCTGCACACAGAGAATTTCTTGAAAAGTATTATCAGCAAGGCTACTTTTTAGCTTCAGGGCCTAAAGAACCTCGAACGGGAGGCATTATCATTGCCCTAACGGATGACTTGCAGGAATTAGTAGCCATTTTAGCCGCAGATCCCTTTTATTTGCATGAGGTGGCGGACTACAAGTTTACCATTTTTAAGCCGGTAAAATCTCATCCCGTTATTCGAGAGCTGCTTGGAAATTAAATTTAACTGGATTGGCGTTAAAACTTTTGCTGATTATCAAAAATTTGCTGTTGTTTAGCAAATTCCTGCCCAAGGTCACTAGGCTTGGCCCCTGCCGTCAGCATCGCTAAAATAACATTGGTACTACCGCCAATGACCATATCCAGCTGTTCATCAGTTAAGTTTTGTTGTTTTTCCATTTTGTTTCACCATCCTGATTTACTGTTTAGGTTAGATCACCTAATATTTAACCATATTTTAGTGTTAGGGGGCAAACTTTATTCACTTTGAAGCAATTGTGAAAAGTTAGGACTGTCCCTTGAGTTTTAGATGATATTGAGGCGAGGAAAAACATGCAAAGAATCGATAAATTAGCTTGGATCTATATTAAAGATGGACAGCTGTTGGCTACTCGCTCTAAAAACAAAGAGCTATTTTATCTGCCCGGCGGCAAGCGCGAGCTTGGCGAAAGCGATGAAACAGCGCTTATTCGAGAAATTAAAGAGGAACTTACAGTCGAGCTCATACCTGCGACCATTCATTACCTGGCAAGCTTTACAGCTCAAGCTCATGATAAACCCGAGGGTGTTGAGGTTGAACTAGGGTGTTATCAAGCCGATTTTACGGGTAACATCCAGGCAAATGCTGAAATTGAAGAGGTAGCCTGGCTCACTTATCAAGATAAATCCAGCTGCTCGACGGCTGCTAAGCTCGTTTTAACGTGGCTAAAAGCCAAAGAGCTGATAGCGTAGGTAGGAAGATCATGTTACAAAAGCCGTTTCACACGCCACAACCCATGAAAAACTATTGTTGGATTTTATTTGACGCTGACGACACCCTATTCCATTTCAATGCCTACAAAGGCTTGCAACTTATGTTCTGTCAGTTTGGCATTCAATTTACCGAACAAGATTATCAGGAATATCAAGTTCTCAATCAAGCGCTGTGGCTAGAGTATCAAAATCACAAAATTGTTGCCGAACAATTGCAACACCGCCGTTTTGATCTATGGGCTAAAAAATTGCAGCTCTCTCCGCAAATCTTAAACACTGCCTTTCTGGTTACCATGGCAGAGGTCTGTCAACCCTTAAAGGGTGCTATAGAACTACTGGATAGGCTAAAAGGTCAGGTAAAATTGGGCATTATTACCAATGGTTTTGCTGCTCTGCAACAAGCACGCTTAGAACGTACGGGCCTAAAGGATTATTTTGATGTATTAATCATTTCCGAACAGGTCGGAGTTGCCAAGCCTCACCCAAGAATTTTTGACCACGCCCTCGATCTCATGGAAAATCCCGATCCGAAAAGGGTTTTAATGGTTGGCGATAATCCACACACCGATATTCTAGGCGGTATTAACGCTGGCTTTGATACCTGTTGGGTTAATTGTGACCACAAGGCATTGCCCGAAGGCATCTTGCCGACCTATCAAGTCAGCTGCTTAACAGAGCTTGATGCAATACTAGCTAGTTAAAGCTTTACTTGCATAGTATGAGCTTTATTGATTAAAAGTTTGCCAGCAACCACTCTGACTAGGAGAGTAAACGTTATGAACACATCAAATCCTAATAGACTAGATAAAAAAAAATTAGAACAACAATTTGGGGGACTTACTTTTAGCCCTCGGTCAACGAGTACAGCCTCAACCCCATCGGTAACTATTAATAGATGGCGATCAGGCTCGCAAAACAATCGAATGCCCACTACTGAAAATGTCGAAAAATCCATTCCCCCTAGCAATCTAGGCCTAAGCAAACTTGAGGCAGAAACCCTATGTACTAGCCTGCTAAAAATTTTCGCCGATGTAACTGGCTTAAATGCTCAACAAAAATTGTTGGTCCAGGCTTTAACCCTGTACTTCAAGCAGAATCAAACTTCAAGCGATACGACCTTTGAACTTTACTTCAATCTTTTACAAGCGGCAGCATTTGCCAATGCTTGGCTAATCAATAGTCATACCACTGAGTTTTTCCAGTTGCTTAACAAACATTTCTCCTCTTTATGCTCACAGCAATCTGCTAATCTCCTAGCATTGAAGTTAGAACTCTTAACTTTTAAGCATCACAAAAACCTAAAAATGCCTTCCGAGCTTAATAGCGATAAGCTTCATAAAAAGCTCAATGAGGCTATCTTATGCGTCACAAAGCAGATGCAGGATACACAGGAACAACCGGAGCCAGCCCAAATTTCTTTATCTCAGCTAGAGCTGGAAGATGATTTTACCGACTCGTGCTTTGACAATGAACTGGACCTAAGCCTCTTAAATGAAGCACTTGATTGGAAGCAACTCAATCACCTTAGCATTAAATTGCAGCTTTTTATCAGTGGCTACATCAATCATAGAGCCTTTTACACAGCTGGCGCCAATAAGCAAAAGACCCATAACAAATTGTGCCTTGCCTATCAACTGCTGCAATTATTGAATGGAGTGATGCTCGAGGAAAAATTCTTTAAACCCACAACTCTGGGCGATTTCAACATCATATTCAATAACGCCCTGGAGTTAAATCGCACGGTCCAACTAGGTGCAATCTTGGTCGAAAGACAGCAGTCCCATGAAGAGTTTCATCCTGAAATTGCCAAGCAAATCCTGAATAAGCGCAAGGAATTAGCCCATCCCATTGATACAGCTCAATTTAAGATTAAGACCAACGACGGTAAAAAACTAGGCAATGCGCTTCGTAAGTGCTTGCGATTTTTACGAGAAGAATTTGTCCGCATGAATAAATCTCTTGTTCAAAAGCGCAATGAAGATGCATTCCTACACTCATTATAGGGACAAAGTAAGAAATGGGGAGCCTGCTTATAAAAGAAAGCTTGATTTGCTTGCAGCCCTTTAAGAGCTGCAATTTATTACTTAGCAACTAAGACTGGTATTATTTTTTAACTCAGACTTGCTTTGCTGATCAGAGCTTGAGTTGTTTTTAGCCTGCTCATCTGTGTTAAAAAACTCCGTAAGATGTACAGTAGATATCGCCTTATTGTGGACATACTTATTCACTTCATATGGTTTATGCATGGTCAAATAGGTTGAGGGGTAAATAATGCCATCGGCTTTACCAATCGCGATATCTTGAGTGCGATAAAGATTGATGATCGCATCAAAGTCACTTTTAACAAGCCCCGTCAATTGATTGAAATTCAAGGGATTAATTGACTGAAGCTTATTACCAATGACGAGTTTTTGGTGAGCCTTCAAGCAATCGGTAATGATGCCAAATCCTACTCGTAGGACCAGCTGTTGCATGCTTTCAGTTGAATTTTCTGCAAGCTCCAGCAAACGTGGCTGGTCTTTCAAGGCATTTAAAAAAGCCGGCATATAGGTTGGAGTAGAATATTCGGGCAAGCTTTGATATTCATTGAGAAAATTGATACTGTCTACGAACTCCTTGTCGGTAAACAGGTTCTGCAAGGCCTGCTCAAAGCTAGTTGCAGTGTTTTTATCATAAATTCTAAACATACAAAGCAGCCTGCCAAGCAATTGCTGCAAAGTTGTTAAAGGCTCACTGTAGAATTGCTCGCAAATTTTTAAGCGCTTAGTGAGATAGGCTTGATAGGCCTCTTGACTGCTAGTGTTAGCAAGGCTAAGTAGAACTGGCAACATATCATTAAAATAAGTAGCATAAATGGCCTGATTGAGCAAAATTTTGCCCTGTGCCTGTGCTGCCGCCCCTGCCACATCAAAGGCTTGCAGCAGAATATTTTTATAAAGATAGTCCATGCCACGTTCATTGAGCACACGGCTCAAACGCTCAAGCTCACGAGGCGTAGATTCGGTATGAACAAAATGTCCATAGTGAAATCCAGTGTTAATTTTTCTTAACTCTTCAAATTCTTGCTCAGTGAGTGAGGCTAGGCAGGGAAAAATTTGGCCTAGTTGCTGATAACCCTTGGAAAACAAAGCGGCTATAAACTGATCGGGGTCCTGCTCCTCAATTGAGAATAACTTGCAGAGACTTGTCCTTAAGGGGCGAATTTTACCAAAATCACCTAATAATAATTCCAAGCGCAGAAGCTTTTTAGTTTGACCGGGGAAATAGCTTTGCAGCAATTGTGAAAGCTTTTCAAATTGCTCTTGCGTAATGGGATTACCGCTTAAGACCGGTGTGGCACTAAAGAATGAATAATTTTTTTGCTCAACGGCTTGTAGCGCCAACAAACAAAGACAGGTTCTTTCCAGTTCAATGCTACGTTTATCCGTGACGGCGTTTTCTAATAAAGGTAACAGCAATGAATTTCTGGGCAACCCTGCTAATGCTAGGGGTAAAGCATCTTCCGCCGCTTGATATAAGGCCTCCATCCAGGGAGCCATTTGGTCAATATGATAATCTTGGCTTGCATCGACATCCTTGTGTAAGAAGGCAAGTAACTCGGGATAGGAAGAAAATAAATCTTGGAAATATTCTAGTTCTGAATTTAACATGCTAACACTCCAAAAAGTATAAACGCGTTTAACCACCGGAGTACAACCTTTCAGATTATATTTTTATTTAAGGCCGTTAGCAAACCACAGCAAGATCGCAGGCCCTGCTTGTTTAAAGCCATTGCCATAATTTAGATAGCTAACCTGGAAGAGGCTGCACATAGAATGACAGTTTAAAGCAGATTTGCTTATACAGTGATTTCCTTGAGGCTTGTTAAAGCCTCAAGGTTAGGATCATCTTCTCAATTAACCGAAATTTCTACCATTCAAAATTTCAGCTTCACAGAATATGCGACAAGCCTAAACAGGCGTTGCCGCAGAGGATTGCTTGCTTTTTTCTAAAATATAATTCAACTGGGCTTCCTCAAGAACCTCTATAATACGATGGTCCTTGTTAGCAGCATGATCGATTGGAGTTTTACCATTGTTATCAGTAACAGTTAAATATTCAGGATGATCCTTGCATAGAGATATTACAGTATCAACCTGATCTCCGAGTATAGCCAAATGCAAAGGGGTCAAATCCATTTTAAAGGTTTGCGGTCTTCTCTGCTCAGAAGCTAGAGCATATTCTAAGATCTTTTGACAACCCATATAAGCGGCAACTTGCGATAAGGTCCAGCCATCGATTACTTCACGACAAAAAGCCCTTCCGAACCTGGTTTTACAATTAAGAATAACATTTCTTAACCCCTCAAGATCATCGTTTAACAGTTTTTCACCTATAATTGGCGGTATTCTCAGGGTGATTTCACTTTCAACATTTGGCTCTTTTATTGAAACAGTAGACTGCTTTTTTAACTCAAGCAAATATTGTTGTGGAGTAAAACCAAATAGGTCTTTGATGGGGGTACAGCGACTCATTACCTGTCCAAGGATTTTATTATCAAGTTTTGACAATGGGTAATTTGCCTTTTGCATAACCAGTTGTACTACGGGTAATAAATGCGCAATTGATCGACCATTGGGTCCTGTATGGTTAACGGAAATAGCGTAAAAGTTTGTTATTATACTATCTCGCACCCTGTGGTATCTTTCAAGCTCAAAGCTTCCCAAGAGCATTTGCAGTTCATATAAAATTTTATCGTTATAAAGGGTAAATCCATAGTGGTCAGTAGCCTGATTAAAGTCTAAAGCCTCATAAAATGTATTTAAATCATATTTTCCTAGTATATTCATTAACAATTCTCGCCACATCTTTGAAGTAGCTTCAGCTTGCTCATGGCCTAAACAACTATTGTATTGATTTGCAAAGCGAAATAATTTAACTAACATGACCTCTACGTTAAAAGAATTTTCTAATCTATCTAGCGCTCTTATATCGATAATACACTGGTTAATGAGCTGTGAACGTTTTTCTTCTGAAGCTGCCGTAACGAGTTCAAGATAAAGCCTGGGCAGTAATTGATTAAAGGGTTGATCTAGTTTAGCTAGATTAGCTTTAAAATATAGAGCTAAACTCGTCAAGATAGCCTGATAATGGACGGCTAACATATGATACCGATTGGCTTCTCTATTATCTTCAGAGAAAAAATACTCCCTGATACTTGATTGATAAGCTTTATTTGCGTATTCAATAAAATCTTTATTACTCGTATCAAGTATTTTTGGGTTAGCTCCACATTCAAATAAAGCTGTTATCATTAAAAAATCTCGTGGATTTTGCATCTTACTTGCTGCTACGTGTAGAGCCGTCTTACCATCAACTTCATTTCTAGCATCGATATCGACAATTTTACCCTGTCTAACTAGCTCTTTAAGTTTCTTAGGATTTCTTTCATCAATGGTTGACATCAGTAAATCAATACTATTGTCTAAAGCTGAAGCTAAGGGATTAATAATAACCGGGACGGTATGAAGATTATAAGTTATAACGTGAATGACATCTTTGTCTTGATAAAATTTTCTGCGCTCATCTTCATCCGGATTAAATTTTTCACCGTTTTTATAATACACATCGCTGATCAGTACTGAAAATTTTTTGTTGCCCTGCTCATCTAACTGATAGTCTCCCCGGTCATCTTTTTCATAAAAGGTTGTGACTTCAATAGTGTGAATTGTTCTTTGAAAAATAGCCGATATGATTCTAAAATCGATGTTAGCTCGTGCCCATATACCTTTTGGTGTATCTATATTCGCTTTATATTTTTCATACTCCTCTAATGATTCTTCAGCTAAAAATGTGGCCTTTATCCAGTTTTCATCATCTTCTAATTCATCATATTCTTGAACATAATCTTTGCACATTTGTCTTAAATCAGACCAGGATATACCTTCTAGCTGTTGAGCAACCGAGTCGAAACCACAGTCGCCAAAAGGTCTTGAATCACCTATGGAAAAGGCGAAGCCAATAAATTTTTGCAGTTCTTCAATAGCCTTTTTTCTTTCTACGGCTGATTCGCTCCTTAAACCGAATCCTAAAACCTCTTGTTCACTACTATGTACTGGTGTTATGAAATTTGGCATAAATTTTAACCTCTTATTTTTTGTGAATAGCAATAAAGCAAATTAGCTGATAGCTTATATACACTCATATTGCTTACAGCCTAAAATGACGATGGCCTAACAAATTAATGAGACATTGATTACTCTGCCATTTTATCAAATTTATTAATACCTATTCTTCTATAATTTATTAAGTTTCGATTGAATTTCACTGCAACTAGTTAGAATTTCTATGCCTACGGAAAACTTTGACAGACTAACAACCAGGCTTAAATCTTTCTCAGCAACAAATTGGTCAACAAGTGAGATGTCAAGATTGAAGTACTATTCGGAGATGACTCGATTGCTTTGCAAACTGGGTTGTTCTTTTAGCCTACGTTTTTTAGCTCAAGGACAAATGGCTCTCTGTGAAGAAAGCCATTTCTTTAACTAAATCTTTGTGACATGCTTGGGTCAAGGGCGAAAGGAATCCATTATGCTGCAATCTGATTGCTCAAGTTTTATTTTAACCAAATTCGTTATACCTTGTTGATATTCATTTAATTCCCTGAAAAAAAACTCGTTTATTTGAGGAGAAAAAAGTTGGTAGCGCATGGTATCCGACTCGGGCATATGCAGCGGTTTAGGATAATTCTGCGCCAATACAGAAGGATACTTTTCGGGCATGATAAAACCAGCGAGTGACCTTGCATAGACAATTAAGGCTCGGTCTTTTTCTAGCATATCGACCAATATTCCACGCTTTGGCCCATTAGAAATGATTTCAACAACCTTAACCTTTCCATAATTTATGCCATTCACTGAGCCGAGCTCGTATTCTTCATCCGCTTCATAATTCTCAAGCTCTTCAGGCTCAAGCAATACATTAATTCTCATGGCCACTAGATTCTCAGCCATTGCCTTGTATTGTTGCAAAGCTTGCGCTTGTTTGCCCGTCAAAATTTGCTTATCTAACAAGCTTTCGGCATCTAAGATGCGCTCTATTCCTAGCATGTACAGTTCCTTGTAGGTCTCAAGCTGTTCTGGCTCATCAGGATAATAAGGATAAAGTTTATTTTTATCATCTAAGGTTTGATAAACCCCTCGCCATAGCGCATGCCGAAACTCATGGATCAAGGTCCGCAATATAAAACCGGCTTCTTTCTTAATCAAGCTATCACATAAAACATTCACCAATCCCTTTCCATTTTGCAACGCTTTGAACTCACCGGCTGGCAATTTACTACTTGGAGTCAGAGAGTTTATTCCCAAACTAAGGCAAAATTCTTTTTTAGGAAGTACCCAAATATTGCTAAGAAAATGACCAAGCACTAAATCGATATGCTCGGGATATTGCTCTCTAGCCATGTTGATAATATCGATGAGCCGCCGTTTAAGCTGAGCGGTTTCAAGCTGGCGCTCGGGGCATTTTATTTTTATCAACTCCACTAATTTTTCCGGATATTTTGTAGACTCAATGGATGAGATTGCCTTACTGAATCCTCTTTTATTATGCTGAAAAAATGTAGTAGGTGTTTTAGTAACTTGACTAAGATGTTTTTCATGCTTTGCTAAATACTCATTGATCAAGGGCATGATAGCGTTATGGGTATTTAAAGTTAAGTCGCCGGTCAAATAATCGCTACGTAATTCATGAGCTAAAAGCCAGACACGAGATACTTTTTCACACGGATTAAGTAAATTATTATTGATTATCGAGTGAAATTTTCTGCTTAAAAGCTCTACGTTCTTTTCATGTTGTTGCTCATTTTCATAAAGATAATTTTCCCTCACAGGCTTATTAAAATCATTATTGCCTAGCTTAGGATGGGTTGAATCAAAAAAATCTGGAGCAATAGGCGGAATAGGTTGTGATAAATAACTTGAGTTAAGCGCTATTAGAGTTGTATTCGTTATAACTGGCATAAATTTACCCCTAAATAAAAAATTCCATTAGTGTAAAATCAGACCTTGTGCGAATGCACTGTACGCGTATTGACAACTTCCTGCAAAGTATAGCCTTAGAAGATACTACGGCTAGAGAGGCAACGACTATCAATAATTTTTTTGAGTTGCTACAAGCTTATAATACTTTTATCAAGCACGTTTACAAGTTATATTTTTGCTAGGATTCAAAATAAATTTGGACTATTACTAGGCCCCCCTTCCATTAATTTAATTAAGCAAAGGCTGTAGGATAATGGTCACGGCTAAAAAGTGACCATTATCCAGTCTAAGGGCCTCACTCAGTTGTCATAGCAACCGTGATATTGGTTGGATAATCATAAGCGGATCCATTTGCCACATCAATGCCAGCGCCGATGGCACCACCAAATAAGACGTTTCCAAATGCCATGGGTTTAGTCGTGGATTTAACCGCTTGGCTAGCCACCTTATAACCAGGCTTGCGACAGGAAACGTTTAAGTCTTGGTAACTACGATGTACCGTGACACTGCCTGGGGTATTATTCACATACCAAGTGCCCTTATCATTAATTAAGGTACAAACCGCGCCTTGTACTGGAGGAGTACTCACTGAAATAGGCTGATTAGTGCCGTTTACAATGGAAGCGCAACCCGTTAAAAAAATATAGCCAGTTAAAGCTAAACCCGTAGCCGATGTTTTATTTAGCATAAATTTTCCCATTTAATTCATTTGAGCCAGTAACTTATTGACCATTTTTACGGTTACTGCATTCCACATTTCGGTTAAATAGTTTGGCTTTAAAATGATGTCATCATATTTATGCCGAGGTAAATCCTCAGAATTTAACATGAGACTATTAACGGTGGCTTGCCAGATAACCTTGCCATTTTTTATTAACTTCCCCTGCATATGCAGAACAGGAATCATTTCAGAGGTAAAACTATGCGCTATGGTTAAGCCATAGGTTTTTATTTCCACCACCAAGACTGCATCGGCAGGTTCTTTTGGCTGATATTGGTATTGCTTTGATTGCTTGAGTTGGGAGATCAGTTCTTTTCTGACCATTTCATCCATGCGAATTTGATAGGTGGTGGCAAATTTATCAAGTTGCTTTGCCTCATCTTCCCTTTCAGCGGCAGCTATGACACTACCGATTAAACCACCCATAACTATGGTGTTGTTTTGACTATTGGTCAAAACGTAAATCTCCTTGGGAAGTTTAATATTCTGATCCAGAGTGATAGTGTGAAGCATCTGGCGGTTTTCTGCAGATAAATGCGTGGTAGTAGCACAGCCTTGTAATACGATTAGGCCCATAACAAGCCATATAAAATTGATTATTTTCATTCTTCTTAAGCTCTTGGTTAAAAAGGCCATTTTAGCCCAAGAAATTTTTAAGGCAATATTTTTTTATCCAAAAGATAAAATATTAATAACCTAAAATAAAAACCTACACTAGCCCTCAGGTCTTATCCCGAAGGTCGTAATATTAGATTTGTAATTAAAGATAAGACCATTCAGCGTTGATCTTTTGGTTTTAAAAACCATGAAAATTATCGATCAAGGGCTGACAAGGATTAAAGTGCGATATCCATGAAGGGTTGCCCACTAAAGTGGAAGAGAGTCTCGTGAATATTTTTCATTATCAGTAAGTAACTTTCTATTATGATTTAAAAAAGAGGTGAATTCTATCGGTTGTCCATACCGAAAGTCCTGAACCGAAAAAATCTTGATCTTCAGTCCAAACTGGACTATTGAAAGCAAGTGCTGTTGCGACAATGGGCCAATCATTCAAATCGCGGTTTTTAAGTCGTTGTTGAGCTTCTATCCTATAGGCTTGGTAAATATTTTTATCAACTATTTGCAGCAGTGAGCTAAGACTTTTAAGAACCTCTAGTGCAGATCTAGCAGATAACGAACGTTTTTCAAATAAAATTGGCAAATAATACTCAGCATCTTTTATACATACATCGGGAGTAATAAAGTCGACTGAGCCATGAAAATTCATTATTAAACTACGAACTTTCGTGCCAAGTACGGCTCTTACAAGAATATTCGCATCCAATACTATGATACGGGATATCATTTATGTTGTGTCTCTTTCCGTAATGCCCGGAACTCCGCAAATAATTCATCTTCAGTTAGGCCTTTGGCAATCATTAACTCTTCTAATTGGATGACTGCTTGTTTTAAGGTATCTAGTTCAGCTTTTTCTGGATGATGGCGAGTAGGAATATAAAATCCGACTGTTTCACCATGGCGTGTGATGGCAACTGGCGAAGAAGCCAGCAGATATTGCGGCAAGTGTTCGCGAAACTCTCGAATTCCAACCTTTACTACATTAGTGTTCATTTTGACTCTCACAAATTGTGTACCCTTGTGTACATAATAGTAAGGCTAGCTAAACTTGTCAAAATTTTATAATGCATTTAACTAAAACGTTTCTAAAAAGGCAGCTAGTTATAAAGATCACACAACGAAGTTGAGTTAGTAGAGAAAAATCGCACAAATATTTAATCTGCTTAGTGGGTCGTCTGCGATTATAATGTATGATCAACAGGTTAAAAGTTAAGGTTCTTAAAATTAAGTTATCGATTTTATTATATTTTTTCGCGAGCCGCCCATTACAAATTGTAAGACACTGCATAACCTTGTAACACTGTTCGTCCCAAATGTCCCGCAAGGTTAATTTGTTAAGTCTATTTTAGTTATCTACTATATGCTTCTCAAGCACTAAGCAAGCCAGGGAAAAGCAGATAACTATCCTTGAAATACCAATAACTTAGCGCATCAAACTCATATGTTTTTACTTATAAAAATCCGACTATTTACATAATCAAATTTTAAATATAAACCAAGAAGTTTAATAATTTTGTGGAATGTTTATTGTTGCAATACAAATTCTAATTTTTAGAATAATAATGTTAACAATTTTCATTTATTAAATGTGGGTAATCTTGTTCTATTCTAGCGATAGTTTTTACACATGAATCTATATATAGAACTAGTCTAATTAAATTTGCCTCTGTTCCATAATCAAGGAATTTGGGATCACCATGCATTATTTTATGTCTAAATAAATTATACTTTTCTATGTCTATTTCTTCTTTTTTACTTATTTCTAAACTACTTAAAAACAAATTATCAATTGATGTGATAAAATTATCTATTTCAGCAAAGGTGAAATTATTCCAAAATGCATCTTCTTTTATAATTTTTTCTGGTGAAGCTCTTTCTCTTGAGAGATTTGGAAAAATTTTCAAATAAAAGTCGCGTAATATTCCTTCTAATTGTGAAATAAGTGTTGGTATTACTAATACTGCAATGTCATTTATATTTAATTCAATGGAATTGGAAATTGTTAGAAGCTTTTTACAAGGCTCAAATATTGCTAATCGCTTAGACAAAATGCTTTCATCTTGTTTCCATTCATTAAATAACCGGATAAGTTCTTCTAAATTATTGCGAGTATAAAAATTTATAATAAAAGCTTTTATTTGTACTTCATCAGTACTATTTAATAAAGCAAATGCTTCGTAAAATTTTAAATCTACTATGGCATAGTGATTAATTTGTAAGTGAATATACTTACTATAAGGGACATATCGCTCTGCTAGTTGTTTAATATAATTATGAAAAGGACCATTAATTATTTTTTCAATTTGCTTATTATATTTACTATACGGTTCAATTATATGCTGTAACTGCTTAACCTTATCTGCAAAAGGTAAGTAAATTTGGTGCGCCATTTCAAGACTGGGGCTCATTTTGGGTCTAATTTTTTGTAAATTTTTTATTAATTCAGGCGAAAGAATCATTATTAATATAGCCTAACGTTAGTTACAACAATTTATAACGTAAATGCGAGGATAGTAAAAGAAATCCTTTAATCAATTTATGTAACAGCTAATCCTAAACGACTTGCTAAATTACTCATCTTTTTTAATTTTTAGAGATGTCTTACCACTTAGCAAACCATGAAGAGATGATTGGAGTTGCTTCTGGGTTTCAGCCTCTTCATTAATAAAATAATTTCTAATATATAGAGGCTTATTACCATTGAGAACTTCAATAAGACCTTTTCGCATAATATCTTGATCATCCTGTAAATCAAAGTGTGCCTTAGGAATATAAATACCTCTTTTCAAATAATCAAAGTCAAAGTCATACCCAAATAATTTGGACATTTTATGTAGTAAGCTTATAAATAAATCGTCACTCGTTATTAACCATGAGTTTACATCTTCAGCTTTTACTTCATTCATATGATGAAGATAGTTTTCCCTTGCTTTGATTATTTCCGTATGTGTGTAAAAAACCACGTCTACCATATTTATTGCACGTACGCATTCAAATGAAGTGCGATTTATCCTTGCACGATTTGACATTAGTATTTCAAATATTTCTAGCTTTCTCCTTTCTTTTTCTCGTCTTAACTCCAGGTATTTTTCTATTCTAACTACTGTTAGAGGTACAATAATCAAAGCCAGAAGTGTCAACCATGATAAAATATTAGCCACACGATTTCTCCATAAAGTTATTGGAATGTTTATTTGAATAGTAATTTACTATTATTTACAACTTATTTTAACTTCCCAAGAGCTTTAAGCAATAAATAAGTCTTCGACCAGTTTTCTCTTCTATATATAAATAATTTTTGCTTTGAGATAATTCAATTCTTCGTAATTATTCTTAATAAGCAACTATATCTGTTAGATAATTTTGTTATAAGACTATCGATGAATTAGTATCAAAATAGTTTTAGAAAAAATATGTTATAGATTTTCAGCGACGTATTTTAAATGCAAAAACAATCGGCATGGACGATTGCGGGAGCAGCTGATGCCAAGTCATTGCTGACATGGCTGCAAGCAGTAATACAGTACTCTATACGATCGCTGTATGAATCCCCTAATGGAAATCATACGATTAACTTTTTATTTAGGACTAAGATATCAGCTTCGCTTATAAACTCTTGTTGATAAAAATAGGAATTTACTAACAAGAGTTTACAAAGCTAATATGGCATGGATAAGTTTTGTAACTTATCCACCTTTATTGCTCAATATGTGCGTCCTATATTTTCTAATATACAGGGTGTGAGTTATAGCAATGATTAGCTGCATTAAAACCAAATCCAGCTGTTTTATCAACAAATTCAATATATTTCTTATTATCTCTCACATAATGAGCATGTGAACTAATAAAATTTATCAAGTTTACAGCTTTATTATATTTGGCGAGAGTTTCTGGTTTGCAGTCAGGAAGCGGCTGAAATACATTTATTTCAAGATTTCTAACCTCATCGACTGCTTTATCAATACGACTATATTCCTTATCTTCAACAGTTTGCGGTGGATACCATACATAAGCTGCAGCAGCCCCCATAATGAACCAAACTGTCACTATAGTGAATATAAATCGGCCATTTCTAAAACAAAACTTGCTAACGTAGGTTTTAAAATGAATGAGTAGACTAACAACACACTTTAACATGCTTAATACAATATAAATTATATTGTTCATTCTTAACTCCTTATCTAAATTTACAAAACCATTTTTTGCCCTAACCTTTAGAACCATCCGGAAGTATCGTGGTTGAATCAATCATGGCATGCGTTAAATCAGCATCACGTGCACCTCGAAGATTAGCACCTCTCAAATCTGCACCATAAAAATCTGCGCAATGTAACTCCGCATTAACTAAAATAGTATTTTCCATATTGGCTCTTACAAAATTAACGCCACCAGCAACGACCATGGTTAAATCAGCATAAGATAGGTTAGCATTAAAAAAAGTTGCATCGCGCATATAAGTGCCTGGTAATCTGGTGTAACTTAAATTTGCCATAGACATATCAGCCAACCAAAAATTTCGAGGCGTAAAATTATATAACCCGCTCTCTTCTCTTCTGACCATTTCCTCATAGGAAACCTCAGGCCAACAAAATTTTGCATGGCTAAAATTAGCACCATGGCAAAGTGCCATGTCAAAACCTATATAATAAAGAAGGGCTTGGCTAAAATTCGTATTGGAGAAATCTCCATACCCCAGATATCCCCGTAAAGGTGTATTTTTAGAGCCAAAATCACCATGCATGCCTAAACAGAGGTTTGATAAATTTAGATTACTACAATTATGCCTTGGCCAGACTGAAGTCTTTAGACTAGAGTGCAAATAATTTATTGCCTCATCTTGTGAATAACGGTTTTTTCGCCCCAACTCAGCTAGTTTTTCCTTCTGGGTAAGTAGCCTTTTAATCTCAGCATCATATTGCTGAAATTTTACTTCTCTTCGTTTACTCTCCCAAATGGAATATTCCTTAGCGATTAGTTCTAGCGTATTTTGATAATGCCTGGACATGGTTCTCCAGTTACCAAAACCATACTTTTGTGCTAGAAGCTCGTAAACTTGGTTAAATCTTAATTTCTTACTAGAAGGAAAAGCCTTAAGCTTAGTATTTTGAAAAAATAATCGTAAAGAAGTAAGATCACCCTCTTTTATCAGTTTGGCCAAATAATGAGCTTCTTTTCTCAATGAACAGAAAATGTCGTGCGGATAATTCATGGTGCGAATCCTTAAGTTACAGCAAAGACTTTTGGTTCACTCAAAAGCATCGCTAAAGGTTCGCGAATAACAAGTCATCTAAAGCTGCAGCGGTTTATCACCTTCGTCAATTGTGAACAAACAGGCACCTGCACATACCATAGATTTTATAATAATTTTATTGAATAAACTGGTCAAGCACTGTTTTCGGTATATTCACTGTTTACTTAAGAAATTCAAGAAAGAATATAAAACTCCTGATTTCCTAAGAATATGATTCAAAATTAAATGAGTCTTACGAGCCATCCATACCGAGAGTCCAGCAAGGTTTAATTATCTAACAAGTATTATTTAGAACCTTAATGTTTTATAGATACAATTAAAATCTTAAAATGCCAAGGCTCGTTGGCAAATAATGAGTCGCAAAAATGAAGGAAAACGATTGGCTATCGTACTATACTTGCCTGTAAGCTAAAGGATAAGCATGAAAATATTAGCAATAAAGAAAAAGATATTTATAAAAAATTAGCCATTTATTATTTAAATTTAACAGATGTGCAATTAAACCAGTTAATTAAAAATGGTGAACTCATTGAGGTGATTGTATGAAACAACCTGCAAAGAAAAAAAACTTACTAGAAACAGCCCACGAAATGGCAAAAGGGCTTTATCAAGCCAATATTATTGACGCTACCACTATGCGTGAATTTGATGCTCTGTGCTTACCACCTGTTAAAGAATTATCGTCTGAAGAGATCAAGAAAATTCGCCTACGCGAAAAGGTTAGCCAATCGGTATTTGCTAAATATTTAAATACTAGCCCTTCTACCGTTAGACAATGGGAGCAAGGTGAAAAACACCCGCGAGGCACTTCGCTAAAACTGCTTAATTTGGTAGCAGATAGAGGCTTAGGAATTCTTTTGTGAAACAAACTAATGCAATCAGATAGAAATATATTAAATCCATTACTGCACTTATTGATAAGATAACTCCTCTACTTATTAATGTTTGAGTGTTTTAAAGTAGTGATGTAATCTTTTAGTATTAAACCTTAAGTTGCTATTTTGTCAAACTGCTTACTGCATAATCTAACTATTTTATCTAAGAAAAGTATTGTGTTCATGATAGTAGTGCCCCGGAAATTGGAAGGAGCCTGAAATATGGAGGTTCTTGAAAAAAGTGGTGGGTCGTCTGCGATTCGAACGCAGGACCAACAGGTTAAAAGCCTGCTGCTCTACCGGCTGAGCTAACGACCCACGGTGAAGAGGTGTTAATGATACCCACTTGTTATAAAATTGCAAGCAAAAAATTATCTTTTTCTGCTTAATTTAATTTTTGTTTAGTAGACCATCAAGTGAATAGCTGCTTGATGGTCTATCCTAACTTAAAAACTAATTAAGTGCTAATCTTCTACTTTTTCTCAATCCTTCAAAGTTTTCAATCTGTTCCCAAGCCTTTTCAATGGCACTATTATACTGATAATCACCAATTTTTGCCGGCTTAGTACAGCTTGAAGGTTCTTTTAAAAAATCCATTCTAGCTTCACAAGGTTTTAATGGCTTATAATCCGGACTAGGATATGAAACAGGAACAAAGCTACGATAAATTTTATCGGGTAAATTACTTACTCTGGCTTTTATTTCCTCTGTGGTTCTCTCTAGAAAAGTCTTTGGTGGGTACTCTTGAGTTAACCAATCGGCAGCTCTAAGAATTAAATTTTTGTAATCCTGTATAGTAACTGATTTCTGTATACTATATTCATCTAAAATTCTGATCAAACTTGCGGCCATTAAATCTCTGCCTAAAGCTGTAAAACACTCTCTTAAACCTTGGCTTAAGATGGCCATATCGCTATTATCCACGGTGGATAAATTCAAACGCCTTTCAAAGGTAGGGTCACTAGGAGAACGTTGTCTTGAAAAGCCTGGACTAGGGATTTCAATGGTTAAACCCGTTGAAGTACCGGCCGGATTCGTGGGTTCAGCTGCAAATAAGCTGGTTTTAGAACCGGAAACCGTTGTCGCCCTTGGACGACTGATCACGGGACGCACTTTTTCAGTTGAAGCAGCTGAAGAACTTGCTGCCGCAGGCTGTTGTGGAACGGCTTCTTTTTTAGCCTTAAATTGAGGTTTTTGAGTCAATTCCGCAGCCAACTGAAGAGACTTTCGCTTTATTTCTTCATGGGATAACGGCTTTTTAGTTTCCTTTTGAATTTCCTTGGTATTTGAATCAGTTTTTTTGAACATACAAATTCCCCTGAGTTATTTAACAAACATCACTTGAATATAACAATGCAACCTTAAGGATTTATTAACAACTTAGTAACCACTGCAAAATTTACTGCGTATACTGGAGCGTAAGTCAGCTAAGAAAAACTTTATCTCTTCAGCATCTTAAAACTTCTTCCCTGAATTGTCAGCAGCTACTAAATGTGGCAAAGTAGTAAAGATATATTTGTGCATATTATAAACAATAAGGCTCTATGCAACGCATCGTTTTAGCAACTCATAATCTTGGCAAGGTTGCCGAATTCCAACACTTACTTGCGCCCATCAAGTGGCAAGTTATTCCGCAAAGCGAATTTAACCTACCCAGTCCAGAGGAAACCGGTTTAACCTTTATTGAAAACGCCATTTTAAAAGCCCGGTTTGCCAGCGAGAAAACCGGCCTGCCAGCACTTGGCGATGACTCGGGACTTGAAGTTGATGCCCTCTCAGGCGCCCCCGGAATTTATTCGGCTCGTTATGCGGGTGAGCACGGCGATTTTTTGGCCAATTGTCACAAGTTGTTAGCTGAATTAAAAACAGTTCCGCAGCAACAGCGCAGTGCTCGCTTTCACTGTGTGTTGGCTTTTTTAAAACATGCCAACGACCCCGTACCCTTGGTATGTCATGGGGTCTGGGAAGGTTACATTCTAGAGGAAATGCGTGGTCAGCAAGGCTTTGGTTACGACCCTTTATTTTATGTACCCACTCATCACTGCTCGGCTGCCGAGCTTGACCCTGCTACTAAAAATCAGCTTAGCCATAGGGCAAAGGCCTTAACAGCCTTAATACAGCAGCTTGAGGTCAACTAATGCAACATCAAGCCCGCAAACGCTTTGGCCAAAATTTTTTACATGATAATCATGTTATTGAAAAAATTGTGAAAGCCATCAATCCCCAGCCGCTGGATCATTTGGTTGAGATAGGACCGGGTCTTGGAGCCTTAACTACGCCTTTGGCTCAAACTCAGACCCGGCTTGATATCATAGAAATTGACCGAGATTTATTGGCGGGATTAGCTAAACTTGCCAGCCAGTATCCTCGGCTGCAAATACACCATGCAGATGCCCTTAAATTTGACTATTATTCATTAGCCAAAACTGCTCAACGCTTACGCATCGTGGGTAATCTACCCTACAATATCTCGACCCCACTGTTGTTTCATTTAATTCAGCATATAGACACCATTCAAGATATGCACTTTATGTTACAAAAAGAAGTCGTGGAGCGTATGGCAGCTAAACCCGGTGAGGCTAGCTACGGACGCTTGAGCGTGATGGTTCAATATTATTGTCAGGTAAGTTATTTATTTACCGTAAAACCAGGGGCCTTTTATCCGGCACCCAAAGTTGACTCGGCCATAGTAAGGTTGATACCCCATGCTACTCTGCCCTTTATCGCTAAGAACTTTGAGTTTTTTAGCAAAATTGTTCTGCAAGCCTTCAATCAGCGCCGCAAAACCCTACATAATAGTCTAAAAAATCTCTTAACAAGCGAGCAGATCCAGGCCAGCGGTATTGATCCGAATATCCGACCTGAACAGCTCGGGGTAGCAGAATTCGTCCAATTAAGTAACGCCTTGGCTCTCTTTTAACCACCGGGCTACTTTCTTAGCGAAATAGGTATGGATGGCATTTGCTCCCGCTCGTTTAATACATAGCAGGGACTCCATAATCGCCTCCTTTTCAGGTAGCCAACCGTTCTGGATAGCAGCCATCAACATGGCGTATTCACCACTGACTTGGAAAACGAACACCGGAATATTAAAATGTTGTTTAAAGCTGTGCACTACATCAAGGTAAGGCAGACCTGGTTTTACCATGATGACATCGGCCCCTTCGGCAATATCTAAGGCCGCTTCACGTAAGGCCTCTCTGCCATTAGCAGGATCGGTGTAATAGGTTTTTTTATCTCGTTTACCTAAGTTTTGTGCAGATCCCACTGCGGTGCGAAATGGCCAGTAATAGCTTGAAGCATATTTGGTGGCATAACTCATGATGCCTACGTTTACATAGCCTGCCGCCTCCAAGGCTTGACGCAGTACCGAAACACGGCCGTCCATCATGTCTGAGGGCGCTACCATATCGACTCCCGCTTGGGCATGAGAAAGCGCTTGTTTTGCCAGCACCAGGTTGGTTTCATCATTTAGCACATAGCCATTCTCATCGATGATGCCGTCTTGACCGTGAGTGGTAAAGGGATCTAAGGCCACGTCACTTAAAATACCCAATTGTGGAAACTCCTTTTTAAGCAGACGAAAGGCCCTTTGAGCTAAACCCTCGGGATTGTAAGCTTCTTCGGCATGAAGACTTTTTTTCTCACTGGGCACCACAGGGTATAAATTGATGGCGGGAATACCGAGTTCAACAAGCTCTGCAGCTTCTTCCAGCAAAATATCTAATGATATTCTATCCAGCCCTGGCATATGACCTATGGGCTCACGTTTACCCTCACCCTCGGTAACAAAAATAGGACAAATTAAATCATGGACGGTAATTTCATTTTCTCTTACCAACTGTCTTAAATGTTCTTTACTACGCATCCTACGCATTCTAACAGAAGGAAATTGGCCTAAATGACTATTTAAATTTTGCATGGCTCGCTCTCTTTTGGTATAAAGATAAGATTAAATATTCTACCAAAAAATAATTATTTGTTGTAGCTAACTAAGCTGATGGATTTTAAATCACTTTATGACCGACACAAACATGGGAACACTCTATATCATTGCGGCGCCTTCAGGAACAGGCAAAACCAGTTTAGTTAAAGCATTAACGGAAAGTACCAGTGAGCTTGCGGTATCGATTTCCCATACTACAAGAAGCCAACGCTCAGGCGAGATTGATGGCAAACATTATCACTTTATCAGTGAGCAAAACTTTGTCGATATGATACATGGCGATGCGTTTTTAGAATACGCTAGAGTCTATGATTATTATTATGGCACTTCCAAGGAAGGTGTTTTGCAACTTTTGGCTTCTGGTAGCGATGTCATTCTTGAAATCGATTGGCAAGGCGCGACGCAAATACGTCAGCTTTTTCCACAAACCGTAAGTATTTTTATCCTACCACCCAGTCGGGATATTTTAAAAAGTCGTTTGCAAGAGCGTGCGCAAGATCCTGAACGGATCATCAATAAACGCATGGCAAAGGCGGCTGAAGAAATTTCCCACTATGCCGAATTTGATTATTTAGTTGTCAACGATGATTTTAATAAAGCACTTACGGATTTAAAAGCTATAATTCAATGCCAACGCTTAAAAACGGTGAGGCAAGCTGCACTTCATACCCAATTATTAGCGCATTTGCTGCAAGATGAGGTGACAGCTCGTTAATTTTAAGTACAATATATCTTAGACAGCGTCATTAGCTGAGAAAAAATTTGGAGAAATTATGGCTCGTTTAACAGTAGAAGATTGTTTACCTTACGTTGAGAACCGCTTTGAACTTGTTTTGCTTGCAGCTAAACGCGCGCGTAAATTAAGTACCACAGCTGAAGAACCTTTAGTTAATTGGGATAACGATAAGTCTACCGTCGTAGCACTACGTGAAATAGCTGCAGGATACCGTGACAAAATTGAACAACAAGCCACACATACGAGCTCTACTACGGAATCTTCATCCGAAGCTCAATAAACCAAAACCGATAACGGATTTTAGTTTAAGCTGCTTTACCGAGCTACGTAGGGAACTTGAAAAATACCTTGATAAAAAGCAAATCAAGAGTATTCACCGTGCTTATTTATTGGGCAAGCAGGCTCATGAGGGGCAAACGCGTCAATCGGGAGAGCCCTATATCACCCATCCCATTGCTGTGGCCACAATTTTGGCCAAAATGCGGATGGATGCCCCCACCATCATCGCGGCTATTTTACACGATGTCATTGAAGATACAGCGGTTGAAAAGAGCACTCTCATCAGTGAATTTGATAACCAGGTTGCAGAATTAGTTGACGGTGTTACCAAGTTAACCTTAATTCAATTTGAATCTAAGGCGGAAGCCCAAGCCGAAAACTTTCGTAAAATGGTACTCGCCATGGTTAAGGATGTGCGAGTGATCCTGATAAAGTTTGCCGATCGCCTGCATAATATGCGTACCTTGGGTTCTTTAAAACCCGAGAAACGTAGACGCATTGCCAAGGAAACCTTAGAAATATACGCTCCCATTGCCAACCGGCTGGGTATGCACAGCCTTAGGATAGAATTTGAGGATTTGGGTTTTGCAGCTCTCCATCCTTATCGTTACCAGGTCTTAAAAAAGACCGTACAAAAAGCCATTGGCAATAGACACGAAATCGTAGCTCAAATTGAAACCGAACTTAAAAAGTGCCTAAAAAAACATAAGCTACGCTCCATTGCGGTTTGGGGCCGGCAAAAACACTTATATAGCATTTATCACAAGATGCAGCAAAAACGTCTCTCATTAAGTGAGATCATGGATGTCTATGGCTTTCGCATCATTGTAAAGACTGCAGATGCCTGTTACCGTACTCTAGGCGCCGTACATAGTCTTTATAAACCCTTGCCAGAAAGATTTAAAGATTATATTGCCATTCCAAAATCCAATGGCTATCAATCTCTACATACCACGCTTTTTGGTCCCCATGGTGTACCCATTGAGATCCAAATTCGCACCGAAACCATGGACTATATTGCCGAAAATGGTATTGCCGCGCACTGGCTTTATAAAACCAATGAGCAAGTGGCCAGTGAGGCTCAATTGCGAGCCCGAGAATGGTTTAAAAGTCTGGTAGAAATGCAGCAAAGCACGGGTACCTCATTAGAATTTATCGAAAATGTCAAAATTGACCTTTTCCCCGATGAAGTCTATGTGTTTACGCCACAGGGGTATATTTTAAAATTGCCGAGTGGTGCAACACCCGTTGACTTTGCCTATGCCATCCACTCAGATGTGGGTAACACCTGCGTTGCGGCTAAAGTTGAAAGACGCTTAGTGCCTTTAAGCATGCCTCTTGCAAGCGGCCAGACAGTTGAGATCATCCGTTCCCCCGGCGCAAGACCTAACTCAGCTTGGTTGAATTTCGTGGTAACGGCTAAAGCTCGCAGCAGCATTAAGCACTTTATGAAAAATCAGCGTCGCAATGAGGCCATTGAATTTGGCAAGCGCTTGCTAGAAAACACCCTAAATTCTCTAAATAGAAATCTAGCTGAATTTAGCTTAGCCACCCTAAATTCTGCCATGCAGGCGTTTGACTATAAATCTACCGACGAATTATTGGAAGCCATAGGTCTTGGTAACCAGGTACCCTTGGTTGTGGCCCATCGCCTGTTAGCCATTGCGGAAAATAAAGGTGCCGATGATACTTCGCGAGAACCTCAAGCACGTAAACCCTTGATCATCAAAGGCACCGAAGGCATGATGGTAAGTTTTGCAAATTGTTGTCATCCCCTACCCGGCGAGCCCATCATCGGTTGTTTCACTGCGGGTGAAGGCATTACCATTCATCGCATTCAATGTCATAAGATCGATAAGCTCCGCCAGCAAGCAGGTTACTGCGTTGACGTTGAGTGGGCACCTAACGTCGAAGGTGATTTTTTAGTGGATACCGAGATCGAGATTGCCGATCAACGTGGCGTATTAGCTGCTCTAACTAAAGCGATTGCAGACGCCGGTGCCAATATTGAAGACGTTTCCGTTATCAGTCGGGATGGAAATTACAATCGCATCCACTTGGCCTTAAGTGTCCATGACAGAGCCCATCTAGCAGCCGTGGTTAAGCGAGTGCGTTCACTAAAAGAAGTGACCAAGTTAAGGCGTAAAAGTAATTCAGATTAGGAAGATGTATGAAAAAAGCCATTGTGAATATTGCCAATGCACCCGTGCCAAGCGGAACCTACTCCCCGGCCATCCGAGCCGGAAACACCATTTATCTTGCCGGTCAAATCCCACTTCTTCCCACGACGGGGGAGATGGTCGGGGACGACATAGGCCAGCAAATTAATCAAGTGTTTCAGAATATGCAAGCGGTATGCCAGGCCGCCGGTGGAAGTTTAGCAGATATCGTTAAGCTCAATATTTACTTAACCGAGTTAAGCGATTTTCCTTATGTCAATCAAGTTATGGCCAAGTTTTTCAGCCAACCTTATCCGGCTCGCACTACGGTTGAGGTCAGTGCTCTACCCAAAGGTGCCAAAATAGAAATCGATGCCATTATGATACTTAGCTAAACCTGTAGTTTCGCATTTTCAATTCAAGCCCTTTCTAAGCAGTTGCGGATAGCTATGTGAGTTTAGAGAAGAATTTGTTAATATGATTAAAAAAACATTAATCATAGTGCGGTAAAATTATTCTAAGAAGAAAAAAATTATCTTAATAACCCCATTGCTATATTGCTCTAAATCATTGCATAACAATAAATTATAAAAGTCTCAGTATCATACTCAAATCAAACCGATAGCAACAGAAATGAAAATTTTGAAGTTAATCAAAAAGTTATGGGCGTATTCGATAATTTTTATGCATATGTAAGAACTTTGATAGACCTAGCTATCAAGCTTGATGAAAAAGCCCAAACTGATACTACCAGAGAAATTTCCAATAAAATCAAAGAAATTATTCATGAAGAAATTTTAAAAGATTAAGGCGTTTCAACAAACTGATAAAGAGCAACCCTTTATATATCTTCCTTTATACGGAGCATTATATACTACATTAATCGAAAACCTTGAAAACTTCGTTAATGAAGCATTACCCGTAAATAGTTGTTGGTCAAGATTGTTTTGTTACAGTGATAAAGTTAGTAAAGAAGATCAGGAATTTTATAAGGCTTTACGTGAGCTTAAGCGTAACTTAGTTAAATTTTTAAAGCCTGAATCACATAAAGATTTTGCTGAACCCTTTTATCAACCAAACAAAAATCAACAGATTGATCTAGGATATGGAGAAAATCAGCCTCTTCTTCAGCATCCTAGTTAACTTGAATATTGTTTAACTATAGGCATTCTATAAATGCCGTAGTCAGTCAAATTGAGACCGGTTTTTTTTAGGTTAATGGCCCGTGTGCTCAATCTGACTGCTACTTTTAATGGATCGATGAGGGTTTCGAGTAAAAATTTTTCATGAAATCATCGACAGAGCAGAAAAATTCCTCTACATTCACATTAGCACTTTTGTGCTCGCTTTGATTTATTTGCGCTTTGATTGATCAGAGTGAGCATTTTTTGCAACTCCTTAAACAATATTCAGTTAGTTAGTAAAAATTTAACTGTCTTTCTAAGCATAGGCTATAATTTAGAGGAATCTTAGGCTCAACAGAGTAACAGGCTAATGGAAAAAAAGGGATTTACATTAATAGAGTTGATGGTGGCTTTGGTAATCATTGGTATTCTTGCCAGTGTGGTATTACCCAGTTATCTTGACTATATAAATCGGGCCCGCTTAACAGAAGCCTTTGATGCGCTTGCAATTTATCATGTGAAGCTAGAGCAGGCCTATCAAGATAGTGGTAGCTATGCCAATGGCCCTACTGCATGTGCAGTAAGTACACCTTCGACTGCCCATTTCAATTATAGCTGTCAATTTACCAATAGCGGACAGGGCTATTTAATCACGGCTACTGCTAATGGTTCCGATAGTTTATCGGGTTATAAATATACCATCGATCAATCAGGGGTAAAAAGCACGGTCTTGTTTCCCAATGCAAACGGATTGCCTAAATCCTGTTGGCTAGCACAAATTGGAGATTGCTAAAGTGAAATGCCAACTGGGATTAACACTTGTTGAACTGATGGTAGGACTTGCCATCATTGGATTATTATTGCTGATAGCCATACCGCCTTTTTCTGACTACGTTCGCAACAATCAAATCCGTAGTTTAGCTGATGAGTTACACGCTTCGCTACAACAGACTAAATATGAAGCCATCAAACGCAATGCCCGTACTAATCTAGTTATAGCAAACACAGGCAACTGGTCGATTAGAATTCCAGCCAACGAAAGTGGAGCTGAAGAAGTTCTCTTAGAGTACATACCAGCCCAAGCAAAAGCAGGCATTGTCATCAGTACGGCCAATAATACCGTGAGCTTCAATAGTCAGGGGCGGCTAGCCGATGGCGGTCCATATACACTAGATATCATGCCTCAAAATAGTGCCGACTGCATCAGCCCAGGGGGTAAATTACGCTGCCTACGTCTACAAATTTCAACGGCCGGGCAAATTCGGTTATGTGATCTCAGTCTAAAGAGTACTGATCCTCGGAGCTGTGGCTAAGGTATGAAAAAATCAATCGGTCTCATCTCTTTTGAAGCTCTCATAGCCATGTTCATTTTCAGCTTTGGTATGCTGGCACTGTTAGGTCTGCAGGCAAGCCTATATGCACGTAATCAAGACGCTCGTTTTCGCATACAAGCCGGTGCATCGGCTAATGAACTCATCAGTGTGGCCCTGGCTGACGCGACAAATGCCGCCTGTTATACCGTTCCGGTTAATACCCAACAAAACTGCGCCAAGCAAGAAGCACAGAATTATACAAAGGCTTGGGTAGCAGAGATAACCGGCTTACTTCCAGGCACAACCAATTATCCTCCCAAGGTAACCTTAAATGCCAATGGGGATTTTACTATTTTCCTAACTTGGCAGCGAACTCAAGATGCCAATCCCCACAGCTATACATTAACAACGCGTCTAGGTCTATAGCATGATAAAAAGCAAACGCATGGATAATTATCAACAAATTGGCTTAGGGCTTACCGATATTATGGTTGGGTTATTCATTAGTTCTTTAATACTACTGGCCGTATACAGCTCTATGATGTTTTTCGATGCGGCTAGGCGTACCGCAGTGAGTGGCAATAGTGCATTTGCTAACGCTATCAGCGGATTGTATCTGATAGGTTATGATGTAAGAAACGCGGGGCTGGGTGTAACGGCCAACCGATCCATTTATTGTGGACAATTCAATATTTACTACAATGGTTTGGTAAAGGCTAACAATACCTTGATATCCCCGGTTGCAATTGAGGAAGGCACACTTAATCCAGATAAAATAACCGTTTTATACGCAGATTCAATTTATAGCGGAGCGCCCGCTAAAATTATCAGCGATATGAACTCTCCCAATGCACCCGTCGTTGTAAATCAAAGTGCTAAGGATTTTGTAAAAGGTCAGGTTTTATTAGCGGGCCCTAATCCTAACCAGCCTTGCACCTTAATAGCGGCCACGGGAGTAGACGATAACACGAATAGCGCTGCAATTTTACATGCCAGCAGCTCGCCCTATAATCCGGTTAATCCAAGTAACGTCTTTAGTGAGCCCCAAGCCTATCAAAATGGGGGTTATGCCATCAATGTGCAGCGTATGCACTGGCTAACTTGGCAGGTTAACAACGGTGTATTAGAGGTTGTGGATAGATTAACCGGGATAAGCCAGCCCATTGCAGATAATATTATTGAGCTACAAGCACAATACGGAGTAGCCGCGCCTAATGCGCCAACCATTGAGAAATGGGTCAATGCAAGCGATGAATGGCAAGCCTTGGATAGATCAGAGATGGCGAGGATTCGAGCCATACGGGTAGCGGTGATCGCCCGTAGTCCACAGAAAGAGAAACCCAGTGTGGCTGGTGCTGCTTGTGATACCACAACCATAGCCCCATTGCCTTGGCCTGGTGGAGACAGGGTTGACATTACAGAAAATCCCGATTGGCGTTGTTATCGCTATTTAGTACTTAAAACCGTATTTCCACTCAATAATATCATTTGGGGCCAAAGCTAATGGAAAGGCAAGAAGGGACCGTGTTATTGATTACCTTGATTAGCTTAGCCCTACTACTCATGGGAGGGTTAGCTCTATTTCGCTCTACTCAGGTCACTACTCAGGTGGCGGGTAATATTGGCTTTAAACAAATTGCTTTACCTGCTGCCAATATAGCCATTGAACAAGCCATAGTGAGGATCAATACTCAAGCCAATTTAGATACCAATATTCCAGGGTTTTATTTTGCTTTGCAGCAACCCTCGGACAATGATGGTTTGCCAAGTACCATAAATTGGCAGCAAGCGCCCTCAATAGACGTGCAAAATTATAAAGTACAATATGTTGTCGAAAGGCTGTGCGTTGGGCCCATTCCCATCACTAATCTTAATAGTCAATGCTCAGTAGGAACCACTAGCATTCATAGTAGCTATAAGGTCAATTCATCGGTTTATGCATCTGGCTCGATTTTCTATCGGGTTAGCGTCAGGGTCACTGGCCCTAAAAACACCCTCACATTTGTACAAGCAATTTTAGAACGCTAAGGGCAAGATAACATGAAAATTTTACTGATTTTATTAACGAGTTATTTCCTTACCAGCCAAGCCATGGCTGCAACAACTGATATAGCCAATACGCCTGTCGAAGCGCAAAATACTTCCAAACCCAATATTATCTTTGGCCTAGATGACTCAGGCTCTATGGATTTTGAAGTATTATTGAATACCAATGACGGCGCACTCTGGTGGAATACAACTGAAAAAAGCTTTGTAGATGATAATAATCTACCCTTTTTCAATCCCGAGGGTAATGTAACTACACAGTGGATTAAGTACGTATACTTGTTTCCCAATGGAACAAGCTCAGGTGCTAGGATATATAGCGACAGCAGTTTTCAGGCCATTCCCCCAATTCCAGCTTTCGCATCCATGCGCAGCTCAGATTATAATCCGGTTTATTACAACCCTCGCATTAGCTATAAACCTTGGTCAAGTGCCTATCTGAGCGGCTCACTACGCTCCTTTTCTAATGCTAATGCCCAAGCTGCACGAAGTCATCCCACCATCCCTCTATCTTCCGCGGGGACGACCTTAAACCTGACAACCACTTTTAACTCTAGCAATAGTCGCTGGGGGGAAGACAATTGGATGTTTCTCATGCTACCCGGTATGACGATTCCAGCCAGCTCGAGTGCACCCGCATATGGCTGTAGATTAAGCGGATCGACAAATCCTAGCAGTTCAACTGGCTGCAAATTAAATAATAATTGCTGCTCTTTTACCGCAAATTATCCAATCCCCAATAATAACTCTTGGAGTGTCGCTGTTCCCTACTATCCTGCCACCTATTATGTCAAGGAATCTTGCTCGGTCAATAATACCAGCTGCGTGCGAGCACCAGATGGCGCAACGCTGCAACGCTATGAGATAAAATCTACAACAACTAGCTATCCAAGCAAGCGTAGCTATACCGATGAAATGCAAAATTTTGCCAATTGGTTTACCTATTACCGTAAACGCAACCTCATGTTAAATTCGGGGATGGGACAAGTATTGTCGCAGCTCACTAATCTACGTGGCGGCATGGTGCAGTTTAATGATCTAGAGCCAGTAACCATGTACGATTTTGACAGCACTACCAGTAGTCAAAATTGGCAGGCTTTGCTAGGCGCCATGTATTTAAATCCCACTGAAGGAGGCACACCGACCCGCTATGCTTTGAATTATATGGGTCAGCAGTATATGAATAATAAGACGATTATTCAAAATGCCTGCCAGGTTAACGCCGGTATTGTGCTCACCGATGGTTTTGCTTATGTAGATGGCCCTACTCCACCCACTTATGATCAAAATACCTATGGCTCCAAAAGCCCCTATACCACAACCTATAAAAAATCGCTGGCAGACATTGCTCTCAGTTATTATACTTCGAATCTGCGCTCGGATTTGCCCGAGGGCTTAGTACCCATTGAACTGAATAATAGTAAACCCAGCGCCGATAAAAATCCTAACTTGCATATGAACACCTATGCCATGACTTTGGGTACCAAGGGCACCATTTTTGGGGTTAATCAAGCTTCTACTCAGAATCCCTATAACTTTCCTCCAATATGGCCAGAGCCCAAACAGAATGCTCATCCTTCCGCGGTCGACGATTTATGGCATGCAACCATCAACGGCCGTGGCTTAATGCTCAATGCCAATGATCCCATCAGCGTGATCAGCTCCATTCAACAGCTGATCAATGCGGTTATCATAAAATCAAGCTCTGGCGCTGCCATTGGCATCAATCCAATCAATCTATTTACCGGCCAAAACGTAGCCTATGCAAGTAGTTATACGGATCTCTATGGCGAGCTCTCTCCCATGCTCGTCGATCTTGAAACTGGAGCTGTGATCTCCGATCCACAGGGCTGGTCTGCCAGAAGTTTATTAACTGCTAGAACAGCTGATAGTCGCATTATCGCCACCTATAATGGTACAAAAGGAATACCATTCCGTTGGACTAATTTAAGTAATACACCCAATATGCAATCTCTATTGAATTCAGCCACCAATCCTCCCGGCCCCAGCGATGGCCAAAAAGTATTAGATTGGTTGCGAGGAGATAAAACCAATGAAGGTACCAGCTATCGAACTCGCAGTTATCTTTTGGGAGACATCGTTTATGCAGAACCGGTGGTGGTGCGAGGTGGTTTATCAAATTATGCCGATACCGGTTATGGCACTTTTAAGCAATCCTTAACCAACCGGACGCCCATGATCTATCAAGGGGCCAACGACGGCATGCTACATGCCTTTAACGCCAACACAGGTCAAGAAGCTTGGGCCTATGTCCCCCGCTTAAACTTTGACCAGCTTAATAAATTGGCTAGTCCTAGCTATACCCATAGATTTTATGTTGATGGCACACCCACGGTAAGCGACGTTAATACGGCGAATAGTTGGATAACCTTGTTAGTCGGCGGCCTAAGAGCGGGTGGCAGAGGGTACTATGCTCTTGATATCACCAATCCCACTCCGCCTGATGAGATAACTCTCGCCACTAAAGTTAAATGGGAATTTCCTAACGCCGCAACCCCCAATCCAAATGACGTGGGCCTTTCCTTTGGAAAACCCATCATTGCTAAAACCAAAGCCGCAGGCTGGGTAGTATTGGTAACCTCTGGCTATAATAATACCGCAGGAGATGGTAAGGGCCACTTATATGTTCTAAACATCAATGATGGAAGCGTGATCAAGGATTTGGTGACAAGCTCTGGTACTGCAACCAGCCCCTCAGGTTTAGCCCAAATTTCGGCATTTGCACCCAATAAAGAATTTGATGCCACGATTGATTTTGTTTATGGTGGCGACTTAAACGGTAATGTGTGGCGCTTTGACTTATCGAGTCCCTCCTTGGCCAACTGGAATGTGCAATTATTGGCGCAACTGACTTCCAGTCAAAATCAAACTCAACCCATTACTACTGCACCGGAATTAGCCTATGTTAATAATCGTCGCCTAGTCTATGTGGGAACGGGGCAAATGCTCGGCAATTCGGACATATCGAATACTCAACAACAATCCATGTATGCCCTGGTAGATAATGCGAGTGCTAATCCATCTATCAGTCCCTTGCGAAGCAACTTGGTAATACGTTCGGTAATCAATAATACTGTAACGGGTAGTGCCGTTGATTATGCCGCTAAGCGTGGTTGGGTCATCGATTTTCCTAGCCAGGGAGAGCGCGTGACTAATGAACCCATTTTGGCTTTTGGCACCTTGATCTTTACTACCAACCTACCTTCGGCCATTGCCTGTTCGGCAAAAAGCTTTTTATATGCTTTAGATTTGATCAATGGTACCCAACTTAAGCCCCTTTATACGGGCCAAGAAGTACCGCCAGCAAGGCAGTTGATAGGTGAATTTTTGACAACGAGACCCGTTATCGTAGTTCTGCCAAATGGCAAGGTACATGCCTTAACACATAATGCAGACAATTCGGTATTGTCTCTAGAATTGCCAACCGATGCTACCAAGTCTGCCCGAAAAATAGCTTGGAAAGAAGTATTAAGGCAATAGATTAGTTTAATGAATTTAACGGTGATTTTTATTTAGCTTACTGCTAGAGTAACGCCCTTACGCTTTAAATAAAGGAATATTTGTATGACCAAACCCACCCTATTGACCACCGCCGCCGGTATTCCAGTTGCTGATAATCAAAATAGCTTATCGGCAGGTCCCTATGGCCCTTTATTATTACAAGACTTTCACCTAGTGGAAAAACTGGCCCACTTTAACCGCGAAAGGATCCCGGAGCGGGTTGTACATGCAAAGGGTGCAGGAGCCTATGGTACCTTCACCGTTACCCAAGATATTTCTCGCTACACCAAGGCTAAATTATTTGCAACGGTTGGCAAAACCACGCCCATTTTCATTCGCTTTTCAACTGTGGGTGGCGAAAAAGGCTCGGCCGATACCGACCGTGATCCACGTGGCTTTGCCATCAAGTTTTATACCGAAGAGGGCAATTGGGACATCGTTGGCAATAATACCCCGGTATTTTTTATTCGTGATCCCTTAAAGTTTCCCGATTTTATCCATACCCAAAAGCGTTGCCCACAAACCAATTTAAAATCCGCCAATATGAAGTGGGATTTTTGGTCACTTTCACCCGAGGCCATGCACCAAATTACTATTTTATTTAGTGATAGAGGCACGCCAAAATCCTATAGGCACATGGATGGCTTTGGCAGCCATACTTTCTCCATGATCAACCATGCCAACGAGCGATTTTGGGTTAAATTTCACTTTAAAACCGTGCAGGGTATTCAAAATAACTCTGCCTTTGAGGCTGAGCAATTAGCCGGAACCGATCCCGATCATGCTACCCGCGATCTATTCAATGCAATTGCCGAGCAAAACTATCCCAAATGGCAATTTTACATTCAGGTTATGCCAGAAGCTGATGCCGAGCAGTATGCCATTGATCCCTTTGACCTCACCAAAGTTTGGCCGCACGCCGATTATCCTTTGCTTGAAGTGGGAACCTTAGAGTTAAATCAAAATCCCGAAAATTATTTTGCCGAAGTTGAGCAAGCCGCTTTTACGCCTGCCAACGTAGTACCTGGAATTAGTTTTTCACCCGATAAGGTTTTACAAGGACGATTGTTTGCCTATGCCGATGCTCACCGTTATCGTCTGGGCATCAACCACAACACCATTCCAGTCAATCAAGCTAAGGTCAAAGCCTGCCCCTATCATCGTGATGGCGGCATGCGTGTCGATGGTAATGGTGGCAACAGCGCCAACTATGAACCCAATAGCTTTAATGGTCCTAGCGCCGACAGCCAGTTTAAAGAACCTGCGCTGAACTTAAAAGGCCATGCCGATCGCTATAATCATCGTGACAACAATGATGATTACACCCAGGCCGGCAATTTATTTCGCCTGCTAGATAAGGAAGCGCAAGATCGGCTCATTGCCAACATTGTCGCCTCCATGCAAGGCGTGCCCGAGGCCATTCAAAAAAGACAACTGTTTCACTTTTATCAAGCCGATCCCCACTATGGACAGGGAATTGCCGAAGGTTTAGGTATCAAATTATAAGCCAACATTGGGCAGTCGGTTTTAATCTGACTGCCCTTAGTGCTAAAACCTTGCTAAGACTGAGCTTGATCACTTCTATCTCGGGATAGAGAGTATATTGCCATTTGTAAATAGTTTTAGTAGTATTTTTAGAATGATAACCAAGTCTGTATCTGCTGCTAAATCTAGCAAAATCAATTTATCTGCCCAAACTCAAAATCGCCTCTTAAAATGCGGCATCAAAAACCTGCAGGATGCTTTGTTTCACCTTCCCCTGCGCTATCAAGATAAAACGCGCCTGGTGCCCATTGCTAAACTTAAGCTAGGTGAACACGGTTTAATTGAAGGTATTGTCATCAGCCAGCATTTACAACGCGGACGAAGACTGAGCCTTTTATGCGTATTACAAGATGATACCGGCATTATAACCCTGCGTTTTTTTCATTTTAATCAAGGCATGCGCAATAACATGCAGGTTGGCACCAGGTTGCGCTGTTTTGGTGAAGCACGTTGGCAAGGCCGAGGCTTGGAAATGGTACACCCCGAATGCCAGCAGGTAAATGAAGCAAGCCCTCAACCCGTGCAAGAAGCCTTAACTCCCATCTATCCTACTACCGAAGGCCTTAGCCAAAAATCGCTGCGCAGCGTAGTTGCAAAGGCGCTCGCCCTTTTAAATCAGGATTCAAGCTGGCTAGTGGATTACTTACCGGCAGAAGTTTGTCAGCAGTTAAATTTGCCCTCTCTGCTCAGCGCGCTTAACTATATTCACCAGCCGCCCGTTGATGCGGCCATTGATTTATTGGAACAAAAACTACATCCCACCCAAAGGCGGCTAGCCTTTGAAGAGTTGTTGGCAAATTACTTAAGCCTGCAGCAGGTGAGAACCAAAATCCAGCAACATCAAGCACCCGCCTTAAAACCCGCCCCGTCTTTATTCGAGCGGTTTTTTTCCCTCCTACCCTTTAAGCTTACTCAAGCGCAGCAACGCGTGCTGGCAGAAATTCAAACCGATATAGCTAGTTCCAAACCCATGCTTCGCTTGGTACAAGGCGACGTAGGTTCAGGTAAAACGGTGGTCGCAGCATTGGTCATGCTGCAGGCTGTCGCTAATGGCTATCAGGCCGTCTTGATGGCGCCCACAGAACTCCTGGCGGAACAGCATTATCGCAATCTTTGCGCGTGGTTTGAAAAACTTGAGATACCCGTCGCCTGGTTATCTGGCTCTATCAAGGGCAAAAAACGCGAGGCAATGTTGACTCAGTTGGCTGATGGCAGTGCTAAAGTGGCCGTGGGTACACACGCCTTATTTCAGGCCGGAGTTGAATTTCAACACCTGGGACTGGTGGTCATAGACGAACAACATAGATTTGGAGTGCATCAACGTTTAGCACTACGTGAGAAAGGTGCCAAAGCCAACATATATCCACATCAGCTTATCATGACGGCAACTCCCATTCCTCGCAGCTTGGCTATGACAGCCTATGCCGATTTAGACCATTCGATCATTGACGAGCTTCCCCCAGGGCGTACTCCTGTTAAAACCGTGGTAATTCCCAACTCAAGGCGAGCTGAAATCATTGCCCACATCAGAACGGCCTGCCAGGCCAAACGCCAAGCCTATTGGGTTTGCAGCTTGATAGAAGAATCCGAAGCACTTGAATGCCAGGCAGCTGAAGCCACCGCAGCGCTTTTAAAAGAAAACCTTCCCGAATTAAAAATAGGCTTAGTTCACGGGCGAATGAAACCCCGGGATAAAGAATTGGTGATGGCACAGTTCAAGGCTAGAGAACATGACCTACTGGTTGCGACAACGGTTATAGAGGTTGGCGTTGATGTGCCCAATGCAAGCCTCATGGTGATTGAAAATCCAGAACGCTTTGGCTTGGCACAACTTCATCAATTACGCGGCCGGGTGGGTCGAGGCGCCGTAGAAAGTCATTGTGTGCTGCTTTATCAATCGCCTTTAAGTGCTCATGCAAAAGAAAGACTGAAAGTCATGCGTGAGACCAACGATGGCTTTTTCATTGCCCAGAAGGACCTTGAGCTGCGAGGTCCTGGAGAAGTCTTAGGCACACGCCAATCTGGAGTCATTGGCATGCGCCTGGCAGAACTTAGCCGCGATAGTGATCTCCTACCCTTGGTACAGGAAACCGCAACCCATCTGATTCAGCGATACCCTGAGGCCATTGAACCCTTGATCAAACGCTGGCTAGTGGATAAAGAAAACTATAGCAATGCTTAAATCAACTACAATCTTGTAAAGCCCGAGTTCTAAAGGTGTTGAACAACTCGGCCAACTCCCTGACAAGATGACCCTGCAAACCCAAGCAGTTTTGAATATGCTCCGGCCTGAACTCTAAAAAGTCATCACTTTGACAGACACTACTTAAGGCCGACAGATGATTAAATCGCTCGATGATGGCATCTGCCAACTCAACAGCACTTAACTTGGGATTAAGATAATAAATACGCTCACTAGACATCGGTTTTTCCTTTTACACGGGGCTTGCTAACCAGAACTCGCTAGACGCTAAACTCGCAGGCCTATAGACTTCTTCTCGATACATCTCCACCTCTTGGGTGCGGCTCTCTCCTGTCTTGGTTATGCACTCTTCCCTAGCCAGTTCTTAATCAATCTGTTGAGGGCTTCAAACTCAAATGGCTTACTCGAAAAATCATCCATCCCCGCCGCTAAACACGCAGATTTGGCACAGGCAGCCCCATGCGCTGTGAGGGCAATGATAGGTGTGTGCTTGCCACAGTCTTGCTCAAGGGCGCGTATCTTTTGGGCAACCTCAAGCCCCGACATATCGGGTAAGCCTAAGTCCAGTAAAATAAGCTGATAGCGCCCTGAGGCATACAGCTTCAGCGCAGAATCACCCCGGCTAGCAATACTCACCTGGTAGCCTTCATGCTCCAACAGCAGCTTCGCAACTCGCTGGTTGATAACATCGTCTTCAACCACCAAAATACAAGCCCCAGGGCTCACTGACTTGGCTTGTTCTTCGCCTGTAGACATGGCTATATACTCATAGTTGTTGCATAGTTGCTTCATCGCTCTTCCTAACATGATAAATCCTCATTCCAGACGTTACTTACACTTCCATTAAAACTTTGCTACACTTAAATATTCTGTTACGTTTATCCATACTTAAGTAGTTTTAAGCGTATTATTCCAATATATTAACCAGTTTTACGCTTAAAAAATATAAGATATTCGCTTTTTTACCTGTAAGCCATTGCTTACAACTTGGAAGACCATGCATATAGAAAACTTAAGACAAGGCGATTCAATTGAAATTCGGGGCCAACGAGTTAAATACATTCGCGAAACAATTTTAGGTTTATCAAGAAATAAATTTAGCCAACGACATAAAGATCTAGAGCTCACCGTTTCAACTCTGCAGAATTGGGAAGATGCACGCTATGGAGGCCTGACCGAAAAAGGCGGCAGAAAGCTCATTGAGGCTTTTGCAAGAGAAGGTGTGCAATGCAGTTTACAGTGGTTACTTTTTGGCACAGGTGAAGCGCCTCCCGAAGCCAGAGATTTTAACCTAGTTATTGAAAATATTACCGCAAAGCAAGCCGTGCAAATTTTAGCCGATACCGGCAATAAATCGCTTACCGATGAAGAGTCAATTGCAAAAGAATTAAGATATTTCCGTGAACTTCACGTCGATGCAATTGATGCTATTGTCAGCGATGATGGTTTAAGCCCCTACTTTGAACCCGGTGACTGTGTGGCAGGTATTCGTTTAAATGGTCAAGACATTCGTAAGGCAATTGGCTTACCTTGTATTATTCAAACTCAGCTAGGCCAAGTTCTGGTTCGTAAATTAGAAGCAGGTAGTCAAATGGGTTATTACACACTGCTATGTACTAATCCACACACCCAGGTAAAAGATATCAAAGCCACTGAAGTAAAATTATTCAGTGCAGCGCCCATCGTTTGGCTAAGAAAACCCATTAGAATTTAGCTAGATAGTCTGTATACGCAAGTTAATTTAAGAATATTAAATAATTATTTTCTATAAAAGCGTTTATTTGCGCTTAAAATAATTCATAATGAAATAATATCTGTAATATCAATAGTATTACACTTAATGTTATTGTTTTCCGCGCTACAAAAGTGCATGATAGCCTAATTTTCGTATTCTAAATATAAACAATATCTTTTGCCGAATGAATAATACTTATTAAACGCAAATTAAAATATTAATAAATATTAATTCAGATAATCGAATTACAAATTTTAAATATCCATTATCTTTTTTACATATTGATAGCCTTTTCAAAGCATAAGAAAAACTTAAAACATTGAGGAAGTTATTATGAACTATTCCTTTCCCAATATAGTTCCATTTAAAATTAGCTTTAAAGCAGATCCAAGATATAAGCATTTATTTGATCAATCGCTTTGTTCACTAACGATTAGCGTTGGGCAGGATAATCATGAAGGAAATAAATTTTTATCTACACTACACCAAATTAATAAAAATTTTAAAGCTTGTATTATTGCAGTTTGTGACACATTACAAAGACATACCTTGAGCATACATTATAAATCTTCTAGTGATGAGTTATATACCATTGCAAAGCAGCAAGGTAGTAATTGGTTAATTAGAAATAAAAGTGCTATAGAGTTACTAACCATTCCTTATAAAATAATTAGATGGAGTGAATGGCTTCATAGCCCATTATATCAATCGAAAAGAGTTATTATCGATGCCTTATATGAATCAAATAAAAATTATAGGTCATCCATAATTAAGGCCGTAGAATTATTTCTTGGTCGTTATAGTCATAGAGAGCCTGTTTTAAATTATGAACAAGCTTTTAATTATTCCTTAGAGTATCTCAAAGAAGAATGTGCTGTCATGCTTCTATGGGTTGATTTAGGAATCAATTTTGAAATTTACCCTAGTAAACGAAATTTAGCCATGGCAGCAACTTATGATCATTTAATTGCTCCAATATATAAAAATATTTTGATACCCGTTGCTTTGGACATACGGAGTAGAAAAATTCAGCAGATTAGATACAATTCTTTTCAAGAAGCTATAGTTACTTAAATATTGGTTTACATTTTACGATTTAAGTACATACTCTATTAATCATGACATTACTAAATATTTCTTAGCTTTCATCATACATATATATAGCCTAATCTTACTACATAAGTATTAAGCGCAGACATCCCATCATCTAGTATAAGAACTTAACTTGGTTCAATATAAGACGCAAAAATTATCGATATAATATTATTTAATATCACTCCTACTCCACTATTTGGCTAAGAAAACCCATTAGAATTTAGCTAGATAGTCTGTATAAGATAACGTCTGAAGAGGTTGGTTGTCCCTAGCTTTAAGCTGTTTAATATAAGAGTAATAATAGGTTTTATCACTCTTTAATTGGGTAGCTGGATAAAGATAGTTATCCCAGTTGGAGGGGGATATTTTAGTATCAGCATCGGTATAAAAAAATGGAATTTGAGTTTTGCTTTTCAACGCATTTAAAATGGTATCAGGAGCAGGACAATTCACTGCAGTATTATAAAAATTATTCAGAAGCTCGCTTTCTTCTATTACGCAAAACCAACTCGGTACAGCTTGTCTATCTACTAATAAAAAGCCCCCTTTATCATTTAGAAGGTAGTACTCAACAATATTGTTGTCATAACAAACTTTATCAAAAACTCGCGCGACTTCCGGATCTTCTAAAAAATCGAAGCTTTGGTTTGAACTATTGGCTAATATAATATTTGTTTGTTCAATAAAATATTGCTTTTCTAGATCGTAGATAGCTTGTAGTAACTCATCCATTAAATTAGGCGTGGTCTTTTTAAAGTATTTATCGATATTTCCATTGTTAAACTCTTTAATTGCAATATCGTAATCAGCATCACCTGTTAGTAAAATAACCCGGATATTAGGATTTTTTATTAATTTACACAACTCAATGCCATTAATAGCTGGCATAGTATAGTCGATCACAAGTACGGCAATTTCTTCAAAACGTTCAGAAAGCAAAACCTCATTTCTTAAATTAGCTATATCAATATTTGAACTCAATTTATTTAGCTCACCATCTTCAGGATGCACCATATTACGGCTTATAAATGAGGTATGATTATAGTTTTCATTTAAGAAATATAAGGCTTCGCGTGAATTATCAAAGGTTAAGCAGGGCAAAACTTCATTATAGCAAGTAAAAAGATGCTTTAAGTAATCTATATTATCATCGACAAACACTACCGTTGTAGGATGTTGGCATAAACTAATTTTTAGATTTCTCATTCCTTGCCCCTTTCGTCACTGCTTATGTCATTTTTCCACTACTGGCGGAAAAGTCAAACAAAACAAAGTGTATTCCCCTGTAACAGAATCACAATGTATCTCTCCTTTCAATGCCTCCATTGCCATCTTGCAGTATGTTAGGCCAATACCCGCACCATGGGGTGTCTGACTAAAAAAACGCTCAAAAATATACGGCAATTTTTCTTGCGAAATGCCTATGCCTGTATCTTTAAAAAATAGCTTATTATGCTGGCCATTTGCTTCTAGCCAAATAAAGATTTGGCCTTTTTTATCCCGCATACTATTTTCAGCTACGGCAATATGGTGAAGAGCATTCTTTATAAGATTAAAAAGAATATGAGTTACTAAAAGTGATTTGCCTTGGATTTTAAAATCAATTTCAGGTTGCCAACAGATACGCTTTTTTTGCCCTTCTTTAAAGGGGTAACGGGCTAAGGCATCATTGACGATATCACTTATAGAAAAAACTTCCAGGGGTAAATTTTCGCACTTTCGGACTGCATTTTCTAAAATTAAATTTTCCTGTAACAAATTAATGACTAATGAAGCGAGTTGGATTTCCCGTTGCATGGAAGTTAAAATTCCTTGTAAAGCTTCAATGGTACTTGGTTTCAATTTGTTAGTTAGCAAATTATTTTCGGCAGCCACTCCATAAGCTTCAAGAAAAGTAGGAAAATACTTTTTTAAACTACTTACGGCAGCGTCTAAAGATTGCAGTGGAGTACGGATTTCATGAGCAATACTCGCACTAACCAAGGTCATGCCCTCTAACTTATGTCGGGTATCAGTAAGTTCCTGCTCAGTTTTTCTATGAGCGGTGATATCAATCGAAATGCCTACCATTCCTATAACTTCTTCATCTCGATTACGGAGAGGCGCTTTATTAGAGAGAAATAATGCTTTAGTGCCATCGCGTAATATAGCGGGTTCTTCAATCATTATTTCTTTGCCTTTTACCATCACTTCATGATTAATTTTATCCAAGGCATCTGGTAAAATACCAGCATTGAAATTCCAGGGTAAATCTTTATTTTTCTTTCCTACAATCTCCTTTCTCGCTCCAAGCCCTGCGGAACGAGCTTGGTTATCATTACAGCCTAAGTAAATATTGTCTCTGTTTATCCAATAAACATGCCCCGGCATTAAAGCAATGATATTTTCTAGCATCTCAAGTCTTTCAATCTCATTTCTCTTTGCTTCGGTAATATCAAAGGATATTCCTAAAATCCCAATAATTTGTTTTTTACGATTATATAATGGAATTTTATGCGACAGATATAAAGCCGTTTTCCCATCAGCAGTATTACTTTCTTCTTCAATTATAATTGGCTTGCCTGTTTTAATTACCTCTAAGTCTGTTGCTCTTATTTTATCAGCTTGCTCCTTTGGAAATAAGTTATAATCGGTTTTACCAACATATTCTGCTAAAGACTTCAATCCAAAATCTTTCCAATTACTGGAATTACAGTAAAGCATTACACCATTTTTATCTTTCCAATATAAATGAGCAGGAACTTGATCAACAATTTCCTCAAAGCTGAATGTATCTGAGGGAGTAGAATTCTTATGCTTTTTATAGACAAAAGCCAATAATATTACAGAGCCACAAGTTAGCATGCTAAATGCATAACCCATGATCAATAAGTAGTCCTTATTAATGATACCATGCAGTATTATTGCAAACTGAATTAAAAGAAAGCCTAAAAAAGTTGGAATAGAAACACCACTTGCATCTTTTTCTCGTAAAATTTTTACTGCTTGAGGAATAAAAATTAAAGCATTTATAAATAGTGCTGAACTAAAAATAAATTCAATTATCTTATTAATAATCATAACTCTTACCCTGTAACAACTTCAGCAAAAATATCCTCAGTAAGCATAAAGTCAAAGCATTGGGGTTTAAATTGCTTGCGGTTTTTAAATTTAATTGGCACTGCATGTAATAAATTAGGATACTGTGGCACCACAAAGCGTTGATGTGTTTCATGCATGGCAAGGTTGCGCGGGCTAGGATAAACCTCAAAATGACAAGTCATTTCTGACCACAAACACATGGCAGTACACTCTTCTATTAAATAATCTAGACATAAATTATGGGCTCTTTCTATAGAAAAGTTTGCTTTATCATTTTCACTTAGCCTTAAGCAATATCTTCTTAAAAATTCCGTAATAGTTTCATTAAAAACAAGTTTGTATGCTATATCATTAGATATAGTTGATTTAATAAGATTTTGCTGGGAATGATAATCCCTATGTTTTAACCACCTATCCCACCTAATAATTTGATTTAATATAGTAAGTTTATCAATATATTTTTCATTGCGTTTTAACCATTCATCTCCAAGCTGCAATGAATAATCATAAAGTGAACCTGCATCCTGATGTGAAGTTAAAGCCATCGTATGCCGCTGCAAACTATCATCGACAAGCAGAATACAAGATTTAAAAGATTGATTAACCAGGTCTATTGTTGCTTCAAATTTCTCACCCTCATGAACCTCTTGACCCACACTGACAGTAAGTAAGCATTGTGAGTTTTTAAAGTCTTTTTTATAAGAATCTAAGCATTTAAAAACTGGTTTTATATAACTCATAGTAAAGTCCTCAATTATATTTAAAGTTATTTATGTCATAAAAAGTAGCAACATAAAAAAACAAGTATATGCCAAGCAACCCGATAGAATTTGGTTATATTTTTCTCACTATAATTTTAATAGGGACTACTTACAAATTTTTCAGAGGTGGTTATAGTATGATTTATTAATATATATCCAAACATTAGCAGATATAGTGCCCTTTCATAGTGGTAAACCCAATGTTACTAAGGTTAAAATTGGTTATTTATAGAGTTTTTACCAATACTCATTATTATTAGTAATATTGACTATCCCAGCTTATTGGCTTTATTCTTTTACCCTACACTAGCTAATAACTCAAAATGCTGTGGCTTTATTTGCCCTGCATTTTTAAAACAAACCGCAACTGGTCTTAAAAGCTCAGGTGATGATGAAAGCACAAACCGGCGTCGAGTTTCTTCTATTGCTGCATTGTGTCGATTGGGATAGATCTCAAACTGACAATCTAACTCCTGCCATAAGCATAAGGCAGCACATTCTTCAACCACGAAATCTAATGATAATTGTCGCGCTTTAGCTAAATCAAAATGTTGCGAATTGGTTAAACGTTCAGAATATTTGGTTAAAAATTTACTAATACTACTTTCAAATGCTTCTCTATAAGCAGGATCGGAGTTGATAGCATTAATTATCGTATTACGGGTTACATCAAATTTTGAGTGGAACAACCATTTATCCCACCTGAAAATTTTAAGGGGAATAGTTAATCGATCCAAATATTTCTTATGCCTTTCAAGCCATAAATCTCCCTCTTCAATGGAAATTTGATAATAATACTCAGCACTCATCTTGGTGTTAATTGCCATGGTGTGACGCTGTAAACTATCATCAACCAATAAAACACAAGAGTTAAAATTATCATTGATTAAACTAATCATTGCGGCAAACATTTCACCTTCATGAGTTGCCTGGCCAACACTTATCGTGAGTAAGCACTGTGATTGATTAAATAATTTTTTATAATCTTCTTGACACTTGAAACTTGCCCTTATACGGCTCATATTTGCTACCTTCCCCAAAGATTCTTGCATATAAATAATTTAATTACCTAGCATGCAATTAAAATACATTGATAATAAATAGAACAAGAAATGTAATATGTGTAGTTTTTTATTCTAAATTAGTGTGATTAATTGCTTATTAGATTGGTTAAAATGGATTTTTATATTTTATATGGGCATAGAGCCCTAATGTCGAGTATCATGCCTTCTTCTAGCGTAAATTTCAATTTTTTTAAGCTTAAAATAATAAATAATGGATTTATTATTTCAAATGGGATTAATTTAAGCGTATAGAGAACACTTTCAGATTAATAACGTGACAAACAGTGACTACAAGCCAATATAGCGCATCCGGCGCCTCACTCGTCCTTAAGCTCTGGCTTGTAGTCATTCTTCCCTGATCAACTTCCTTGTTAATTGTCAGTATAACCGATTAATCCAAAATAACTAATCCGTAATGGCTTATATTGCTGTAAGCTTATCCTATTATTGTAAGTAAGTTTCCTACTACAATATGATTCGGTGTTTATCCAAACTTATATTGCTGACGCAGGATTTACCCACCAGGTTTAAACTCAGTAGTATTCGTTAGCTCGATGTCTTGCTCAAAGGAAGGTTGCTTAAAATGTTCTTGAAAGGCTTTTAGTAAACCGAGGTTTTGTATAAGTTCTGTATGAGTATAATTTCTTGTAGTGATGGCGCAAGGTCCATTAAGCGCAGTATTGGTACGCTGAATCCTTTGATAAAAATCTATTTTCAGCTGATTAAAATCGGTTGCAGAAATTTTTGTGGTTACAAGACTAAATTGGTGAGGATTATGTTGACGTGCATAATCGATGTAATCTTGGTATAAGCGTCCATGAGAATTGAATATAAGCCATAGAGCATCTTGCCTAATAGTTAAATCGTTTTCTATAACATTTAATTTAAAGGCTTCTTGATTAACATTGACCATGGCTAAAGTATCATCACCGACTCTAAAATCGTTAGCTAAATAATACTTATCGACCCCTGCTTTTTGGGTAACCACATAAACATTTGAAGGAGCCGTCCGAACAATGTTTTTAAGATGCGTTGGCGTTTTATGCGTAAGAGTTACTAATTCAGTTAGGGTCAGGCCTTCTTGAAAAAAAGCGGCTAATACTAAATAACGCATCACGGCTTCGTGGGCTAAAAACTGCTTCTTAGCTTTAACTGGCTTAGCTCTAGACAATTCCGAGTCTTGAGAAGAATCGGCCTCGCTGTCAGTTTGCGGCAAACGCAAGTTTGAATAGGCCGTATACTCTTTGAACTTTTCTTTTAGTTGTAGATAGGCATTTAAATCTATAGACCAAACGGCTGAGTCAAGAAAGCACTTAGGATTATGCTGCGCACAGTGAGCAAGGTAGTCATTATACATTTGCTCATTGCCGGGAAAAATCGTGCCCATTTTATCTTTAGCATAGTTTAAGGAAAACGTTTCCTCATCGATATTTAGAGCCGCTAATAAATGGCCGTTGATTCGCACGGCATCTTGCAGCATATAAACAGTTAAGTTATAGGACTCATCCTTTGTTGCCATTATCAAATTAGCAGGCAGTTTTTGCAGAACTTTTTCAGTATATTTTTCTGACTGTAAAATCAAATGGGCTAATTGCGCTAAACTCAAGCCCTCCTCAAATAGGGCAGCTAAAAACAAATACCGAACTATTAATTGCTCTACTTTTAGAAATTTGTTTTTTCTGACAGCTCTATTTGGGGTTGAAGCAGGCTCACTTGCCGCCTCCTGTTTTCTTATAAGCTGATAGTAATACTGTTTTAAATTTAAGAATTCATCCTCTGCATAGCCTTTTGACCAATTTTCATTCGCTTTGCCGATAAGCCTTTGATAATCATCTCTGCGGCTCTTAAAAAAATAATACAGGCAGTCTTCCGCGGCCTCTAATTCAAAGGTAGGGGGTGTTATATTTAAACCGCTTAGTCTTTGCTGATCGGCTAAAATAGTGTCCACCAGTTCATACTGACGTACTCCATGAACTTCATTAAATTTAATAATACCTTCATTAATCAATTCATTAATTTTTTGTAAAATATAACTCTTGGTATAGGGGAGTATATTATTAAGTTCTTCAATACTAAGCCTATCGTTAAAGCAAGAGGCCAATAATAAACAGCGTACGATCAAATGTTTAAGGGTGATATTACGCCCAATTAAGCGGATAGTTTGCGAAAATTGGGGTAAAGGAATACTCGGTTCTATAGCTGTTTGACTAGTTGAGTACTCGGCGTTTTCATGTGAGTTTGAGCTATTGATAGCGAAAATTTGCTCAAGCGAACTCTCAGAGACCACAAACAATGGGCTTACCGCCTCTAAAAAATCCTCTAGATTAGGAACCAAGATATTATCTGTGTTTGCCCGTAATTTTTTAGCACTCTCTTGAGATGATGCTTCCACTGTTTCAACATCATTAGATATGGATGGAAATTTTCGTTTTAGAGTCACGATGTTAATCCCTAGTAAATATTATTTACTAATCTTCATAGAAGCCTTCATAACTATTCTTTGGCAATTTATCTGATTTAGCAATCAATAATAGCTAAGATTACTGCCTAACAATTTGCTACATGCTTTGGTACTTGAGATTGACTTATCTTAAATAGGAGAAAACTGTTGGAGTTCAAAGATGTTACGAAATAGGCGACAGGGTAACGAACTTTTCCGTAAGTTCTCTACTCATCCATGAGTCTCAACCTGTCGCTTACTTGTCCCTAAGTTAATGCGGTATCCATACCTCATTTCGTGAGTACAACTATAGCCTATAGCTCTAAAAAGTGTTAGTAGAGATATCGTAGATTGATGTAAGCCATAGACTACATGTTTCAAGCCCACAGCTTGTCTAACACTTTACTCTTGCTTAAGCACTGGCAAACCAAAATGACTAGAGCCTGATTATTAGATAATCATCGATTTTCTAAAGAAATAAATTAGTATTTATGAGCTAACAAGCTAGAATTTTCATGAGCTACGTTTTCTAATTCTTCGGCTGGTTTTCCCCCTTTAGAAAAACTGCAGAGGCTTTTAAGTGTATTTGTAAAACCATTAGATGATGATTGAGTTGGATTTACTATCTGAAAAAGTTCGTAAATATCCAGCTTACAATCCTTTAATTTAATATCTAGCCCGGGAGTATCTTCTAATTGCATTTTCTTTACTTGTTTACGCAGATATCTAAACTCATCAAGCTCATCGTAAGCTTGGGAAGCACTGGGTTCAATACCCTTAATCTCTCTATACCGGCAATATATCATGCTAGAAAAGATAGAGAAAAGGGCTGTCATCATTATTGATATGTATAATACCCAATCAAATGCGGGTGTTCTTTTATTAGTTAGATAAATCACCCCTATAATAATTAATAGAAAATAAACCCCTAAATTCACACTAATTAAAAGGGTTCGCAAACTCAAATCATGAGGATTGCTATCACAACAATTATAAATTATTTTTTCTAGTGATTCCTTTTGGCTTTCTAAATCACCTAAACTCATTTTAATGCTTGAAATTTTTTTATTAAGAGCAAGCATGTAGATAAATTTTTTATAGTATTTTGTGTGCAAAGCTGCATAAGCAAAACTTTTATTAACTAATAATAAGGATGACATAGTTTGTCTATCCATATTTTGATTAGAATCTATATAACTCAGTATTTTCTTTAATATTTCAGGAGGTATAGCGGAATATACTTCATCAGCTGGTTCATTATCAGGCACTACTTCACCAGCAGGGGCTTTAACCGAGATAGCCTTAGCTTTTCTTATTGCAACCCTATCTTTTATGCTTATTTGAACTTTTGATCTTGCGTTTTTGTGCACAAAAAAAGCGCTGGACGAAAAATCAGTAAATTTATCATTTAAATTAGGCATTTTTTAATCTCACTAATTAAATAAAGCTAATTTTAAAGGAAATGTTTTAAACCAAGCACGCTGTGCTCTAACAGAAGTATAAGCTAACTAAAATGTGCTTACTCTGAATGTAAAGGAAATATCTTGTGCTGTCGACGATTTTATGAAGATTTTTAAGAATTTAGCAAGGGTGTTTAACATGCATTCCGAATGATATTTTGTGAGGATTAATTGTGCCATTGCCATGCCAATTAGTCCCCCAAAATATTTAATACTAAATAATTTTAATTATTTGATAATTATACCCTCCAACTTTTTATAATCTAGGCACTAAATTCTGGATAACTTCAGGGTCGATGGGCTCCTTAGTACCATATACTGCTATTTTTTCATAAAGCGAATTAATATCCTTACTCATTGTATCTACGTCGGTCGGTTTAATCTCTCCTTCTCCAAATGTTTGTTCTAAATAAGCGCACTCTAATGCCTGCTGATAATAACCGGCTATAGCATATGCATTTTGCTTAATAAGAAAATAATCTTTGTTAAACGGAATGAAAAGATATATTGCGTTGAAAAAATCTAAGGTAGTTAAATAAAATTTATCTGCTATTTCATGCCTTTCAAGCCTTTTGTAATCTTCCGTCATTGCTAAAATGAGGTCTATGTAGGTGAAAAAGAGCTCATGATATAAATGAGCTTTTTCAAAAAGTTTTTCAAGAGCCTGTTTCATTAAATCTAAATTCTTAAGTGCCTGAACCCTATCTTTTTGACGCTGTTTATAAATAACTTCGATCTTGCGGATAATTGACTCATGTTCTTCGATGATAAGATTTGGGATGATATGTTCCTGAATCTGGATAAGATCGAGTTTTTCAATAAATAACTTACGGTAAGCATTGAGCTTAGCTAAGTTTTGCCTTAATTCTTTATGATGCTGCTTTTCCCAAATTTGACATTGTAAATATTCGTCAATATAGGTTTTAAGATTTTTTATAAATGTGGCGTAGCTTGGATTTTCATAAAACTTTTCCAGAACTTCCATACATTTTTTACTTTTTTTGGCTTTCCGTACCAGTTTGGCAAGTGAGGTAAGCTTATTGAAATCATCACTTTTGAATAAGGTATCCAGCTTTATGAGTACCTGTCTCATAGTTGCAGCTCTTTGTTTTGCATCTAGGTCAGCCTGATTTTGAGTAACGCTATTACCGACTTTAGTCTCAGGATTATTTTGAATAAAGCTTATGTCATGCCAAGAGTTTTCTTTCATGAGCTTATGATGTTCAACTCGACTAAATAAAGTGCCGGTGCTATTTGCCAAGTGCTGATACTTTAGTTGAGGTGATTTCTGTGGCATTAAAGTAGGCTGTAGAGATTTGGCAGACTCAACAACCGAAGCGGGAATGTTAAGGGTTTGAGGATTAATAACGTTTTCCTCTTGCGCATTATTTGTCTCTTGAGTTTCTGGCACTATTAGCTCTTGCTTCAACTCAAGGTTTTGCTGCACTAATGAGTCTTGCCTTAATTGTTCTATCAACGCGGCGTAATCTTGTAATAGGGAATTTTTTTGCTCTAACTGTTGATCTTTTTCCTGGATTAACAAATTTTGCGCTCGCAAATTTGCCTCATGTCTTTGATTTGCCTCTTGCATAACAGTTCTAGTTTCGTTTAATTTCTTCTTTGTTTTTGTTTCAGCCTTTATGGCTTCGATTTTCTGATGTTTTGAAACCTTTAAATTATTTTCCAGCTTTTGAATACTTGAGTTTTGATTAATAATTTTTTCAGTCTTTTTTTCTAATTTTGTAGTAAGAACCGTCTTTTCTTGTTTGAGTTTTTCAAGGGCAAAACGCTGACTTTTGTTTTGATTACTAACTTCTTGTAATTCCCTTCTTGCTGCTTGTAGCGTTTGCTCATTTGCCTTTAGCTTCTCTTCAAGCTCTTTATTCTTTGCTACTTGTTTTACCAATTCATCATCTTTTATATCGATGACAGCTTTTTTCTCTACCAGTTCTAGGGTTAAATCCACTACTTTTTCTTGCAGAGCAAAGACTTGAGAATGGGTTTTATTTTTTAGAATATTTTCTTGGGACGGAGATACTATACGGCCATCAGCTTTATCATTAAGCTGGCGCCAAAGATAGGTCAGCATATTTTCTAAGCGGGTGTTTTTTTCTTGCTCTTTTTCTAGTTCTATTTCTAACTCATTATACATAGTAGACAACCACCTATTAATAATTAAATACATTTATTGCTAATCTAGCTACATTTGTTAGCAATGCCTATCAAATACTGCTTACCTTAGCTGCATTACTATACTCCACCATTTTGACTTACGGCAAAAAATAAAAGAATAGAAATACCCGTTTTTGTTGCAAATTCACCCTTTTTTAACATTCGTTGCTCATTAATACTCTGTTAAGAATAAGCTGTTAGAATAACGCTTTTCATCACTCAGGATCATCATTTATGGCACTAGCTACTTCAGATAACCCTTTAAATACCTCCTCCATGACCATACTGGATGAGATAAACCAGTTAATTACAGAATTTTTACCGTTTAAGGACCTATTGAGCTTTGCGCTGGTTTCAAAAGAATCCTATCAACTTATTATGGGTAATAGCTTTTGGAATCGATATTTGCATAAAGATCATCAAGTTGATGATGCTGATCAACCCTATTTAGCTTTAAAGCGTTTTAAAAACCGTCCCGAGACCCGCATAAAATACCGTTACATGGGCCAGGCCGGCCAGCAGTATTTAAACCAATGTATTGCAGCCACCCTACAAGCCCCAAATTTAACCATGCTGCAGCATCGACACTTAAGTTCACAACTCGTACGCAAACAACTTAGCGAAGAAAAAATCACTATTACACAAGCGATTGAGCGCTGTCCTAAATCTGCTGACGATCTTCATCCTAATCAAATAGCGGGCATTATGGCTGGATTAACCTTAACCCAGAGCGAAAGCTTACCTTCTTTTACAACCAAACAAATGCAATTGCTTGGCTCGGAAACGATATTACAAGGCGTGATCAATGATAAATTAAGCATAGAAGAGGCTATTGAATTTTGCGCTCAAGATTGGATAAATAAATTAAGTAACAGTGCATTGGTGAAGATAGTAGAGCACATTACTACTGATAAACTAACCCTAACAGAAATCAATGCGTTTTGTAATCATGAGAGTATATCTAAATTAAACAGATTTGTATTAGAGCAGATATTACTGTACATCTTTACTGGTAAATTAAGCAAAGAAGAGGCTATTGAGCTCTCTACTCAAGATTGGATAAATAAACTTGATTTTTTTGTATTGCCGGGGGTATTTGAGCTTATCGACACGGATAAATTAACTCTACAAGAAGTCACCGAGTTTTGTTCTCATGTGAACATAAATAAAATTAATCAGTATACCTTGCAGAAAATATTAGAGCACATCAGCAGTGGTAAGTTAAGCAGAGAAAAAGCCATTGAGTTTTGTAACCATGAGAGGATAGATAAACTCAATAATATAGTAGTAAACGCGATCTTAGAGCGCATCACTACGCGTAAATTAACCCTACAAAAAGCCATGGAGACTTGTGCTCATGATTGGATAAATAAACTTAATGTGCCTCAACTCAACGCGGTTCTTGATAAATTATTTACCTATGAAGAGGTAAAAGGGCTGGATTATTATGGGATAAAAGGACTTAAGCTTAGTTTATCAAACGATCAAGCAAGAGACGCCAATGTCCTTTTAATAAAGAAAATGGAGGAAGGCTTCTCTTTTGAGGAAGCTAAGCAGCTTGCTAGACAGCAAGATAGTAAGCCTGCTAGCAATATGGGCGTGGCTGGGCATTTTAATTTTTTTCACAACAATGGGCAGGATTTTTCATCTGACGACTCTAGCGATGATGATTTCTTTTACGATTCCAGCGATGATGATTTCGATGATAACAGTGAATTCGATTTTGCCCCTAGAAGACCGTAAGCCTTTTATTTAGGTAATATTCAATAGAGCAGGCCAAGAACATTGTCCACGGGCCTTGGCATGGGTTAGACTATTTCCCTAACATTTACATTATCAAGCCTAAACTAACAGGTTTTATTTCATTTTGTTCCTCATTATATGTAATAGGCTTATCCACAAAAAGATGTTTTAAATTTATTTCAGCAGGCGTTAAAAACAATAATGAACCCGTTTCTTGTTTAAGCCTGTTTTTCAACTCTGACATAATATTTTGATCATTAACTACAAACTCTGGAACCTCCGCATCAATGTCTTTTTGTCTTAACACTTGGCTATTATCAACATAAACCTGGGTATAATCTTCTAAATTGACATGTTGATAAAGAGAAAATAGCTTAGCGCCACATAAAATAACGGGAATATCATTCTCATAATACATTCCATAGCCTGAAATAATTTCTAATTGCTTGTGAATATGCCGATGATTTGATATACCAAAGTTTAAGCTAAACTGGGATAATTGACGGTAAGTATTATCAAAAATAATTATTCTCTTGCCTTGGGCAAGCTTATTATTTAGATGCTTGATTAATTCCCTGCATAATAAATGCATAGGATTTAGCTCTATTTTGAATTTATTGTCTTGCTCAGAAGCGTAGCGCGGATCGATATTTATAACATCGATGCTAAGAGTTTGTTCATGCACTTGTTTTGCAAACTCAGGGTATTCCTGATAAGCATCATGTGTACCTTGGGGTTTAGAGCCAATGTTAAGTAAAATAACCTCTTGATTAGACTTTTTGATTACTTCTATTAAACGGTTATATTCAAACAAAATATCAAAGGGATCGATAAATGTACTATATTCCTTCCTCTTGCAAGCATTAACATATAACAAATCCGTTTTGCCTAATATATAAGGGCCATAAGCATTCAAATTTAATTGGCTATGCTCATCAGAAAGCTCTAGCTGAAGTTCACGTTTTAAAAAATAATTTCGAAGTCCAAATTCTTTCAATAAATCAAGAATGGTTAGCTTATCTGACAAGATAAAACTATCCTTTTTTACTATAACATCTTCATTTGTAATGTCTTCATTTGCAGCATAGGTATATGTCAGGATTATTTTAGCCATTATTAAGCTCCGCTAGTTTTTATTGGTATAGAGTCAATGCAAAAATTATAAATAATTTACCGGAGAATAGCCTTGTTGCTAGTTATTTTAATTTACAGAATATGCCTTTATAGTATTTCAGAATTAGATGGTTCTACCAGCCTTTATTTTTTTGCCTAGTTTTCAAAACACGAATATTTTGCTGAGCTTCCTCCAACAAGGCTCTTGCTGTCGAGTGAAAACAATTCAACTTTGGTAACCCTGCTATGCTTATTGATTTTCCCAGAAAAAAATCTTTACATGATGATAAAGCTTATTATCTAAGCTCTGTTTGTCATTGCTTAATTCAGTGCCACCCCAATCAGGCGTCATTAAATGCCGATGCTCTGACTCTTTCTGCATCGCCATTTCAGTTAAAATTTTAGCTAGCCTCAAAAAACTGTCTTTATCTCCATGAATTTCTAGACGCTCACCATTATCGTTTGATTCAAAAGTTAGCATTTATACCTCTATTTGGTTTTTCTTCAATCACATATTCTTCGATTGAATAACGTCGTTTACCTACTGCAAGTGTCCAAACAAAAGTCAAAAGAGCCATATGGTTTTGTACTACTAAAATTTATCACCACTAATTGATTTCCGAAGTTTGTCACCCTTTTCTCAAAGATGAAAATGTATATTTACATGATTAATATTAGTAGGACAATACATTCCAGGCACTATACCATACTACTTTGCATCATGTTTTGTGAATGCAGCAACTAAATCTAAGTTACATTTAGCGCAGGTAAATTTAGCTCTCTGATGAACTTATTCTGAAGAGCATCTTTAGCATCGTTTACTTATGTCAACGTTTTATATAGTTCTCTAGCTTTCATTAGTATATTTATCTCTAATCTCATTGAGATATAACTCAACCTGCTTTTTACAAATTTCGCAATCAATTTCTGGCGTAGCTAACCGTTGAATAACGTACCACATATTCTCATAATAATTAGCGACATTATCATCCTTGTAATCAGAGCAGGTAAACTCACTTCTAACACATAAAAAATTAGCCCATTTACTTAAATCGACTGCAGATAAATCGCCACTTAAATAAGCAAGAAGCATTTTCTCAACATTTTTAGGCATAACAGGGATCGTAACTTCAAATAATGCAGAGTCATTAATGTTAATCTTATTAATATGATCAACATTACCACCTAAAATTTTTAGTAAATCAATTCTTTCCATTTTTTCACATCATATAAATTATTTTTAATTTCACCAGACCTTTGGCGTATCAATAAATTATTACTGAAGATGGTTTAATTGAGCGCATCTCGTTATAGTCTGAGTGTAGTGGTAATATTAGACAGGTTAAAAATATTAAATATATTTCACCACTTTTATTAAAGAAAAAATCGATTGAATAGCCAACACTTATTTAACAGATTAGTCTGCTGACTTATCTATAAATGCCTTTAGTTAAATCTAACATTAATAGTAACCACAAGCCCATAGCGCATCCAACACCTCGCTCTTCCTTAAGTTCTGGCTTGTAGTCATTTCTCCCTGACTCACTTCCTTGCTGACCATCAGTATAACTCACTAAGCCAAAATGACTAATCCGTAATGGCGTATATAGCTGTAAGCTTATTCTATGCTTGTAGGTAAGCTTGTGATTACAATATGATCATGGTTTATCAAACTTAAACCGCTAATGCTTCTGAAAGAGCGGTTTCGCTAAGATCAAGCAGTCTACAGGTAACAATCACTATTAATATGTTGTTTTAATTAATTTCAGTAAGTTTTTGACAATTCGTTAACAAGCTCAATATCAATATTCACATTATTCAAATTTGTACCCTTAGCAGCATATTCTCTTATATCAATTCTTCCATGCATCTTAAGTAAAGAAAGATAAGCAGTTGCTCGAAGTTTGGGGTCATGCTGCACATTCAATACAATCCGAGCCAGGCCATGGCTTATTTCATTTTTATTACCCATGTTTTTTTTCAAAAAACAGGGTAAGGCTGTCGCCAACACAAATAATACGGTTTGATCACGCTCTTCACCATTTAGCATGCCAACTAAAGTTTTATAGGCGTCTTGCATGGGCCAATGAATGCCGGCCACCCTAACCGCAGTTTCTCTGATATCGGCATCAGAATGCTTAAGATGATCAATCACTTTTTGTTTAACTTTACCCGTAGGCTCATCCCCTACTATGCCGCTCAGCTCATAAAGCCCGTCTAATATTTGTTCTCTAGCAGTCGAGGTTAATTTTGATAAAAGATATTCGTACATTTTTCCTCTTAAAAATCATCCGTTGGGTTTTGAGATAGGTTTCCTATTGTTTTTGTCGCTGCCAGGCAATTCCCCGAGGGGCTGGCCTAGCAAGATGCTGCTGCTCATATCATTCTATTAGGGTGCTAGCTTCTAACAGCTACTATGCTTTTCTTGAGCTTTAAAATGAATGAGCTAACTCAATAATTATTCGATAGTTAATCGTTATTAATTAACTTCATAATCTCTTGGTCATTTAATCCTATTTTTTGAGCCAATGCTCTTATAGCAATCATTATGTTAGAAACATCGAATCGCCAACGTTTTTCCAATTGCAGCAATTTTAGATATGCATCAAGAGCTTCTTCTGAATTACCATAAAGATATAGAAATGAAGCGTAACCGCCCAATCTAATATAATCCTCATCATCATATTCAATAGCTTTCAAGTAGTTCGCTTTAGCTTTTTCTAGCTCACCCAGGTCTTCTAAGCAAACAGCAATTTGATAAAAACACATACCAAATTCATAATTGGGATTTTCTTAAACTATCTTTTCATATAATTTTACTGCACCTTTCAAATCACCATTATTCATTATTTTTAAAGCGTTTTGTTCCAACTCAACCAAATGGTGAGCCATATAATTTTCTCCATTTTAGTTAGGGTTTATTTGAGCTCCCCCATACATGTTGCTCTTCCAAATTATTTTTAGGATAAAAATGCATATTTTCTGTAACTTTTATAAGTCTGTAAGTTGAGTTGTATTTGAAAAGCATAACTTACGGGCTAACCAAACAATTTATTACGATTAGCTTTAAGTAAACATTTCTCTGCTAATATGATATTTCTCTTCAGCTTCTATAAATGCCTCTTCTAAATTATCACACAGATAATCGGTTATAGTTTGATTTGAATCTACAGGATATACATATAAATAATATCCAACATTTTCATCATGCTCGATAACCAAGCGAATTTTTTCGTTTTGATTAAAAGCTTCCAACTTCTATACCTCAAAATTAAGGTTCATTTCTCTTTTAGTGGATATGATGAGCTATAAATAACTAATTTAATTTGACGTCCATTTTGATTTTTTAATATTTCATAAATATCGCCAGGAGCTCCAATAGAGCTTATATTTTCTGATTCATTGTTGTTTCCACGAATAAAAGTATCTTCACCTATAATATCTATTCTAGATATTTCTCATTTCCAAAATATAAATCAGCTTTAATACTTAATATTACTTCATCTATATCAGGGATCATTTTACCAATTAAGACTATATGCCCCGAAAAAAGCTTAAAGAATTTATCTATAAATATTTCACTGATTATTTTCATCATCATTACTCATTTATCGTTGCAAATTTTCTAAATGATATAACTCATACTAGCCTTGCCGTCAGCTGAGCTTTTGTACCTAACAATACTTAGTTGGACAAACTTATTAATTTAGTATTTTTTTGTTTACTCAGGATGTTCAGCCAATACCTTGTGAATAGCTTTTTGCCAATCGCTCCAACAAGCCGGATCCGCTGGAGTTCCATCTTTTAACATCATCATGCTACCTAAAAAACCGCCTAAATCATCAGAACTTGTTAACTCATACAAATTTTCAAGATAGTAAAACATTGCTAAATAAGCTTGCTTTTCAGTAAGTTTCATAATGACTCCTATAAGCCTGGTCGATAAGGATTTGAAAGACCTGTTTCTGAATTAAACTCTTTAGGTATTGAATTTAATTCCCCATTAATAATTTCACCATTACGCGTTTGGACCCAAACTTGACTAACATCATGATTCATTTTAGCTGACTAAGTATTACCAAACTTATCTTTTCCTAATATTAATGAGATAAGCGATTAAATTAAAAAATAATATGTTTTCATGAATATAATATAAAATATCATCAATTTGTCCTCGCTTTAGTATAATAATATAATTACTAAGAGATTTACCTCCTTCTGTTAAAGTCTTGATTATTTCATGTTCTGTATATTTCTCTGCTCATAAACCTAAACTTTTCAGCTGATGGTTTTTAAGCTGTACTATATACTCATATCATGACTTGAATGCAGTAAAGTAATGTGTTCAGGATTTGACTTTAATGAATATTACTAGTCAGTAGCTAAAGCAATAGTGGTTACCTATAAATTCTTGTCTCATTTATTGTATTATCTATTTCTAGTCGGAATTCGAGCTTTTCACTTAAATTAACTCTAAAAGGTATAGTTAAAATCTTGAGATTTTTTACAAACCAAAATATGAACTCCACGATAAAAAGTAAATCTCTCTCAATACTACTTGTCTGACTTTCCATTGCTATAAGATCACATAGGAGCCAGCTATCAACTGAAACTTCTTTTATTGCAAAATGCCAAGGTATTGGCATCAAATGACCTGTGCCTATCCAAACATGCTTCAATGTTTTTAATCGCCTAATATAGTCCTTGGCTTCAACTTGGCTCATTTTGTAAGGTTTGGCATTAGGAAAATGGCTGCCATCACATATGACATAACATAATTCTTGCTTAATTATACTTGTTTCAAACTTTAACCAAAGCTCGTCTACTCCATGAGGATTATAAGGTGAATACATCATATACTCCGGGTTGGATTAAAGCTAAATTAGCTATTTATTCGATAAATCTTAGTCTCATGTCTTTCTTGATTTATCTCTGGTCTTAGCTTTATTGTTCCTACGTCTAACGATGACTCATCCAGCTCAACAACCCATGGCAAAACTAAGGTATTGAGCGACTTTGTGAGATAAAACATAAGTTGGGCAATGCCATTTAGAATATCCTCAAGACTATTTAAGTTATGCTCACCTACTATAAAGTCATTTAAAATACCCGTATCCGTTGAAATTTCTTTTACCGAAAAATGCCAGGGCATAGGCGTTAAATGGCGAGCACCTACCCACATATGCTGCAGTGTTTTTAACCGCGTAACATAGCTTGCAGCTTCATCCGGACTCATTTTGTGTGGCTTAGCATCTGGAATATACTGTCCATCTATCACAAAATAATATAGCTCATGGGTAGTCAAGCTATGTTCAAACAAGGGCCAAAGCTCTTTATTTTTATTAGGATTAGATGGAAAGAACATTATTTACTCCAGAAAACTTTTAGGTTATTCCATATTTGGATTAAGTTTGCTTAAATCATTAACTCCTTCAAGAGTGAACATCCAAATTTTGGTAGTTCATATGTAACAGTATTGACAAAAGGATCTCGTTGCAAATTTTAGTTCTCATCAAGGCTGATGGTTAATTTGCCTACATCTAGTATTTTTCCCTCTTTTTTTCATTATCACTTAGTTAATACATGATCTATTGAAGACAAGAATAACAGCTTAAGCTTAAGGGAATATTAAATGGGTTAAAAATATAAGGATAGTTTTACCTCTTCTATTGAAGAGAACGTCGATTGAATAGTCAGATATTGTATTTAGCAGATTAGTCAGCTGACTTATCTGTAAATTTTTTTAGTTAATGATACAGAAGAATTTAGCATTAATAGTAACTACAAGCCCATAGCGCATCCAACACCCCACTCTTCCTTAAGTTCTGGCTTGTAGTCATTTCTCCCTGACTCACTTCCTTGCTGATCATCAGTATAACCCACCAAGCCAAAATGACTAATCCGTAATGGCGTATATAGCTGTAAGCTTATTCTATGCTTTTAGGTAAGCTTGTGATTACAATATGATTCGGTATTTATCAAACTTAAACCGCGCATGCTTCTGAAAGCGCGGTTTTGCTAAGGTCAAGTAGTCTACAGGTAACGCTATCACTGTATATGATGTGTTAGTATTTTTATAAATCTTTTATTTTCTATTATCACTGCTTTTTGCTGCTGCCAGGCGATTTCCGAGGGGCTGTCGCCAAAGTATCCAAGGCTGAGCCTGCTAGATGGGCGGCAAGACCTATGGGTGTCGGGGGCAGGCCTAGCAAGATGCTGCTCATATCACTGACAACAGTGCTTTGATAGCTGTTGATAAGCTTATCGGTCACTGTCTCATTGGGTTGAGTGCTGATGATGGCACTGGCCGTTTGAGTTACCGCAGCATTGAACATGGCACCCACGTCAAACTTATCTTGCTGACCGGCCAGGATTAAGCCTAACTGCTCGGTGGCATTTAATAAACCGTATTGGGTTAACCGGGTGGCTATGCTTTCTAAAGTACCTTGCAAATTGGTTTGTACAGAAAGTGTATCTAGTTGACCAAGCTTTACATTATACGCTGAGAGTACGGCACTTTCTAAGACACCCACCAAGGAAAACTTATGCTGCACGCCTATGCCAACACCGTCCAATCCGATTGGCTGCTTTGCCCAGGTACAATGTTTTGCAAAAATATGACCGGTTTATCCATGCCTTGTAAGGCACGGAATATTTTAAGGCGCCGTTGTAGAGTACGCAAATGCTTATCACAGTAGATGTCAGGATACCGCTCCTGTAAATAGCAAATCAAAGTCTTGGCTTGAAGTTCGGGAGATTGTTGCAATAAGTTTTCTATCTCTGGCCAGTGTGCTTCAAACGGATCATGCCGGGTACGGTAATGTCTTGGCTTTTTATGACGCTCGGACCATTCACCTGTTGTCTTATATTTCCTGGCTGTTTTAATACTCATGCCAGCCTTAGCAGCAGCTATCGCTAAGGGATAACAGTTTTTATATTTCATAAGTAATTTCACCTGATGATTTGTACATGTCATAGTTCACGTCAATAAGATAAATAATAGTATATGCTTTGATTATTACTCTTTTTTATGACTTCCATCAGGGAACTTTTAATTGTCGTTGAAGGTATTTCTAATTGTCGCTAATCACGCGCGCCGGCGGTTACCGTCGCCTCTAACAAACTCGCTTTTGTTCTTTTTGATTAAGTTCTTCTAACATTCACTACACTAGTTAATCTCATAAGGCAAGATAATCAATTTCGTCAAAATTGATTAGAGTAAAGACGACGATTTTGGGCAAAATTAATAAAATCACAAAACAAAGATTTTGATTAAATTCGACAACGTGGTATTTGCAAATATAGTCACACACGACCATGAACCAAGTCATAAAACTCATCGGGTGTTGCCAACCAAACCCCAGTGATTTTTTCACGCTTGAAGGCCTCGTATATTGCTTGAGAAGCTAATTGATGGCCTGTTTCCTCATCTCTAATTAGTTGATGTTGATCCATACAATTTGCTCGAAATACTAATCGCTTAATATTTGCAATCATAGTATTCCCTCTTGGTAACTGACGTATAGAATATATTGATTGTTCAAGATCAATAGCCTTTATAGTATGAGTAATATTAACAAGTTTATATCCTGTTAACTCACCATCTTTACATTCTATTGTGACATCAAATAATTGAATATCATCACCAGCAATTTCTGTTAAAATATCTACAACTCGATTATTTACCACAGGCAATGTTGCACTATTAATTAAACAATCATAGTTAATTAATTGATCCTTAGAAAGGCCATATTTCAAAATTGGCTTAGTTGAAACCTGCTCTTTATTTAGAAAAACTCCTTTTTCAAATAAAAACCGATCAGGTGAACGTTCACGTTCATATCTGCCAATCTGATTGTCAGGGTAAGTTTCTGGAATTTCCCATAAATATATTGTCATAATTAACTACCTCAAAAACCTGGTCTATTTGCCCACGGACGCATATTCTTATTCAATGCGATATCACCTGCTTTTAATTGCTGACGGAAATCTTGCAACATGCTACGCAACGCTTCCTGATATTCGGTTTGAGACCATCCTTGAGCCTGGCCTATCTTCACAACTTGATTCATCTCAAGCTGGACTTGTCGAATAGCCACCGTAGTATGGCGACCTAAATGAATCGTTCGGGTTGGATGTAAGTATTCATCTGTTGGCAAGAAAATTTTATTAGCCCTAGATTCTAAATTAAATCCAGCAAGCTCTAATAACTCATGATCTCTGGTTAATGCATTGGTTGGACTAATAATGTGGTGATCTTGGAAGCCTTTAATGATCGCGGCGCGCTCAAACGACGCTGTACTTTCTAATGTTCCCATTAGCGGCTGATTGCTGAGCAATCCCTTCCCGATAAAAGAACTCGCGCTAAATTTAGCTAGCCCTTCCATATCTTCACCAAACATATACGCTCGTTCAAGCCCTGTAGCATCTTTATAGCGATTATATCTATTCTCTACCCCTTGGACTACATGCTCTACCATCTGTCCCATCAGGTTAAGTTTTTGGTTGACAGGTAAATTTAGAAAAATAATGACATCGACCATGGTCTTAAACTGATTAAGTTCATGATTGCCATTCAATCTGTCTTGTTCATATTGAGATATATTGGAACCAAGCTCTTTGACATCAAAGGCTAATTTCCCTATAAAGCCCTTATCATAAGCTTCAAAGTAAGATAGGGGATTTTGCCAGCTACGTTTACTAGGTGCCACCTCTTCTTGCCAACGCTGGGCTTTAGTGGTATCAGGCTCAGAGAACATCAGCTTTAATTTATAGCCATTGAAAGCATCATCCACGGTCAGCTCATGAAAGCCAAGGTCCATATCCTCTATCCCATGCTCGGGTATCCCAGGTCCAAAGAAACTCGGCTTCTTAGGCTTAGGCTGTGGTTTCATGCCATAACTTTTATGCTCTTCTGACACACTGCCCTCACCCTTTGCAGCTTGTTGGGCCTTCTGATACGCCTCCTGCTGCTTTTGCCTTTGATAGCTAATCTCACGGGGGGCTGTCACCAAGGTGCCTAGGGCTGAGCCTGCTAGATGGGCAGCAAAACCCATGGGGGTTGGGGGCTGGCCTAGCAAGATGCTGCTGCTCATGTCACTGACGACAGTGCTTTGATAGCTGTTGATAAGCTTATCGGTCACTGTCTCATTGGGCTGGGTACTGATGATGGCACTCGCCGTTTGCGTTACCGCGGCATTGAACATAGCCCCTACGTCAAACTTATCTTGTTGACCGGCTAGGATTAAGCCTAACTGTATACCTAGACTATTAAAATACGCTTTATATAAACTGTATCTCTGGCGTCGTTCTTTTTAATGCCTCATCACTTTCATAGACTTGGCCCCGTTTTTTTATATAATTTATAGTCGCAAAAGCAAGCTCATCGTTGCTTATTAACTTAAAAAATAAGACATTTTCATGAACAAAATATCGTCAATTTGGTCATATTTAGTTACCACTAAATAATCTTTAATATCTTTTCCATTTCGTGTAAGAATTTTAACAATATCTTCTTCTGTATATTTCATACTTTTTCTCCTGCGTAAGCGCTAGCAGCTTTGCGATTATTAACTCCTTCTACTGGCTAAATAGTAGGTCTTGGGCTTGTCGAAGAACTGCTGCTTTGGGCTGGCTTAATTGATTTCACATACCCTACTTTTTCAAAAAAGCCTACGATCAACTACTCTGACGTTATAGATTTGATTAACTTGAGAAATCAATGTAATCAGGTGGAATGTGATCAGCGAGCCAAATCATTTCATTGCCATGATAAAAAACTAGATTATTTTGATACGCTTCATGAGCCCTCACAGTAAGCATAATAGGATGTAAAGCTTTACGCCTGCCTACTTGCTCTGCTGTTTGTCTGTCGCTAGATAAATGAACATATTGCCTACTCATGGGCAATAAACCTTGTGATTTGATTTGTTCAATGAGGCTTGGTGAAGTTCCATGATATAGATGTATGGGAGGCTCTGTCGGCATTTTAATCAACTTACCCGGAATGGAGTGACCATATAAAGCACGAATCTTAGCATCTTTAATTTCATGCCGTTTTTTATCTGACCGAGCTATCATGTCGGCTAAGTCATTTAAATTAACCTCATACCAGGTATCTGCATCACTTCTTAGGGCTTGTAATAAAGCATCGACGGATACCCATCCCTCATCATCAAGTTCTAGTTCATACAACCATGGCTCATGACGTAATATTTTTGAGAGATGTTTACTTAATTTGGTTAATTGTTGTGAAGTATAAGCCATGCTAATCTACCCTAAAACTTGCCTTTTCAAAAGCGTCAAAGGTGCCAGAAAAATTCTTATAGATACTAGGATCTAAATCTGATTCGAACCGCAAGGGAAATAAATCTCTTGGCTTTTTTATTAAACCTTTTGGTAAAAGCTGTATGAGCTTTTGATACTGTTGATAACAGTCCTCTGGCATATTTCTATTAAAAAGAAATTTCTGATTATTTATAAATATACCTATACAAAATATTTTATCATAACCCACCGTAAAGCCATTAAGCAAAAGCTTACCTGGGGTAATAAACTTAGCTTTGAAGAACAGCCTATAAGGATAATCTGGTAATTCATCCTCATTCATCAGTTCAATTGGATAATATATTTCATCAATGTCATCTAATTTCCAAATAGATGCTTGATAAAAGTTTTTAGGTTCTAATATTTTAGCCTGATTAACAATCATAAATTTATTCCCTTAATTTTTCCATATTGATGTAATACCTGCTGCGCTTCTAAACGCTCCTTACTTGTAGCAATAACTATATATTTTCCCTCTTGGTCAACTGGATCGAACCTTAAACGTAATTTATCGAGAACTGCTGTATCTTTTAAAGAAACAACCTGAACCGGAATTTTATCAACACCCGCCAAGTTGAATGCTACAAGTCTTCTATTATCTATACTAAACCACTTACCTTGATATTTTACCACTTGAATTGGTGGAAGATCCATGGGTGAGATTGTGCCTTGGCGCAAACCACCGACTAGTTCATCAATTGTCCCACCTTTACTAAAATTAGGGCTTGCATCAGATTGAGTAAATCTAATCTCTCTTGGATCCATCATTCTCCAAGCAGGTTTAGTACTCAGCACCCCAAACCTATCAATCAACTTAGCCGACTGACCCAAGGCAGCAGCCGTTCCTTCTCCACCGCCAAAGAAGGTTAAACCTGTCGCGGCTAATTCACCAAATGCATAGTTTTTGCGCCAGACATTATCACTGGTAAGGTCTTGATAAAAATGACTTACGCCAGCCTTTAGTCCTTGCCATCTTGCTTCCATCCGCATTGCGGCTTGATGGTCATAATCAGCATTAAATGCTAGCAACCCAGTGTCCCGTGTTAATTACCCCCATATCAAAGGCCAGTGCTGGCGCTACACCTTTAAACTCAGGATTACTATTGACCAGTATCTGCATGCTCTCATTAAATAATATCCATTTTTCATACGCCGATAGATTGGTATTATCATTATTCATAGTAACAACATCTTCTATACCAGGCTTTTGTTCTATCCTTGGCTCGGGTATCCCAGGCCCAAAGAAGCTCGGCTTCTTTGGCTTAGGCTGTGGCTTCATGCCATAGGCCTTATGCTCTTCTGACACCGTGCCCTCACCTGCTGCGGCTTGTTTAGTCTTGTGATACGCCTCCTGCTGCTTTTGCCGCTGCCAGGCAATTTCTCTGGGGGCTGTCACTAAGGTGCCCAAGGCTGAGCCTGCGAGATGTGCAGCAAGACCCATGGGGGTTGGAGGCTGGCCTAGCAAGATGCTGCTGCTCATGTCACTGACTACGGTGCTTTGATAGCTGTTGATAAGCTTATCGGTCACTGTCTCATTGGGTTGGGTGCTGATGATGGCACTGGCTGTTTGGGTTACCGCGGCATTGAACATGGCCCCTACGTCAAACTTATCTTGCTGACCGGCTAATATCAAACCTAATTGCTCGGTGGCATTCAATAAACCGTATTGGGTTAACCGGGTGGCTAACTAGATTAAGAAAGCGTGTATAGAAATAACCATAGCCTATAGTCAGTAGCGAGCCGCTAGGGTAAGTTGAAACACTAAACTGTAGTTAATAAGCAACTTAATTTCTTCTAAGGTTAAAGTGTATATTCACATGATTAATATTATTAGGACAAAATAGTCCAGGAGCTATACCTTGCTTGAAAGCATCTTCTCTTGTAAATGCAGATATTAGGTTTGTATTACATAATCCACATACGAATGTAGCACCTTGGTGATGCAATTTAAATAGCTCATTCGCATTAATAAATTCTTTACCTATTTTTATTATATTCATAATCTTTTCTCCAAATCCGCTTATCTTTATCAGTTATTAAATGATAGCGAACTCACTGAGTCTCAATTTGCGCATGAGCTAAGTTAAAGATTTACGTACATTCACAAAGACAGTACTTGCGCGAGCTACAAATGAATTAATGGGGCCAATTTAATACGGCAGAATTAAGCCTAACTACACAATACCTAGACTATTTAAATACGCTTTATGTAAACTGTATCTCTGGCCTTGCTTTTTTTAATGCCTCATCGCTTTCATATATTTGGCCTAGTTCTTTTATATATTTTATAGAAGCAAAAGCAAGCTCATCATTATCAATTAGATTAAAAAATAATATATTTTCATGAATATAACGCGATGCTCAACTTTTTTAGTTTAAATCAAGCCCCAAGCATTCAAACTGCAAGGGCTTGTTACCTTGCTTGCCATTGACCCAAATAGCAAGCGTATGCGCTAAGAGTTTCCTAGCTATTCTGCTGGTCAAATGCCAGAGGTCTCTGGCTCTGGCATTTTTTTACCAAGCCTCAAGTTTTAACCATAGTTAAAACATAAAGAATTACTTAAAGTTAAGAATATTAAAAACTTTGTATAGGAGCATTAAACTCTATAGGCAATTCATTAGTAGCTTCTTGCAATTTTTTAATCATGACAAGAAAATTTTTACAAGCTTCTGTTACTGCTTTATAAGATTCCTGATTAGTATAAGAAGTATAGTACTCTTGACAGGCTTTTAAATGGTTTTTGGTAATGGCTATCAAATCCTGATGATTAATAAGAGGATCATCACCTGCAAGCAGCTCCAAAATTTTTCCGGGGTGAGTTGTTTCGCTGATGGCCTTTTTTAATTTAGCGGAGTGATAGTCGTTAATAACTTTGTTCTCGATTAACGTAGTTAGCAAATCTAAAATTTCACTTTTATAGTCATCAATATTTATAGTCATAATATTACCTCGATTTGCATGAGTTTGTGGTGTCACTCAACATTTTAAACAACTTATTAACCTTTACTTGCTTGCTCAAAAAGTTGAGCATCGCGTGAATATAATATAAAATATCATCAATTTGTCCTCGTTTTAGTATAACAATATAATTACCAATAGATTTACCTCCTTCTGTTAAAGTCTCGATTATTTCATGTTCTGTATATTTCATATATGCTATTTCTCTGCTTATAAACCTAAACTTTTCAACTGATGATTTTTAAATGGAACAAAGTAATATTCTTAGGATTTGGCCCCTATACTACCCATCAGGGAATACGAGAAGCTGAGATTTATCTTTGATTCAGCTGCTCATAAGTGATTTAGTGTCTTGCCGCAGTCTAAGTTCAGCCCACGTTGCACAATAACATTGGCTAAAACTTGAATAGCTTACTTGTAAATTATTGTTTCATTCTTTTCATAATTTATTTTTACCTTTAGTTTAATTTGAGCTTTATCAAGCTTTGCTATAAAAGGTAAAATTAAGACTTTCAGATTTCTTGCAAACAAAAATACTAATTCCACAATAAAATGCAAATCTCTCTCCAAAGTGTCGATATCACTCTTGCTTACTATAAAGTCCGTAAGAATACCCGTATCAGAGGAGATTTCCTTTATACCAAAATGCCAAGGCATAGGAAGCGTTCTGTTAGTACCTATGCAAACATGGTTCAACGTTTGTAAGCGCTTAACATAGTCTCTAGCCTCAATCGAACTTAGTTTATAGGGCTTGCTATCTGACACATAGTTACCATCGAAAATAACGTAGTGCAATTCTGTAGTCTTTAGACTCTCTTCAAACAATGGCAAAAGCTCTTTATTTAGACTAAAATCAGCAGGTAGATACATATCATTTACTCCAAATTGGATTAAAATTGTTATTCTGTTGATAGCCATAAGGTCTTTGATAATATCTATTAATTATATACGTTTTTTCATCGAGATAATTCTGTATAAGAATACGACGAGCATTTTCATCACCTAGCTCTCTTGCAAATCTAATTTCGGCAAGATATTGCCTTCTCTCACTAGCTAGCCACAGCTCAGGTTTTGCAAAATACTCTCCAAAAGTTGGATATCCCAATGCTTTATGGTCTAAGAAATGCCCATACTCATGCCGTAGAGCTGAGATAGAAAAATCATAAGGCATTTTTATTTGATGACCTAATGGTCCTCCACCAGGGTTAGGGCCAAAAGCCATCGATTGACTGTCAAAGTTTATGTCTATCTTAACCCCATAGCGCTCTAAATCAGCCATAATTGCTCTGTATTCCTCAGGATGACTTATCCTTGCATGTCCTAGTGTTTCAAAGAATGGATCGGCCCCCGATCTAAACGTTACACCTGTTGGTAATTCAGTGCCTAGCCTAGCCAATTTAACTTCAGCTAATGCCCCTCCTCCAAACAGCGATAATGCCATGGCTACATTAGTTCCCCAAAACTTACCCTGCCGGTAAGGATCACTCGAGCTTGCATCTGACATCAAAGTTTGCACACCTTCTGCTAAACCTTCCCCGCGCGCTAACATGCGAGCTCTTGCATTAGAATCGGTAGCTAAAGTAATTAAACTTGCATCATGATATAAGCTTAGTGCAGGCTCAATAAATCTATCCCAAGGATGTAGGGTAGTTTCAATAAAATCCTGCCTAATTTCTATTATAGCATCGACTGCCCCCTCTCTTCTTGCGTCCCAGGGTGTAGAGGTATGAGTATGTGTTGGCACTGATTTCCACTTACTCCGCCCTGCGTCCTGCTGCCAGCGCTGGGCTTTATTGGTATCAGGTTCAGAGAACCTCAGCTCTAATTTGTAGCCATTGAAAGCATCATCCACTGTCAGCTCATGAAAGCCAAGGTCCATATCCTCTATCCCATGCTCGGGTATCCCAGGCCCAAAGAAACTCGGCTTCTTTGGCTTAGGTTGTGGCTTCATGCCATAGCTTTTATGCTCTTCTGACACACTGCCTTCACCCTTTGCAGCTTGTTGAGTCTTTTGATACGCCTCCTGCTGCTTTTGCCTTTGATAGCTAATCTCACGAGGGGCTGTTACCAAGGTGCCTAGGGCAGAGCCTGCGAGATGGGCGGCAAGACCCATGGGGGTTGGGGGCTGGCCTAGCAAGATGCTGCTGCTCATATCACTAACCACAGTGCTTTGATAGCTATCGATAAGCTTATCGGTTATCGTCTCATTCGGTTGAGTGCTGATGATGACACTCGCCGTTTGGGTTACCGCTGCATTGAACATCGCCCCCACGTCAAACTTATCTTGCTGACCGACTAAATTATATCATCAAATAAATTCAAAACTCCCTTTCATTAACTTCAAAGCTTTACTAATATTCTCAATAATTTTTTGTTTCTCATCCTCTTCTATAGTTTTATTAAAGGGTTTATCCCAATTTTTAATATTCTTAATATATATAAGAGTTTTTTTTGATATTGGATTATAATTCCATTCAATATCTATAAACTGACCTGCTACTTCATACCTGAGCGCCTCTAATCCAATTATATTGACAATAAAACCCTCATCAGACTCTACTCTACCCTCATTTATTTTTCTTAACATTTTTTTACTCCTTCCTAAATTTAATAAGGTCTTAAATTATTTATGACGTTTACTTCAGGTGAAAATATAATTTCAGTTACATTTGAGTTTTGAATTAATATAGGATATTCAATCCGATTAAAAACACTTTCAGCTCTAGCCCCATTTATAAAAGCATATACTTTTCCTGAAGTATCTTGAGCAAATCTTGCTGATAATCTTTCCCATGGTAATATTGCCTGTTCTCTAGAAAATCTTTCAAACAGCTTGAGTGAATCTAAATATTGGCCACCGGGGGTCATTTACAAAGTAAATTTATCTGTTAATAATGCATAAGACTCAGTTAATTCGCGGTTTCCCCGACCTGACCAAAAGACTGCTTCATCTAACCCTGTACTAACATCAAGCTTTGGAACCTTTTCAATTAAAACATGAATCTCAAAATTACTGGCTCGTCTCCCTTCTTTGCTTTTAGCAATATTAGCCATTATTTTTTCACGTAATGCCGTGTTCTTTACGACAGAACCCATGCCCTTACTAAATAGGCCTAATCCATTTAGGCCCATAATGCCAAATTCTGCCAGCTCACTACCATAGGCTGTGGTAAGCACTTCACCTAGCACTACGGTTTTCTGCTTTGGGCTTGACATCGATAACTCATAAAGGGCTTTATCAATGGCAAGACCAGCCTCCACTAGCTTATCAACCCCTTGCCAGAAACCGGATTTCAGTTGCGTTTGCCAATTACTCTTAGTAGGCGCCACTTCCTGCTGCCAGCGCTGGGCTTTAGTGGTATCAGACTTAGAGAACCTTAGCGCTAATTGATAGCCATTGAAAGCATCATCTACGGTCAGCTCATGAAAGCCAAGGTCCATATCCTCTATCCCATGCTCAGGTATTCCAGGCCCAAAGAAACTAGGCTTCTTAGGCTTAGGCTGTGGCTTCATGCCATAGCTTTTATGCTCCTCAGATACACTGCCCTCACCCGCTGGCGCTTGTTGGGCCTTCTGATACATCTCCTGCTGCTTTTGCCGCTGCCAGGCAATTTCTCTGGGGGCTGTTACCAGTGTGCCTAGGGCTGAGCCAGCGAGATGGGCAGCAAGACCCGTGGGCGTTGGAGGCTGGCCTAGCAAGATGCTGCTGCTCATATCACTGACTACGGTGCTTTGATAGCTGTTGATAAGCTTATCGGTCGTCGTCTCATTCGGCTGGGTATTGATGATGGCACTCGCCGTCTGGGTTACCGCGGCATTGAACATGGCACCCACGTCAAACTTATCTTGCTGACCGGCCAGGATTAAACCTAACTGCTCGGTGGCATTCAATAAACCATATTCATTTTAAAAAAGTAGGTTGGTAATATCGCGGTAACTGCTTAATAACCTGATAATTTCAAGTGGACTACTTTCTTTATAAATGATTAAGTAGCGATTTCTCACGGGCCAAAAACGCACAGGCTGTGGTGTTAAATCAGGACGATAATGACCTATCTTGGGATGCTCAGCTAAACGGTCCATCGCTTCATAAAAAGCATCTAATAATTTCAATGCAGCTATAGGGTTATCTTGGCCAATATAAGTCACAATATCTTCAATATCTTTTTCAGTCGCAAAGGAAAGAACATAAGTTCTCATGCTTCACTGCTCAGCTGTTTCTTCAAACGTTGATAAACAGCATCAGCTTGAACTGTTTGACCTTGTTCTAACTGCTTTAAACCTAATTCAATTTCTTTTTGTAATTGAATTAAACGATATTGCTGCGCATTTTCATATTGGAGAAGTAAACGCAAGGACTCACGAATCACTTCACTAGCTGAGGTATAAAGACCACTATTTACTTTATCTTGCACTAATTTTTCAAGCTCTGGGGTTAATGAGATGTTCATACTAGCTCCACTTTAAATTAGCTCTATAATAACAAAGTATAGCAAATTTTGTTATTATAGAGCTAAATAAGTAGTGTTACTTCTATAGTCTGTACCTTGTTTGGCACGCTCTTTCATCTCTGACAGACCTATGACTAAAGCCTTACTTGTAATCAAGCTTCAAGGGCTCACCGGCTATCGCTCAAACCGAGACATCGCTGATGAGCACTTGAGTCTCGTTGTTGATAAGCTTATCGCCTAGGTTTACAGTCTGGGTATTATTCAGCTTGTCTTGGCGCAGCTTTGCATCTAATCTGCTTTGCACAATAGGATTGTCTAGAATTTATAAATTATGAAATCCATTTAAATGTAGGGTCAAGCTCTTCTAATAGCCACATTAAAGCACCAGCTGTTTCAATCGGTTTTATATCGAGTTTTCTATAAGCACTCACCAATTCATGCAATGAGAAATGACATAAAACTTCATCTAAATCTGGTTGGGCTGAAAAATCTACGCTATAGCAAAGTAAGCAATTTTTAATAAAATTTTCCTTGCCTATGATGCTAGATATCTCTTTGATAAGTTCAACATTTGATGCAAGCACATGTGCTGCCCAATTTGCCTCATGCTTATCAGTTAGTTTATCTACGATTTGTTGCCAATAGTTAACATTTTCCATAGGTTATCCTTTTTATCCTGGATTATTTTTTAAACTATTACTTAATTCATATTTATTTTTAAGAATAATTTCAACTAAATTAAAATTCTTATCAATAATGATATGTGCATTCTGTTCAGGTATATATTTACCTGGCCGTGTAGGATGAGGTGAATGCACTTCAATATTGTAATGGTCAACTGGCTCCCTATATGCTTTTCCAATAGGATGAGCGTGTTCGCCAATATCTCTCCGAAATATAACTTTTGTTCCATCTTCTAGAGTTTTCTCTAGCTGATTAGATTTACCTGGAGTAGGTTTAGCTTGCTCCAAAATTTGAAATAATATGTTATCAGAATGAGCAACATGATTTATCGTAATTTCATTTGCAGTAGCTAAGCCTACACTGGTTTGTTTACTCCACAATCCACTAACTTTAGTAATCAATTTCCCGGAATTGCGTAATGCGAGATTCTTTAGACTATTTGCAAGAGCTGCGCCTTCTATTACCATTATTGCATTAGTCAAATATCCTAATCCTCTACCGAATAAGAAGGGTATTTGATCAGGTAAAGTCGCATCATGCCAATTGATAGTGTTCTGCCCTGACGCATACTCATAGCCTAAGCTTGCATCTACACCATAGCGTGCAAACTGATTGAGAGTAGCGTTTAGGTAATCCCCTGATATAGAAGAAGATGTTTTGTCTGTTTGCAAAGTACTGGTAGCTGTTGCCACTGTTTTTGATTTACTTGGCCCTACCTCCTGCTGCCAACGCTGGGCTTTAGTGGTATCAGACTCAGAGAACATCAGCTCTAATTGATAGCCATTGAAAGCATCATCCACGGTTAACTCATGAAAGCCAAGGTCCATATCCTCTATCCCATGCTCAGGTATCCCAGGCCCAAAGAAACTCGGCTTCTTTGGCTTAGGTTGTGGCTTCATGCCATAGGCTTTATGCTCTTCTGATACAGTGCCTTCACCTGCTGCGGCTTGTTTAGTCTTGTGATACGCCTCCTGCTGCTTTTGTCGCTGCCAGGCAATTTCTCTGGGGGCTGTCACTAAGGTGCCTAAGGCTGAACCTGCTAGATGGGCAGCAAGACCCATGGGTGTCGGAGGCTGGCCTAGTAAGATGCTGCTGCTCATGTCACTGACCACAGTGCTTTGATAGCTGTTGATAAGCTTATCGGTCACCGTCTCATTCGGTTGAGTGCTGATGATGGCACTGGCCGTTTGGGTTACCGCGGCATTGAACATCGCCCCTACGTCAAACTTATCTTGCTGACCGGCTAGGATTAAGCCTAACTGCTCGGTGGCATTTAATAAACCGTATTGGGTTAACCGGGTGGCTATGCTTTCCAAAGCACCTTGCAAATTGCTCTGTAAAGAAAGTGTGTTTAGTTGACCCAAATTGAAATTATACGCCGAGAGTACGGCGCTTTCCAAGACACCCACCAAGGAAAACTTATGCTGCACCCCTATGCCAATTAATATGCCTTGGCTGATGGCACTGCTTAAGGCGCCGGTGACAAAGGCTGCCGTGAGCCCGGAGCTAAATGCACTGGTAAGTATGCTTGCCAAAGGACCTGCAGGGCCCAATAAAACACCGATCACAATGGGCACAAAGACGCTCAGCGCCTCACTCATAAAATCGTCGCCTTGATCGGGCAAGTGATTTTGATAGGCCTCCTTGGGAATGATCATCAAAAAGGGTTCAACACCACTTAGGATGGCTGCACGTGCCTTGCCATAGTTATCACTCTCACCCCAGGCATGATAGTCATTGGATATCCATGGAATAAGGAGCTTATAACCCACGGGTGGACTCTCTTGAGTTAAATAGCCATTGGCTCTGGCTATCGCGCGGGCAAGACGAGGACTGCCCCGGTATTGCTTGGCTATGGTCTCAAAGCTATCACCTTCTTGAACCTCATGATATTGAGGGGGCTGTGGCCGTATCAGACCATTGTCTCGATTTACACCCGTGCTAAACATATCCTTTTGTGGGTCAATGGCATAAAGTTCCTGGGCTACCGGCTGTATGACCGGAGGGGTGCTGAAGATTTTTTCGACCATCTCACTATAGGGTATAACACGCCCCTGGCTAAAACTATAAACTGCTATGCCAGGCACATCGGCAAAGTCGGTTAATATACAATCCGAATGGGTTTTGCTATAGCGATAGTACACATCCCACATATCGGCATAGTTCCCCCAAGTGTTTAAAATCTTGTTGCGCTCTACTGGATCTTGCAAAAACACCCAATTATCACCTAGACTCGCATCAAAATAATTGGTTTCACCTCCTAAATAACGCCCACTGGCACTGTAAAAAAAATGCTGCCAATCACCATCTGACGTTGCAACAAATCGATTGCCATGATATCCATGAGCGTCAAAGTTACCCTTACGCAGGACCAATCCTTCCGGCGTGTTTTCAACCCAAGCCACCTTGTGAAAGGGATTGTTCTCAAAAAACAAATAAGCCGGATGGTTCCAGCGAACTACCCCGTTTTGATAGCCGTTGACATCATACAACAGCACGGAACTATTTTGGCTTTGCTTGTCATCGGACTGCTGACGCAAGCCTTCTATTTGCTTGAGTTGCCATTCTTGTCCTATGCCAAGATAGCGTTTATGTAAATAATCTTGTACCTCAACTGTGGTTTTACCTTTATCGTCTTGATTGGGTTTTTTAAAATACCAGTGGTCATTTTCACTTACGGGCATCCCATCTGTGGTAAAATCGGTAAAACTAACCTCGCCGGCTTTTTCCGCAGCATCATGCTGAGTTAATAGCCAACCGTTTTCATTACAACTTATCCTTGCGTCATCGCCGGTTTTAAAATGGGTCTTAGACAAGTAACCCTCTGGATGATAGAGCAAGTTAAGCAATGACCCATACATCCTCTGTCTTTCCTCTTTACCCGACCGGTCCTTGGTGAATGCATAATATTCCCTATCGACCCGACAGAGGCGTTCCTCCAAATCGTAAAACAAATAGCTGCGCGGCAAATCTTCGCCAAATTGCTCTCTGTTGCGCAGGCCTTTTTCATAGCTATAACGAATATCCTTATAGTTACTCTTGAGAACTGGCGTCATCTGGCGCAAAACGCGTTGATTATGGTCATGGGTAAATCGCATGTCTTGGTATGAAAGCGCTTGGCCTGCGCTGGTTTCATAGGCATGAACCTCACGGACGATGCTATCTTCTAAATTATAAGTTACCTCATGCTTTAAGCGCTTTCCGTCTTGCTCAACTACCGAACTTATCTCCCGAGATAAGGCATCATGCTGAGTCTGGGCCTTATATACCGTTTGGTTGTTACGCTTGATGGTCAACTGGGTGCGATTGCCTTCAGTATCCTCCTCATAATCATAGGTTAATCCCGAACCATTATCCCGCACTTGCCGTAGCCGCTGCCCGGTATATTCAAACTCCAAGCTTTGCTCGGCCATGTTCTCTAATGCCAGTGTGTAAAATGGTAAGGTAACGGGCAATGTAGAACCTACAAATACCTCAAGCTGATGGGCCTCTTCCTTGGCAGCAACCAGGGCCAAAGTCTGCCCCCGCTGCTTGGCGCCTTGGGTAGTTTGCTTTTTAACCTGCAGGTTCCAATTGAATTCGCGATGCGTGACTACATCGCCTATGTCTTTATCGGTGATAAGCCTATTGTGATAATCACGCCAAAACACCTGGTTGGCACCACTCGGCTGGGTGCGTTTGAACACATTGCCTCGAATATCATGCTGCCACTCGTAGACGGCATTATTGGGCTCAATTCGGGCCTCTATTTTACCAAAGCCATTGAAGTTATAGCCGTGCTTGGTTCCCGAGGGGCTTATCACCAAAAATCGCTGGTTGATTTCATTGAGATAAAACTCCGAGCGCCTGCCCAGGGGTGTGGTAATGGCTGTGAGTTGATTATTGCGATTGTATTCCTTTACCCAGCTGGCCCAGCTGGCATTTTGTTCCCGCTCGATTTGTCCCAAGGCATTAAACACCTGGGTTAAAATAAAGGTGCCATCGGGTTCAATCACATGCAGTTGCTGACCCGCCTGGTTAAGCGCATACCCTGTCACTGCACTGTACGAGTTGGTGGTGCTGACCTGAAAGCCTTGAACATTATAGCCATAGCCCATCCAAGGATTTAACACTTGGGTTTCGCCCTCTGGCGATAAGGTTGTCACCGGTGGTTTAACTACCAATTCCAGTTTATTGAGAGCTGAAAATGTATAGGCAGTCGTTTGCTGTTTACTGTTTCTATGCCAAATGATATTGTCCCAAACATCAAACCCGTAGCGGTTGATGGGCTTTATCCAGCTCTCTTGTTGAAAATAAGCCGGCAGGTGATGCGCTATCACTCGTCGCATCGCATCACGCTCGCTCTGGGTACACTCAATCTTGTCAGGACTTAAGGTCAATAGGCTATCAAGTTGGGTATAGGGCGTAAGGCTGATGTCAAAATCAGGCGCTTGCAATTTAACCGTCTCATACCCTAGGGTGTCGGTTAAACTGATAGAGCGCTTGCCCGCATCGGCATTGGTTGACCAGCAATAGCCGCGTCTATCATAATGCCAGTAAATGGCATAGTTTCCATCACCAGCACCTTCCAAGATGCGCTCATTAAAGCCGTTGTAGAGCGTTTGCGTAGCCGAGAAGATTTGATTATTATGTAATCTAGTTACCCAGGTGATATTGGCCATGGCATCTAAGCCATAACGCGTTTCCTCAACATGGCCTTGCAGCTTATTTTCTTCCCAATGACTCTTAACCAGCCAGTTGGTTTGCTTATGCCATTCTCGCAATAGCTTACGGGTTGGGCCATAGGCTTTAAAGTGAACGTTCATCTCGGCATCTTGGCTGGCGATCACAAGCCCGAGATTATTAATCTGCTCCAGTTGATATTGGTCTTTGGCATCGTAGGCCATGGGTATGGGCAAAGCACCTAAATCAGCCTTAGCGGTGCCCTGCTTAAAGCGTACATTCATCACCGTCTGACCATGAGCATTGATGCCATAGTAGGTCAAGGGGATAAGCGTGATCGGAGCACCTTTTTCATCATAACTCATGCGGGGAATATCGGCCTTGGCAATCACAGCGCCTCGGGCATCTACATAGTTATAGCTCGTATTGCCAGCGGCATCGGTGACGCTCACCTTAGCCCCTATCTTGTTATAGGCATAGCGCGCTGTCACCAAGGACTCATAGACTACGTTTTCCACACTGGGTTTATGCTCGCCATCAAGCTTTAGCTGCTGACAGACAACATTGTGCTGAATATCGGCTTCCTTCAAGCCCAGCAAGGTGTAGGTATAGCTATAGGTTCTGTCTTTGGGCGAAAGGTCTATTACCTTGTCAAGCTCACTGCCGTCCCAAGCTGGACTTGGCAAGCTTTTAAGCGTATTGACGCATTCTTTACGCCAAGCCAGTTCACCAAAGCCATTGAAGGCTTGCAAAATCAAGTTATAGCGTGGTGAAACTTCTGCCCACACCTTGCCCTCACGGTTATACCAATAATAGTTACATGACCAAGTATTAGCCTTAGGATTAATGAGTCTCTCTTGAGCAACGCATTGTCTAAAGGCATCATAGTCCTTACGCGTTTGAGGCTCTACCCAGCCATAATAGGGCTTACCTTGATCCACATCGTAAAAGAAAATTGCGCTTTGGGTGGTGATGATCACGTCACCGCGTTGATCTCGCTCATAACGCGTGACCCTATCCTCCTCCTCGCTGGGCGTGATGTGGGATTGCAGCAGACTCAAGGGAATACCCGTTTGGCTATAAGGACTTAAATCTAGGTTTAAAGGCGTTGCAAAGCGCGTCTCTTCTTCCACTTCACCAAAGGCATTGCGTATGTAGCCTGTCACAACCTTGGCTTTATCAATGCTATAGGCAAGCTGTCCTTCGCTATCGTACACCTGATAAGACCAAAATCCGGCCTCATCGCGTTTGGCAACCTCAAGTCCCTTGGCGTTATAAATGACTTGCGTGCTTAAGGAAACCAAACTCTCGGGACGCTCGGTTAAACTGGCAGGCTTTGCAGTATCATTTACGCCCACCTTATCGATCTGGGTATAGTTTAAACGGTTGTTGGCATCATACTGACTGTTAAAGGTTCTGGGCTCATCTGTATTAGCCCCCTCGATAATGGCTAGCGTATTGCCCAGCGCATCATGGACAGTTTGCTTTTCCACGGCAAGCTCGGCTTGGCTGTAGACAAGCTTATCACCCGCTTGTTTAACCGTGGTGACAAGGGTTTTAGGTGCAGTTTCTTTAATTAGACGTCTAGCCTTGTCATAGGCATAGCGCCAGGGCTTATCTTCTCTATCCGTGTGCAGTTCAATATCGCCCACAGCCGTATATTGATAGCTATCCTTGGCGCCCGTGGCATCGATGGTAGCCTCGGTACGCCCTGCGGCATCTTGCTGGTGCGAGGTTATTCTATCCACACCTGGCTGGGGGGTTAAACTGCGCAACAAGATCACCAATTGCTCATAACTCGCCGGCAATTTGATGGGATCTTTAAATTGGCACTCCTGAATAAGCTTATCTTGCGCATCGTGTTTAAATTCCGTGACACTCTGCTCGGGGCTGACGGTAAACTCGGGCCGGCCGAGGTTGTCAAACACGTGGTAGGTATGCCTATCGTGCACCGGGTCTTGGGCAATGAGCGCAAGCGCCTTATCCACAGGTTGGGCGGCAAAGAAGGCGGGGTCTTTGACGGGCCAATAATAGCCTATCTCCGCTATCACTCGGCCCTCGTTGTCAAAGCGCTTCTCTATCACATAGCCCTTGGCATCGACCACAAACCGCTCCTGGCCCTTGACATCTAACAGTCTATGGGTGGTACGGTCCTTGGCATCTTCTCTCAGCACCTGGCTTAGCTGCTCTAGCGTATAGTCAGCCCTGGGCGGCACCTTGGTGGCATAGCAAGTGGTTTGAATCACCCGCCCTTTGGGATTGGCGAGTGTCTTTTCAACTCGGCCTAGGCTATCAATCGTATAGGTGCTGCGACCCTTGACATCATAGAGATACAGTAAATAGCCATCTTCAGCATCATCCTGTACTCTCTGCTGCAGGGTTTCCAGTGAAGTGGTCTCGCTGATGAGATTGATGTCCAGCGCTGTGGCATAGCTGCGTTTACACTGTAGCCTGCCATCGGGATAATAGCGAAAGCTAAGCACAGCGCCCGTCGCATCCACCGTATAGGCTTTCTGGCCCAAACCGTTGTAAAACGTATAGCGCTTGATGCCCTTGGCATTGGTATCGACGATGACCTGGCCGGCTGCGTTTAAGCCATGAGCGGTGGTGAGCTTTAAGCCCCCGGGGTCTTGGACAGTGCCGGTAAAGCGGCCTTGTTCATCATAGGTCTTGGTTTCTTGCCACAGCTTGGGGTCTTTGGCATCACCTTTCGTGGTGGTGACGATATTATCCTGGCCGTTATAGGTATAGGTTGTCAGCAGATTCAGGCCCGCATGGGTTTCATCCGAGGGGTCAATAATTTCATGGGTTACCCGCCCCTTCTTATCGTGACTAAAGACGGTGCGAATGCCCTTGGCATCGCGCGTTTCAACCACCTTATTGTGCACATCGCGAATCAGGGTGGTGGTGCGCTTTTCACCTTCTGCATCCTGTAGGGTTTGTACCTCGCCGCCCTCTGGGTTATAGGCATGCTTAGTCACAATGCCGTTGGCATCGACCTCGGTTAAACACCAACCCATGCGGTTATAGTCTTTGTGATGGGTATGGCTTAAACTATCGGTATGGACCGTGATTTGACCATCGGGCGCATACGCAAAGCGCTCTGTGGCACCCAGCTCATCCTGATGGCTTAAGGCTTTACCGTGGATGTTGGTCGTTGTACGCGTTGTGCTGCCATCGGGCTGGGTGGTCGTTGCCTCACGTAAGTTGTCTTTATAGGACTGTACGGTACTATTGCCTGCAGCATCGGTCTCTTGCACCACCCGGCTAAAGGCATCATAGACCCGCGTTTGGCTGACTATCCCCTGGCTGTTAGTCTGACTCACCACCTGTCCCAAACTATCGTGTTCATAGGTGGTGGCGCCGTTTAAAGGCGTAGTCTTTTGGGTCAGCTTACCCAAGGGATTGGCATAAGCATAGCTTACGGTGGTGGGCGTACTACCGTCTATGTGGGTTTGGGTTTTAAGCCCCCGACCTTCATAGCGATGCTCAGTGATGAGCGTAGGCGTTTTACTGGCTATGGCCTTCGCTTCTCGCTCGCATTCGCCAAAGGCATTATAAGCCCACTGGGTTTCATACCCTTCGGCATCTTGCTGCCAAATGCGCTCACCCTTGGCATTATACCCATAGCGTATAACGGCATCGTCTTGACTATAGGTATCGGTGAACAGGGCCTGCAGCTGTGGCGTGATAAAGCCCCCGGCAAGGGTTTGTAACACCGCATCGCTTAAGGGTTGCTTGACCTTGCGGGTGAGCTCGCACTCGTTAAAGCTGTTATAGCTCAACGTGGTCAAGGCCCCTCGGCAGCTTATCTGGGCACACAGGCGTGCCTCGCTATCATAGTAAAACCAGGTGATGTTGCCCAAGGGGTCAATTTCATTGAGCTTTAAACCCTTAGTCTTATCATAGGTATAACGCACACTCTGGCTTTGCCACAAGGCCTCTAGTTGCTCTACTTTTTGTTGTGGACTTAGGCTGGGATTATTCTCTATCTCATACATGGCTTGTGCTACGAAGGGATTAGCCTTAGCAAGGAGCGCATCGAAGCCATCGTAACGCGTACGGGTGCTGGTTTGCTTTGACGGCTCTATGCTTTTGGGGTCTAGTAAGTCCTTATGATGGCGATAAACCTCATGCCCCATGACATCATAAGCCTGATATACGCCTGCCTGCAGCTCACCTTCACGCGAGATTTCTCGACCTAGGGCATCGTAGCTAAAGCGCATCACCCTGTCATTGGCGGCAGGTACCGGAACCGGTGGCTGCGAAGGGTCTTGATACCAGGCCTTATCCACCCGGGTTGCATAACGTACGCTACGGGCTTTAAGTCCGCCGGCTAGATAGGTATGCGTGCTGATATAGCCCTCGGCATCCACCTCACAGCTGCACTGGCCCTTGGCATCGTAGAAGTGATAGTCAACACTGTCTTTGGGATGCACCGCTGGGCGCAATGTTGCAAAGTCTTGCGCAAGGTCAAGCGCTGCAGGGGTAAAATAGCGCAGAGTCTTGGTTATCCAGCCAGCCGCGTTTCGCACGTATTCTGTGACATACCCCGCGCCATCTTGCTCAGCCAGCAGCCTATTATCGGCATCATAAAAGGCACGGCTGAGTCTGTCTTTGCTTGGGGTAAAGGCAAGCGCTATGGGCGCATTGCGCAACAGCGCTTCAAGCTGGGCCGGCTCTAGCTTATCAGCATAGCACACCTTGGCGCAGCGCTTATCCTGGCCCGTGTAGCGCTGCTCAGTGATATGTCTCTCAGCATCCACAGTATAGGCCAATCTGCCCTTGGCATCATAAAAGCGATAGTCGGCTCTATCGGCCGCATCCGGCTTGACCAAGGCTAAAGCCCTGGCCAGTGTAGGCAACGTAGTAGGCTTCTCCCGCAGTTGGTTTACATCGATGGGTTTGGCATACTGACAATGGGTAGTTGAAAAAGGCGTATACGTCCAGCTCTCCACCTGCCCCGTGGCACTGATGCGAAGCCGCAGTCGGTTGGCTTCATCGTATAAGGTGGTGATGGCCCGGCCATCGGGTAAATGAGTCACTACCACCCGCCCCGCCTCATCACGCTCATAGTCCGTGGCGCGCAGATTTCCCTCCGCGCTCTGCGTTTGCCTATGGCAAGCGCCCGCCCTATCGTGAAAACGGCTCTCAACCCGGCCATTAGGCAAGGTCTTTTGGGTTTCAGGACCGGTATACTTCAAAGTAGTTACCTGGCCCAAGCCATCACTATGCCGCGTTAAGCGCCCACAGCTATCAAAGCGCCGCTGCTCTGAAACCACCACCCCCGCTTGCTGGCGTTCCTGTGTCTCAAGCACCTGGCCATACCTATCCGAGGTAAAATGCCACTCGCCCATGCTCTCATCGGCAATGCCCATCCCTTGACTATCAACCTTGGCATAGCTGCGCTTTAGACACACCTCACCGTGGGCATCGTAGTCATAGGTGGTTAAGCTCACGCTATCTTTAGGCTGCAAATGCTCCCAGGCTTCCATCGTCTCGATGGAGGGCACCGCATCAACCGCCAAGCCCTCTAGCGGATAACGCGCCTGCGTATATACCCGCACCGCACTCACCAAGCCCCGGGCATTATAGGCATAGGCGGTTACCGTCCCCGTAGAGCTTAATAGATAGCGTAGGTAAGGCCCCTCGTAGACGTAGCGTTCAACCTGCAAGGGCTCACCCGGCGCCTTACGCACCCTGGCTTTGACATAGTCTCCACTATAGTAAAGCTGCTCGCTACAGCCCAAAGGCTGTTCATGCTTTTCTAACAACCCGCTGGCTGTATAACCAAACTGCTCCTGCGCCCCATTGGGCTTTCGCCAGGTTTGCAGCAGACCCGCAGCATCATACGCATAGATTTGGGTTTCATTAGCCTGGTTATGCTGGACTAAGCGCTTGGCATCATCCCAGGTATACGTGCAACGAGACTCACCCTGACTGACCGTGGCCGTCTTATCTGCATAATGAAAGGTGCTTAGCCTATCACCTAGCTTCAAACGCTCCAGGCGTTTATCCTGATAGCTAAAGGCCACTTGCGAGCCATCGGTTTGAGCAATACCGGTTAACACCCCCGCACTATAGCGATACCCCACCTCATACCCATCACCTCGAAAGCTGCCCACCAAGTGGCCTGCTCTATCAAACACAAAGCGTTGCAACAGCGCATCGTCTGCGTAAATCTCAACCGTGTCCTTACCATACACATAGCGATAGACCGTGCCCGAGGGACACGTAATCCGTTCAAGCCTTTTCGATGCATCATAGCTAAAGCGTAAGGTCGCGCCCTTAGCATCACTGCGGCTTAGCAAGAAACCCTGTGCATCATACACCTCGGTGACATGCGTCAAAGGATGATGCCAGCTATAGCCAGACGCCGTCACACAAAACCAGGGCTTGCCCTCGCCTGGGCCTACATAATGCCCGTTCTCATAGCGATAGATGCTTTCATGACCATCGGCTTCCAACAACACCGCCTGCACGCCGGCCTCAAACCGCAGTAACCGTCTAGCCGAGGTCAGCTGCCAGTTGCCCTGGCTGTTATAACACACCCCCAGTGAAAGGGTCCCACCCGCCTCGTGCACCACTTGGCTGTCGCTCACCACCACATTGCCCGTGGCCACATTCACCGCCACGGCAAGCGCCCCAAAAGCCTGCACAGGCGCTTGACCTACCAAGCCTAACGAAGACTGACAAACCCCAAGCCCTTCACCCGCTACCACCGTATATGTGTGCATAGTCTGTCCCATGGCTGATTATCGAAAATGCCTCCGGCCCTTATTTACCTTCCTGGTAGTGACAACCCTACCAAAACAGCACACAAGCAACAATACCTTTTTGATGATATTGCTGTAAGCTATAGCTTACACGCCAGCAAATAATAGGCTAAGTGCTTGGTGGATAACGAGATTTTAAAAATGGGTGAACAGAATTTTTTTAATGTAAATAGGCAGGGAATAATCAGGTCTGTTAATTGTGAATCGCTAGGAAAAGTGATCTGCAATCTTTTCAAATTAAAAAATGGCTAACTTTTACACGCCTAAGCTAGCCACTATTAGGTAATTGGCTTTTTAAGCCAACTCAAACTCTTTTACTTGGGAAACTTCCATTTGCTGAAAATGTGTTCTAAAGGTATTGAACAACTCGGCCAACTCCCTGACAAGATGACTCTGCAAACCCAAGCAGTTTTGAATATGCTCTGGCCTGAACTCTAAAAAGTCATCACTTTGACAGACACTACTTAAGGCCGACAGATGATTAAATCGCTCGATGATGGCATCTGCCAACTCAACAGCACTTAACTTGGGATTAAGATAATAAATACGCTCACTAGACATCGGTTTTTCCTTTTACACGGGGCTTGCTAACCAGAACTCGCTAGACGCTAAACTCGCAGGCCTATAGACTTCTTCTCGATACATCTCCACCTCTTGGGTGCGGCTCTCTCCTGTCTTGGTTATGCACTCTTCCCTAGCCAGTTCTTAATCAATCTGTTGAGGGCTTCAAACTCAAATGGCTTACTCGAAAAATCATCCATCCCCGCCGCTAAACACGCAGATTTGGCACAGGCAGCCCCATGCGCTGTGAGGGCAATGATAGGTGTGTGCTTGCCACAGTCTTGCTCAAGGGCGCGTATCTTTTGGGCAACCTCAAGCCCCGACATATCGGGTAAGCCTAAGTCCAGTAAAATAAGCTGATAGCGCCCTGAGGCATACAGCTTCAGCGCAGAATCACCCCGGCTAGCAATACTCACCTGGTAGCCTTCATGCTCCAACAGCAGCTTCGCAACTCGCTGGTTGATAACATCGTCTTCAACCACCAAAATACAAGCCCCAGGGCTCACTGACTTGGCTTGTTCTTCGCCTGTAGACATGGCTATATACTCATAGTTGTTGCATAGTTGCTTCATCGCTCTTCCTAACATGATGGATCCTCATTCTGCCATGGGTTGAAGATAACCAAATTGCAGACCTTTAAGTACTGCCTCTGGAAATGTTTTACACGCCAGCTTGCGTAAGATGTTTTTGCGGTGTGTTTGTACAGTGGTTTTTTTAAGATGGAGCAGACTTGCGATATTTGCGGTTGTTAGGCCTTTGGCGGCTAAAATCAAGCACTTTGCCTCTGCCCTGGTTAACTGGCTGCTCAAAAATAGTTGTTGTTTAACGTTAATCGTTGAAAATAATTGCGAAGCCAATTCTATTTGTTTTAGGGTGGGTTTTTTTCGGCCCAAGGCCTTTAATAGTAAAATAGCCGCTTCATTATCAATCAAATTCATGTTTCCTTACACTCCGCCCAACTTTTTGCTACACTCTAGTGCAAAACTTACGAAAATCCGTAAAGAACCCGATAAGTTTTAACGTTTATTTGCGCTAAATATTAACGTTATTTAACGCTAATAACCATAGGAAAATTGCGATATCATTTGTAAGAAATTTCTTACAGAGCGGAGCATTATGGCGAAAAGATTGAAACCCTCTATCGAACAAGGTAAGCAACGAGCCGAACGCATTCGTTATTTACGTAAGCTTTTAGATATTTCTCGGGAGAAATTTGCTACAAAGTATGGCATTGCCTATGGCTCATTGCAGAATTGGGAAGATGTGCGTTACGGTGGTTTAACGGAAAATGGAGCCTGTTTGCTTGTCCCCGCCTTTCAGGCCGAGGGTATCACCAGTTGCTCCATTGAATGGCTCTTATACGGTAAGGGCGAACCACCCGCCAGGCAAAGTTTTTTAGATCAATTCTTAGCGCCCAAGATAGACGATGATAGAATACTGGCCGAAGAGCTACAGCTATTTGCTAAGCTACATCCAAACTCCATCGATGCTAAGGTGGTAGACGATGGACTAAGCCCCTATTTGGTGCAGGGCGATCACGTTGCGGGAGAAAAACTATTTGCAGAGGATATTGTTAAAGCCGTTGGTAAACCATGCATTGTACAAACCCAGGCCGGATTAATTTTAATTCGCAAACTTGAATCGGGGGGCCAAGCGGGTTGCTATGATTTAGTTTGCACCAATTCAACAACTACCGTCAGCCCTTCCTTAGAAAAAGACGTTAAACTCTTTAGTGCAGCACCTATCATTTGGATACGCAAGCCGCGGATAAGCTAAGCCAATTGGTCCAAATAGGTTTTATAAGAAATAATTTCGGCTGTTTCCCAATGATAAGCACTCGCATCTTCGATCAGGGCATAATAATAATCTGCTGCCTGCGGTACAGGTTTAGCAGGATGAAGATAATTTTCCCAGTCGGCAGGCGGAGTTTGCAGATCGTCCTCGGTGTAGAAAAAGGGTAGTTTCTGCTGCGTTTTCAAGGCCTCAATGACTGCCATTGGCGCTTTTTCTAGCAGGGCATAACTATAAAACTCTTGAATATCTTGGCCATTGAGCAAAACAAACCAAGCAGGAGTGCCCTTATTATCAATGAGTAAAAAACTACCGTTACCGTCGATAAGGTAATATTCTACAATGGCTTTCTCCCGACAAATTTGGTTAAAAAAACTTATGAGATTCGGATCACTGAGGCGGTTAAGCTTATGGGCTACGCCATTTAATTTATCAATGATGCTTTGCGACAATAGCTGAAAGTATTTTCGCTCCAAGATTTTAATGGTCTCAATCAGTAATTTACTCAGCTCCGGAGTGCCCTTTTTAATAAATTTATCGATGATACCTTCATTAAACGCCTGCACAGCCAAGTCATTGTCGGCCTCGCCCGTCAGCAAGATGATACGAATATGAGGATATAAATCCTTGATATGCCGGCTCAAGGTTAAACCATCCATTCTTGGCATGGTGTAATCTACCACTATTACGGCAATGTCATTGAAGCGATCGCCTAAATAGACTTCCTGATGAATTTGACGCAGATCAACGTTAAAGAATAAGTGGTCGGCCCTTTCATCAACAGGTTCAATAAAGCAGCGCTCGGTAAAAGGCTTGGGTTTATGATCCTGTTTAAAAAATGTTAAGGCTTGCACTGGGCTAACAAAAGAGCTGCAGTGCAAGTCCCTTTCTAGCTCTAGCTTAATGGCCTTGAGAAAATCTTGGTTATCGTCTATAAGCACCGTTTTGGTGGGATGATAACAAAGGCTAATTTGGTTTTTCATGACATATCCCTGCTTTAGCTAGTTAAGTTTTCGGAAAACTTAAGATAAATTTAGTATATTTACCTTTTACCGAATCGCAATCAATGCTGCCGCCTAATGATTCCATGACCGTTTTACAATAGGCCAGACCAATACCCGAACCATTGCGGGTTTTACTAAAAAAGCGCTTGAAAATATGGGGTAAAATTTCCGCGGCAATCCCCTCCCCAGTATCGGTAAAAATCAATTGATTCACCTGATCGCTGGGCAACAGCTCAATTATAATCTGTTCCGAGCCATCCTGAAGAATATGAAATAAGGCATTTTTTAATAGATTAAATAAAATATGCACGCTGAGTTTTTGCTTGCCCCGCACGCTAAAATCTAGCTTAGGTTGCCAAACAATCAATTCGCGTTGGCCAGTTTTAAAGGGATAGCGCTCCAAGGCCTCATTCACACAATCGACCATGGAAAAAAGTTGGCCTGCATTATTGTCCAACTCAGGGTTTACATTCATCAATAACATATCGATAAAGGTGTTAGCGCCGTGAGTCTCCCTTTTCATCAATTCCGGCAACTCAGTTAAACCGGTTAAGGTACGTTTATCAATATTGGGCACCTCAAGCTTTGCCTCAACAGCCTTGGCATGAGTTTGCAGTAACAAGGGTAAATTAGTCTGCAGAGTATTAGCACTGGTTTCCAATGATGATAAAGGCGTGCGTATTTCATGGGCAATACTCGCCCCCACCATGGTCATGCCTTCTAGTTTGTGGCGGGTTTCCAGTAATTCCCTTTCAATACGCTTTTGCTCGGTTATGTCAAAGGATATGCCTAGTAAACCAACTATCTTTCCCTGTTTACTATATAGGGGAACTTTTTTTGATAGAAAAATCGCTTCTCTGCCATCAGCTAATGTTGATAGTTCTTCTGTTGTAATTGACTTACCCGTTCTAATCACTTCCAAATCAATCTTGCGTAATGCATCAGCCTGCAATTTCCAGGGTAAATCATAATCAGTTTTGCCAACTATATCTTTTCTATTAGATAAACCGGCAGACTTAGCTTGTTCATCATTACAACCCAGTAAAAAACCATGGGTATCTTTCCAGTACACATGACCTGGCATCAATGCAATGATACCCTCAAGGAACTCACAAGCCTCAACTAAAGACGAATTTCTAGCTTTCTCCATAAATATTTACCAATTGTTGAACTTATCTTCTAAGCTATTGAATGCCCTATTGACTCCATAGAAATAAAGTAATTTTTTGATTCAAAATGAAGTTGCTGAGTTTGAGTATAGTCTAAATAATTTATATAGTGGCTTACAGTATCACAAAAAATATGCTTTATTAAAAACAAGCTTGAATTTTCCTGACAGCAGCCTTTTTGCAAGCTAAGGGCTCTCATTTCTAAGAATTCACCTTCAGCCTTTTCTAAGGCTAAATTAGTTTTTAAAACAGCAGATTTCTTATCTAGTAATTCTCGATAAGGATTATCATTAAAGATTTTTAATTCAGACGCTGAAAATTGTGGATGCTTTGCCATATTAGCAAGCACGATTTTATCAAGATTTACTGAAAGTAAACGTTTAATAAATTGCTCTCTTGTCTCTATAACATCCCTGGTGGGATAAACGGTTACACCCTTGATAACAAGACAAGAGCTCTCGATGATAGAATGAAAATGTTCACTTAGCACAAAGCCAGTGCCGTGGTTATTAGGTATAAACAATAAGCTCAATGTTTCACTGTTTGTGCTAAATTTTCTTTCTATAAATAAAACTATGGGCTGCTGTTTCTTTAGCATATGCTTTAATATGATTCGTGTAACCTCGTAACAAGGTAAAACTTGACGGTTATCGCCATCAGTTTTTTGTAATTCAATTAACTTTCGCTTTAATAATCTTAAATTGGGTAATTCATCTACTAATCCCATAATAAATGAGCAAGACAATTCTGTGATGAACTGTTGGTAATAATGTATGATTCTCTTAGCTAAGGTTTTGGAAATTTTCGCTTTTAGACAAAATTTAGCATAGTCAATTCCTTTCGTAATACCCTCAAAATCATTTATGTTAAAAAGTGTTACTAGCTTAGCTTGAGTAAGAAAGATTAAATCTTCTGGGATGCTAAAGTTTATATCTCTTGCTTGCATAAAATCACAAAGCTTTTCACTACCATCTAAATTTTTATCGTACTTACCCTTTTTTTCTACCCGTAAGGTTTCAAAGTCTGCAATATGTTGATTGATAAGTTCATAAGCTCGAATAAGTCTTACATTTACATCATTTACATTAAATTTATTTTCATGCGATAACAGTAAAACTTTGTAGGCCCTAATTTGACATAAAGTATCCCCTATGTGTGGATCAAATGCTGAGTATTGTTTCTGCTGATAAAAAAGCCTTATTGATTCTATAAGTTGATTAACCATAAAACTTAATAACTGTAGCATTTGTAATTTCATGCTTCGATTGATTAGCAAAGTTTTTGGCGAATGCGGGAGAAGGGTTAAAATGCTTTGCTGCTTAATTTTATTAGAGTTGGGCAGCACCTTCATGATTAAATTGTTAGTAAAATACTTTTTTTTAACAGGCAATAGAGTATTTGATCTTTGGCCAATTATTTGTAGATGTTCTGTATTCATGGCAAGTTCACCTTTTGTTAATCACAATCTGATTTATTCGTAAAAATAACTTATCTTTAAACGTAAACTCTGGACAGCGATTGCCTTTATTTGTTTACCTTATAAATAAATTTATTGTTTATCCCTTGTATAAGCATCCATTTTTATGGCGACACACTATAAGTCAGTCTTGAATTTTTATCGATAGCTTTAACAGTTGATATTATTAGGTAGCTGAAATATTGCCGGCTTTACTCTACTTAAAAGTGTTGATATAAGCTATACTTTTTCAGTATATTTATCTACTTATTAATAATGATAGATATTGAAACACCATGCCAAGACCTATAAGAACGCTTAGTGAACAAGAATTTAATCAAACCGTTGCCCAGATGCGCCTGAGTCAAGAAAACATAGCCATTGTGAAAAAAATTCTCGTTCAGGGGGTACCCCTGACCTTGGTTGCTAGGGAAATCAAGACCAAAAGTAAACAATCGATTGAAAAGGCAACTAAAAGAGTTTGGGATAATTTTCTTAAGAAACAAAATATTCCTAAGGATTGGGTATCCTTTAGAGTTTGTTTGCCCTTGCCAGAAGCCATGCAGGTGAAGGTCAAGGAGCAAGAGTTAAGACAACAACTCATTAAGGATAAGATTTTTAAGTAATATTACGTTTTATCCTTTGCGGCCAATGTAATGCGCATACCCTCTTAGAGCCGCGCGCTTGTACAATGACTATGTTGTTGATCAATGATGGGAAAGACCAGCTTTAACTGTTATCCAAAGTTAGACATTGCTAAAAAACGTATGGATACAAGTATACGCTTAACAAATAGTTAATTTTGTTAGGTATACTTGTAGTTTAAACTCTTCAATGAGATATTGGTCTTGAGCTTGCAACAGGCTGTTCTCATCAAAGCCTATTGCAAAACTAACCCAGCTTATGGCGAGGGTGTATTATCTTTAGCCAAATGCTTTTCATCGCAGTTGCTTTGCTTTTGCTCTATAAAATCGGTGATTTCTTTAAGTTCTGGAAAGATCCGAAAAAGAGTTGCTGTGTCCTCATCATTGAAATAAGACATTCGAAGTGCAATTTCTGCCGGCAAATTTTGCTTAGTCACGGCCTCCATCAGCTCTTCTATCCTAGAATCATAAGGGGATAAGTTGAATTTATTAATAACATGATCTCTTTTGAGCGCAGTAATGATAGTGGGTATGTGAAATAATTGCGCCAGCACGCTAGCAGGCCTTACCCTAATGGTTTGAGCTTGCTCATTCATGTCGGTTATAAACCAAAACCCTGGGCCAAACATGGGATGGCGTAGCGTTGCAAAATCAGTTGAAGACTCATCCCAAATTTTCTTAAAGTTTTTAAAGGCTAATGGAGATAACGGAAATGTTGTTTCATAAGCGGCAGTTAATAGACCCGGTCTATCAAAATCTTGCAGTTGAATAATCTCTTGCTGTTGGGAGGCCGTAAGTGCTTGATTGTCTGCTCCCATGTGCATTAGGCCACGATTCATTTCTAAATGTTGATCGAATTTATTGATTTTCCTTAGTAGCCATTGTTCTTCGTCTTTCGATAATGAACTACATAGAAAGGTTAAATCGTAATTAGCCGTGTTAAATGCAAAACTAACCGTTGCAGGTAAAGTACGATAAGCATCGTGCATCATATAATTAAAAAAACGTGTTGGACTCAATAGTGGAGTTGGCTTAGTTTGGCCACGTTCTGGAGTATTATAGGGTTTAAAGAATAAGGTCTTTTGTTCACTAGTATAACGCCCGTATTTATCATAGTTAATTTGATTATTCTTTGAAAGATTAGAGGTGGTGCAAGTAATCTTTAAATCGGGAGCTTGGTTCATTACTCTTTCTATAGTCGTACTCAGCGAAGGCTTGAGGTCAATAGCTGTTCTAGTTTGGGTAAGGATTTCATTCTTACAATCCGCAAGCTCCAGGGTTGGATTGGTTGTTTCCATTTTCGGGTCAAGGTGAAAGTTGTTTTGCAAACGAGATAGAGCAGCTTCGCGCCTTGTTCTAGCTCCTGCTATTCCTTGAATAAGAGCATAAAACATCAAAGGTACTAACACTATGCCTACGCTTGCCAGTAAAAGCACTGGAGCTCTCAAAAAGTTGATTAAGCCTTCCTGGCGACGTGGTTCTCTTTCCCGCGTTGCATCTTCTGCATAGATTTGATCTATAATACTTTTTTGCGCACGCCATTCCTTAGGGTATTTTTTACGGATAGTTTCTAATAATTTTTTCTTTGGCTTTAACTTTTTGGATGTTAAAGGTTTTGCACCAGGATGGGGGTCAATATCATTCTGTTCAAACCAGCGTTTAATATAATATTTTTCATATATATTACCTGCGGTTGTTTCAACAGGATCTACCATTATCGCATGTGAAAAAGTCATGTCTTTATATTCTTGTGGAATGTTATCGTCGTGCTGATTTTGGCTTGAGGATGCACCGGTTCTTCTTCTTGTCATACTTCACTCCTAGTTGAATGTGTATTGGTATAAATAAAGAGTTTACTGGATGACTCAGCATTCTAGCAAACTAAAGAATGATTATAATGACTTATTTTAATTGCAAATATACGCTAGATATTGCTTACTACGAGTTAAAGATTAAGATATTTGGCATAAATTGTAGTTATTATTTTGGCTGCGATGTTTAATCAATTTAAGTGTATATTTTTTAACCGTTAAGGTTTCCTTAAGGATCGATCGCTATAATGAAAATATCTACAAACCCATTCTCTGATGTAGGAGGATGGGGGAAGTAAAGAAATTTTGCTTTATAAAACGGTCATGAGAGAAATAAGTATTAAATAAGTAGCTCTATATTATTCTCGCTACTCATTCATGAGTTAGGATATAATATGAAGAACCTTATAAGGGATTGCAATTTTATCAACCGGATTTTCTCATAACTATAAACAAAGAGATAAAATTATGCCTAAAGAACAACGTGGTAATTTTTTAGTAATTAATGTAGAAGTTTTACGTAACCAAGAACGTAATTTCTCTGAATATCAACCGGCTTTAGTAGCTTTGTATAAGGCTATTGCCGCTGGTAACGGAACTGAGATCAGACGTCAGCATGCAGAACTTGAGAAAGCACATAATAAATGCATAAGCCTTAGCCCATCTGTTGAGACCTACTCTTCAGGAGCAAGCGCTGATCCTAACACGCATCAGATTATAATCGAACTTGCTCAACCCGTATCCTCACTTACTTCTGCAGTTGAGATATTGACTAACCTCAGCCTTGCCAAGAAAAATGTCAGCCTACACAGTGGAGTCACTCATTTAAGCCACAGCTTTGAAAATGTGCCTGTAACTCAAACCATTACTGGCCCAGAAAAATCGCCAGGCTTGAGCACTAAGCAGCCTCAGCCATCAAAGAATGTGCAAAACCTGCAAAAAAATCCTCCCCATGTTCAGCCTAAAGTAGATAATACCCAGAAATTAGAGAAGTTAACGGCTAAAATCACCTCTTGGATTGAAACCTATAAAGAATTAACAGCTTATAGTGATGTGTTAACTTTAGAGCAACAAAATAATATTTCTGGTTTTATCAATGACCTTAAAGATTTCAGTAAAAAGAAAGATTACAATTTATCTACGGCTGAAAGATTATATGTTTATGTAATCGATACTTATCACGCAGCCTACGATGAAATCGAACAGAAATTAAACAAAGCAATAGATGAGCAAGCAAACTGGATAGCTCTACATGTAAACGAAGAAAATGCCAAAGCTTGGCCTGAGACGACAGCGAAAAAGTGTCGCGATTTATTAGATCAAGCTGAGCAAATTAAACAACTTACCCTAGAGGCTAAAAAGCAGCTCCGCCATGATTTAGCGGCCTTTAACCAGCAGATTTATCCCCTACTCAATACGTCAAGTAATAAACCGCCTCATCAGGATGTGCAAAATGTCCAGACAGAAAAACCACAGCTCAATCAAGAGGCTGTTAAAAAATCAGAAGTTAAGCCAACATCAGCTCCAGTAGAGACTAAGGTAAATCCAACTTCAACTAATCCTACGCCAGTTAATGGAAGAACGAAGGTTAGAACTAACTCTAATCCATCAATCAGAGTAATTGAGGATTCAGCTAAAGAACCAGAAGCTAAGCCAGGTATTTTCGGGCGTATTGGTCAATGGATTTCAGCAAAATTGACTGCGGTAAAGAATTGGGTAGTAGAACGTGTTGCTAAGCCTGCTCCCGTAAGTAAACAACCTGAAGCGGGAATTACTGAGAGAAACTACCCTATATTCCAATCAAATCAATCAGGTGCTACCACTCAGTCGTCGCCAGTCTACCAGTCTAAAGGACTTTTCGTACATAACAAGACTAGTGTAACAGGGTCACATACCCTAAGTCATAGCGTAACAGTAACTCGGTCGGAAACTAAACCTGGGTTACAGTTATAACCCTGAATAGTTTTTAATTGAGACTAGCTACTTTTGCAGTACAGCTAGTTTAAAATCATCCCTCCTGCTAATAATGTTTAAAATTACTAGCAGGAGAACCCAAAGCATCAACTCAGTTAATATAGCTAGCAGATTCTTTTTAACTACCTCAACATATTTGCAGCTTTCAAGTATGGCAGCCCAGCTTGACCTCATTCATTAGCCAGCTTTCCAATAGATGGCGATTATGGATGTTTATTCCAAGGCTTACTGATATCCTTTGCAATGCGGGACGTGTAGTTAGATTAGAGCCCGTTGACATTGCCAAATCGTATTCTTTTACGAGATACTCTCTACTATTGATTTGGAATGAGGCTTTGTATGCAAGAGACATCCTGGAATAAGGCTAAGGTTTTTTATCTTTTAAGTGCTTGCGTAGCCGCCTTAAGTTTTATTACTAGCCTGTTAAAACTACCCACTACGACAAACCTATTGAGCTCTACCGCGGCTCTTATCGCCATACCCGGCGTGATAATCTCGTTTTTACCCGCTATCAAGTTAACCTGGGAAAACCCTCTGGTAAAAGCCGGCATAGCACTTATCGGCTATATTTTACTCCTGCTTGCCAAAGCCTATACCGGTCATATTCTGTACGCACTAACCAGGATTAATCCCCCTCAACTTTCCTTAAGTTATGCCTTATTAAGCATCGTGATTGCAGCGGCCCTTTGGCTGATTTTTGTGGGCGGTTTAATTTTTATTTATGGACTTCTACTCTTATTGTCTAAAATTGTTCCTGATCTTTTACTAATCCTGCTGGATCAGCTATTTTTCATTCCCTCAACTTATCTAAAATCCATTCGCCACAGCTTAAAAAGAAAGGGTTTTAAATTTATCGATATCGGCCCATTTTTAGGAACGATCGCCTTAAGTATTTTGCTAGCCTATGCCGCTCAATATATCTTTGCTCTTGATGAGCAGACCCTTGCAAAACTCATCCTCAAATTAGATTACCAGACTAATCTTCATTGTGGTAATTTGCCGGTGGGCATTAAGTTCGCCTATCTGAGTGGAGATGAAGTCTCCATTGCTAGGCTGGGTAATGACAATCGCTATTACTTTACTCAAGCGCGTTGCTTGACGAGCTAGAGCTTACTGATCGCACTGACGATCCGCGGCCATCTGTTGTGAATGGCATTTGGTCTTTCTGGGACGATGGTTACCACATACACTCGACATTCGTCTTCATAACGAGCCACTAAGCCTTGAATATACTGTCCGGAGGTTATTTCAAACCAATGACTAATCTCTTGATGATCCTTCTCCATAAAGCGCTTAACCGGTATTTTAACTGATACCGGCTGATATTTATCCCACACTCCCTTTTCTATGGACTCCAATCTGGCCCAACCGCCTAGAGGTAATTGGCCTGGCTGTTGCTGCCTGCGTCCCCAAGGTAATAACAATACGGAACCATCCTTTTTAATCACGGGTAATTGCGCCTTGGGATTAGGGAAATACAGGGTTATTGGCTGTTTTTCATATTCATAGCATACGCCACCACACATGATACCCTCTTTAAAATGACCTCTTTATGTTCTCATCATAGCACATACTCATGAAGAAAACCTAGCCACACAAAAAAATTAAGCCTCGTCTACTTTTCAGACCAGCCACCTGCTACGATTTTATACATCCTCTGAATACCAATCGCTCTTAAAAAATCTGGCTCGTGGGAAATAATGATCATGGCCCCCGGATACGCTTTTAAGATGTTGGCAACGTGTTCCTTGGTTTCCAAATCAAGATTATTGGTGATTTCATCTAAAATAAGCAGCCTTGGCACCTTGGCTGCAATTTGCGCAAGCGAAAGCCTAGCCCTTTCACCACCAGAAAGCTGGCAGGTCATGGCATTCACCTCTTCATTTTTACGAAATAAAAAATCATTGAGATGCCGTCTTATTTCAGCATGAGACCATCCTGGCACCAAGGTCGAAATGGATTCAAGCACCGTAACAGAGGGATCTAGGGTTGCGTAATGTTGATCCAAATAACCGATATCCTCGCGTTTGGGAGTATACCACTCGCCCTCTTTAACTATCTCGGGTTCATCCAGTATGGCCTTGATTAAAGTTGATTTACCACTGCCGTTATCGCCAAGAACAGCGATGCGCTCTTTTGAGCCTAGCGAAAGCGTGATGTTTTGCAAAATTGGTTCTAGCTTAGCATAGCCTACACTGGCCTGATTTATTTGCACCAGGACTCGCTCGCCAATATCGGCGGCTGTTAATGAAAATTTAGGCACAATAATTTCAGCAAGGTGCAAGGAGGCAAGCTGCTCGGTTAAATCTTGCTTTCTTTGTTCAATGGCAGCTCGTTTCCGGCCCGACGTTTCTTCACCGCGCAAAGCCTTAGTCTTACTGACAATGCTGGGCCATTTACGCTGTTCTATGCTTTTGCCACCCTTGGCCTTACTCTTAGCAGCTCGCTTTTGCTCCTGCATGAGCTTTTCATGCATGGCTTGCTTTTGCTTATTGAGGCCTGTCAATTTCTGCTCTATTGAAGCCCGGCGCCTACTTATTTCTTGCCTATAATCAACGTAGTTGCCCGAAAAAATATGCACCTGGCCGTTATCAATATGCCATAAGGTATCAATGCATTGCTGCAAGAGTTGGGTATCATGGGTCACGATGAGAAGCGTACCCGGATAATTAGTCAGCATACGCATTAAGCTTTTGCGGTTGTGCTCATCCAGGTGATTGGTTGGCTCATCTAAAAGTAATACATCGGGATCCAAGGCTAAGGCAGCAGTTATGGCTTTCTCAAGCTGCTGACCACCGCTTAAACCCTCATGGTTGTCAATAACTTGGGGAACATAGCCAAATATCAAATCATCAACACCGCGAATGGTACCGCCCGTAGGTTCGACCAAGCCCTGTAGAATTTGCAGCAAAGTTGACTTTCCGCTGCCGTTTCGGCCGATAATGGCTATGCGACTGGCATAACTTATTTCAGCAGAAAATGCTTCGAAACAGGTTTTATGCGAAAAGGCTAATTCGAGATCGGTAATTTGGATGGATTTATGCATCATAAAACTCTCGCTAAAGTGTTTGGGGGCAAAAACTTCACTGCCCTAAACCAGGGCAACTTTAGGCGATAATTTTCATGACACGTTAAACCTCTACTAGATTTACATAATTATTTATAGCAGTATGGGCATTAAAGTCAAGTATCTTCTATCTGGAGGGATTCCATTACTATTCTGAAGGTAAGACTTTTCAGATTAAAGTTTTGTTAACTTTCCCGTTTAGGCGAAAAATAAATACTAGCTTAAGGTCATTGTGGACTCCCGCCGCAGCTCACTTATGGGTTGTTAACTCACCTTCTGCAATCTAACTCGCTTCAAACACAAATTTTAGATGCAAACCACCCCCTAAATAACATAAAATGCTCAACATGCAGATCTTGAACGCTAGGTTCAGCTAATTAAACACATGATAGGGAGCTCCCGATGCAGCAAACATGTCAACATTTAGGTTCATATTCACTTGCCGATATTCCCAATGAAAAATTAAAAAACTGGGTGGCCGAAATTGCCGCTCTTTGCCAGCCCAAAGCTATTTATTGGTGTGATGGCTCGCAACAGGAATACGATAGATTGTGCGCAGAAATGGTCGCAAGCGGCATGTTTAAAAAGCTCAATCCTGCCCTGCGCCCCAATAGTTATCTTGCCCTATCCGATCCCTCCGACGTAGCTAGAGTTGAGGACAGCACGTTTATTTGTAGCCAAAAACGTGAGGATGCGGGTCCTACCAATAATTGGATGGAACCTGGTCTCATGAAAGAAAAACTGACCGCTTTATTTCGGGGTTGTATGCGTGGTCGCACGCTTTATGTCGTACCGTTTTGCATGGGCCCACTGGGCTCACCCATTTCGCAAATTGGTGTTGAGCTCACCGACTCACCTTATGTTGCCGTCAACATGCGCATCATGACACGCATGGGACTTCCTGCACTCAAGCAATTGGGCAGTGGGGATTTTGTCGAATGCTTACACTCGGTTGGCATGCCACTGGCTGAAGGTGAACAAGACGCAAGCTGGCCCTGTAATAAAACCCACAAATACATCGTGCACTTTCCCGAAGATCGCGCCATTTGGTCATTTGGGAGTGGTTATGGCGGCAATGCTCTCTTGGGTAAAAAGTGCTTTGCGCTTCGCATTGCCTCAACCATGGGTCGTGATGAAGGCTGGCTAGCTGAACACATGTTGATCATGGGTGTTACCTCACCTCAAGGTGAGAAAACCTATGTCAGCGCCGCCTTTCCAAGTGCTTGTGGCAAAACCAATTTCGCCATGCTGATTCCACCTAAAGCCCTAGGTGATTGGCAGGTAACGACCATTGGCGATGACATCGCTTGGATAAAACCGGGTAAGGATGGTAGGCTACATGCCATTAACCCCGAGGCAGGCTATTTTGGCGTTGCTCCTGGCACCTCGAGCAAAACCAATCCCAATATGATGCAGACCATCACCCAAAACACCATTTTTACCAATGTGGCCTTAACGCCCGAGAACGACGTTTGGTGGGAAGGCATGACCGATACGCCGCCGGCTAAGCTCATTGATTGGCAAGGTCAAGAATGGACGCCCGATTGTGGACGTAAGGCAGCCCATCCTAATGCCCGCTTCACCACACCGGTATCACAATGCCCCTCCACCGATCCCGACTGGGAAAATCCTGAAGGTGTTCCCATCAGCGCCTTTATCTTTGGTGGCAGACGCTCTACTACCGTTCCACTCGCTTACCAAGCTCGTGATTGGCAAAATGGCGTTTACTTAGCCGCCACCATCGCCTCAGAGACGACTGCAGCGGCTACCAGTGCCGTCGGCGTCACTCGTCAAGATCCTATGGCCATGCTACCTTTCTGTGGCTATCACATGGGCGATTACTTTCAACATTGGTTAAACATGGGCACCAAGGTCAAACATCCGCCGCAGATCTTCGGTGTCAACTGGTTTCGCAAAACCCACGATGGCAAATTCCTCTGGCCCGGCTACAGTGAAAACATGCGCGTGTTAAAGTGGCTTGTTGATAGAGTTCATGGTCGTGCAACTGCGCATGAAGGCCCACTGGGCTTGACGCCAAGCTATGCTGACTTGCAATTGGAAAATGCCCAATTACTTGATCCAAAACAATTTGCTGAACTCATGGCCGTTGACGGTGAGGAATGGGCGGTTGAATTACGTTCACGCCAAGAGTTTTTAGCCAAATTTGCCGGTCATTTACCCCTGGAATTTGTCAGTATTCAGGCGGAGCTTCAACAAGCCCTCACCGAATACGCTTAACTTTAAAGGGTAGACATGCTAGTTGGCGTTTGCAAGGTCAAGCTAAGTTTTCCAGAAAACCATAGTTTAAAAGGCAAACGCCAAATCTTAACTTCACTGATCAATAGGTTACGCAATAAATTCCAGATAGCCATTGCCGAGGTCGAGCATAATGACCTTTGGCAGCTAACCACCTTGGGGATTTGTGCCGTTAGCAATGAAGGTAGGCACTTGGAAAGTCTATTTTCCCATATCATCCAATATCTTGAGGAATACAGCGGCCAATATCATCTACTCAGCCATGAACACGAGATCTTAGCCGGATTTTAAGCTAAATCTATAGTACCGCTTAAATACGGTACCACTTTGCCCTTTAATAACACCCTTTCACCTTGTAGTTCACACCAAATTTCCCCGCCTCGGCTGGATAATTGCTTGGCATGCAAACTGGATTTATTTAAGCGCTTAACCCAGTAAGGCGTTAACATGCAATGTGCTGAGCCCGTTACCGGATCTTCGCCTGCAGGCTCTTGCACAAAAAATCGTGACACAAAGTCATATTGAAAACTGGGCGCAGTAATGATAAGTCCATGCCAATTAAAAGGCTGCCAGTTTGCATAGTGCGGGACAAAATCTCTGACCTGCTGTTCATGATCAAAAACCAAGAGTAAATTTCGAGCTTGATAGGCAGCTTGAGGCTTAAAAATTGAATCATTTGCAAAGGGTTCTGGTATGGCAATGGGTTCCGGATAAATCAACGGAAAATTCAGCCACAATTTATCCTGTTCACGCTGCACGCTTAAATTTCCACTTTGTGACTGAAAGCTGACTTGAGAAAGTTCTGGTTGTAAGTAGGTAAAAGCCACAAAGGCCGCCGCCAAGGTAGCATGTCCACACAGGGGGATTTCTTTGCTAATGGCAAACCAACGAATCGCATATTCCGCCTCGGTCTTAGGCATGATAAATGCGGTTTCAGAAAGATTATTCTCAAATGCAATGCTTTGCATGACTTCATCAGAAAGCCATTGCTGGAGCACACAAACAGCCGCTGGATTACCGCTGTATAATTTATCTGTAAATGCATCGACGTGATAAATAGGAATTTGCATGCGCTCTTTCTCATCTGGCTATGATTTAAAATTTTAATACTATATAATAAAAACTCGCCTTAGTGTTGCTGATAGTCAATCATCTACATGAGGAATATTCTATGAAAGCTCAAACCCAAACACCCTCTTCTCGCCCTTTTGATCCCATCGTTACGGCAAAACCCGTCTGTGCCATCAAAGAGGTCGCTACTCAACCTGCTTATTGGCAAAATATTCAACCTAGTGATAATAGAGGACCCGGTAAGCGCCAAACCCCTTTGGTTAAAACTCGCCCCTATCACTTATTCTTAACCGAGGAAGACATAAACCAGGTAAAGCAAAGACCCGATTATGACAAAATCGGCAGTACCGCTGTTAGAGAACGCGCGATCAATAAACTATATCAAAATTGTATTAAACAGCAGGGCATCAGACAAGTTGTCCTGTTAGGCGCACGCTATGATATTCGAGCTCTTAAAAAGGGTAAAACCTATCAAGAAAATAAAAAGCATGCGGCCATTTATGGCAAAACAACGTTTTGGGAAATCGATAAAGCCGAAATTTTAACTCAAAAGCAACAACTGTTAGCGAACCATAACGTTGATCCCAATGCCAATTACATTAGCTGCGATTATTTGCAGGGAAATTTTGTTGCCAAGCTTTTAGAAGCGGGTGTAGATCCTCAATCGGAAACGCTATTTATTTGGGAAGGCAATTTAATGTATTTAACCAGTAAACAACAGCTTGATTCCATATTTAAAGCGCTTAAAGAGGGATTTGCGAAATTTACCCTGGTATTTGATTATTTTGAACAAACTTTTTTAGACGAGCTTAAATCAGACTTTTGGCGACAAGGTATAGCTAATATTAAATTATTTGCTGCTGAACATCAGCTTAAATTAAAGTTTGATAAAGACATTGCCAGCCTTGCAATTGAATATGAGGTTGATAGCAAGCCTAGCTCAGAAAAAAGCCGCTATCACGTGTGTGCGCTTGGTATCTAGTAATTTACTGACTATACTTTATGCTAAAGGCAGTTCATGTTATGCTGCCAACATCAAATAAAGCATGGTTTAAAATGATGAAACGGGCCACAATTTTATTGTTTGACTCCTTCGGCCTTGGGGCTAGCCAGGATGCCGTTAAATATGGTGACATAGGGGCAGATACCTTTGGGCATATTGCTGAATATTGTGCCGCTGGCAAGGCCGATAAAGCCGGTTTGCGCCAAGGTCCTTTACAGATTCCCAATCTCACTCGCTTAGGGCTTGGCATGGCAGCGTTGGCCAGTACCGGTAAACGCCTGCCGGGTATTGATTATGAAGTACAGCCAACGGGTGCCTATGGTTATGCCTGTGAAAGAAGTCTTGGCAAGGATACGCCCAGTGGCCACTGGGAGATTGCTGGCGTGCCCGTGTTATTTGAATGGGGTTACTTTCCACCTGAATACCCCAGTTTTCCGGCCGAACTCTTAGAGCAATTGATAAGCCAAGGCCAAATTCCCGGCATTTTAGGTAATAAGCATGCCTCTGGCACCCAAATCATCGATGAACTGGGCGCCCTACACATGCAAACGGGTAAACCCATTGTTTATACCTCGGCCGACAGCGTGTTTCAAATTGCCGCTCACGAGGAGACCTTTGGCGTAGAAAGATTATATAAACTTTGCGAACTGGCGCGCAAATTAGTTGATAAGTACAATATCGGTAGGGTTATTGCAAGACCCTTTATCGGTACTCCCGGCAATTTTAAACGTACCGGCAATCGTAAGGATATTGCCACACCACCTCCCTCACCTACGCTATTGGATAGTATTGTTGCGCAGCAAGGCAAGGTCATTGCCATTGGCAAAACCGCAGACATCTTTGCTCATCAAGGCATTAGTGAAGAGATCAAGGCTACAGGCTTAGACGGCTTATTGGATGCCACATTAACCAGCCTAGCCACGGCGGGTGATCGCAGTCTTATCTTCACCAATTTCGTAGATTTTGATAGCTCTTATGGACATAGACGCGATGTAGCGGGTTATGCCGCAGCACTAGAAGCACTTGATAAGCGCTTACCCGAGTTTGAAAAGACCATGCAGCCTGGCGATATAGCCATCATTACCGCTGACCATGGCTGTGATCCGACTTGGCCAGGCTCTGATCATACTCGTGAACACATTCCCGTCATTATGTTTGGTCCTGGGGTAAAACCCGGTTTCATTGGCAGACGTGAGAGTTTTGCCGACATCGGCCAGACCATTGCTAAGCACCTACATATTAGCGAGCTCGACTATGGGCTAGCTTTTGCCTAGAAGATAGGGCGGCATAAACCGCCCTAGTTTTTTAGAACCTTAGAGTGGGCGCAGTTGTAGTTACTGACACTTGCTTTGCTATAACTGACTCAAAGACAAAATCGAGTTTTGCTAGGGCAAATTGATGTTCTTCTCCAAGATTATGCCGCAAGGCCTTATATTCTTGTTTATCATATTTGCTACAGGCCAGTTTAAATACAAGGCTTTCCTTGATGGCCTTGATACTTTGGGTTTCAGCGAGATTAACTAGCAACTGATAGAGGTCAGCAAATGGCCAATCCTTGATCAGCATTTGGCAAACATTTTCATTAAGGCCATAAGTTTGAACCAAAATTCTAACATCGGTCTTAGTTAACTGTCGAGTCAACCCACTGATATCGACCTTAGCAAGTTGATTTGCCATTGAGTTTAAGTAACTAGCAATTACAGGTAATAGCGTTTTACTTTCAGCTAAATGCTCTGCCACATTAAGCTTGGCTAAGATAATGCCCAATAGGGTACGGTTAATCTCTCTTGCTTCCATGGTGGTTATGCAATCGACTAAGGTATGTTCCGACATTCCATCAATAACCATGCGACACCGTTCCATGTCTGTCCTTAAATCCGAGCTTAAAATTTTCTGTAAAACAGACAATAGTCGTGGGTATTTATTGAAGTCAAAATCTTCGATCAAGGTCAATAAAATATTGCTTCCATAATATTCATAATTACATTGGTTGTTCTCAATAGTTAACAAATGCTGCATAATGTTCGCTTTATCATTAATTACTAGGTCTATGAGCCTTTTGATAACCCTTTGCTCGGCATGATGCGTGCAAGCCTTTAAGCAATGCCAAAGGACAGCTTTTGGAAGTCTACGCATTGAGTCTAGAAGATCGGTATCAAGTTCCAGCCTTTGTTCTTCATCACTAAAAACATCTCTAGAGGTGCTGGCTAGAAAAGACAATAAACCCGAGCTGCTTGATTGTTTTGGCATGGATTTTGGTTTAAGGTCCTTTAAAGCTACTCCGTTTACAAAAACTTGTACGGCTATTCGCTGCCTAGTTTCTAGAGCGAGCTTTTCATCTTTTATAATTTTAATCACTTGTTCCTTGGTTAAACAGCTGAATAAGACTTGGCTTACCTCTGGCTGCAAAACTGGCTCTTGCAAACCTATAATGATGTCGGCTTCTCGCATACAAGCTTTGATAGCTTTTAATAGCGTTAAAGCTTGTGGGCTGTTTTGTCCATAGCCGTTTGCTATCTTGACCAGAGTTCGCCAATCATTGGAACCAAACCACATTGGCAAGGCATTCCTATTGACCAGTTTTTCAACGGCTAAATCCCATAGCAAAGCCACATGCAAATTGCTTTCTTGACTGGGATTGAGTTGAGTTTTACTCTTAATGTATTGAAATAGTTTATTAATAGAGTCAGCATCTGTTTTTACTTGTGCAAGTAATTCTGCTAGCAAAGCAACGTCAGGAAGCCCGTCTAATTGATTAATGATATGGTCTACTAGTGAAGCAACATCCTTTTTAAGTAGATCATTTTTATTCAGTTGACTAAACAACCACCTAAAACTAGGAGTTTTGGCCAGTAATAGGTTAAGATGCTCAATATAGTTGGGCTGTTTTTTAACCGCAGGAAATATAATCTTGTCAAATAAGGTTTTAAAACTCTTAAGATTTTGTGGATTAACTTTAATCAAGAAATTCAGAATAAAATTGATCTTTTGTTCGGCTAAACGTGCAAGGATCTTTTGGCTTACATAAGACTGGGGGTTAGTTAAAAGGCTTAAGAAACTACCTTTAGTTTTATTTTGCAACAAGTCTATCAGCGTATCTGAAAAACTACTGTTTAATTCATTTTGCAGCAAGTTTACCAGTGTATATAAGTCAAGCCGATCGAGCACATCGTCAAAGCATTTTCTTGCTTTAAGTTTGCCACCGTTAATCGCATCCAATAGGTCTGTGCGGGTTAGCAATACTATTAAACACTGTTCAGAGGCCAAGGCATCGAGTATTTTCCAGAGCTGCTCTGTAAAGGGTATTTGCATAGCTAATTGTTGCAGAGAGGCTGCAATTTGTGGATCTTGTTTTTTAGCAATTAAACGGTCGATTAAGTTGTTAAGTCTGCCAGCGTTAATGGCATCCAATAGGCCTTTGCGATTTAGCAATACCATTAATTGCTGTTCTGGCACTAAGGCATCGAATATTGTCCAGAGCTGCTTTGTAGTAAGGGGTAATTTCATCGCTAATTGTTGCAGAGAGGCTACAATTTGTGGATCTTGTTTTTTAGCAATTAAACGGTCGATTAAGTCGTTAAGTCTGCCAGCGTTAATGGCATCCAATAAGTCTTTGCGATTTAACAATACTATTAAGCGCTGTTCAGGCACTAAGGCATCGAATATTGTCCAGAGCTGCTCTGTAAAGGGTAATTCCATCACTAATTGTTGCAGAGAAGCTGCAATTTGTGGATCTTTGCTTTTAATTAAAGAGGGGATTAAGTAATGGGCCATTTCAACTACATTAGTTTTAGAGCTTGAAGTTTTCTGGCTCAGCCATTGCGTGATGAGCTTAAGTTGCATGGCCAAGGGTAAATCTTGTTTAACGATGTTAAAATACGTTTCTATATCTCCCTCTTGGTATAACTGTTCAAGCAAGGTTGCATAGTATAAAGACTTGGCTTTTGAGGTTGTACGTTCATCAAACACCCGCTTTACCAACTTGGCAAAATCATTTTCAAGCCGTTGTCTTTGCTCTTCTGCACTACTTAACTGACCTTGTGGATAGTTAAATTTGTAGAGTAATGCTACCACAGAGCTGGATTTATGAAATTTACGGTACAGGGCAAATTGCACGGCCGGACTTATTTGAGGCAGTATTTGACTTAGGAATGCAAGCAATTGTTCTCTATCAGCTTCCTGTTTTAAGGATTGTCTAGCTAGCCAGTACATAAACACCTTAAAATCTTCGCCATGAATAATATCAAGCCTATCATCATCACGAGCTTCTAGTTTTACAGCGATTCCATTTAAATCTTCACTGACATCCACTTCAATGGGCGTATCGATTAAATTTTTGATAAAATGGGGATCTTGGAAAAATGCTTGCAGCTGTTCTGGCTTAGCCTGGGCAAAGATTTTAAAAAATTGAGCCAAATTAAAATCGGAGCGGTCTAATAAGAATGAGCGGGTTAAGCCTATGCGTTTTTCGATGCTAAGTCCGCTAACCGAATAATGATTATCTGCCTTTGATTGAGCGATGATTTTAGCTAAAGCTTTGGTGCTAACTTTGCTCTCATCCAACACTGTTTTAATTTTTGCAACTATGGCAGCGTTTTTTAATGGCTGCTCGATGAGCTTTTCTACAAACTCGGCATTAACGCTATGCTTTGATTCGGTGTTGAATACATCATCGAACAATTCGGTTGAATCTTTTTCATCCTCGACATTCACACTATATCTTAATTCACTGTTCAATACATAACCGAGTAATCTAGCTAAATCTTTTTCATCTAAAATGCATTTAGTTAAGACCGAGGTTAAAATAGTCAGCTGTTCTGAAACCGAGAAAATCTTTAAGTATTGCGGATGCTGTACGAATAACGCATAGTCAGCCAAATAAGGGCTAAGGTCAATCTGGCTAAAATCAGCAGATGAAAAGGAACTAAAAGTACTAGCCAAGCTAAATAATGTGGTATTGGCTTGCCTAGCAGGCTGTTTTTCCTGCGCCCTTTTCAATTTCTTAAAAAACCTTGTTTGCGATCCAATGATCTGATCTTGCAGCTGATAAACTCGCTGAATGGCTTTTACATAGCGGGTAAATTCATCCTCGTCTAAAGCTTGCGGATTTGCGGCTACACTTTTGAGCAGTTGCTCAAAGCTCCGTAATATTTGTGTAGCGACCGTTTGCCAACTAGTAGCGGTTAAATCAATCAGGCTCAACTTTTCAGTAAATAAGCTGATAGCCATATCAGGATCATAATCATTTCCGGTACTGATATAGTCTTTTAAGCCGGTTTCAATATGAGTCGTTAATTCAGTTACAATATAGTTTAAATTTTGCATAATTATCCAAAATCCTTTGTTTATTATTTTTTTACTATAGCAACAAAAGCTTAAGATAATATTAAATGCTTGGATCTAAGAAATAGAGTTGGTTCTCAAGCCCTGAGTAAACAATACTCTAAGGCTTGATTTCCTGCTTGAATGGCTTAGTTGTAGTTCAAAGCTTAGTGATAGCTTGCTTCCACCCAACGCCTATAACCTCCGGCCATGGACAGGACCTTGGTGTAACCCATTTTTTGCAGATTTTCGGCGGCTATGGCAGAGCGTGAACCACCACCACAATAGAGAACGATCTCTGCATTACAGTCGGGCACTAGCTTTTCAATATCACGCTCGATAATGCCCTTACTTAAATGAATGGCACAAGGCAAACTACCCTGTTGAAACTCGTGGGCTTCGCGCACATCGATAAGGTAAAAATTATCAAGCTTGGCAAGCTTTGCCTTCACCTGCTCTATGCTGATTTCCTGAATAAATTTTTTAGTGGTCTCGGTCAAGGCCGTAAATCTGGAACTGTGATTCATACTTTTTCTCTCAATTTTAACAAGTGTTTGATATCGGTTAAGGTTTCATTCATTCTAAAGGCTAGAATAAGCCATTCGCAAATTAGGCGTAACCCCACGGGCCCTAAAATCAACACGGGAAGTACCAAATTCCATTGCCGAATGAACATACAGTAAATGCCAGAAGCAATACAAATGAGCGTGCCCAACCAAAAGACTAGAACGATAAGCCAGGGCATGATCATGCGCCTAAATAAAATAAAATCCTTCATGTTTATCTCTATAAAAACTAGTGCGCTAATTCTAGCGCATAATCACTTACCTTGGGGAGCTTTTTAACCAAGCCCTGTTGCTGCAAAAATTGGCCAAGTTTTAGATAACGAGAGTTATCCAGTGCAGCGGGTCTTAGGGCAAACCTTGGCAAGGTAGCAAACCAAGCTTTTTTATTCAAGTCATTGTTGAGCTCAGGATGTTCACTTGCAAATCGTTGCCAAGTCTCTTCCGGATGATTGATCAAGTACTGTACGCCAAGTTCAAGCCCACGCAAAAAAGCGGCTAAACGTGGATCGTTTACCTTAGACTTGTTAGCTACTATGACCAATTCATCATAGCTTGGCATACCGTTTTCTTCGGGAAAAAATGCCTTCGCAGTCACGCCTGCTTGCGCAAGCTGGGTTAATTCAAAATTACGCATCACACCATTGATGGCATCAACCTTCTCTGTCAGTAAGGCTTGGGTTAAGTTATAACGCACGTTGATGAGCTTAACGTCTTTGGTACTCAGCCCCACGCCACTTAAAAGAGTGGTAAGCGTGGTACTATCAAGACCACTGGTACTATAACCAATGCGCTTACCCTTAAGCTTAGCCAGGGAATCAAGCTTACTGTCTGCCCTAACCACTAAGCAACTTAAAGGGGTTGCGATCAGCGTTGCGATGCGTACTAGGGGTAATCCGCGTTCAACTTGTAACACCAGTTGTGGCTGATAGGTAATGGCTAAGTCAGCCCTACCTGCTGCCACTAGTTTAGGCGGATCGGTGGGATCGGCCGGTCCTATTAAGTCCACTTCAAGACCTTGCTGTTTAAAAAACCCCTGTTGCACTGCAACAAAGAGTGGGGCGTGGTCGGGATTAGCATACCAATCGAGGATCAAGGTCAGTTTTTTTAAGGGCTGAGCGGCAGATCCTAAAATGGGTAACAGGATTAAAATCAAACCCGTCATTGCTATGCGTAAAACTCTCATCATCTCACCTCATCATTACCATTTTATCCAGGTACGCAAAAATTTATCAACTAAAAAATATAAGACCAAGGCCATGAACACAATGGTAAAAAGACAGGCGAACATCAGGTCTATCTGCATTCTAGCATTGCTGTTTAGGAGTAAAAAACCCAAGCCTTGGCTGGCGCCCACCCATTCACCTACAATGGCGCCCATGGGTGCTATGGTGGCAGCCAGGCGTATGCCTGAAGCCAAAGACGGCAAGGCAGCTGGGATTTGAATCTTGCATAAAAGCTGCCATTTTGAAGCATTCATGGTTTGAGCAAGCTCCAACCAAGGACGAGGCGTTTGACGCAAACCATCTAAAAAGGCGCTGGTGATGGGAAAAAAAAGCATGATAATGGTGGTGATGATTTTAGCTGCAATGCCATAGCCAAACCAAACGACCAACAAGGGTGCAATGGCAAAGGTGGGTAATGCCTGGCTGATAATGAGCAAGGGTAAAAGCCATAATCCCAAGGGCTTAAAATAGTGGATGCTAAGAGCCGCTATAGAGCCTATGCAGATACCTAGACCAAATCCCAGCAAGGTTTCAAATAAAGTCACCCCCGCTGCAGGGAGAATAAGGACCACATTTTGATAACTACTGACAAGAGTTGAGACGGGTCCGGGTAAAATATAACTGGGCAGTTGGCAAAGGCTTACTAACAGCTGCCAAAACCCTAAAAGTATCAGAATACTTATCCCGTTACGCTGCCAAGATTTCATGTTGACTCATTGAGTTTGGTTAATAGAATGGCTTGAAGCTGCAAAAGCAGAGGGTCATCAAGCTTGCGTGGTGGTTTAGAAGGCAGTTTTTCAAATGTGGTTAAACGCACGGGTTCACCTGCCATAATGAAAATAGTCTGGCCCAGCCTTAAGGCCTCTAAAGGATCGTGAGTTACCAGCAGTACCGTGCAATGCGCTAACAACTCAGCAGCAAGTTCCTGGAGTTTAAAACGAGTAATGCTGTCTAAGGCTGCAAAGGGTTCATCCATCAAAACAATGGGGCGATTTTCAAATAGGGTGCGAGCTAAAGCCACCCGCTGGCGCATACCGCCGGAAAGCTGGTTTGGCATTAAATTTGCGGCTTGAGAGAGCCCTACCCGCTCTAATAATACTTGCGCTTTGGCAAAGTCAGGCTTTTGGCCGCGCAATTTTTCACCTATGACCACATTTTCAAGGGCTGAAAGCCAAGGCAATAGTAAATCGTTTTGGGCAAGATAGGCTATGCGGTTGGTTAAGGGTAAAGCATCGCAGGTTGAGATACTACCCGATAGGTGAGTGTTTTGCTCTGGTATTAATCCCGCAAGTAGGCGTAATAAGCTGGTTTTACCTACGCCACTTGGCCCTAGTAAGCAGGTAAATTGTCCGGCTTCAATAACCATGGAAATGCGCTCAAACAAGAGCTTTTCTCCATAGCAAAGGCGAATATTATCCAGTAAAATAGAGGGTGCAGACTTTGTTTTCATTCACTTCCCTACGCTGGTATTAACCAGATCAGGTTAAACAAGGGTCGTGCTAATGCACCTCTCAGCCCCAATGGCTCCCCTAGTGATAATCCAACTATAATCAGACTGTGGCCAATTGGCAAGTTTTCTCATTAAACATATAGGGTAAAAACAGCTCGTTGACTAATACGGGCTTATCTTCCAACTTAAAGCAGGAACGTCTGGCCCAAAGGAAAGATTGCTCTTGGGATAGCTCGCGCGCCACTTTTTGATAAAGCGGATGCTCAAGAGTAATCTGAGCGATTTCAAATTCCGAACGCAAGACCTCAGACTGTTTAAACAATATTTTACCCAGGGATTTGTTGCCCAAGCGCTGCAAGCCCTTGTATTTTCCGGTTAATGTACTCTCGGGAAATACCGACCAGGCGTAAATGGCTACCTCGCCATCACAGCGCAAATAAACTTCTCTGACCCAGGCCTTTTCGCGCGTCGAAATATCTAAATATTTCACCTCATCATGATGCGGGTACAACCAGCCATTGCTAAGCACTTCAACCTGAAAAGTCTTCTCCACGCGTTTTTCAAGATATTGGGTCAGAGACCCTGGCGAGAGTAAGCGTTCGCGTACCTGTTGTGGCATACTGGCCATGGATAGGTTTTTATACGTTTGCCAACTTAAACTAGACATTTTTATCTCTTGTTTATACATCAATGCATCCTTGCCGATTATTGTTTGCGTCCAAAGCATAGCATAAATCGGCTTTTTTAATAGAGTGGGTTAGCTAAGCGTTATGTAAGCCTATGCCATCATTTCATGTGCAAAATAACCGATGGCTTCAAATATTTTCCGGTTATCAGGCTCTAGTTGCAGATTTAAACCCTGCGCTTGCAGCCTAGGATGGCTCTTTGCAAACAGACGGCTCATGGCCCCCAATAAAAATCCTTTAGCTGTTTAGGCTTAACCGTTAGAATAGAGTTAAATCCATTGAGATAATAGTTGATGAATATTTATACGGCTACCATCACGCTTTTTTTAGTTATGGACCCCCTGGGCAATATCCCGATCTTTTTATCGGTTTTAACCTGTGTGGATCCCAGCCGGCGCTCATTGATTATCGTGCGCGAGGCCTTTTTTGCCTACTTGATCCTGCTGCTGTTTCTATTCGGTGGCCAGCATATTTTGACCAGTCTACATATCACTGAGTCAGCGCTTGGGATTGCCGGAGGTATCATTTTGTTCTTAATTGCATTGAAAATGATCTTTCCACCTCACGAGGACCAACGCGAAAAGCAAATTGGCGAACCCTTTATTGTTCCCTTGGCCATTCCTCTAACAGCAGGCCCCTCAGCCATTGCCGCGGTGCTTTTACTTTCTACTCAACAACCCGACATGATGTTCAGTTGGTTTACTGCTGTAACCATGGCTACAACCGCTTGCACAGCCATTTTATTATGCGCGGGCCAATTAAGAAAAATACTAGGCCAAAAGGGTTTGGTTGCCATAGAGCGCTTGATGGGCATGATCTTAACCACGGTGTCGGTGCAAATGTTTTTAGACGGTATCGACCACTATTTTAAATTAGGTCATGGTTAAAAAACTCGGCCTCTTTTTCATAGCCTATTGCGCGCAAGCCTTAGCCTTGGTCCCTGCGGATATGTCAGAGGCGGCCATTGCCAGACGCATTCAGCCGGTGGGTGGAGTTTATCTCAGTGATCATGAAGAAATCTCAACGCTTGATAGCGGAATTCGGATGGCTAAAACAGCTCACCATCAAGCCCCGCAGCATCAAAATGGCCAAGTGGTCTATCAAAATTATTGCTATATTTGCCATGAACAAGGCGTAGCCGGTGCCCCTAAGTTTGGAGTTAAAGCCGATTGGCAACCACGTGCTAAAAAAGGGATTGACACTCTGGTTAAGCATGCCCTAGAGGGCTTTCACTATATGCCACCTAGAGGCACTTGCCTAGAATGCAGTGACGAGGAGATCAAGGCCGCGGTTATTTATATGCAACAGCATTCTAAAGACTAGCCATTGTATAGTCACTTTCGCCATGAGTTGTTAGGTCTTAAAACAATATAGGGTTCTATTACCCAGCCTACAACAATTACAGGCAGACTGAGTATAAATTGCAAGGGATTGCTCTCATAATTAATTATCTGGACCTGCATTTCTTTATTATAGTGGGCCCAGATTAATGATTTTAGCTCTCCCACCTAACAACCAAAACTTGTTGTCAGCAATATCAAATAACTCAGGCAAAATATCTATTCCTATAGGGTATTTTAAGTGCTAAAACTTATAGTTTTGCTGCTACCGTAAGAATTCTTTCTGTTTTATGTGTAGTTAAGCCTGAACCGTCAATTCCAGTTTGCTGGATGATGGTGAAACCATTTTTCTGCAGTATTTCTTGTAATTGGTGGGCAGTATATACTTGAAGTGTCTGAAATGCCGTGGTGATTTTTGGTTTACTTAAATTGATTTGTTCATGATAAATATCATATGAAGCCAATACACCCTCTTGGGTAATCGTGCTGTATTGAATTTCTCTGGTTATTACATCCTTTAATTTTTTCTGCCAATCAATGGTGAGCTGGGTAATATTGTCTTCATGTAATAGGTAATCCAAATTAAAAATGTCAAAGATATAAAGGCCCTGTGTATTTAAGTTTCTATGGATGTTTTGAATAGCTTTTTCAAAATCTTGCCGTGTGAGGTGACCAATGGAATTAAATATTGTTATAACTGCGTCAAATTTTCCAGCTTTCGTTGTGCGCATATCACCCTGTTCTAGCTGAATTGGCAAATTTTGCTTTCTCGCCTTATTTTTCGCTATTGCTAACATTTGATTATTGATATCAAAGCCAACAACTTTATAACCTCGTTTTAAAAGCCAAAGTACTTGTGAACCCGTACCGCAGCTAAGATCTAATACCGTTTTCACTTCATGTCTTTGTAAAATCTGTTCTATCACATGATTTGTTTGCGCAGAACGAGCTTCATTGAAATCGTCGTAATGTTGCGCCTCTTTGTCATAATGTGAAGCCAATGCACTGATATGTTTCGTTGGGTCAAGCTCCATCATTTTCCTCTCAGTCATTTGCTTTCATTTTTGCTATTAATTGCATGGTATCCGGCAAATTACCTTTTAACCTTTATGATCTATCCTAGGTTAACTGGTAGCCAGCAATACCCATCAGTTTAAAGACCTTGAACGCACATTCAACATTAAATCGCTTATGCTTGCCACCTAAAATTCCGCTAAGTTTAGCTAAAAATTCATCGACAGCCAGCTAAACTTGCTCTACATTCAGCAAGATAACTTTGTTTTTAGCGTTCTTTTTTAATCACTTTGCGAGGAACTCAACATGCGTAAATTGCTTTATTTTGTGATTTTTTTGCCTTATTTTGCCTTTGCAGCGGCTTTATCGCCCGTAGGTTATTGGCAGCAAATCAATGAAGCCAATAATCAGCCTCAAAGCATTATCGAAATCTGGCAAGAGGAAAATGGCTCACTCAGCGGCAAAATTTTAGGTTTATACCCGGTAAAAGGGCGTGAATTGCAAAAATACTGCACAAAATGTAGCGATGCAAGACGTGATCAACCCATCATAGGCATGACCATTCTGCAAAACATGCGGGTTAGCACCGATCCATTGACCTGGGTGGGTGGGGAAATTTTAGATCCCAAGGCAGGTAGTCTGTACCGTTGTCGCTTAAATTTAGCCAAGAATGACCAAATCCTTAATGTCAGAGGTTACCTTGGAGTACCTCTATTAGGTCGCAGCCAAGCCTGGCATAGGCTTAGTCCCGATGAGCTCAAGCAGGCTTTAAAAAATGTAAAGACCACGACCTAAGGTTAACTCTAGGTTCACTGGCTGTTATTCCAGCCAGTGATTTAGCTAAGCGGCCGCTGTGCTCTCGCCTATGAGACGTTTTAACCAGGGAATAAGAATAAAGAGCAACACGCCAAATCCCAACGCGGTCCATCCCAAGAAGTTGAAAATATAACTATAGGCAGGATTTGTCACAATAGGATCAACACTGTGGATGTCTCCTAGGCTAAAATTGGAGAGGTAATGCACTAAAGTAGCCGCCACCCCATTTACCATCATCCAAGTACCCATCATAATGCCCTGCAATCTGGCTGGAGCTAACTGACCTATCATGGCATAGCCTATGGGACTGAGTAGCAGCTCACCAATGCTTTGCAAGACATAGGTTACAATGATCCAGTTGAAGCTGGTGATACCATTGTGAGCCATGCTGATGCCGATCGGCAGTAGAGCAACCCCTATTCCAGTACAAATTAATGAAATACTAAATTGCAAGGGAATGGAAACGGCAATACCCTTGTCGCGTAAGCGCTTAAACCATACTGCTAGCAATGGACCGCCAATGATGATAACCCCAGCATTGATATTTTGGATCCACTGTGGCGCTATGGTATAACCTAAGAAATGTAAATCCACATTGCGTGCCGCAAACAAGGTCAATGACATCGGTAGCATTTGATAGATAACATAGAATGACAATGCGGCTATGGCTAAAACGATGTAGGCAAAGATTTTATTGCGAGCCAGTGTAGTGGGTTGAGTAAATGCCAGCACTATCATTACGATGAGCATAACGATGCCCACGATGCAAACCAAGTTATTGCTAAAGTTAGCGTGCTCCACCAGCCACTTTAGACCGAAAACCAAAGCTAGCATCAAAACCAAGGCCCAACAGCTACGCTGAAATTGCGCTTTATAGCCTAAGCCGGCGAAAACTGTGGTTCTGTCTTTTAGCTTAGCCCAATTAATAATGGCTAAAACGATGGCGATGGCACTGCCATAGCCCGCATAATTGAATAGAGTATGAAAATCTTGCGTCAATTGATAGTGGCCTGCAATCACAAAGCCGAGGATAAAACCCAAATTCATGCTGCTATAATTGAGCAAAAACGCACCTTCTCTGCGCTTATCTTCGGGCTCGAACAATTGGGTTAACATCATGTTGATGCAGGTGACATTGAGGCCACTGCCAGCCAAAAACAGAGCTAAGCCCCAATAAAGCTGCAGCTCGGTTTGCCGGGCAATGGTCAGGCAACCCACAACCTGAAGCAACACCCCCAGGACAAAGAGTTTTCGGTAACTCAACAAACGGCCACCAAAATAACCGCCCAATAAATGCAGGCCATAATTAAAGGCCGAAAAAGTTGCCACGATTCCCGTTGCAGTAGCGTCATTGAACTTTAAACTTTGAGTTAAATACAGAACCAAGGTAGACCAAAGTACGGCAAAACCAATGGTGGAGAAAAGTTGCATACCCGCTAGCGCATAAGCACCTCTTGGCAATAATTTTCTATGATGAACTTCACTTGACATAACGATTAACCCTGTAAATAAACAGCTAAGAGCTAAAAGTAGCACGCGTATATGGGTTTGGCTAGCTTTTTAGTCTTTGAAGTTTACTTGCGCTTCAAGGTGACAAAGCTATAGTCATAAGGATTTTTTTCATCGGGTTTACAGTCCAATCGTTCAACTTCTTGCCAAGCCTCTGCATCCCAAGTTGGAAAAAAACTATCGCCGGCAAAATCATGCCGAATAAAGGTTAAATATAGAGTATGGGCTTGTGGTAAACAGGCGGCAAAAATTTCTGCTCCGCCTATTACCATGATTTCGGGCTCATTAGCAACGTGCGCTAGCGCCGCCGGAATAGAGTGAAATATTTGGCAACCGGACACGGTAAAATTATCATCTCGGGTTACTACTAAATTGAGCCGCTCGGGCAATGGTCTGCCAATGGATTCATGCGTTTTGCGCCCCATTAGAACGGGTTTGCCTAAGGTCAAATCTTTAAAATGCCTCAGATCGGCGGGCAAATGCCAGGGCAGTTGATTATGCCAACCTATGACCCGATTATTGCCTAGGGCTGCTATGAGACTAATTTTTGCCATATTGTGTTCCCCGTAATTGTGCTATACTTTTGCCGCATTCAGTTAACTTACCAGCCCATAAGCTGACCTTTGCTATGAGCTGGTAAGTTAACTAACTCAACCAAGGAGATAACTGTGAGCCATAAAGATTCTTTTAAATCCCGCCAACGCCTTGAAGTCAATGGCAAGCATTATGCCTACTACAGCATTCCTGCCGCTGAAAAGGCTGGTCTTGGCACAACCGCCCAATTACCCTTCTCATTAAAAATTCTATTGGAAAATTTATTGCGCCATGAAGACGATATTACCGTGAGCGCTGCCGATATTAAAGCCATAGTTGACTGGTTGCAAAATAAATCCTCTGAGCAAGAAATAGCCTATAGACCTGCTAGAGTGTTAATGCAAGATTTTACGGGGGTTCCCGCCGTGGTAGATTTAGCTGCCATGCGCGATGCCATGGCCCAAATGGGAGGTAACCCCGATAGGATCAATCCCATTTCTCCGGTAGACCTTGTCATTGACCATTCCCTGCAGGTGGATAAATTTGCCAATGCCAAGGCCTATCAAGACAACGTGGAACTTGAAATGGAGCGCAATCGTGAGCGCTATGAGTTTTTGCGCTGGGGCCAAAAGGCCTTTAAAAACTTCCGCGTCGTGCCACCTGGCACTGGCATTTGCCATCAAGTTAACCTTGAATACTTGGCCAAAGCCGTCTGGTCTTCTGAAGAAGGTGGCGAGACACTAGCCTATCCCGATACGCTGGTAGGCACCGATAGCCATACCACCATGATCAATGGTCTTGGCGTTTTAGGTTGGGGGGTCGGTGGCATTGAGGCGGAAGCCGCCATGCTAGGCCAACCCATTTCCATGCTTATTCCCGAGGTCATTGGCTTTAAATTAAGGGGTAAATTACGTGAAGGCATCACCGCAACCGATTTAGTCCTAACCGTCACGCAAATGCTGCGCCAAAAGGGTGTGGTCGGCAAATTCGTGGAATTTTATGGTCCTGGGCTTAATGATTTGCCTTTGGCAGATAGAGCAACCATCGCCAATATGGCCCCCGAATATGGAGCTACCTGCGGTTTTTTCCCCATTGACAAAGAAACCATCAATTACCTGCGTTTATCGGGTCGCGATGACCAACAAATTGCCCTGGTAGAAAGCTATGCCAAGGCCCAGGGCTTGTGGCGTGATGCCAACACACCCGATCCTATTTTTACCGACAGCCTGGATTTAGATTTAGCCACGGTTGAGGCTTGTCTTGCCGGACCCAAACGTCCTCAAGATCGAGTGGTCCTGACCCAGGTTGCCAAGGTGTCAGAGCAATTGCTGCAGGATCAAAATCGAGTTGCGGCAAAACCCGTAGCAGTCAAGGGTAGCGACTACACTATTCAAGATGGCGATGTGGTTATCGCTTCCATTACCAGCTGCACCAACACCTCTAATCCTAACGTACTGATGGCGGCTGGGCTCGTTGCCCAAAAAGCCGTGGCAAAAGGACTTAAACGCAAACCTTGGGTTAAATCCTCTTTAGCACCGGGCTCCAAAGTGGTGACCGACTATCTACAAAAGGCCGGTTTACAAACTTATTTAGACCAATTGGGCTTTAATTTAGTGGGGTATGGCTGTGCTACTTGTATTGGTAATTCAGGCCCCTTACCTGAACCCATAGCCGATGCCATTACCGAAGGTGATATCATTGCGGCCTCAGTCCTTTCTGGAAATCGTAACTTTGAAGGTCGTGTTCATCCACAAGTTAAGGCCAACTGGCTTGCCTCACCGCCTCTAGTTGTGGCCTATGCGCTGGCTGGAACCACTCGCTTAAATCTTGCCAGTGATCCCCTAGGTGAAGATAGTCAGGGCAATCCCGTATACCTAAAAGACATTTGGCCAAGTAATGCCGAAGTTGCCGAGGCCGTTGCCAAGGTTGACGGTGAAATGTTTCGCAAGCGCTACGCCGATGTTTTTAGTGGAGATGAGCACTGGCAAGCTTTACAGGTTCCCCAAAGCAAAACCTATGCCTGGAATGCTAATTCGACCTACGTCCAGCATCCACCATTTTTTCAGGAATTGGCCGCGAAACCCCGCAACATTGAGGATATCAGTCAGGCCAGGATCTTAGCGCTGTTAGGCGATAGTATAACCACGGACCATATCTCACCCGCGGGTTCGATTAAAGCCGACAGTCCTGCCGGACGCTATTTATTGGAGCACGGGGTTAGCAAGGAGGAATTCAACTCCTATGGCGCAAGACGTGGTAACCATGAGGTCATGATGCGAGGCACCTTTGCCAACATTCGTATTCGCAATGAAATGGTTCCAGGCGTAGAAGGCGGTGTGACCAAGCACCATCCCAGTAATAAGACTTTGGCAATTTATGACGCTGCAATGGAATATCAGCGCGAACAAGTTCCGCTTGTCATTTTTGCAGGCAAGGAATATGGTACGGGTTCATCGCGTGATTGGGCGGCCAAGGGCACTTTATTGCTAGGCGTTAAAGCCGTGATCGCCGAAAGCTTTGAACGCATTCACCGCTCTAATCTCATTGGCATGGGAGTTTTACCCTTGGAATTTAAACCCGGCATGGACCGTAAAACACTGCAATTAGAAGGCAGTGAAATCATCAGTATTGTCGGTTTAACTAAAGAGTTCAAACCTCGGATGGAAGTGAGTCTTATTATCCAACGTCAGGATGCTAGCCAGCAAGAAGTTAAATTGGTTTGCTGCATTGATACGCTCAATGAGGTTGAGTATTATCAAAACGGCGGTATCTTACAGTACGTGTTACGCAATATGAAATGATCCCTAGCTGCAGCAACAACTAGTTGTTGCTGCAGCTTCTCAATAGGGTCTTGCCAAACTCCTATTAATAGTCAATCTCTAGGAAAAACCTCTGTAAAATGCTCATATATCTGTATACTGCGCTTTTTCAGAAATTTTCCCTATGCTTGTCTCATGACCGAAAGTTTGGCAAGGACTCTAATATTTTTCGGTTTTATTTTGTCCTAAATCTAGCCTTAGCAAATTTATGTGTTAATATTTGCACTCTTTAATTTACAACTGCTTTTATAACAGTTATGCATACTTAGCTAACTGATGTTTAGAATTAATTTGAGTATTTATTTATGCAAAAAAAATTATTTAAAGCGCTTGGCGCATTAGGACTTTTAACCTTCTCTGCTATAAGTGCAGGTTATGATTTTAGTGATTTTTATTTTTTTGGTGATAGTCTAACCGATGTTGGCAACGCGGCTAAGGGCAAACTAGCTCCTTGGACCAATGGCCATGGTAAACTGTGGGCCAATGAACTTGCCGAAAATTACGGTAAGAAAATCACCAACTCCGATGATGGAGGCACCGATTATGCTTACTTTAGGCAAGATACCAACCATTTGGTCAATACCCAGCTGAAAGACTTACTCTCCGCACATCCTACTTTGGATGGCAATGCCCTATATTCAATTTGGTCTGGCGCTAATGATCTATTTGCCCTTGAGCTCATACCCGAATCCCAAAGAGCCGAAGCTCTGCTTAAGATTACCGAAAATGCTAGCAACAATATTGAAACCACCCTACAGGCATTACATGATCATGGCGCCCGTTACATCTTACTGTTAAATATTCCGGATCTAGGCCTGACACCCAATGGTTTAAAAAATCCCGAACAAAATACGGCCGCAGCCAACTACTTCAATCAACAATTGCTAAATAAGGTTAATAATTTAGGCTTCGATGTCATTCAAATCGATATCTTCACTCTTTTACAGCAAATTACCAGTAATCCCTCAGCCTACGGCTTTAACAACGTAACCGGATATTGTGGTAACAAGGATTGTACAGGCTATATGTTTTTTGACAGTGTACACCCAACGGTTGCCGGCCATAAGGTAATTGCCCAATATGCGCTTTCTGTCTTACATGCTCCACAGTTCGCCGCATTGCTGACCGAACTACCCATGGGTTCGTTTACCAGCCAAAACCGTACCATCAGCCAAAATCTACCCGCCAATGCACCTCGTCCTGCATCAGGCAAAACTGCATTTTTTGTGGGTGGTAGTTACAGCAAAAACAAGCAGGATGCTTTACTCAATGATCCATTCTCAAACTATGCTAGCAATACCAGCAAGCCCAGCGATCCAGTCTCAAACTATGCTGGCAATACCACCAACTTAACCACGGGTGTATTGCATGCGGTTAATGAAGCGCTGACTCTAGGTGCTTCGTTTAGCTATAGCGTTAATCAAAGCCATTTTGAGAAACTATCCAATAGCTCTATTGATTGGCGCAGTAGCTTAGTGGCTCTGTTTGCCGATTATCAATTCAGCAAGGCTTATGTCAACGGCATTGTAAGCTTGGGCTCACTTAATTTTAATGATATCAAACGCCGGTTTGTAATGGGTGAGGATCTAAATACCCAGAGTCCACACATTGAAACTGCCAGTGGTAGAGCAAGTGGTAGTCTATTCGGCGCCCATTTAGGTTCGGGCTATCGCTTGTGGCAAACGGACAATTTTAGTACAGGTCCCTATTTAAGTGTGGATTACACTAGGATAAACGTTGATGGCTATACTGAAGAAGGCGCAAAAGCCGCTAATATCGCCTTTGCTAAACAAGCCCGTGACTTTTTGGCCTCGGGCCTGGGTTGGGAGGCTAATTTAACCAAACGCATAGGCCAAATTGACACCACGACTCACGTCTTTGCAAGCTTTAATCGCCAATGGTTAAAGGGCGATCGCCTAGTCGGTTTTCACGTGGCCTCACTGCCTGGCAGTCATGCAAGCTTGCCAGTTGAGACCAACCAGGCCGATTATTTAAGCACCGGTGTTAACGTCAATGCCATGCTCACCCAGCAGTTAGGCTTAGGTATAGGCTATGAGTTTAACGGTGGTCAACACGATCTGCGCCAACACAATGTGATGTTGAATTTGCAGTATCGATTTAACTAACCTAAGCTTGATGAGCAGGGAAGCTTATCAAGAGTTTGGCATTAGGCTATACTTAAGGTGATAGATCACTAAGGAATAAAAGGAATAAGCTGATGTATACAAAATTAGGTTTTCTTGCTTTGATCTGCAGTAGTGCTGCTTTTGCCAACAGCTATTATATGAATGACATTGATGTCAAGGGCACCCATGGTAACACGGGTTACGTCACGGCCTATTACCGGGGCGGCGCCATTGAAAACCTAAGTCCAGGTAGCGGAAAAAAGTTTGGCCCTCCAAGCTATTTCCAACTTACAGATGGTTTTATCATCAATAGTAATGGCGGTAAAATTTCCTTACCCGATACCTGTAAAACCATAGTGTTAAACGAACAGACACTACATTTTATAGGTAAAATTAATCCTGATGGAACTTATAATCTAAAGTGTGAATTACTCGGCTAGCCTACACCGTTTATAGCTAAAGGCTTACAAGGTTTTAGGCTATTTCCATTAACACCTTTATCGATAAGCGACTAAGCTTATATCATCAGTTTGGCAAGGACGCCAACTACTCAGGCTCAAGGATGAGCATGAGGCAAACGCTAGTTTAGAGCAAGGATGCAGCTGCTACAGGATGTGGCAAGTTAGGTTTGCCATCGCCAAGCACGAGTTTTAAAGCTCGTGCTTGATTATTTAGTCTCGGTAGTTTGACATTTATTCAGTAACATTTCGATTCTATCTCCCACGTGTAAATTCTCGGTAACTAAAGTATTGAGCGTGGTTTTGGCTTGCTCTTGACGCTGCAGATTAATGACGTCGTACGCATCGGTACCCTCTAATATTTTATGCATTCTTAAACAGCGGGTTTTAATCTCCTGGCATTCATCACTCAGTTTTTTAAGCTTTTCTGAAAACTCACGCGGTTTAGTCTGGCAAAGCTCATGAGTCAGAGTCTGCAAACTTAGGTTAACGCGATTTAACTGCGCACGCGTATGGGTCAATAACTTATTGGCCTCATCCAGAAAATACTCTCGACCATAGAAGCGCTTGATCAACCAGTTATCGGCTCTTTGCCCCCAATAAATCAAGGTATTCCAAATACCTACTGCACTTTCAGCAAAAATTCCAAGCCCAATGGTAATGGCCATGGCCCAAGCCAGAGCCCTCGTAGTACGTGAGGATATATGGTTTTCACTGAATTTTTTCAGCGCAGCAAATAGTGTATCGTAAAAATATAAAATGGAAGCAAATACTAAGAAAACGACCACCAAGATCGCAATCAAGCGCGCCGGCCATTTACAGGTAAAAACTTTATTATGCCACCTCATCCCCTCTCCTTAAAACCTAAGTTCACTGCGATAAGGTTTACCTCAGGGTACTTTTTAGCCTATGCTAAGTATAATTATTTTCCGCATAAAAAAACAGTTTAGCCTCATGCATCATACTCAAGCTCAAAGGCTCAGCTTATATTTTGGTTTGCTAAGTATTCCCGTTTTGCTGATGGGTTTAGGTTCTTACTATACCTTTGATTATTAGCAATACTTTGTTCTTCCAACAGATTATTTGGCGAAAAAGATATCCAAGTTAACCGAGTTCTGGTCATCGGTATAAATCTTATTATCCAATGTCTCGCTATTTAGGGAACAGACATAGAGGATATTGACCGGCTTTTGCGCAGCAAATTCCAAGGGGCTTGCTGTACAATTAGGAAAAACACTGCGTAGCGTATTATCTAGCCGCTTTGCATAGCGGGTATTTAAAAGAGGGTTGGCAATGATATTGAAAATGGCGACCCCATTGCTCTTCAGGCCCCGTTTGATATTTAAAAAATGCTCACGGGTTAATAAATGGGCTGGAATAGTTTGAGTGTTACTATAGGCATCTGACACAATAACATCATAACTATTTGGATGCTGTTTAATAAATTGCCTGGCATCTGCTGCCACAAATTGGCCCCGGATAGGTTTTAAAAAATACCGCGTCACGATGCTGTAAATTGCAGGGTCTATATCCACGTAAGTAAAATGATTGTTATAAACACCAGAAGCCGAGAGGCTAAATCCACCAGCCCCTAGTACTAAAATGGCCTTATCCTCAAGTTTAAGCTCGTGAAACAAAATTTGTTTTATGCGCTCGATATAGGGAAAACCCTGTTGCTTGGCATCTATAAATGAGCTAGCCGAGCCATTAACTGAAAAGAGCCGGCCCCTTTGCCCCGAGGTTAAGGTTTGGTCGTTGATGACCATATAGTTGGCATAGGGCGTGGTAGCATTAAAAACCTGCCTCTCTAGATTAGCATTGAGAAAATAACTTAAGCTCGCTCCCAGCATTAAAAATAAAAAAGGCACGACACTGTTTTTTGGCTCAAATAACAAGATAAATAGGAGAACTAAAATGCCGTAGTTAGCTAATACCGTCCATCCCACACCCAAAAAATTCATCAATACCAGCGTAGTGAGAACAGCACCTAAAAATGAACCCAAGGTACTCAGATGCAAGACGCGCCCACCCAAAATACCTGCTGACTCTGTTTGCTGTAACAAATTCATGGTAATGGGAACCGTTTGGCCCAGTAAATAAACAATGGGGGCAATGATGAGCAGCAGGTAAATCAATAGCGTAAAGACTAAGGCTATCCCCAGCCTATCATGGGCTAACACAAAGAAGTAAGTGATAAATAAATAGGAAAGTCCAATGCCTATGCCATAAGCGGCATAAAGAAAATTACGCTGCAACCTCTGTCTAAGTGCTTGCTGTACTAAGCCACCGGCTCGATAACCATAGGCCAAGCATAATAAGAATATGCCTATGATAAGACTGGTGACAATCACACTATTACCTACCAAGGGGATCAACTGGCGAATAACGAGAATTTCCAAGGAAATGGTTACGAAACCTTCCAATAGGATAATGGTTAAAATCCGTTGGGTAGATAATGCCATGGTTTAGATCCCTTGTTTATAGTCACCAAAATTAACAAAAAACCGCTGCTTGCCTTTACCCGTGACATTGGCTTCTAGTAATCATGCATTACTCAGAAACCTATCTAACAAAAAGGCTTAAGGCAGACAATTTATCCCATTGTGGTATAATAGCTCTTACCTTTCAAGAGTTAAGATTTTTAGCTTAAGGAGGTTTTATGTCGGATAAACCCAAGACGCGATTTCATAAGAAAAAAATTAAACAAATCAAAGAAAAAGATCGAGCACTTACTCTATTTAATTTGGCTAATTTGGCCTTAATGACCAATACCGGCACTATCGGTATCATTAAAGCCGTTGCCAATCTTTCCAAGTCTCATACCGATCCCTTGACTGGGTTACAGATGGTTACTAACACAACCACTCTTATCGTCACAGCTTTGTTTGTACTTATGGCCATTTTTGCCAATAGAATTGGTCGCGCAAAGCGGCATAATGAACTGGTGATAAAGGGTCATGAGTTAAAACAACAAGACAAGATTGGCGACGAATATGAAGCGATACTGATCCGAGCCAGCAAAAAAGTCATGCATGTCGATAGCTTTTTTACCAGCTTAACGATGGGTTTAACCCTGATATTTATCTTAGCGAGCATTATGAGCATCATTCTCCAAGCTCAAGGACAAATGGCGTTTCCAGCTAGAATAGAGCTTATAGGCTATAGCGCTTATATCTTGGCGGTTTTACTGACTTTGCTCAATAAGGTCATTGGTGATAGGCTACAAGCTAGAGTTGAAAAGCAGCATTTGGGCACTAAAGCGACGCCCGAGGTGCCAGAACATCAAAGTATTATCAATCGCTTGACTACCAAGCTTTACCGCTTATTCCATATGCAGGCTGATTCTCAAGATAAACAAACTTAAACTACCCTTAGTCGATAAGCTAGGAGTATAATAAGAAATGCTCCCTTTTAACTAGTGCTCCATGCGTTATTCAGACTTTTAAATCATTGATTTAATGGAGGTTACTATGGCTTCAACCCCAACTACCAATCCCGGCAGCAAAACCGATAAACTTCCAAACGATGTCGATAGACGTGATATTCCAACACATTCTGGTTCTATCGCCGATACCCAGGTCAAAGACCAAGCCTTAAAACCAGGGAGCTCTGTAGTGAATGCCGACCAGGCTATTAGTGCGGCTAATCCTGCTCTTTCAGGAGCCGATCCACAGCAGGGCCACGCCCCCGGTGAGGACGATGCGGGTCTTTCCTCTTGAAAAACCTAAGCGAGTTTAAGTTCTGCTCCTTAGCTTCACATCAAGAAAATGCGTACTGCTATATACAAAAGACTCATGCCGATAATGGGGACTACTACAAATCCCAGAAAGACGTAAAATTGAGTTCTATTTTCTGGCGATGCGACGTAAAAGTTTTTTAATTTTCTAAATAGCGACATAAATGCTCCTTTACTAAGCTTATAAAAGCTAATGAATCTCATTAATAATAAACGCTATCTAGAAACCATAACAGATACAATATAAAGGATTTTTAAGGGGTATAGTTTAAGTTACCAGGTTAGCTAAGCTCAGCCACCAACTGGCCCAGCTTTGTAATGGCCTGCAACATTTGCTGCAATTGCTGGGCAAATAACCCTCTTAATTTACGTAACTGTCTATCATAAGCCTCATGGGATAAATATGATGAAACTTTGGGTTCGGCTAAGGGGATATTGGCTTGCGAGCGAACGTAATAACCTGATTGAGGTCGACTTACAATAAGTCCCTTTTTTTCTAGTCGCAAATAAGCCTGAAGGATGGTGTTAATACTCACGTTGTGCTTTAGACTGGCCTGACGGACGGAAGAAATACGCTCGCCTGGTTTCAACACCCCTTGCTCAATTTGATAGCGGATTTGCTCGGCAATTTTTTCATATAGGTTCATGTTACTCTTATTCTTGCATAAACTTCAGGTCCTGGAAATTGTGCGCTTTAGGTTTGCGGCAAAATCAGCTGAATTTCATCAACCCCGTGGCTTTAAAAAGCTCTTAAGCGCCTAGCTATAGCAATGGCCATTAAGGCGCTGGGTTCCTTATTTTTAATTTCCAGCATAATGTCAAAATCCAGCGTTTTGGTCTGCTGCAAATAAGCACTGAAATGAGCGTCGTCAAGAGCCTCAGCATGTTTACCTAGTCTAGCGCCAGGCTCTTGAGAACTGTAATCTACCATGGGTAGCCCATCTCTCTGCGCCCAGGTTTTTGCGCAAGCGTGCATGGCTTGCAACAAAGTCTCGCCATCTGAATGACATTCATGGTGTAAATTATCAAAGATGATGGGAATACCAACGGCTTGATAAATGGCTAAACAATCGGTAACTGTAAATAACCTATCATCGTTTTCAATGACAAGGCGTTGCTTAATAAAATCGGCTAGCGTTTGATAACAAGCGATGAAATTTTTTATTGAGCTGACCTTATCACCATACATACCACCGACATGAATTTGTACCTTAGCCGTGGTATCGAGCATCATAGCGTCCAATAATTGGCAATGCCATGCCAATTCAGCAATGCTATTTTGCACGACCTCGGGACGCTGGGCATTTAAAAGCACGAATTGGCTGGGATGCATAGAGATGCGAATGCCATGCTGCCTAATAAAGTTGCCTATCGCTTGTAATTGAGAGGCAAAGTGCGTCGCCCAAGGAAAAGTACCCAAGGGATGCGAGGCAAAGGGAATAATATCCGAACTAATGCGAAAAAAATACAGCTCATTTTCAACATTAAAAGCCAAAATTTTTTGTAAGCAAGTGAGGTTATTGGCAATGGTTTCAATGAGGCGCGATTCGCTATAATTTTTGAGTCTAAAGGTTGAGTTGGCGGTGCAGCCAATGCTGCGATTAATACAAGGATAACCTATTTTCATGGTATAGCATCCCAATGGCCAAGCCTATGAGTATAACAGTTTTTAGCCCAAGTTTATAACTCATGCTTAAAGATTAAGCTGTCATTTAAGCTAATAACGCTGGGGCTTAGTTAAAAAGTCGGGATTAAAACAGCTAAGATGATAGACAAAACAAAACTAATGCGGTCATAATTTTTATTGTCTTTAATATTTTCTTAAGCTTAATTGATTATAATTTGATAAAACCACTATACCCTAAAATAATGAGGATACGATGCCTGGAATGAAACGTAGAGCTGACGATGCAGATTTAGATGAATTATTATTCGTTTTACCTAGTGAACTTCAAGATCCGAAAGACCCCACAGAAATGATGCTTAATGAGCTAGCGCTATGCATTGAAAATTTCGACGTTAACCAAATTGCCAACAAGCCACCTGATGTAGTCAGAAAATTGAATTTTGATGCAATTAAAAAGTTTATGGATATGCCTAGCTTCAACGTTGATGTTCGAATTAAAGTTCTGTATGAAATTCAGTGTAAACACATACAACATATTCTTCAGGGAGATAGCCTGCCCTTAGTGGTTTATCTTGTGCTATTACTACACCTCAATTATTACTTTTACGATGAAGATTGTATTTTTGACAACAATGAAGTTTATGAGTTTATTAAGTTACTCATAGCTAAAGGCGCTAATTTAACTAACGTTGATAGCGCCAACAATAACTTTCTGCACTACGTATGTCAATTATATACGGATCACATTTATCAAATATTACCTTCTGTACCTAAAGAGCTTTTTGACCAGAAAAACTCCGCCGGTTTGGCACCGTGGCAAATTTATGATCACTTTTATTCGTCAGCTGAAATTGAAAAAGATATGCTGGATGTATTAGATGAACTCATACAATACTCTACGCCTACAGACGAAGAAATAGGTAAACTTCTACCTTACCTATTTTGGCCGACTGAGGAACAATTTTACCCTCGCTTAATTAGTTCTTATATTTGGGCTATTCAGAATCGATATTCGAATATACTAAAACTATTCCCTACAGAACATTTTCACGTAAATAATCCCTATAACTTACAGATTAAGTATATACTAGAAAGCTATACTGACCATCATAAATTCCTTGTACCTGAGCTTAAGTATAGCCTAGCAAGATATTCTAACCGTTTTAGCTTCATTGAGCCCATAAAAAAGGACGATACTCTGTTACATTTAGTTTTGCGAAAATTTAATGCGGCATATAATGCTACACCTCAATATGAGAATGAAATAGAGCAACGCGAAAATGATATGCAAGAAGCTAAGCAATTGTTCACTGAACTAATTAAGCTTGGCGCTAATATACATGCGGTGAACGCTGATGGTGAAAAACCCATCGATATACCAAAGCCCAAACCAGCTTGGCTAACAAACTGCATAAATCAGTATAATTTTAGGCAATGTTTATTTAAAACTAAACACCTATCTGATGTGAAGATTACTTTTGATAACATAAATCCCAAAGAAACCTTCAAGCCAGGATAAAAGCAATTTAAATTCAGCTGATTTTTCTGCTAATTACATTTTTAGCCCCAAAAGCAGCTTTTGGGGCTAAAAGATAAGGTTGAGCTTACATTTGTGGCGATGGCAGAGAAAATTTTTGCTGACTGTTACTGAGCACGCCATTTTTTATGCTGACTCTGCGATTTTCCTGGCGCGAGGTAGTAGTACTTGCCTCACTAGAACTACCCGCTGTAGTTGTCGAAGCGGAACTAAAAAGTCCTGGTCGACTGGTAACTGAATTGGAACGCCTAGTTAACGCCTGAGTTAATTCACTCATGTCAATACCCGGCGTTGCTTGAGTAGACTTACTGGGCAGTTTATCGCTACCGGAACGGTTTCGTGTTGTTACAGCTTCCGCACTCTCTCCCACTAAACTCTCTGGTTTAAAACGCTTCTCGGGTAATACCGAGCTTAATAGTTTTGCGTTAGGTTCAGGCGTTTTATATTCGATAAATTCAAGGTCTGCCTGCAAATTGAAAAAAATATTTTTCTGGTTGGCCAATTGCAAATTAGCCATAAAAGCCCTGAAGTGTTTACTAAAATTACTTTTATTTTGTTTAATGGCTTGAAACAAAGGTTTATGGTCCTTTTCTTTAGCAACCTCTTCTAGCCACTGTTGAACCTTGGTCAGAACTCCCTTTTGCGAGCTATTGAGTAGCTGAATTTTACTACAGGTATCGAAAGCCTCCGCCACCATCCACATGCAACTTAAGGCAAATAACATTTTACAGCGGCGCTTTTTATCAGCTTGGGCAAAATTCTCTTGGCAACGTTTGGTTAAATACATCACCAAGGGTTGTACCAAGCGATAGTATTGTCTATGCAGAGGCTCATTTTGCTCGGCAAAGGACTCCGTTAGTGACTCAACATTAAATTTGAGGTCTTCATAGATGGTTCTATCAACCTCTGTTAAAATAAAGACCAGGGCCGTTTGAGCGTCTTTAAAATCACTCTGATTTACATCACTCTGACTGATCCGGCAATCGCGCATATCGACGGCATTGAATCTACTGCCCTGCAATTTACTGTTATTGACTTTCGCTTTAAGCAACTTCGCCCGGGTAAAAATTGACTCTATTATCTCGCAGTGATCGATATAACACAGTGTCATATCTGCAGCTGTCAAATCACAGTTCTTAAGTTGGCAGTCTTTAAGATGGCTATTTTGGAGATTGCATAGGCTTAAATTAAGACCGATAAGCTTTGCATTCTCAATCCTAAACCCTTGTAAAGAAAAAGGCTTTGCATCCGCTAAATACTTAACTTGAGTGAAATAATTTTCAGATTCCCTGGCCGTAAATTCACAAATTTGCGGCAAAATCAGCATCACCTTATTGGTTAAGGCAGCCTTATCGGTTTTGCTCAAGCCTTCTAGGTTGAAATCAAAATCTAAACCCTGTCCGCATAGCTTTGCATAAGCATTACAAAATTTTTCGACCTTGGTTTTAGTGGTACCGGTTAAACCATCATTAAGTTTTAAGACCTTAATACACAGAGCCAGTAATTTATGATAGTGATATTGCTGTTGCTCATTTAAACTTAGGTCATTCTCCCATGCGCTAAAGCTAAGGTCTAAAATTAATTTGGTCAATTGCTGATTAGAGTTCATGATTAATCCTCTCCCCCTCACATATATAAATACAACTATATCAATACTTTCCTTAAGAAAAGCTTAACAAAGGTGGCTAAACTTATGGTTTATGAACCTAGTCATCATAGGCCTAATAAATTGATTAGGCTAGCTGGAACTAAATTACTAGCCGAGGCTATTTTAGTGTAGTTATAATTAAGCACAAAAATCAGGCTTAACGAAAAATTTACCCAAGGCTATCAGTATGGAACAACGTTTATCGGCTTGGCTTCTTGCACTTGTAGGAGGCGTTATTCTTACCCTTATGATCGATGCCAATAGTTTATTGGCAAAGCATAGCACTCCGATATTCGCCTCCTTTATAGCCTATGGAGTTGGAACCCTCATCACCTTTTTCCTAAGTTTGTTGGCGGCTAGGTTTTCCACTCAAACCGTACCTAAATCCAAGCTGCCCCTTTGGATTTATTTAGGCGGTATTCCCGGCGCCATAACCGTGGTGTTAGCCGCCTTAACCGTGAATAGTCCCCTAGCACTTGCCGGGTCCTTTGCCTTGATGCTACTTAGTCAGATTATATTCGGGATTTTTTCCGATCACTTTGGTTTTTTTGGCACAGCTCAGAAAAAATTCACCTTAAGGGATGTTTGGGTGGTAACTTTAATTTTAACGGGCAGCCTGATGATCATTTATTTTAGGTAGCTATATGACGCTATTTATTTTATACGCCCTGCTCAATGGCTTTTGCATCAGCCTGAGCCGAGTTTTAATAGGCCGCCTAAGCCATGAGGTTGGAGCCTTTAAAGCCTCATGGTGGAGCTATATTACAGGTTTTATCTTTGTCGCCAGCATTATTTTTTTGGGTGGCTTTAGCCTCAGTTTTTCCGGACAGATACCCACCTTCGCCTATTTTGGTGGTGTCTTTGGTGCGGTTTATGTGGTCATCAACAGTTATGTATTTACCCAACTAGGAGCTGTTAAAACGGTCCTATTGATCGTGAGTGGCCAAATGCTCACCGGCATTTTGCTTGACCATCATGGCGGCAGTCCATTATCACTTTTTGCACAGCTGCTGGGTATGGGACTCATTGTGCTGGGAATCTATTTGGCTAAAACTTCAAACTCTCGCCAAATTGAGACCAGTAAAAGACAATAAACTAAGCAAAAAAACTCTAGGTTAATAAATTCACAAAGAACATATCTCTGTTTTTTCCGGCGAATGAGAATATTCATGTCCAAAACTCTCCGAAATATTCTCTATGCTAGGCGCTTTTTCACGGTTTGGTTCAGGCTTAAACAAACTACCATAATGCAATGTGGGCTGCAGCAGCATGGTGTGCTGATTTGGAATTGATGCTTGATGAGTTCGCGCTGTCTTATTCACCAGCGGAGGCCGCTCGTTGGGAATGTATTGGGTACAAAATAGGCAATAAACCATGCCCAAAGGATCTTTTTCAAAAAGGATTTCCTCTGGCTTATTTGCCGTAAATTTTAAAGTCACCTCATCGTCATTAGGAAACCGCGGGTCATAGACATATAGCGTTACCTGCTCGCCATCTAATTTATAGTCATAGGCAAGCACTTGGTGATGCTTTACCATATCCCAAGGTTTATGTTTTGCTCGAATTAAACCCAGGGGTATCACATCTTTTCTATCCAGTGCAACTTGCAGCGTTTGCCAAGCGCTGTGAGTCACATCTGCATCCTGGTTTTTATTGGTGAACATGAGACTAAAGTAGTTTGAGAGATCACTCGCTGTAATACTCTCCACTTGCCGTTGTTTAAGATAGTTGAACAACTGAGGATGTTTAGTATCACTAGGCGACTCTTGTTCACTGGGAATAGATAACCCCGCCTTATAATAGTCGGCGCTGGCATACACCATGCCTCCACACATCCCATACTTTGTATTGCCAACCGGAATGGGAATTCCACAGACTCGCAGATGAATTAATGAGGCGGGAAATTTATTAGGGAAATGTAATCCAGAATGACTCGGCTTAAAATCACTTGGCATGATTTGAACCTCCATAGGAAAAATGCTTTGCAGCTATTGAGCGGGGTCACCGTTAATTATAACACCGGCACTCCCTAAATAAAATTTAACTGTTTTCTAGTAGCTTTCATCTGCTCTGGCTGGATTTGGCTCCAGATATTGACTTTCAATAAGTATTGTTTAACCATGTTTAAACTCAAACCATTGGCTTCATTGATGGCTGCTGTTGGCTACTCGGAATTTGGCTTAATAAACCAGTATATTTCATGAAAAATTGAATGATAAGCTCCACCACTTTTTTTCAGCCGAGCTACCTAACCATTATTAGACAAATTTATTTAAATACTATAATCAATAGAACCGCCTAGCATTAGCTAGGCAATTATCAATAGAGCTTGATTGCAGTAAATAAAGTTTACATCTTATTAGCTATCGAAAAAGCTTCATCTTCGGGTTCAGTGGGTTGCTGCGCATTTTTCCCAGCTGAAGTCAAAAACTCGTGCACCCTTTCAAGTGCATCTTTATGAATAAATACTTCATTGGGATTAAAAATACTTTTACTGACCCAGAACTGAGCATCGAATTTATGACCTGCCTTTAATAATTCATCTTGAAGAGATTTAATTACTAAAGATACAATATTTTCATTGTGAAATCTTATGAATACACCGCGACTCTTTGAGGTAATTTTTTCGAAATCATCTGCCGGATATCCAAATGCCTTTTGCAAAAGCATAGGTATTTCTGCCTGTATTTGAGAAAACTCTATTGTAGAATTAGGATTAAATAGTGAACTATAAGAACTAGCTGGCTTATTGTCACTTGACCGTTCAATAGACTCAGGTAGCTTAGAATTAAGATTGAATAGTGAACTATAAGAACTAACTGGCTTATTGTCACTTGGCCGTTCAGTAGATTTAGGTTGCGATGATGTTAATGAGGCTAACATTTCAGAAAAAGTAGGATTTTTAACATGTTCATCTTCTGGCAAACCGAGCTCTTTACGTAAAGGATTTACTAGTTTTCTAGCAATTTCAAGCTGGTTTGGATTTAAAAAATTAATGCTTATATCCCGCCATAGCTCCTTATACCCTCTCTGCTCTAAAAGTTGGCAAAACTCTTGCTCAAGTTTTTTTATAGTCGCTTTATCTTTAGTTTTTATCCAAAAATTGTGATTATTATCATAACCAGTTTCAACAAACTCAAGTAAAGAAATCCCAAATTCATTTTCTAGCTTCACTAAAAAATCACTCTTTTGCAGCCGCTCACGATTTATTTCATCTATGAGCTGAGTATTATTTAGACCTTCCTTAAAAATGTTCACAACTGCTTCATATTTAAAAATGATCTGGTTCCAGCTACGAAATGGTTTAAAAACAAGATAATCGTTATCTTGTTGTAAATTAAGCTTATCAAGCAAATTTATTATAGTATTATGATATTCGTAGAAGAAATATAGCTCAAGGGGATAATATCCGTGCTTACCATTATAGGGTTCTGTAATTTCAAGCTGATCTCCATTGTTTTTTAAATTAAGCTTATTGGATAAATCTTTTTCTAATTCGTTATTTCTCATAGGGATATCCTTTAAAAGTCATTTATGATCAAGTTCTGTGCATTGCAACAATATTAAGCGCGCAAAAAAGATAACCTAGTAGCAGTCATGAGGCGTAGGTATTTATTTAAGGCTAAAATATCTTACGTTTTACCTTAATTAAAGAATTTAGTATAAGCGATACAATAGAGTTTAGTATAAACAATACAAGCGTAAATTTAAATGTGTTTATCGAAGCTCACCCAGCACCCGCGCTTATAGATTTAAAAAATTTGAAAATTATAGATGGGGCGGCATGCAATACTTAGAGTATTGTATTCATAAAGGTGGTGCCCCCGGAAATGGGAAAGAGCCAACTATCAGCTTGCTAAGTTATTGATAAATAATTAAATTTTGGTGGCTACGGGTGGACTTGAACCACCGACCTCAGCATTATGAGTGCCGCGCTCTAACCAGCTGAGCTACGTAGCCATAAACGAAAGAGGGTGTTATTTTGCCGCTTTGTTAACCCGCTGTCAAGTTTCATCGCTTGGTTTACTTCATGCCAACGATTCGCTAAAATCAATTTAAATCTACTTTGAGACCCTGTTATGAGCAAGCGAAACTTACTAGCATTATTAAGCCTAAAGCCTGTTAACTTTCCTACCTCTTACCACTACTTTTATACTCATATTTCTTAATCGTTCACCCTTTAACTCGCTCAAGACTGGAATTACCATTTAAGGAACAATTTATGAATAAGATGATAGGCGCCATTTTATTGATTGTAGGGACCTCAATAGGCGGCGGCATGCTGGCTCTACCGGTTGCTACTGCAGCAGGTGGCTTCCTAAATGCCTGCCTTTTGATGCTGGCCTGCTGGTTGGCCATGACCTTTTGTGCTTTTTTGATCTTAGAGGTTAACCTTTGGCTGCCCAATCACAGCAATATTATTTCCATGGCTAAATCCACCTTGGGCCCCATAGGCCAAATTGTCGCCTGGATCTCCTATCTATTACTCCATTACTCTTTATTATCCGCCTATCTTTCAAGTGGTAGCGACGTCTTGCACAACGCTCTCATCAAAATTCACCTCGATATTCCCATCTGGGTTTCCTCGGTTTTAGTTGTGTTAGTTTTAGGCGCGGTTGTTTATAGAGGCATCTCCACCATCGATTATATTAACCGTGGCTTCATGTTTGTTAAATTAGCCGCCTACTTCTTATTAGTCATTTTGACCATGCCACACGTTAACCTAAATTTGCTCCCTTCGGGCAAGCTACATTATCTCCTGGGGGCCGTAACTGTGGTAGTTACCTCATTTGGTTATGCTACCGTGATCCCAAGTCTTAGATCCTATTTTCATGGCGATGTCAAAAAGTTGCGGATCGTCATTTTAATAGGCAGTTTAATTCCATTACTTTGCTATACCTTATGGGTATTTGCCATCCAGGCCATCATTCCTACCGAAGGCGCTAGTGGTTTAACTGCCATCGCCCATTCCGGTCATGAAGTTTCCTTATTGACCCGCGCCCTAACCGATGCCGTGCATACCGAGCTTGTCATCAGCAGTGCCAATATCTTTACCTCGATTTGTATTGCCACCGCCTTTTTAGGTGTAGCCCTCTGCTTAACCGATTTTCTAGCCGATGGCTTAAACATAGAGAAAAAAGGTTGGGGCAATGTAACCGTGCATGGCTTAACCTTCTTACCACCGCTTGCCATCATCATATTTTATCCAGGAATATTTTTAATTGGGCTTGGCTATGCCGGTATTTTCTGCATTGTTTTATTAATGCTATTGCCCCCTTTAATGGCGTGGAGTGGTCGTTATCACAAAAAAATTGCCGAAGGTTATCAAGTTATCGGTGGTAAAGCAGCCCTCATACTCACCATAGTCGTAGGCGTTGCCGTATTAATTATCAGTAAAACCATGGGATAGTCAGATGAACGTACCAGCCATGAAACAACCCAAAGCCCTATATTTTTTGTTCATGACAGAATTTTGGGAGCGATTTGCCTATTGGGGCATTCAGTCTATTTTAGTGCTTTATATGAAGCATAGCTTTCATTTTTCGGATGATACAGCTTATGCGCTTTATGGTGCCATTGGCGCTTTGATGTTCTTAACTCCGGTAGTTGGGGGGTTAATTGCCGATCGTTTATTAGGCTATAGGCATGCCATTTTATTGGGTGCAAGCTTGCTTTCCATAGGCTATCTTATGGCCGCCAGTGGTGAGCAAACTCTTTTTTATTTTGCCATGGCTGCAATCGGTTGTGGAAACGGCTTTTTAAAACCCAATATTTCAACCCTATTGGGCACAGTCTATCAAGAGGATGATCCCCGCCGCACCAGTGGCTTTACCATATTTTACTTGGGTATCAACTTGGGTAGTATCATCGGTATCATAGGTAGCGGCCAAATCACTCAATACTTTGGCTGGCACCTAGGCTTTGTTATTGCAGGTTTTATCCTTTTATTAGCCCTGGGAGTATTTTTACTCGGGGTTAAGCAACTTAAGAACGACCAAGGAGCCGCGGATTATTCCCACTCTAAGCAATATGCAAAAGGCCGTTTTATCCTAGTTTACCTTGGCACCTTAGTCTCTATTTTAGCCATAGGCTTTTTACTGCGCATCCCAAGTAGTATCAACTATTTACTGCTGGCCATTGCCGCGGGCATTGCCTATGTTATTGGTAATTACGCGCTAAAAGCGACTAAGACCGAACGTCAAAACCTATTAGCTTGTATTATCCTGATCATTTTCTCCATCGTCTTTTGGGCCATCTATTATCAGGCTCCCATGAGTTTGACCCTGTTCCTTGAGCGTGATGTGGATAGACATATTTTTGGCTATTTAATTCCCGCCTCGGAGTTCTGGTCCTTAAATGGCATAGCCCTAGTCATTTTAAGTCCCTTCATCATTAAATTTTGGCAATGGCAGCAACGCCGAGGTAAGGAATCTGGAGCCGCCAAGAAATTCAGCTTGGGGATCTTATTGATGGCCACGGGTTATGCCATCCTAGCCTATAGTACTCATGGGGCTTCGGAACAACACTTAACTTCAGTTTGGTGGGTAGTCTTAAGCTATTTCGTCCAAACGGCTGGAGAAATTTATCTTTCGCCCGTGGGACTTGCCATGGTCACTGAACTGGCCCCCGCTCCCTTACAAGGCATGATGATGGGAACCTGGTTTTTTGCCTCGGCAGCGGCCAATGCCTTAGCAGGACAGCTTGCCAAATTGGCCAGCATTCCCGATAAGCTCGTTGCCAAAACCCAAATGGCTGATATCTATGAACATGCGTTTCATGATTATGCCATCATGGGTTTTGTGGTCGGCATCGTTCTATTGTTGATGATGCCTTGGTTAAATAGGCTGATTGCCCATAATCGCTAAGTTATTTTTTGGTTCCTCAAACGTTAGACGTTTGAGGAATTTAATTATAGCTCAAGCTTATGCATATCAGCATTGGCTTGTTCTATGTCTACCACGGGTTCTCCATTTGCAGCTTGCGCTACTTCAGTATCGCGCATACCACGAAGCGTCTGTTGTTGACCTCTGCCCAATTGAGTAGTTAAAAAGGTTTGTGGCGCCTCTTGACCGACTTTTTTCTCCAATAATTGTTGTTCGAATTCTATGCAGCGCTTTAAGCGGCTGCTTTGGCCAAGAATTTCTGCAGCTTCTTTATCTTCCACAAGCGAACTCAAGGTAGGGAAACTACTGCTTGCAAGTATATTAAGGAGGAAAAACCCGTGTAGATATTGGGTAAATTTTTGCTTAAGCTCTAATGCTGAAGTGGATGAAGATGATAATACCTTCACTAGCTTTATAGTCATTTTGTCTAGATTGGCCACCATAATTTGTGCCAGCTGCTTGGCCGAGAGATTTTGTGCAACTCGATTGGGTTCGGCAAATAAGACTAGGGCTGCAGTTAAGCTGGTGCAGGCTAAGGAGCGAATGCTATGACCTTCATTGAGTAAAAGTTTTTCAAACTTATCGCTTACAGTGGTAAGAGTTCGATGTTTTACACGTAAGGCCATAAGTTGTGCCGGGCTAAACTCTCTCAATCCATAGCTGTCATCTTTAACCAGATTGGTAAAAAATTGCGGATCTTTATACGCTTGCTTGAATAATGCTTTGAGCAAAAATTCTTTTCCATCACTGTTTAACCCCTGAATAATACGGTTGGGTTTGCTAAACAATAAAGCTAAAGCAGCAAAATTTTCCTTCGCGGCTTTAAAGGCCCTATCAAGTAAAGCCTCTTTACCTACCTCCATCTTGAAACTGCCTTGATCACGATTTTGCAAGAGAAATTTCATGAACTCCAACTCATCGGCTACTTGAGCACTATTGGCAAAATGCTGAACTTTAAATTGTGCATATTCTTGGTCAACTTTAGCAATGAACTCTTTATGTTGAGAATTTTTGCTAAAATCTTTATTGGCACACAAACGACGTAAATAATAAAATATCACCACCGTATCAATTTTAAAATTTAGATCACTATCATTCTTGTCAAGATGGGCCGGACACAGCTTATTGATAAGTCGACTAATTTTTACTATCTCATCCGTTTGCTCAAATTGTTTTAATAGTTCAAGATAGACTCGTAAGTCTTTACTGGTCATCATAGTACCTCATTTTATTATTCGACTTTTATTAGGGTCTGTTGACAATTGGTTAGTATAAGCGAAAAAAGAGGCAATGGAGGAAAAATCCAGGGAAATTTGCGGCGAATAGCCGGCTATTTAACAAGAATTTCCATGGATTTTAACCCATTGTACTCTTTTTACAGCATAGGAACCCATTGTCAACAGACCCTAGTATAGTCATTAATTCTTAAATTTGCCCAATGGCCAAAAAGTTTGGTTTAAAGAAATATTATTTTGTTACAGGCCTTGCGTCCATCGCCTATTTTAAATGCTTAAACCTGAATCTAGCCACAGATTTACCATTGAGATGCGGCTAAACAACAACGATTTAACCCGTTTAACTATCACCTTACGAGCAGCTTAGCTTACAGTAAGCTAAGCTGCTGCCTTGCTTATTCGTTAAGCCATTATGAGGGCTCAAAATTTGAACTTTGCGGTGCTGGGGAAGTCGTAGGTTTAGCCTTTGAATTCTCTGGCTTTGCCCTAGAAAAAAATGTTAGTGGCTTGGTTTGACTGATGGTGACCTCAGTGCTACTAGAACCAGCATCCGCAGCCTGGGCTTTTGGATCTCCCTGTGCAAGTTTTTTTTCAGTGGTTTGTTCAGGGTTAGTTTCAGCCTCCTGATGTTCAATGGTAGGGAATTGCCCGACAATGGTTGTATTGATAGTATCTAAACTATCCGCATTATTATTAACCAGCGGTAGAGTTGCATTTAATTCGTGATTAAGTATTTTATGTACGCTATTAGGATTGCCTTTTTTCCAGTCAGCCCCCAATTTTTCTTTACGTTTTTCCTTAGCCTCATTGTCATCTAATAAAAATTTCTTCACCCCATCATTAAATTCAATGAATAAATTTCGCATTTCGGCTGTGATATCGACCATCCACAATTGAATGTTAGCGAGAATTTCTTGCTCTTCAGGCGGTAAGTATAATAAATGCGCAGGTAATTCTAGACAGTGAATTTCTATCTTATCTAAAATTCCTTGCATTTCGATCATTTGCTTTTTGGCAAAAGTAATCCATTTAAGTAACTGCGTTTTTTGCTCAACAATATTGCCGGAAGCTAATTTACTGAATGCATTTTCAGCAGATAAAAATTTAAAATATGGATGGCGAATAATGAGTTCCTGGTAATGTGAAAATTTGAGATTTAAAATATCAAGTTTATGTATCGCTAATTCAGCCCTAGATTTATTATCGCTAAATTGTTGCCCAATTTGGGCTAAATTTTTGTCTAACTCTTGGATTAAATGCTCCACTTTTTTATTTTCTTTGGCCATTAATCCATCTCTAACTTGAAATTTCAGCACATTTAACTTAACTATTTCTTGCCTATAAATATCTTGTGGATTAATCACTTGCTTTGCTTTAGCCTTTTTACGTTTATTTTTTGAGCTTTGGGCTGGGGAAGTTTCTATGGCTTCAAGTTCAGCGGTATCGGTTTTAACCGAGATTGGGCGAGCGAATTGCTTTGGCTTGATAAATTCTTGGCTAAGGGCAAGTGAGTTAGTTTGCTGTATTTCCCATTTGGCTTGTATGTGGGCAAACTTTTTATTTATGCTCGAAATCACATCAAGACTGTTTTGCAGATTCTTGCTTAAACGAGTATTTTTACATTCTGAGTAATACTGATTAACTTTAATTAATTTATTAGCATAAAGTTCAAATTTAGCCATCTGCTCTTTTAATTGTAAATGGTCAATACAAGAGGCTAACTTTTCTAGCAAAAGACAAATACAGCGATGATTGTCTTCGAGTTGCTTACAATTCATATCATCGTAAACCATTAATTGCGGGTTACCTGTGGCAGATAATTTATGGGTGTCAATAGCACCTCTTAACAGCGCCACTTCAAGTAAGGTAACATATTCTGCGAATAGTTCTAAATAGGCGGGTATTTTCTCTTCAGGTTTTTTTATCAAGGTTTCAACAGAAGAAATTTTGGACTCTATCTCAAGTAATTTTTTTGTGTAATGATGCTCAAATATTAAAGAGAAATTATCGATTTGGAAAGTAGTATTTTTTTTAGATTTCTTAGATTTCTTAGCAGCAGTAGTCTCGATAGTTTTATTAGTTTGAGGGTCAAGCTTTTGCATACCTATCTGTAAAAAATTGACGAATTCATGAATATTTTTAGCTTCGGCGCATAATCTTAGTATTACGAGCTCTACGTCATAAGTAACCGATTTTTTAAAGCATGACTCTCTTAGCAGCAAAAGATTTTGAGCTAATTTTGCCAGAAAATAATGCTGTTTTTGGTTAGTCGCATGTAAAACAGCCGATGGAATTGTCTGTATATACATACTCAGCCCACACATTATATCGTAAAGAAAAATTGAGGATAATTCAGGCTGGTTATGTGATAGCTCAAAGGTATGTCTTAGGATAAAATATTTGGCCATGGTGTAGGCAAAGAATGATTGAGGAATTTTAGGATCAGCTGAATTTTTTGTCTGCGCAGCTTGGGTTTGTTGCTGATTTGCTTCTAGGGTGTTTTTTACCGCAAAAAGCTTTAAAATACGTACAAAATCAAAACTTCGCCCATATTTTTGGTTAAACTTAAGATATAATTCCTCTAATTTTTTAAGCTCACATGACTTCTGTATTGTTAACAGTTCTTGGCTAAGTTCTCTAAAAATCGCATCAATATCTGGCCGCAATGCATAGAGAGTTAATGTCTGATTATCATCGGGTGTAGACACTTGGGTATCGGTTTGGATCGTTGTTGTGGTATTTGGCATATTTTTCCCCGTGAGCATTTGATGAATTTAACTGAAATTTAATAGCTATTTTATTCAAGCTTATCTATCGAGCTTTACAAGTTAGAATTATACTAAAATAAGCTTAAAGAATTATTAACTCAGTAAAATTTTGCTGCTGGATAAATTTTGCCCGCAAATGATCGAAACTTAAGCTATTTATGCTAGAGGTTAAGCAAAAGTAGCGCTAGTGTTGATATAGTAAATAGGCTCAGAGCTATTAAAACCACGGTTTCATTCAAAATTAAACATGCCTAAATTTTTGCTCAATTTGACGTTTAGTAAAACTGAACTATACTTAATGGTTGAGTTTTGTGGAGTCCCTATGGCAACTAAAAAATCGTTTCCAGACGAGCAATTAAAAAAACTTCTTAACCTTTCTCAAATTCAGAACTCAGCAAATGTTGAAGAAGACGATGATGAAGGTGGTGGTAGCGATAGTGGGGGTATTGCCCTACCTGAACCCTTTACCTTAATTGAACTCATGGGCGCACTTCGCGATGGCGAAAAAAATTATGGTAAAACGCCTAATAACGATATAACTAAGGATAGATTGCTCGCCAAACAGCAACAAACGCTAAGCGAACGAGGTGAACTAGAGCAATCCATGCAAGGTCAGCAAGAAGCTCATCCCATTTTAGCAAATTCCGCTTACTTTAGTGGCATCGATGTCAACGTTAATCCACAAATAGAGTTTATGACTGAAGAAGAAGCTCAACGCTATGCTGAGCAACTTCAATATCAACAACGTAAGCGGCTTGAAAAACAATTGTCTCTGTCTTCAGCACCGACTTTCACCCGCAGTTAAACCTTTTGTTTATCCTGCCATTTTTTTCTATCGATAAGCATGGGATAGGGGTTGTAAACAGAGACTTCATCCCAAAACTCAAAACCATTGTAAATACCCAAGTGCAAATGAGGAGGCGTAGTTTTTGCCCCGCCCGTGCGGCCCACGTAACCTATTAGGGTATTCGGAGTCACCTCCTGACCTTCCTTGAGATCAGGCGCATATTTTTGCAAATGGGCATAGTAATAGCGCATGCCACCGGCCCCTACGATGGCCACAAAATTACCACCCAAACGGTTTTGATCGATCTCCCAAACATAGCCATGGGTAGCAGAATAAATGGGCGTGCCTTCTGGAGCAAAGATATCGGCGCCCTCGTGTCGACGGTTGCCTGAACGCACACCTCCCCAGGTATCTTTGACTTGGCTAATGCGCACACCCTGGACTGGCATAACCAATTCTTTATCCGGCTCAGTTGGCAATTTTTGCACTAAGTCTCTATAGGTTGCCAAATGCATCAGCCAATCGGTTACTTCTTCTTGCTCTGCTGCAGGTAGCGCGGCTAAGGCTTTGCTGATTTTGGTTAAATTATCCTCAGCAAAACCTAAGCTTGTATAGGCCAAAGCCATGGCGCTTAAACATATTTTGACTATCCTTTGCATGATTTACTCCTAACTCAATTCATCCTAAGCTTAAAGTATAGACATTTTTTATAATTAATGCTTAATACCTGCTATAATTTTGCTGGCGAACAAGACTGTAAACTACTTAATATTGAATAACATGACCCTGGCAAAACGAATTCTATTTGGCACATATCAAGAAGTTGAAAAGCTCATCTTAGGGGGAGCAAGTGTCAATGAGTTAGACGAGTACGGCTTTACCCCGCTGATTGAGGCTATCATCGTCAATAAACCCGAACTGGTAACTCTCTTGCTGCAACATGGCGCCGAGGTCAATGAAGCCGATCCCAGAGGCCGCACCCCACTACACTGGGCGGTAGAAAATAATAATTTAAGTATATGCCAGGCTTTACTTGAGCATGGTGCCGATCCCAATGCCTACACCCATGCTGGCCAACCGATTTTAATGCAGCCCTTATTGCGTAGTCAAAGAGAACTCAAAGAACTGCTTTATAAACACGGTGCCGACTTGAATTTCGCTCAAGACTTTATCAATACCAAGTTGTTAGGCCATAGATTTGAACTTTATGGCGTTGTCGATATTGTCAATGCTAAAGGCCAATTCATTGAATTAGACTACGAGGGCTTCTTTTTAGAATTTACCCTAAACATGCTGCGCTATTCGTTAGAACGCTATAAAAATCACTTTGTGGCCAAACATTGGCAACCCATGCACCGTTACCTTCAGCAAATGATTCAAGCCTACACCAATGCCGCGGAGCTCATTAAATACCAACACTTTAGCGTCAATATCGCCGAACATGAACAGACCATTTCCAAGCTATTGGATACAGAACTCTTGCTCATACCCATGGGCTATGAGGGCCATGCCATTACCTTTATTAAATACGGTCGCTGGCTGGCTCGTTGTGATAGAGCACAGCAAAATATTAAAAATAACGTGGTTATTTATCAAATTTCCAACCGCCAACAATTTACCAAAGAGTTGGTTAAAACTCTGCTTTATAAAAAACAAACTAAACAGGCGATAGAACAAGGTTTGCCCGAATTATTAGGCTTAACTCGCATCGCCTATTTACCCTTGGGTTCGCAAAAAATTGGCAACTGCTCTTGGGCCAATACCGAGGCCGCCATTCCCAGCATGATATTTTTGCTACAGTATTATGCTAACTTGCAAGCCAGTAATATCGACAGCCAAACTTGCCGTAAATTGGCCATGGTTTTTTATAGACAATGGAAAGAATGGGATGAAGCCACAGCCTTACACGAATGTATCACGAGCTTTGCTTCGGCAAGTCCGGCACGTAAAGCATCAAAGGCTGCGGTGCTGGGGGCTATTTTATTTCAAACCTGTAAATATCAAGATCCCGAGGATCTAAAGCGTGCCGAGAAAATCTTGCCCGTTTTAAAGACCAAAGGCTATGAATATATTCTCAACAGCTACCTAAAGGTTTATTACGAAAAGAAACGCACTCCAGAAGGTGAAAATTTACTCCATCTCTTGGAACTCAGTGGCCATTAAGCCGATTTTCGCTCATATAAATATTTTTGAAACTCAATAAAAGTGGTACGAATGCTCTCAACACTACCTAAGGTATCGAGGGCATCTGGAATTGATTTATATTTTAATTCCAGTAACGCAGACAACTTTTCTTCAGCCAGCTCTTCTACTCCAGTCTCAATATATTTTGCTAAGACAAATTCTAAAAATTCTTTTTGCCGGTTATCTAATAATGCAAAAATATTACGCTGCGCCTTGGCTACTCGTTCTTCGCGGGTAATGGGCGCTATAGCATATGATAAATATTCTAACACATCAAATAAATCACTTTTTTCCGCATTGACCAATTTTTGTAAGATACTTAACTCTTCCTTACCATAGCCTACTTCCGAGAGCTTCTGCAGGAAGGTCTTGCGAGTCATGGGATTAGACCAGATTGTACGCAACTCCTCTTCGCTAGTAAAAAATGTTGGCAATGTCCTATATAGCTCTTGCAAAAATTCATCTACAGAAATAGGTTTACCGTCTGCACTCCAAAAGGTAGTTGTTATCATATGCTGAATTTCACGCGCCTTACCATCACGCAATTTAATTTTTAATTTCTTTTTGATTGGGATGCCATCTTGATCTGTTTCCGGATTCGCTTTAGGTGATTCATTAACAACAGTTGGCCTTTTGGGTGGTTCTGGGGTTTCATAGATTGGCTCGCCATCCCACTCCAGATCAAAGAAATGCTGATAGGCTCCCACAAAATCATAAATAGTAAAAAAACTCTTTCCTTCATATAGGCGGGTGCCGCGGCCAATGATTTGTTTAAATTCAATCATGGTATTAATGGGGCGCATCAACACAATGTTGCGGATATTACGTGCATCTACACCCGTCGATAATTTCTTAGAGGTAGTTAGAATGGTAGGAATGGTTTTTTCATTATCCTGGAAATCTCGTAAATATTGCTCGCCTAAGCTGCCATCATTCGCAGTTACCCGCACACAATAATTGGGCTCACGGCTTTTTTTCTGCTGATTAATTAAATCTCTTATGGCTAAGGCATGATCCTGAGTAGCACAAAAGACTAGGGCTTTTTCATTCTGATTAATTTGTTCTAAAAATAACTCTACTCGTTTCGCTTCCCGCTCCTTGATCTCAATAACCCGGTTAAAATCGGCCTCTGTATAAATCTTGCCTTCTTCAACCTCCCCTTCAATCACCTGGTCATCAGAGGTATAAATGTATTCATCAAGGGTAGATTGGATCCGCTTCACGCGAAAGGGCGTTAAAAAACCATCATTAATACCTTCTTTAAGCGAATAGCTATAAACCGGCTCACCAAAATACCGGTAGGTATCAACATTGTCCTTACGTTTAGGGGTAGCGGTTAATCCTAATTGCACGGCTGGAGCAAAATACTCTAGAATGCTACGCCAGGTGCTTTCATTGTCCGCACCACCTCGGTGACATTCATCAATAATGATAAAATCAAAGTAATCGGGTGGATATTCGCCAAAATAGGGCTGATTGTCCTTGCCGCACATAAAGGTCTGGAAAATGGTAAAGAAAATACTACCGTTAGTGGGCACGCTGCCTTTCTTAACGATATCTTTTGGATTTATCCGTACTAAAACATCTTCTGGAAAGGCATTAAAGGCATTAAAGGCTTGATTCGCTAAAATATTCCTATCCGCTAAAAATAAGATACGTGGTCTGCGTAGGCCATCTCGTCTTAAATTCCAGCGACTTTGAAAGAGTTTCCAGCCAATTTGAAATGCAATAAAGGTTTTACCGGTCCCGGTTGCCAAGGTCAATAAAATGCGTTGTTTTCCGTCTGCAAGGGCAGAGAGAGTTTTGTTCACGGCAATTTCCTGATAGAAACGCAATGGCTTAGTGCCGCCGACATCTTCAAATGGAATTTCGGTGAATTTATCTTGCCAAGCGTTGGGTCTAGCAAAGGTTTTCTGCCAAAGTTCCTCAGGGGTTGGAAATCTGTCCGCTATGCTCTCCTCTCCGGTTTGCATATCGATTCGATAGATTTCCTTACCATTAGTCGCGAAGCTGTTGTCAATTTGGAGTTTTTCTGCATAATTTTTGGCCTGAGCAACCCCCTCACCGACTTCACATTTAGCACTTTTAGCCTCTATTACTGCTAACTTACGACCCTGGTAGACTAATATATAATCAGCCTTTAAAGGCTTGGCTCTGCCGCCGCCAGATAATAATTTCCCCGTAGTAAAATAATATTCCCGTAAGATTTTCGAGCTCGCGACAATTCCCCAACCACTCTCTTTTAATTTCGGTTCAATGAGTTCCGCTCTGGTGTCGGCTTCATTCATGACTATTGTCTTCCTGCTTAACGGTATAGTATTTTTGCAATGGGCTAGTTAATTTATCCGGCAAAGTAACTTGGAGCCAACCTCTTTCTAGCAACGGGTTTAAAATTTCGCTACGGAAATACTCCCGATCTTTTAATCCTAATAAGTGTTGCATTTCTTCCCGGGTTCTGGGCACCTGGCAAAACTCCAATAATTTATGGATCCGTTCAGCTTGCGGGGTAACTTGCGGGGTAACTTGCGGGGTAACTTGCGGGGTTAAAGGTAATACAAATTTAAAGACATCCTCTTCAAAAAGCTGTGGATTTTGACCGCAATATACTCGGCAATATTTAAACAGATTACGCACCCCCGAACCTAACTCATCCGCGCGGCCCATTTCCCTGAAAATTCTAGCAATAGTAGGATTTTTTGGGTAAGGCGAAAAACGCAAAGGATCGATTAAACCAAAGCCATGCGGCTTGTTGCTGTTTTCGGTATAGAATTTTTCGCGTTCAATCACTAGCTTAGCTGGAAAAGGATTGCTGTATTCGCGGTGAATCAGTAGATTACTGATCACTTCCCGCAGGATATGGCTGCGCAGGCTGACGCGCTGACCATTTTCTAAATAAAAGGGATCGTTTAAATGTTTTTCGCCAAAATTTAATAATCTTTCATAGCTATCCAGTAAATTAGTACGAATATCATCTCTGTCATCATACCGATCCGGATTAGCCCGGCGCAAAATGGCATCGGTTCTGTAATATGGCAATATCGATAAAATAGTCTGGTCTTTACCAAACAATAGTAACCCCGCTAGGGTAAAACCACTTTGACCCGTTTGAAAGTCTTTTTTGTATAACTGCGCGCTTTGCATCAAGTCAAAATCATTTAAGCTGCCCCAGGGATGATTATCGCGTTGGAGAAGGGCTAACTTTCTAGCCTTAGCTATTATCTCAGGCCGTAAATCCGCTAACTCAGCATAAGGATAGATTTTATTTTCCGAATAAGTGGTTTGCTTGCGTAAATACAGTAGAGAAACTAATTGATGGTTATCGGTAATATTAAAATCGCCGTCTTCATTACGATCATATATCTTGCCGTTACAACGATGGACTTGTGAGCTTTCTGGCACGTGAATATATAAAATAGTTTGGTTATCAATAGGTACTTCTTCAATAGTCAAATAACACGAGGGGCTGATTTTCTGCGGATTGTTGATAGCGGTGCTAAAATCAGCCTTAATAGATTGAATAAACTCCGGGCTTATACCCATGATAAGACCTTTATCATTTACCCCAAGTAACAATTCTCCACCGGAGCGGTTTAAAAAAGCACATACCGTTTCATAAATGTCTTTATTAAGCCCGGATTTGCACTCTTTAAACTCTATTTGCAAGCCTTCGCCTTGGTTGAGAAGTATCCTTATTCTATCTGCTACCACTATAGCTCTCCATTAAAGGCTTTTTGGAGCAAGGATTTTTTGAGTTCCTCTAGGGCGGCTAGTTTTTGCCGGTAGATGGCTTCTAGTTTTTTGGTTTCGGCGGAGAGAGCGTCGAGTTTGGCAACTATTTGTTGTTGCTCGGAAAGAGATTCTGGAAATGAAATTATTAGAGGTTCAATACTATAATTATTAATTTGTGGGATTGAGGAGCCATTATTTAATTTTCGTAAATCAAGACCCAAAAAATAATAATAGATTAACGTTGGCAAAATTTCTTTTCGCGCAGTTACAGCCATTAGGTTAAGATCCATACAAATAGCAACTAAGGTAATTCTCTTTTTATTAGTGAGTATTGCCCCACCTCGCTTTGGAAATATTGTGCTACCGGTTGGAATTATTCCATTTTTATTTATATCGGATTTATTTACAAATCGTGATGAAGTGGATATGTGAATTTTATTTTCTTCTAAATTCATATCCGCGACTTTTAGATACGGAAGCTCACCTCTTGGTTTTTCAATTGAAAAAGGCAAAGTTGTACCACTTCTCAATTCACAAATTTCTCCTAATCTTTTTTTTCTCCATCCAATAATAGGGTTAACAAAAATATTCTGCAAATATGATTCAAAAAGCTCACGGGCATTTTGTAGATTCTTTTCAGCATTTTGTTTTGCCGTGGCAATCGCGGCAAACGCTTTATCAAGAAGTGTGACAATTCGTTGTTGTTCGGAAAGAGATTCGGGATATGTGATTTCAATCTCTTTAAGCTTAGCTTTATTTAAGGTTTTTCCTTTTATCTTGACATCACTACTTGCCGCCGCATGCCAATCAAACTGATATAGGGAATAATATAAAAATTTCTGCGAAAGCTTTTGCTCATTTTTGATAACTAAAGCTGCTATAGCTTCATTAGTAAATAAATCTCTTCCTGCAAATGCTAAACGTCCTAATGTCAATTTAAAACTAAGAAGTAACGTGCCAGCTTTAACAACCTTACAGATAGCTGCACCTTTATCAGAAATATACTCCTTGCTATTGTAAACCATGTTGTCTTTAGTATTTAAAAGATCAGCTATAGATAGCCAAACGTTCATAGCTGATCTTTTTTCATCCCAAAAGGATTTATTATTTCGAGATGGGGTTCTACCAAGCTCAATATTACAAATATCACCAAGCTTTTTTATTTGCCAGCTATTTTTCATAAATCTTAAAGATACTCTAGTATGTTTTAACTTTAGAATGCAAAAATTTGCGCCTTGAAATTTTAGTAATTCACAACAGCTCTTCTACCTTCCTCATAATCTCCGCACTTTCCCTATCCAACCGCTGCATCTCTGCCAGAATTTCCTGTGGCTCGCGCAATAGAGTGTCATCTTTTTTATGCGGATTTTTCACCGACAAATCATAGGTAAGCTTATCCACATCATCTATATCGACTGACCAAGAATTGGTTGAGTCAGCCTTAGTTTTTTGCAGTTCGACAAACTCGGCCAGATCATTCTCATTAAGCGGATTGGTTTTACCAAGATTTCTAGCTAAATTAAGCTGATAAAACCAGATATTTCGGGTCGGAGTACCCTTCTCAAAAAACAGCACTATGGTTTTAACCCCGGCACCAGTAAAGGTGCCGCCGGGTAAATCCAAGACCGTATGCAAATTACAATCCTCTAGCAACAGTTTACGCAGGCTTATGGAGGCATTATCGGTGTTAGAAAGAAAGGTATTTTTGATAACCACGGCGGCTCGTCCACCTTTCTTTAAAATTTTGATAAAATGCTGCAAAAATAAAAACGCGGTCTCGCTGGTTTTAATGGTGAAATTCTGCTGCACCTCGGAGCGCTCTTTGCCGCCGAAGGGAGGATTAGCTAGGATAACATCGTAGCGGTCTTTGTCTTGAATATCGGCTAGATTTTCTGCCAGGGTATTGGTATGCACGATATTAGGTGCCTCCACTCCATGCAGAATCAGGTTCATAATGCCTAAGATATAGGCTAAAGATTTCTTTTCCTTGCCGTAGAAGGTGGATTTTTGCAAAATTTTTACATCTGCGGTGGTAAGGCTTTTACTATTTTTTAAATATTCAAAGGCTTCCACCAAAAAGCCGGCGGAACCCGCTGCGCCATCATAGATTTTTTGCCCGATAATAGGCGCCACCACCTTGACGATGGTTTTGATTAGAGGGCGAGGAGTGTAGTATTCGCCACCGTTCCTACCCGCATTGCCCATGTTTTTGATCTTATCTTCATATAGATGGGACAATTCATGCTTCTCGGCATGGGAGCGAAACCGTAATTCATCGATACGGTTAATGATTTCGCGCAGGTTATAACCACTTTGTAATTTGTTTTTAAGCTCGCTAAAAATTTCACCGATTTTATATTGAATGGTGTCGGGCCGCTCGGCTTGAATTTTAAAACTTTTTAAATAGACAAATAATTTATCATTGGCAAAATCTTTTAAATCATCGCCGGTCAAAGCCCGGTGATGATCCAGCCTGCCCTGATTGTCTTTTGGTGCGGCCCAGGCTTCCCAACGATATTCATCGCTCAAAATGTTGGTGTAAACTTTGCCAGAAAGCTCGGCTTCCATTTGCTTAGTTTTTTCAAAATCATCTAAATATTTGAGAAACAATACCCAGGAGGTTTGCTCAACATAGTCAAGCTCACTGCTGCACCCTGCATCTTTACGCAGGATATCATCAATATTTTTAAAGATTTGTTCAAACAAGTCGTTTTCCTTAAGCTTTTTCGATGAGAATATTTTATACGGATTAATAGTGCATAGCCAGAATACCATTGCAATTTCAATTATTGTATTTAGATTAACTACAGACTATTTAGATAGCTTTACGTTCAAAAATTAACTAGCCTCTTGCAGTAGGACTTAGGATTATTAAACTCTGAAACCGCTTTTGCAAACCGGCAATTTAGCATAGAATAGCCAAGTTTTTAGCTAGCCGAGTTAATCCTTATGACCGAGCAAACTCTGTACATTGCCAAACAACCCGATGCCAATGGCTATATCCATTATACAGCGGAAGAAAATCAAGTTTGGCGTACCCTTTATTTACGTCAGGTAGAGTTGATCAAAAATAGGGCCTGTGCCGAGTATTTTAAAGGCGTGGAGAATTTGCGACTTTCTGCCGATCATATTCCGCAATGCAATGAAGTATCTACCATTTTAACTGGGCTTACCGGTTGGTCGGTAAGACCAGTTGCGGCATTGATTTCATTTGCTGAATTTTTTGAATTGCTCAGCCAGCGTCAATTTCCTGCTGCAAGTTTTATCCGCCGTCCAGACGAGCTTGATTATTTAAAAGAACCGGATATTTTTCATGAATTATTTGGCCACTGCCCCTTGTTGACCAACCAAGCCTTTGCAGATTTTACTCATGCGGTAGGCAAATTGGGTTTATGTCTTGATAAATCTCAGCGCGCGCAGTTGGCAAGATTATATTGGTTTACCGTGGAGTTTGGACTCATCAATACCTCCCAAGGCCTACGTATTTATGGTGGCGGTATTCTCTCCTCTAAAACCGAAACCGTCTATGCCTTAGAAAGTTCTGTTCCCAGCCGCAGACCCTTTGATTTGCTAGAGATTTTACGTACACCCTATCGTTACGATGAATTACAAAAAACCTATTTCATCATCAATGACTTTAGCGAGCTTTTTAGGTTGATGAGTGAAGATCTACCCGCTTATTTTGCTAAGGCCAAACAATTGGGAATGTTAGCAGAAGCTGAGCTCGAAGAACTACGTAGCTGCTAGGTTTTTTTATAACCATACACTTGCAAAATTCGCTGACCGCGAATTTTTTTGACCACCAGAGCAAAGGAAGGAAACTCTACCGTTTCTCCTTCAATGGGAAAACGCTGTAACTGCTCTAAGATGAGGCCGCTGACCGTGGTCGCTTGATATGATGATAAATCCTGTTCGAGTAATTGCTCTAGGGTATAGATAGAAGCTAGGCCCTTTAGGATAAAGCTACCATCGTTTAAAATAGTGGCATCTTCTCGCGTTAAATGAAATTCATCCTTCATTCGGCCTAATAGCACCTGAAGTAAATTGTCCAGGGTCACAAAGCCCACGACTCGACCGCGATGATAAACCAAGGCAAAGTGAGGCATGCCTTGCTGAAATTGTTGAAATAAATCCAGGGCGGGTGTATCAGTCTTGAGCTTTAACACCGGTCTTAGTAAAGGCTTTAAATGGGTAAGCGGCTCTTTGTTTTGACTTGCAGTAAAAAGATCCTTGATGTGCAAAATGCCTATTATCCTATCGCGTTCATTTAAATAGACTGGGTAACGACTATAACGCGTTTTAGTGATAAGCGCTAAATTGTCCTCTAAGGGCGCATCTATATTTAACGCAATCATTTCAGCTGCGGGACGCATCACGTCGGTAATTTTTAAATCCGCAAACTCGAGGGTATGCTCTAAAATATCGACCTCAACCTGAGTAAGTTCACCATGGGTATGACTGGCTTTTAAGATAAGCTTCAGCTCTTCGGCAGAATAGGCTTGGTCGCCATGAGACACGCTATCGAGTCTAAAAAACTTTAATAACAAATTGGCGCTGGCATTGAGAATAAAAATAGCCGGATACATCAACCAATAAAAGCCGTAGAGAGGCGTCGCGGTCCAAAGGGATAAACGCTCGGACTGACGAATAGCCATGGATTTTGGCATGAGCTCACCCACAACAATGTGCAGAAAGGAAATAAGGGTAAAGGCAAATCCAAACGCAATGATCTCAATAACCCGAGGTGAATTTACGCCTATAAACACGAGTATTGGTCTTAAAATCGAGGCAAAGGCCGGCTCCCCAATCCATCCAAGACCCAGTGACGCCAATGTGATCCCCAGCTGACACGCCGATAAATATGCATCAAGCCTGGCATGTACCTTGGCTAAAATTCGCCCTCGCAAGCCATGATGGGCTTGCAATGCCTGCACCTTGGTGTTACGTAACTTCACCATGGCAAATTCGGCAGCCACAAAAAAGCCATTGAGCAATACAAAACCAAAGGCAAGAATGATTAAACCTAGTTGTGACATAGTGCTACTCGCTTCATCCTAAAAATAAATCCTTACGCCTATGCCAGGTAATGGGAGCTATGGAAATTAATTCAACCTCTTGCACCTTGAGTTCATCGGCAAATTCTGCATGCAGATAACGCAATTGATAGCGATTAGCGACCTGGCTTGATTGTAATTCACGAACCAATAGCTTACCGTCAATAAGTTGTACCAGGCAAATTTGGCCGATAAATTTAGCAATGTCCTGTTTATAACGCTTGCGCCCGGCAACGATATCACCTTGGTGATAATAGGGCATCATCTTGTCATCGCTAACCTGCAACTCAAGCACATGAGGATAATAATGCTTACGAAACAAGGCAAGCTCCTCTTCAATGAAGGCTACCTCTTGATATTCTACCCGCTCGATTGCGATATCTTGGGTTTTAATCGCATCGGGGAAACTCATGCCGTAAGCCGTTGCGACCTGCGGAGCCTCGCCTATGCCGTGCAAAAGCCATTCTAAACTACAATACAAACCGGCTGCACGCATGATATCAAGAAGCTGAATGGCTCCCTTTTCGGTTAAACCACCATAACGTCCATCTTCCCAATTTTGCAGGGTCCCGCGAGGAATGCCGTGAGCCTCAGCAAAGGCTCGACGCGACAATCTTAAGGCAGTGCGTAAAATTCTTACCCGATTGCCTCGTTGTTTCTTTAATAGTTCAAAATCTGTTAACTGAACCGACTTAACCATAGTGTAAGCAATATATTACAGTAAAAATAGTAAGAAACGCATAGGATTTACGCAATATTTGCGCTAATATTATGCATAAATAACTTCGATTTAACCTTAGCAACCGTTAAAGCATAGCATATTTCTAACAGGAGGTAACTAATGTCAAAAGCTTTTCACGCAAGCCCCAGTTTAAAACTATTATCTGAACTGGTTTATATTAAAAATTATCCACTTCGAGATATTGCCCAGGCAACGCATTTGCCAAAAATGATGCTTGCAAGAATCTTACAGGGTAAAACCCATCAACTAAGAGCAGAGAATTTTAGCAAGCTGCTTTCTTTTTATTGTCGAACCTTATTTTTATAAGAGGGGCGTATGACACCATTAGAAGCCTTATTTACCTTAAATCAAAATGCGCCTGAAACCAGCCTAAAAGATGGGCTTATCGAGCATATTTCTAAAGCCAAAGCCTTGGCCAATATAGCCACTAGCGAGGATTTTTTAGAGAATTTAGATATCGATATTCGCAACTATCTTTGGACCTTGAGTGATGTACTCAATCAGGCTTATGAAATGTTAGCTCTATTAATTATCAAAGCGGAAAAGCTTGAGTAAATTTCGCAGAAACTAATGCCAATCCTGCAACTTAGTTTCTGCATATTACTTAGGCTGTTATGCGTTGAGAACTGGGGTTGCAGGCTCAACCACTTGCATTGCCTCAGGTGATGAGCCAGAAATAATAGCAGGCTGAACAGGAGCTGCTGCCACAGATTGCTTGCGACTACCCCACCAGTTGTTAAACCGGGTCACCATGGACTCAACTGAATTTTTAATATTGATAAATAACTTATCAGCAAATGAAAGTTTATTTTTTACTAAATGAGTACCTAAATTTGGCTCAATTTCGATTTCGGGCTTATGATAGGTATGTTGCACCTTACCTTCTTTTGAGCTGATGGTAGAGTTTGCCTTTAATACAACCAAAGGCTTTAGAACAGATACTTGACGAGATAAAATAGCTTCTTGAAGTTCAGTTTCCGCTTGTAAAAGCGCAGCTTCTCCCGCTTTTCCAGCTAATAAGGTTTCAAGATTTTGACAAGCCGTATCATAAACCTTTTGTATTTGCTTGCTCTCAATTTCATCATAGACTCTATCTGGACGATTAAGTTCAACTCTTAACAAAGCGTTGGGGTTTCCCTTAGCCATTTTAACATCGCTGATAGAGGCTTCTGATTTTAAGCAAATATCGGCATCCCGAATATCTCTGGCAATAAAAATAGCTGCTTCTTCTCTATAGTCGACTTTACCATCATCCTTAGTAGTAAAATAGCCGCGCTTCATTTCTGCAGAGCATTGATATTGGTTGTCGGCACCTAAAGACACTAAGGCGGTAGAAGCCACATTTAAGAAACCGTTTTGATGTCCCTCTTGAGCAATATACGTCATAATGACAGGATCAGTTACGTTAGCGGCAACCATGGCAGTATATAAGGACTCGCGAGGTTTTTCCTCATTAAAGGAAAAGGACGTTTGATTAAAGAAAATTTTAGAGCGTGAAAAATCTAATTTTACGTATTGAAATTTGCGATGGTCATCTTGAGTAACAACTTTACCAAGCTTCAATAAACTCGCAACAATCTTATAACCCATGTTCAATCCTTTAAAATTTGCTAGAGCTTGTATACTCAAACTGGCTAAATTGTAGATCAATTCACTGTAAAAAACTAGCGTTTAGTAATAAATATTTTCATTACCAAAACGGGAAAATTTCCGAACTAATTTTGAGGGCATAAGCTACTAATTTTGCTCGAGTGTGCGTAAGAACTGTAAGATCTGCCAACAGGCAATTTCAACGGCATAGGCGCGGATGTCACGCTTGCCATAGCGGATGGTAAAAGTTTCCAAAAATTGTCGCTGCGAAGTGTTTATGCTTAACTCCAGCTGAGTAGTTTGAGCTTGCTGTTGCCTCCAGTATTCGTCTAAACCACTGAGTTCAATCTCAACAACTTGATTATCAGCTAAATGTTGTTGCTGTCCAAACTCAAGTTTAGAGCAAGTTGCCGGGGTTAAGAGTTGCGCCTGCAATAAACCGCCAGTGGCTTTGTCTTGGATCTGAATAAATCTGGTTTGTTGGGCTAAAAACTCCTGCAATTGGGTAGAGGCCGTCTGCTTGGTTTCACTGATGATATGGGGTTCAATAAACTGCCACACCTTGGCAAGCTCCCTGTCTAAATGTTCGGTAGAGCTTGACTCTAATTTTAATTCCAAATAGGGATAGCTTGCCCTATAGCCTATGCTACACAGCTGCATGTCTATGCTATTATCAAGCTCATCCGCTAAGCTGCTCTCACCTATACCCTGTAACAACCATGATTTTCGCACCAGTGGCTGCACAAAACTCTGGGCCATTAAATCGGCTAATACTACCTGATTGAAAATGGGTAAACACTCATTGGGCGGACCCGGCAGCATGTAAATGGGTTTGCCCTGCCATAAAACCTTACAGGCGGCCGCAGTGCCGTTGGGATTTGGAATAACTTGAGCCGAGGCTGGAAACAAGGCCTGCTGGCGGTTAGACTCGGCTATCTTATAATTCATGCTGGAAAGCCTAGTCGACAATGCATCCCAGCTTGGCTGGTGGAATTCCAATGGCTCAGCTATGACCTCGCTTAAGGCAAAGCGGGTTTTGTCATCGGAGGTAGGTCCAAGACCGCCAATAGTGATAAGCGCCGCATGATCGGCCAGCAAAAATCGCATGGCATTTACAATGTCAGCCTGATCATCAACTACCGTTAAATGCGAGCCAACTTCGATGCAGTGCTCAAATAAGCTTTGTGCAATGGCTTGGCCATTGGTGTTTAGCAGATCACCGTTGACAATTTCATTACCTGTGGCAAGAAGCGCCACTTTTTTTCCACTCATTGTCATTCCTAGCCTTCGGGAGGCTCAACCACTTGCGCGTAACCGCAGGATTTTTGTGGGCAGACTTTTTCAGTTCCCTTACGCTTGGTGGTTTTCAGGGTTAAAATGGGCCAATGGCAATTAGGACAAGCCTCGGCTACCGGCTCATTCCAGATCGCATATTTGCAATCGGGATATTGAGAGCAGGAATAAAAGATTTTGCCATAGCGTGACTTACGCTGTAGAAGATGACCCTTCTGACATTCAGGACAGGTTACATTGGTATCAGCCGGTTTTTGCAAGGGCTCTATGTGCTTGCATTTAGGATAATTACTACAGCCTATGAATTTACCATAGCGACCAGCTTTTATAACTAGGTCTGAACTGCATGCAGGACATTTTCTATCCTCAATGACTTGTGGTTCGACAACTTCGGCCGTTTCCTCCAGGCTGCGGGTATAATCGCAGTCGGGATACCCCGTACACCCGATAAACCGCCCTCGTTTGCCCAAACGTATGGACAAGGGTTTGGCGCATTGTGGACAGGCTTCGTCCAAGGCTTCTTGAGTCACATCCTTACGTGACACATGCTCTTCGGTATCTTCGATTTGGGCCTTAAAGGGCTGCCAAAATTCCTTCATCAAAGGTACCCACTGTTTTTCACCTCGCGATACAGCATCAAGTTCATCTTCAAGATTAGCCGTAAAGCTGTAGTCAACATATTTGGTAAAATACAGAGTTAAAAACTTATTGACTACCCGTCCTACATCGGTGGGATAAAAGCGCTTATTTTGAATTTGGACATAATCGCGTTGCTGTAGAGTGGAAATGATCGCTGCATACGTTGAAGGACGACCTATGCCATGCTCTTCTAAGGCCTTGACCAAACTTGCCTCACTATAGCGAGGTGGTGGTTCGGTAAAATGCTGTTCAGTACGGATCTTTAGCAAGCTCACCGTGTCATTTACCTTAAGATTAGGCAGCAATTGACCTTCATCGTCACCCTTAGGCGCATCATCAATATCTTCTAAATAAACAGCCATAAAGCCGGGGTCGGCAATTGTTGAGCCCGTGGCACGAAAAGTACCCGTTTGGGCACAGCGTAAGTCTATGCTTACGGTATTTAAGGTAGCGTGGATCATTTGGCTGGCAATGGTACGCTTCCAGATCAGGTCATAGAGTTTATATTGTTCCACGCTTAAATAATTTTTAACTTCCTCAGGAGTACGCAATGCCGAGGTAGGCCTAATGGCCTCATGCGCCTCCTGGGCATTTTTGGTTTTGGTCTGATAAACGCGTGGCTCGGCAGGCACATTGTGCTGGCCATATCGCTCGGCTATCAGCTCACGGATCTCTTGAATGGCCTCTTGAGCCAAGGTGACCGAGTCGGTACGCATATAGGTGATGAGGCCCACACTACCACTACCAATATCGATACCTTCATAAAGCTGCTGAGCAATGCGCATGGTGCGTTGAGTCGTAAACCCTAGTTTTCGGGCAGCCTCTTGTTGCAGGGTCGAGGTAATAAAAGGTGGTGTCGGATTACGCTTACGTTGCTTTTTATCGACTGCACTAACCTGTAACTTACCTTGAGCCATTTGCAGTAAGTCTTGCTGCACTTGGTCTGCGTGCGTAGCATTGGTGATGCTAAATTGCTTAAGTTTTTCGCCTTTGTATTCAATAAGCTTAGCCGCAAAAGTTTGGGATGCCTCACAATCGGCCAAGAGCGTCCAATATTCCTCAGAGATAAACTTTTCGATCGCCTCTTCACGCTCGACTATCATGCGTAGTGCCGGGCTTTGAACTCGCCCTGCGGATAAGCCGCGGCGCACCTTTTTCCACAACAAGGGAGATAGGGTAAAGCCCACTAAATAATCCAAGGCACGTCTTGCCTGCTGCGCATGAATTAAATTTTCGGCAAGTTCACGCGGTTGCGACATGGCCTTCTGAATAGCCGTCTTGGTGATCTCGTGGAAAACCACTCTATGCACGCTTTTATCCTTGAGCGCCCGTTTGGTTTTCAAAATTTCATAGATATGCCAAGAAATGGCCTCGCCCTCGCGGTCAGGGTCAGTCGCTAAATAAAGTGCATCAGCTTCTTTAACTGCTTTGACTAAGGCGTCGACATGGCGTTTATTTTTTTCGATCAGCTGATACTTCATTGCAAAATTATGCTCGGGATCAACGGCACCTTCCTTGGGAATAAGATCTCGCACGTGTCCATAGGAAGCCAATACTACGAAGTCTTTGCCTAAATATTTCTTAATGGTTTTGGCTTTGGCAGGTGATTCAACTACCACTAAATTGATTGTCATAAATTCTCATTTCAGTTAATGCTTAATGCGATAAATAATTTTTTTGCCTTATAAGCGTATATAGCCGCCAGGAACTGCAGATATACTACCGTTTAACTCTAGGATCAACAGCATGGATGAAACAACATTCGCAGTCAAGCCGCTCCTCTCAATTAAGGTATCAACTGAAGTGGGCTCATACTCTATACAAGCTAGCAATGCCTTATAATCGGCATCGAGTTCAGTTTGGGACTGCAAGTTCTGCGCTGGCTGCACGCTAATAGGATATAATGTCCCGAATTCTTCAACAATATCCTGAGCCATTTCTACGAGTTTAGCACCTTGTTTTAATAATGCATGACAACCCTTAGCCAATGGATTATGGATGGAACCTGGAATAGCAAAAACTTCTCTTCCTTGCTCCATGGCATGGCGGGCCGTTATCAAAGAACCGCTTTGCAATGCGGCTTCAACCACCAACACCCCCAGACTCAGACCACTGATAATTCGATTGCGCCGCGGAAAATTTTCTGGCCTAGGTTTGGTCTCCAGGCTAAATTCCGTAACCAATGCGCCTCCTTGAGCAAGAATGGCCTCAGCTAAATTCTGATGCCTGGCGGGGTAGATGTGATTTAATCCAGTGCCCATCACGGCAATGGTTTTACCCTGTGAGGCGCTAAGGGCACCGCGATGACAGGCCGCATCAATACCAAAGGCTAAACCACTGGTTAAGGTAAAACCAAACTCTGCCAAATAATGGGCGAATTGCTCTGCCGTTTGCTCTCCTACTCGGGTTGGATTTCGACTTCCCACCATGGCTAATTGTGGAGAGCTTAATAACGCCGGATCCCCTTGTACATAAATTACCAGTGGCGCGCCTGGGGCTTGCTTGAGTAGGGCTGGATATAGACCATCTTGCCAGGTTATTATGTTATGTTGAGGTGATTCTGCCCAGCGCAGCTCGTCCTCAATATCATTCCATGCTGGAGCTAACAAATAAGTTATGGCAGATTCGGGTATACTCAGAGCCTCTAACTGTTGACGATTCAGCTGAAATAAACTTTCCAGTCCGCCCAAGGCCTCAAATAATCTAATCCCTGTAGCCGGGCCTATACCAGGAGCTCGTTGTAAAGCTAGCCAATAGTGGATGTTCATGCCAAGTTAGTCACCCTATCCAATATCCGTATGGATTTAGAAGCCTCTCTCACTAGGGCAATACTCAATTGAGGAAAGCTTTTGATGACCAGTAACTCTCCTATGACTTTATGAGTATGGTCCTGACTTTTCACCGCCAATAAAGCGCCAGCCATGATTCCGGCTTGCTCACCTTGGTTTAAAATAACCACGCTATTCTTGGCGGCGATATAACTACCCTCAACGTCCATAATAACCGCAGCTATAGGCTGCTTAGGTTTGGTTAAAAATAGGCGTTTTGCAGCTACAAGGCTTGGTTTTGGAATCAAGTGGTCTCCTACTTTTACCTCTTGATAAATTTTGGTTAACTCTAAAACCGCAGGTGAACCAAGCTGAGTTAAATGAGCCTCTGCCAAAATATTAGCCCTTACACCCAATGACTTTTGGGTAATGGGATCGACATAGGTCTTATCCTTCTGTACTACCCAAAAGTCTTTAATCGATGCGCTTTCCAAAGACTTAACCATGATTTCATCGCCGGGAACTGATACTAAATGTTCATGATCCTGATCAACTATAATAGGCGCATGACTCAATTGAACTGGGTCAATGACCACCATGTTGCTGATAAAAGGAGCAATGTCTTGCATCTTAATGCTGGGCGGCCGCTTTGCGGGCTTGGAAGGAGCAAGCTTAATAACGGGTTGTTGAGTGAGCTCAAAAAGGGCTTGTCCCCTTTCTGAACCCTGTTCATTCTTATCAGCTGCCATTGCTAGTTGTAAACTTAAGCTTAGCCCTACTGCCATCAGAAATTGGCTTTTCATCCGCATGCTTCCTACATTCACCAAAAAGTAATAAGTTAAGCCTGCAGCACATAAAATGCAATGAGAAAAATCCAAAGCTAAAAAATTTGGCCTACTTTGACAAATTAAAAATCGTTATCTATATATTAACTAAGCCTTGGGCTTAAGTATTAAGTGAAATTGATTGAGGTTAGTATGTCTAGATTAAATTTACATGAAATCGATGAAATTTTACAAAAATATCAACAAGAACAAGATGAAACTCCGGTTGAGGAAAGCATTAAACTTTCAGAGCAACCACTGGAGCAATCATCGACAGATAAAAGCCTAGCAAATGATCCTCGGGGAAAAATCAGTCTGGGCTCAGCTTAAGTTTTTGTTCTCCCTTAAGCTTAAATCTGCAATTAGACTAGCATAGCCCTGGCGAAAACTAGGCTGATGAAATTGATAACCGCTTGCCAACAAACGTTGATTTGAACAGCGCTTGTTGGCACGCTGGGTTTGCTCCTCAGAATTTAGAGACGCTTTTTGAACTACTCTCACCTTAAGCTGGTTCGCTAGCCACTTGATCACCTCATTTTTTAAAACGGGTTCATGATCTACCGCCAAATACAGGGTTTCGGGCCTATCAAGCTCTAACAAATGTAATAAAACTCCGGCACAGTCTTTAAGATGAATGCGGTTGGTATACATATCATCTTGAGTCAAGCTAGCATTGCCACTGGCCACTTGTCTTATGAGTCTGTCTCGTCCGGGACCGTAAATTCCACCAAACCTTACGATAACATGAGAATAACCCGACTCTGCTAACTGTGTTTCAGCAGCCAGAAGAATTTTACCCTTGTAATCATCGGGTTTTGTGGCAGAAGTTTCATCAACCCATTCGCCGCTATGCTGGGCATAAACTGCAGTACTTGAACTAAAGAAAATGCGTTTAGGACGATGCCCTGCCTGTGATAAACTGGCCAATAAATTGGCTAAACCCTGCTGATAAGCTCGATAATAGGCCGGCTCACTGCTTTCATCTGCCGCTGCCAAATAAAAAATATAATCTATGGCTGAAGGTAGATCAGCTGCGGTCAAACGAGTTAAATCACTAGCCAAGGGTATAACGCCCTTGGGTAACAGTGCGGTGTTACGGCGAAGGCCATAAACCGTATGATTTTTTGCCAGCAATAATTGGGCAAACTCACAGCCCACATATCCACACCCAGCTATTAGAACAGATGCCATGAAAACCTCGGCTTAACTTTGAGACTTGCGGTATTTTAGTTTTACCACTATTCTTGTTAACCTGATTGTACCCTAGTTGCTTAGGTTAAAAAATGACTGTTAGAACTATTTTAAATTTTCCCGATCCGCGCTTACGCAATAAAGCCCTTCCTGTTACCGAAGTCAATGCCGAAATTACCAGCCTTATCGACGATATGTTTGATACCATGTACCATGACAAGGGCATTGGGCTTGCTGCTACGCAGATCAATGTCGCAAAACGCGTCTTTGTTATGGACCATAGCGAAGATGGTAGCCAACCTCTGTGTTTTATTAATCCCGAAATCATTGCCAAAGAAGGTTTGGTTACCATGGAAGAGGGCTGTCTCTCAGTTCCCGTTTACTATGCACCTGTACAAAGGGCGGCCAAAGTGACCGTAAAGGCCTTGAATAGACAGGGTGAGCCCTTTGAATTAACTGCCGATGGTTATTTGGCAATTTGCATTCAACATGAAACGGATCACTTAGATGGTAAATTATTTATTGACTATCTATCCCCCTTAAAGCGAGCCATCATGCAAAAGAAATTGGCCAAAATGCGTCGCCGGACCCTATAATATGCTTAAACCCTATAAAATTATTTTTGCCGGCACCCCAGATTTTGCCGTTCCCAGTTTGCAAGCTCTCATAGATTCTGAACATGAGATCTGTTGCGTCTATACCCAACCCGATAGACCCGCCGGTCGTGGCCAAAAACTGACTTCAAGTCCCGTTAAACAACTGGCAGTTAAGCAGGGTTTATCCATTCGCCAACCACAAACACTTAAAGATCCAGCCGAACAACAGCATTTAGCCGAGCTTGACGCAGATCTTATGATAGTCATCGCCTATGGATTGATCTTGCCCAAACCCGTTTTGGAAACACCACGCTTAGGCTGTATCAATGTTCACGCATCCTTACTACCCCGCTGGCGCGGCGCAGCCCCCATTCAAAGGGCGATTTTAGCTGGCGATACTATGACGGGTATCAGCATTATGCAAATGGATATTGGCCTTGATACAGGGCCAGTATGGCGCATGGCAGAGTGTTCAATCGATGGCAAGGATACGGGGCAAACCCTGCACGATAAATTAAGCGTTCTAGGTGCACATGCCCTCTTGGCCACCTTACAGGATTTACAAAACGGAGCCAAGCAGCCCATATCCCAACCAGAGGCTGGAGTGAGTTACGCAACTAAGCTCAATAAGGCCGAAGCCCAGATTCAATGGCAGCAATCCGCTAGGCAAATCGCCAGACAAGTTCGAGCATTTAACCCGTGGCCCGTCTGCTTTACCCATCTAAACGACCAAGTGATTCGCATTTGGGAAGTTGAGATTTTAGAAATCGATTGCAAGGCCATACCGGGGGAAATCGTCCATACGGGTAAAGATGGCGTTATCGTCGCCACAGGCCAGGGTGCCTTACGTCTATTGACCATCCAATTACCAGGCGCAAAACCCTTGGCTTGTGCAGCTATTTTAAATGCCAAGCAACAACAATTTACCGTGGGTAAACAATTTAGTTGATCGATGAGTGAAATATTTCGGGGCAATAAGTTAGCTGGCCAACAAGCTTATTCAATTATATAATGATCCAATACCTAAACTGGAGATTATCTCATGAGGAAAATAGTTTACCTTATCGCTTTTGCCCTGGGTATATTCATGCTACAAGCTAAAGCAGCTGAGGGTTTGGAAGCTAGTAATAATTTAGTAGCCAATCTAGCCTCTACTCTTGCCGATCTAAAGCAGAAAACCAATTTACCCATTAAGTTTCCTTCCATTTTGCCACAGCCTACCGAAGTTAAGCACTATTTTACCAGCTATGAACTCTTGCCAGCCGAACAAGGCACCGGCTATACCATCAGCATAGATGCCACTGCCGATTGCCACGGAATTCATGTCTGCAACTTCGGTTATTTAACCCTGCAACAAGGGGCTAACCCGCAAATTTACCATGATATGAATAACCAAGAAATTACTATACCCGTGAAGTTAAATCGAGATAGAAAGGGTTATTTTACTCCCGGCCATGCCATGGGAAGTTTTTTTCCGGCCACGCTGGTATGGCGTGAAAGCAGCGTACTGTATACGCTATCTTGGAGTTTAGCCCCTAACGAAGAAAGGAAATCTTTAATTGCCATGGCCAACTCAATTATTGAGCAGAGTTGATCTTTTTAGACGATGTTATTTTAAGGAAAAACATATCGTGAATAAGTTGCAAATACTCTGTGTTGATGACGACCCCATCATGCAACGCATTTACAATATTATTTTATCTGAAAAATATCATTTAGATATCGCTACCACAGGTCATGAAGCCGTACAGTGTTGCCAGACCAAGACCTATGACGCGATTTTAATGGATATTCGTTTGCCGGGTCTTACGGGCTTTGAAGCTACTGCGTATATTCATGGCCTAGATAACAACTGCCACACACCTATAATTGGGATAACAGCTTGTGGTTGGGAACATTTGGTCGACGATACCAGCAAAACAGCCTTTAATCAGCTGCTCAATAAACCCATTCCCTTTGAGGATATGTTAAAGGCCATAGAAAAGGCGACCTGTCGAACTGAAGTGAAATGAGTTTCTCATGTGGCCACAAACTTCACTAGCCAAACGCCTTAAGCTTCGTTATCCCCTTATTCAGGCACCAATGGCTGGAGCCACCACCCCGGAGTTAGTTGCCAACGTAGCCAATGCCGGAGGCTTGGGCTCCTATGCAGCAGGCTATCAAAATCCCGAAACGATTAGAAACGCCCTGCGTAAGATCCGCGAGCTTACCGATAAACCCTTCGCTGTTAATCTTTTTATCTCTCAAGCTTGCCAGGCCTCAAGCACACAAATCTCAGCGATGACCCATATCCTTGGAAAGCTTAGCCCAAGACAATTTAAGCCAGCTGATCCCAATGCTTGGCCAGATTTTGCCGAGCAGCTACAGGTAATACTTGAGGAGAAAATCCCCTTTTTTAGCTTCACCTTTGGCATTCCCGATGAGGTTAGTTTAACTAAGCTTAAACAGAGCAAGACTGTATTATTTGGTACGGCTACCACTCTAGCTGAAGCCTTGTTATTGGAAAGCCAAGGTATTGATATTATCGTAGCTCAAGGCTATGAAGCGGGCGGTCACAGAGGCAGTTTTTTAGCCCCAGCCGAACATTCCATGCTAGGAACTTTAGCCCTTATTCCACAAATCGTCGATAAGGTAAAACTACCCGTAGTAGCTGCTGGCGGTATTATGGATGCTCGAGGCATTGTTGCAGCTCTTGTTCTTGGCGCCAGTGCTGTGCAAATGGGAACCGCTTTTTTAAGCTGTCCCGAAACGAGTATTCACCCACTTTATCGAGAAAAATTATTAACCTGTAGTACGGATAACACTCGCCTCACCCGAGCCTTCTCGGGCAAATTGGCAAGAGGCATAAACACTAAATTTATTGAAGAGATGGCCGAATACGAGTCACAAATCCTAGATTATCCCCTGCAAAATAACTTAACTCGGCCTTTGCGAGAGCTTGCTTCGCAACAAGGTATAAGCGATTACATGGCGCTCTGGGCAGGACAAGCTGCCTCCTTGAGCAAGGGTATATCCGCTGCAACACTTATCCAAACCTTAGCTAAGGATGTGCGGCAATTACTTCACAAGCTTTGCAAAACCTAAGATACTTCTATGGACGAAGTGTGTTCAGCGTATTTGTATCTTCAAGGTCATGTGATGAGGTTTGCGCCATTGGCAATGGCTGATTGGCTTTGGCTAGTGTTTTGGCGATATCTAATCCATCTTCATCCTCTAAATTGGCCTCTTGCTGACACTTAGGCAACCGGCTTGGATTTGCTCCCAAAGATTTTAGAATTTGATAATCCGATCCGGATTGCTGAGTTTGAGAGTTAGACTCTAGCGATTGATTGCCAGTAGAGGTTTGAGCATTGGCCTGTTGGAGTCCCGAGTTGATCTGCCAGCTTGGATGAGTGCCACTCATGATAGAGGTTAATGTATTTTCTACTCTTTGCAAATCACCTAGCTGTTTGAGTAGGTAGGCCTTTCTATTTTGCGAATGGTTCAAAGCTTCTGTATCTATCTTGAGAAACAATTCATACGAGTGATCGGAAGGCTGGGCATTGTTAATATTCTCTGAATGAGCCTTTATTAAATAATCACACCTGACTATGTCTTTTTGAAGTTGTGCAATTTTTGTTTGAATAGTAGCGAGATTTTGCTTAATGGGTTGCAAATGGGCCTCTAAAGCAATTTGTAATTGAGCCCTTTTACCTTCAAGCGAGATTCTTGCCTGGTTTTGATAATCAAGGTCAGTAGTAGCATTCTGCTGCTTAAAAAGTTCATCTATCTCTTGAATATTCTTTTCACATTGAGCTAGTTGCTCTCTCAAATTGGCTAGTTTGTATAGATTAATTTCCGATCTAAATTTATGCTCTTTATTACTTATGGCTGGAATAGCCTCTGTGGTGTAGGCTTGAATGGATATTTTTATCTTTTCATAGTCGTTGAGAAGCTGTTTTAAATCTTTTTTAGCCTGACTTAACTCCTTACTCTCACCGGTGAAAAAGCTTAAAAAACTCTGCTCATCATCAAGCTTAATGATCAACTCACGTTTAGCTTCAATTTGCGGATCTAATTGTTTTGCACGCTGCGCGTGTGCCTTTCTAAAACCAAAAGCTTCCACATTGCCCGAATCCGTGTTAATTGCAACCCGCATACTAGCAACTTTATCATCTTCGGTTTTATTCTGATTAACGGCATAACTGCTAAATGCATTTACATCAAGGTTATAACCCTGTAAGGCAAGTAAATCAACTATCTGCTGCGCAAAACAATCCTTAGCATCAGTCGTGGTCAAGCCTAATTCACAACCAAAACAATGAAGTCTTTTAATAGCTTGTTTAGAAAGATTGGCACTAGTTACGGCCTTATCAAAAACTTCAGAAAATTGAAAAGGAGAAAACTTGGACCCGCCATAAGTCGAGTCATGGGCATGGCCAACCAATAAAATCTCTGTGACATCCCCAGAGGATAAATCCTTCAAACAATCTTGGGAAAAGGGTATTATTTTGGAGTTTTTACCATTTTTATTGAACTGCTTAGCCAGCCCCCGTGCACAATTAAGAGTGGTTTTATCATCTCCCATAGCTAGCACCACATTTAAACCCTTAGGCATAAACCATTCCTTAAAATTGGAGTTATTTATCGTTTAAGTATAGTATGCTTTCTAAAGAACGTTGGGCCGCACAGGTTGGGCCGCACAGGTTGGGCCGCACAGGTTGGACCGCACAGGTTGGACCGCAAATGACAGGCAGTAGAAACTAGCTCATCATTTGCAACTTAGTATCGTTATGGGCCCTAAAAACTATTTAATGTTGAACTAGATAATATGACATTTTTGCCACTAGTATCATCATTTTGTAATTTTTGATTACCCATTTCTTTACTCGAAAATAACCCCTGTGTTCTTAAGTGGTTGGTAGTACTCAAGATTGCCATTTGATATTCAGGTGGAATATTTAAAGGCTGACGTTGCAATTGAGAGCTTTCAGGTTCAGTGACAGTAGAAATAGGGTTATTTAAAAGTTGTTTTATTTCGTTTTGAGATAATTTATGCGTGTACTTCATAAAAAGCTCTGGCTGAAATAAATATAACAATTGCAAACCATTGATGCCCGAAATATCTAAACTAGCTACATTATAAAAGTTATGCTCATCTAAACAATCTAGTAGCCTATCTAAAATCTTTACCTGATTATTTAATATTAAATATTTATAATTATTTATTTCTTTTGACTCACCTGTATATGTTTCAAGCAATATGGCTATAATTTTAGAGCCAGTAATCTGAAACATTTCACAGATTTTTTCCCAATCATCAATATAATTAGCCATACACCAAATAATATTAAAACTATCCGAAATGAAAGCCAAAGCGCCTTGGGACTTGAGAAAATCACTATAATATTTTAAGTAGACAAGATTATTTCTATATAGAGCATGAATGCAAAAATCAAATAAATCTAATTTAACGAAAGTAATGTAGGGAGCGATATTGTTAAAAAATAACTCACATTGCTTGTCGTTATACTTTGAACTAAAGATATTTAGCCATGTAGTAGCTTCTTGCTCTGTAATATATTTTTTATCGAAAAGCTCATGCTCAACACTATTGCTATTGAAATCGATAGCACAAGTAAAAAAGAATTTTTCTTTTTCAGTGATATTTAATTCCTTTTCTAAATAGGCTGTGATGGTTTCACTATTTTCCTCAAGAGGACGGCAAAGCTTTTTAAATGTTTCTTGACCCTCTATTACATCATCGGTCAATTGCTCAACTGAGCTGCTGCTAAATCGATGAGGCTCCATAACTAATGTCGGCAAAAGACCATTTTGCAACAGTAATTTATTTAAAAGCAGAAAAATAAATGTCCGACCATTGCCATCGGGAAACGGATGATATTGATGCATGTTGACAATTAACTTTACAATGGTTGCAATCTGTTCTCTTTCATTATTTGCAGCTTGTAAATTACAATTATAATCATCAATAAATGACTGTATTTGATTTAAAACCTCACCTATGGGTGATTTTCTTTCTAGGTGAATCACCTCATTTGAATAATCCTCAGCTATTTTCTTAAGCTGATTTTCATACCGATAAAATTCTTCCTTGTCAGATGGTGTCATTGTATCGCAAATTTTTTTCAGGTCCGGTGAATTATCTATTTGATTTAAATCAACACCGTATTTTGTTTTAATAAATGTATTTGTAGCCATGAAACAATCAGCAAACTCTTTAAGTTTATCAAAAGCACCAAATATTAATTCTTTAGTGATTTCTTTGGTGCTTTTATTAAAGTCAATATCAATTGGGATAGGCTTATTATTATTTATTTTAGTAAACCTCAAAGTGCGGTTTACTCTCATTGTATCAACGAGCTCTTCAATACCATCTTGCCAATTTGCATCATATTTGAAACTTCTATAGCTCAAGAGAGAAGAACCATAAACTGCAAATCCAAATCTTTCATCTTTAGAATCATGGTAAGCGAGATCATGGAGGCCAATAATTAGTTCAATGGTCAATGGTTTATCGATATAGGCAAGCATAGTATAAAAGGCTTTTGATAAAGCTTTTAAGTAGCCCGGAGAGTCCTGCTTATCAAAAAGCAATGGTTCATTATTAGACCAGAACGGTCGATCTATAAAAAATTTCCAATAATCTCCATAAGGAAAATTATTAAACAAACTTAAAATTTCATCTTTCGTTTTCATTGTTATGTAGCCAACCAAATACAAATTATTTATTAATACATTAGCATAGATATTATCAAAATTTTCTTAAGGAAATATTAGCGAATCTTCGGCTGAAATAGGTTTGTGGGGTATGGCATTAAAAAACTTCAGTAATAGTTGTAATTACATTGGAGACAGATAGCGGTTTCACTAAACAAATAACAAGTTAATAAAACAGGCAGATACACATCACTGTTGATAACCTTAAGCAAATTTCGACTAAATTTACCTAAAGGTAATAATAAAGGCTTATAGTCATTGCTCTCTTGACAAGTTCATTAAAAAAGATTTACCCACAAAAACTGTGGATAACTTTGTTGACAACTAGGGCTAACAGCTCAGGTAAGCCGTTAGCAAGCCCTGTACAAAAAGTTTACAACCCATCCACCTTGCAATTTACTTTAAACGATTTAAGGCCGCGTTTAAGGCATTGCCCAAAGCCGTATTAGCCTGCGGCTGTTTTAAAGGTGGCTTTTTATTTGCTATGGGCTGTTTAGGATTAACATAAGCGGCTTCACCACTTTTCATGCTTAAGTTAATGCGATTGCGCGCCAGATCAACTTCTATAACCTTAACTCTAACAATGTCGCCTACCTTCACTATTTCATGCGGATCCTTGACAAACTTATCGGCTAACATGGATTTATGGACTAATCCATCTTGATGCACCCCTATATCGACAAAGGCACCGAAATTGGCCACATTGGTCACCACTCCTTCCAACCACATTCCAGGCTTTAAATCATTGAGGGTTTCTACCCCTTCTTTAAAGGTCGCGGTTTTAAATTCCGGCCTTGGATCGCGCCCGGGTTTTTCCAATTCTCGAATAATGTCGCTAACGGTGGGAACCCCAAATTGCTGATCAACAAATTCGGCAGGGTTCACCGTACGTAAGATTTGACTGTTACCCATCACCGCTTTTAGGGGTTGCTGCAACTTAGCCAGAATGCGTTCAACAATGATATAAGCCTCAGGATGCACGGCTGAAGCATCCAAGGGATTATCGCCGCCATTGATCCTTAAAAAACCCGCCGCTTGCTCAAAGGTCTTAGCTCCAAGCCGCGGTACCTTCTTGAGCTCCTGACGATTTTTAAACGCGCCGTTTTCCTCACGATAAACAATGATATTGTTGGCAATACTCTCATTGAGTCCGGCAATACTTTTTAATAAGGGTCTAGAAGCGGTATTTAGATCAACGCCTACCGCATTAACACAATCTTCCATGACACCCTGCAAACTCCGACTGAGTTTGATTTGATTCACATCGTGCTGATATTGGCCCACGCCTATCGCCTTAGGTTCAATTTTAACCAATTCTGCCAGTGGGTCCTGCAGCCGTCTCGCAATGGAGACAGCACCGCGATAAGACACGTCTAGGTTAGGAAATTCCTGAGAGGCTAGTTCAGAGGCCGAATAGACTGAAGCCCCTGCCTCAGAGACAACTAATTTGTTTAGTTTAAGTTGAGGATGAGCCTTGCAAAGCTCTGTAACAAGCTTGTCCGTCTCCCGAGAGGCTGTGCCATTACCAATACTCACTAATTCGACGCCATGTTTAGCACAAAGCTTGGCTAAAATGGCCAAGGAATTCTGCCAATCATTACGTGGCGCATGAGGAAAGATGCTGGTGTGTTCTAATAATTTACCCGTACCATCAACAACCACAACCTTAACCCCGGTACGCAATCCAGGGTCAAGTCCTAAGATCACTTTGGAGCCCGCGGGAGCCGCCAATAACAGATATTTCAAATTGTTGGCAAAAACCTTGATGGCTTCATCTTCTGCAAGCTCACGCAAACGCATCATCAGCTCAAGCTCAAGCTTAGTTAAAAATTTGATCCGCCAGGCCCAATCTACGGTTTCCAGAAGCCATTTATCGGCGGGACGTTGCCTATCGGCTATATTGAACTGCGTGGCAATTTGTTGTTTGCAATGCTCATGTTGCAAATCTTCAAGCATTAAGCTTAAGCGTAAAATTTCCTCATTTCTTCCCCTAAATAACGCTAAGGCTCGGTGTGAGGGAATTTTATGTATGAGTTCAGCATAGGCATAGTAATCGGCAAATTTTTGGCCCTGCTCTTCTTTGCCCTTGGCAACCTCACTCTTGACCATTCCTTGTTGCCAAACGTATTCACGTAAAGTTCCCAAAATCTGGGCATCTTCTGAAAATCTTTCCAATAAAATATGCCTTGCTCCCTCTAAGGCCTGCTGAACATTCTCAATGCCGCCCTCTGCATTGATAAAATCCATGGCCAAGGTTTGAGGAAAATGCTGAGGAGAATTAAGCAACTCTAATGCCAAGGGTTCAAGTCCTGCTTCAATGGCCATTTGAGCCTTGGTACGCCGCTTAGGTTTGTAGGGTAAATAAAGGTCCTCAAGCGTTGCCTTATTGTCGGCGGCTAAAATGGCGGTCTTGAGTTCGGGAGTTAACTTTTCCTGCTCGGCAATACTGTTTAAAATGGTTTGCCGCCTTTCCTCAAGTTCCCGCAAATAGTGCAATCTTTCTTGTAAATGACGCAATTGAGTATCATCTAAACCCTCGGTGACCTCCTTACGGTAACGAGCGATAAAGGGCACAGTCGCTCCTTCATCCAATAAATCTATGGCAGCTTTAACTTGAGAAGGTTTGGCACTTAACTCTTGCGCCAGGATGGTTGTGATATTCATGCAAGTAACCCTTGGTAAAAATTTGTGCTTGGGCAGACAATTGGCCTGCCCATCAAGTAATGCTAAACTATATGTGAATATCATTTATTTTGCTACCGCTCATGAACCCATTGAATGCCCAACAAATCAAAATCGTGGTCAGTCATTTCTACCAACAAGTTCAGCAAGATGAATTGCTAGGCCCCATATTCAACGAAGTCGCAAGGGTTGATTGGCAAGAGCATATTCCACTTATCTGTCGTTTTTGGCAGACAGTTATCCTGGGAACGGATGACTATGAGGGAGGCGCTTATCCCAAACATGTGGCATTAGCCCAAAAGACCTCAATAACCGAAAGTCATTTCGCGCGTTGGTTATGTCTTTTTAGTCAAACGGCTCACGCTCATTTACCTCCGGATTTGGCACAGGTACTCGTTGACCGGGCTTATTTGATTGCCAATGGCCTTAAAATTAGTCAACTCTTGACATTAAACCCTGGGTTATACAACAATGAAGCTCTCACTATTTAGCAAGGACCATCTTCTTGCCAACAACTAGAACAAAGCATTATCAACCCTTGGCTTGGCTGTTTAGCGCAGTTTTTCTGGATCATACCAGTATCAATATTATTTTTCCGGTATTGACCATCGTTTGCTTTGATCCACTTTCAACGCTATTTTCTCCCGAAACCTCATTGGCCAATCGTAGCATGTGGTATGGGCTTATTATTAGCATCTATCATCTAGTCAATATTGTCGCAGCACCCTTATTTGGCATTGCTTCGGATTATTTGGGTAGGCGTAAGTTACTTATCATTGCGGGAACAGGGGCCTTATGTATGGGCGCCTTTGCGGCGCTAAGCTTACTGGCAAGCTCGATAGGCTTGCTACTTTTAGGTCGAGTCATAGGCGGCTTTTGTGCAACCAAGGCCGTAACCCAAGCGGCAGTGGGTGATTTACCTGCGGGGCAGCGCAAGGTAATCAATATGGCTTACTTACAGGCCATCATTGCCCTGGGTGCTCTGCTTGGCCCCCTGCTCGGTGGATTTACCGCCAAACAGTTTTATAGCACCGAGCTTAATTTTTCCGCGCCCTTTTTACTTGCCACCGTATTTGCAGCCTTAAGCCTTTGGGCTGTCTGGTGGAAAGTACCTGAGACTCTGACCCATAGACCAAAGCCCAGCGTCAGTGCCATTTTGCGCTCTATCATAAATCTGCTCAAAAACCACAGGATCCTCTACATTTCTGGATTACTGTTCTTAAGTCAAATAAGCTGGAGCATGTATTATCAATACATGCCGCCGCTTTTAAAGAATAAGTTGGGCTTTTCCGCTCCCCAATTAGGCCTTTTTTTAAGCATGATAGCTTTTTGGTTGGTCCTTACCGGCAGCTTTGGCATCAAGCTCGTCAAAAGGTGGTTTAGCTTAAAACAACTTATGCTAGGATCTGGAATCATAAGCTTAGTTGGACTTATCTGCAGTGTGCTTGCCCTGGCTTATCAAACACCCTGGCAAACTAAGCTCATTTGGCTAGCTGCAATACCGGTAGCTGCAGGTGATATGATAGCCTATATTGTTTTAACCACCCTCTATTCGGATAGCGTTGTGCCAGAACAGCAAGGCCTGGTCATGGGATTATGCCTGGTAGTTGCACAGTTAGTCTGGTTTTTAACCGGTATCTTGGGAGGAGTGTTGCTCGGTATTCACTTTATTTTGCCGCTCATCATTGCGCCTATTGGGGTTATGCTTTTAATCGGTTTGTTATGGTTAAGGCCACGGTTTTTACATGAATGATCATAAACATATTCTGATAGGCGTAACCGGGGGTATTGCAGCCTATAAATCCGCTGAGCTTATTCGCTTGCTAACAACTAAAGGCGCTCAAGTTAGGGTGGTTATGACAGAAGGCGCAAAGCAGTTTATCACCCCCTTAACCTTACAAACTCTTTCTGGCCATAAAATCTATGACTCGCTGTGGCAAGAAGACAGTAATATGTCGCATATTGACTTAGCGCGTTGGGCAGAATTGATCATCATAGCACCTGCAACAGCTCACCTGATCGCTAAACTAGCCGCAGGATTTGCCGATGATTTATTAACCACCCTGTGCTTAGCCACCACGGCTCCCATAGCCCTAGCACCCGCCATGAACAGACAAATGTGGGCCAATGCGGCTTGTATGGACAATATTGCCAAATTGAGAAGTAGAAACTTCATCGTTTTAGGCCCTGGCGAGGGCAGCCAAGCCTGTGGCGAAACGGGTCCGGGACGTTTATTAGAACCCATGGAGCTTTTGCAGAGGCTTAGCGAATTAGTCATGCCCAAGCTTTTAGCCGCTAAACACGTGGTGATTACGGCAGGCTCTACTCAAGAGGCGATTGATCCCGTACGTTACTTAAGCAATCACAGCTCGGGTAAAATGGGCTATGCCTTGGCAGAAGCGGCTCTTGCGGCCGGAGCCAAGGTGACGCTGATCTCGGGCCCTTGCGCACTGAATTGTAGCCCTCAAATTGATATGATTAAGGTTAAGAGTGCAGAGCAAATGTTAAGTGCGGTATTAGACAAGGTAGAGGACTGTGATATTTTTATCGGTTGTGCCGCGGTAAGCGATTATCGGCCACAGACCATAGCAGCTCATAAAATTAAAAAACACGGCGAAACCCTGACTCTGGAGTTGGTACGTAATCCCGATATTCTGCAAGAAGTCAGTCAATTGGCCAAGCGACCCTTTATCGTGGGTTTTGCTGCTGAAACCGAAAATTTACTCAGCAACGCCAGCCAAAAATTGCAGGCTAAAAACCTAGACATGATCGCCGCCAATCTGGTGGGCGATGAGCTCGGCTTTGGCACTGACGACAATGCCCTAAACGTCCTAACTGCTAACCAAACTTATACCTTTAACCGAGCGCCTAAGTCGCAACTAGCCAAGGAGCTCATTGAACTCATTGCTGAGAACATTCAGGGCTAATTATCTCAAGCGAACCAGGATTGGCTCATTTAACCGTTTAAGTTGATGGCAAAATTTACCTATACAGGCTTACCTTATGGACTTACTGCTTTTAAGCCTGGAACTCGATTGAATTCACTCGGCGAATGCGCAACATCTGCTCTGTTTTCTTTATCCACAGCTGGTATTGCACTTTGCTAGTGAAATTGCACGAGCCGATTTTAACAACGATGGTATTGAAGATATTTTAGTCACAAATGCAACGGAAGGCTCTTATCGTACATACGATACTGAAATATATACTCGCTTAACTAAAGATAAGCCCTTTAGTAAGGTAAAAATTAAACTATAAATGGCTAATAATTAGTAATATCTAGTCTCTAAAAATTTATTCTACCAGCCAGACTTAGTACATGTAACCTGTGAGCTAAGCCCATAGCTTGTCGCAAGCCAGGTAGAAATCGCCACTTTTTATGCTTAGCGAAAGCTTACAAGCCTGCGGTAAAAAAACCGATATTTAACCTTGAGAAGTATGCTATAATCTCGATCACATGGCAGTTTTTATTTATCTAATCGTTCTTTTTGGCCTTACTAAAAAGTATTTTCTGCCTCTCAATAGTCTCTAAAATATCTATCACTAGCTTTAAGCCCTTAGAGGTCAATATCATGGACACCAAAAGCACCAAAGGAAAGCAATCCTCCCCTTTTTCCGAAACTCAAATACCGGCTGGCGAGATCTTAAACTCTCAAAATCATCCTAAAAAAATGGGTGGCAAGTTGAAAAAGCAGTATTTGCGTGAGCAAAACCGGCAGGTTGATAACTCTGATAAGACCTCTGGTTGATTAAAATTTCACTTGCACCTAGTTCTTTATTATTAAAAATCGTTTTATAGTAGACTGGATAAAACTCGGCTAAAATTTAAGCAATATTCTTTTAACAATTAGATTAGACTCATGAATAAAAATCTCGGCAGTACGAATCCCCGCCTCATCGCTATGCAAGTTCTACAAGCAGTCCTGATTCAAGGCCAATCATTAGACAACAGTTTAGAGCAACTTGTGCCAACCAATTATCAAGAGGCTAGTTTTAGCAAGGCCTTATGCTTTGGTATTGTTCGTTACTATCATAAGCTAACGGCTCTAGCACAGTTACTGCTTAGTAAACCCTTAAAGGCTAAAGATCAGGACGTTTACTTTTTGATCTTGAGTGGGCTTTATGAGCTCGCCTTTATGCGCACGGCTCCGCATGCGGTGGTTTGTGAAACGGTTAGCATCACTCGAGCCTGTGGTAAACCTTGGGCCGCTGGGCTTGTCAATGCGGTGTTGCGCGGTTTTCAACGTCAACAAGAAGCACTGTTAACTAAAATAGAAACCGATGAGGCTGCTTATTATTCGCATCCACAATGGTTTATTTCCCGATTGAGAAAAGCATGGCCAGCCCATTGGCAATCGATATTAGACGCAAACAACCAGCAGCCTGCCATGTGCTTGAGAGTCAATCAAATGCAGCATACTCGGGAACATTACCTTAATTTACTCCAAAGTTTAACCATTCACGCCAAAGCCATTCCCTACACCAGCAATGGCATCATTCTCAATGAGCCACTTGGCGTCGATGAATTGCCCGGTTTTAATCAAGGCGCGGTTTCAGTACAGGATGGAGCTGCGCAATTTGCTGCCGAGTTGCTGGAACTTAGCACGGGTCAAAGCGTGTTAGACGCCTGTGCCGCCCCGGGTGGTAAAACAGGCCATATGCTTGAGAACTCCTTTAACCTAGCGCTATTAGCCCTAGACATCGATGAGCGTCGCCTGGCCATGGTCAAAGAAAATTTAGTTCGCCTGGGGGTAAACGCTAGCTTAAAAACAGCGGATGCGGCCAACTTAGCCTCATGGTGGGACGGCAAAACCTTTGACAGAATTTTACTGGATGCACCTTGTTCGGGCACAGGCGTGATTAGACGCCATCCGGATATCAAGGTTTTACGTCGTACCACCGATATTCCAAGGCTCGCTCAACAACAATTACAACTTTTACGTAATTTATGGCAAACATTAACGCCAGGTGGCATCTTAGTTTATGTCACCTGTTCCATCATGCCTGAAGAAAACGCTCAAGTGGTTGAACAATTTTTAGCTAATCAAGCCGATGCTAAGGAAAAACGGATTGACGCGGCTTGGGGTCAAGCCATGAGCGTTGGCCGCCAGATCTTGCCCTGTGGCAATGGCATGGATGGCTTTTACTATGCTAGATTGCAAAAGCTCTAAGCTCAGGGTTAGGGCGTGTCCTCATTTAGTTTTTCGAAGCGAAAGTTGAGATAATTTAGCTCAAATATCAGCTTGAATGAGGCGAATAGCCTGCCCTATTTAACGAACTCAAGCTGATATTTGAGCAACACGCACACAAGCAGCCAGAAAACTAAATGAGGACACGCCCTAGTTAAGATCCATATTGAATTTGGGCTAATTTCCCCTCTTTAACTTCAAAGATCACGGGTGGTAAGCCATTATTACGCTGATAAGTGAGCCTCTGAGTCGTTTGTTCTGGCCCCATAATGGTTTTAGTATTGCGTTGTACTCTTTCAGGTTTACCACAGAGAAGCAATACCTTACTGCGGAAATCGCCTGGCTGGATCATGCCTTGGTTAAAGCAATTAATTCCATTTGGCATGCCAACCCCATCGACCTCAATGCTTTGCACTTGATCTTCAAAGAAATTTATGACTAATTCTGGCGGTAATTTATTATCCCAGGGTGCCGTTGCTTGCTTGGAGTAATAGATCCATTGGTTCAGAATTTGTCTAGCCACAGGTTCTTGGCTACGCAGCGTTTCCATTTTACTGGGATTGCCACAGGCCTGAATGATTTGATCTACAGTAACCCCTGTAGACACCACCCGCCCCGTATTTGTACAATAATAGGCATCGGCCCAAACGGGCAATACAATGCTCGTTAAGATAGTTAGAATAACTAGTTGCAATTTCGCCATTTAAACCTCGAAAAAATTAGGACTTATATGCCAGAATTACCCGAAGTTGAAACCAGTTGCCGAGGTATTGCAGCTCACCTTGATCAGCAAACAGTACAAAAAATCATCATTCGTCAGCCTCAGCTGCGTTGGCCCATTAGCCAAAATTTAACGCAGGCCTTAGCTAATCAGCAAATTAGAACCATTACCAGACGTGGTAAATACATTCTAATTAGCACTTCGGCAGGAACCCTACTTATACATTTGGGTATGTCTGGTAGTCTAAGAATTTTAGCCCAAAATACACCATTATTAAAACATGATCACGTCGATATTATTTTAACCAATGGCCAGTGTCTACGATTTAATGATCCCAGACGCTTTGGCGCAATCTTGTGGATAGAGGCAGACCCTCATCAACATTTCTTGTTAAAAAACCTAGGTCCCGAACCCTTAACTGAGGCCTTTAATGCTGATTATCTCTACCAAATAACGCGTAATAAAAAATTAGCGATAAAGAACTTGATCATGAATAGTCAAAGGGTAGTTGGAGTTGGTAATATCTATGCTAACGAGGCATTGTTTCTCGCCGGCATTCATCCTAATCAAAAGGCCAGTGATTTATCGTTAACCCAATGCCATGCATTAGTAACTCGGATTAAACAAGTGCTGGACTTCGCCATCTTGCAAGGAGGTACTACACTTAGAAATTTTGTCTCCACGGAAGGTAAACCGGGTTATTTTAAACAACAACTTTATGTTTATGGTAGGGGTGGCCAACCTTGCAAGCAATGTGCAACTCTCTTAATTGAGATGCGCTTGGGTCAAAGAACCACCGTGTTTTGCCCAAGCTGTCAAAGCTAAATTATTCCAGTCTAGGCTCCTTTCTCTGTGGCAAATTGCCCGTTGGCATGATACCCTATCGCAACTTAAAGTTACTGTGCGATGGAGTTTAAAATGACAAAACGGATGACCCTGATGATCATCTTTTTAGTGGTTGTGTTTGGTGGGCTTTTTGGCTGGAATATCCTACGTGGCTATTTTATGAAACGCTATTTTGCCAGTATGACACCTCCGCCTTCTGCCGTTTCCACCACCGAGGCTAAACAAGTCAATTGGCAGAGTTATATTTCATCTGTTGGAAGCTTAGGCGCCTCTGATGGTGTTGAATTAACGCCTGAGACTTCAGGCATCTTAATTGCCATGCCTTTTGAGTCTGGCCAAATGGTTAAAAAGGGTGACTTATTGGCTAAAATCGATGATGCCATTGAGCAAGCCGATCTTGCGAATAATACCGCTGCTCTAAGCCTAGCTAAAATCAATTTTAATAGAACCAAAGATCTATACGCTAAAAAGGCGGTGTCAAAATCTGAATTGGACATAGCAGAGTCAAAGCTTGCCCAAGCCAATGCAGCCGTCGCTAAATGCAAGGCTTTGATCGCCCAGAAGAATATTCTGGCTCCCTTTGACGGCAAAATAGGGATTAAATTGGTCGATACCTATCAATTTGTCAGCGCGGGTACTCCCTTGGTTACCTTGCAAAACGTAAATCCCATGACGGTTAAATTTTATCTGCCTGAACAAGAAATTCCGCAGATTTCTTTAGGCCAATCTATTCATATCAAGGTTGATACACATCCTAAGCGCGTCTTTACCGGCAAAATAACTGCCATAGACGCCAAGGTTGATAAAAATTCGCATAATATTTTAGTTCAAGCCACCTTGCCCAATGACGATAAGCAATTGATCCCTGGATTATTTGCCAACGTCGATGTCTTATTACCGGAAAAGCAGCAGGTCTTGGTTGTTCCCGAAACGGCCTTGGACTTTAGCCTTTTTGGCGATAGTGTTTATGTCGTAGAAAAGACTCAAGCCAAGGATGATAAACCCGTATTCACTGCAAAACGTCGATTTGTGGTCACTGGCGAAAGACAAGCAGGCAAAATCCTCATTACTAAGGGGCTTAAGGCGGGTGAGCTTGTGGTGACATCGGGTCAGATTAAACTTACCGATGGCGCAAGTGTCTTTATCAACAACTCATTACAGCCGGCATAAGCTTATGAATTTCACCGATATATTTATTAAACGTCCCGTTTTAGCAACTGTTGTCAGTTTATTGATCTTTATTTTTGGTTTGCGCTCCATGCATGACCTGCCCTTGAGGCAATTTCCTAAGATGGAAAATAGTGTGATAACCGTTACCACGGCTTATCCGGGCGCAAATGCTAAGTTAGTTCAGGGATTTATCACCACCCCTCTAGAAAAATCAATTGCCGGCGCCGAGGGCATCGATTACTTAACCGCAACCAGTACCCAAGGTTTGAGTACTATCCAGGCCAATATCACCTTGAACTACGATCCGGATAAGGCCTTTACCAATATTATGAGTAAGGTGGCCGAAGCCCGTAACAAGCTGCCTAAAGATGCCGAACAGCCTGTTATTCAAAAGGATACCGGCTCACAAATTGCCTTGATGTATATCAGCTTTAGCAGTCAGTTGATGTCTCCCGAACAGATCACCGATTACATTTCTCGGGTGGTTCAACCTAAATTAGAGACGGTACCCGGGATTGCAGAGGCCAAGATTTTAGGTGATAAAACCTTTGCAATGCGCATTTGGCTAGATCCTAAGCGCATGGCTGCACAAAATCTCACTGCCAATGATATTGCCAACGTTTTGCAGACCAAAAACTTTATTGCTGCGGTGGGTAAAACCAAGGGTGAATATGTTGCTTATAATTTAAGCGCCAATACTGATCTGCATGATACCGCCGAATTCAAGCAAATGGTGATTAAGAATGTCAATGGCTCACTAGTAAGATTAGGCGATGTCGCCGAAGTCGAGCTTGGCTCGCAAATTTACGATGCATCGGTAACATTCAACGGTCAGCAAGCCATTTTCCTCGCCATTACCGCCGTGCCTAAGGCTAATCCTTTAACGGTTATCAGCGATGTGCGTAAGGAAATACCCGAGTTAACCAAACAATTTCCACCCAGCCTTGAAGGTAAGATCGTTTACGATGCCACCGATTATATCAGAGCCTCGATTCACGAGGTGATGCGCACCATCATTGAGGCAACGCTTATTGTTGTCATCGTGATCTTCTTATTTTTAGGTTCAATACGCTCCGTACTGATCCCCGTTGTGACCATTCCCCTTTCACTTATTGGCGTAGCCACCTTTATGCTGGCCTTAGGTTATTCTTTAAACCTGTTGACCCTACTTGCCATGGTACTGGCCATTGGCCTTGTGGTAGACGACGCCATCGTGGTAGTGGAAAATATTTACCGTCACATAGAAGAAGGCCTTACACCCTTGGCTGCGGCATTGCAGGGTGCCAAGGAAATTGCTACCCCTATCATTTCAATGACTATTACCTTGGCGGCGGTTTATGCGCCCATTGGATTTATGTCCGGTGTTACCGGAGCCTTGTTTAAGGAATTCGCCTTTACCTTGGCCTCTGCGGTTATCATTTCGGGTATTATCGCCCTGACCCTGTCACCCATGATGTGTTCTAAACTCTTAACAGCCGATATCATGGGAAATCGATTTGTACATGCGCTAGATGTACTATTCGATCGCCTGAAAAATCGCTATCAAACAACTCTACATGGAAGCTTGAACTACCGCCCAGTTACGCTGGTTTTTGCCTTAACCGTACTGATTAGTTGTAGCTTTTTATATATGCTGACCAATAAAGAATTAGCACCCGAAGAAGATCAAAGTGTATTGTTTATGTCAGCCACCGGTCCTGAATATGCCAACATCGATTATATTGAAAGCTATTCTCGTCAATTTGATGCTATTTTTAAAGAAATTCCCGTGGTACAAGATTATTTTGTGGTCAATGGGATGGGCGAAGTCAACAACGTCATTGCTGGCGCAATCCTTCAACCTTGGGATAAGCGTAAGCTGACTCAAAAGCAAGCCAATGGAATTTTGCAGCAAAAATTAGCCCAGGTCACCGGTTTGCAAACCGTGGTATTTCCGCTACCTTCTTTACCCTCAGGTGGTAATGGTTTACCCGTACAATTTGTCATCACCTCGACGGGTGATTACCAACAACTTAATGGTCTAGCCGAACAGATGTTAGCTGCAGCACGAGCTAGCGGTATGTTTTTATTCGTGGATAAGAGTTTAAAATTCAGCAAACCTGAGTTTGAGATCAATATCGACAGAAACAAGGCCGCTCAACTTGGCATCAACATTGCAGACATTGGTAGAACCTTAGCCGTGTCCTTAAGCGGTGGTAATACCAATTACTTTAGTATGGAAGGCCGTAGTTATCAGGTTATCCCTCAATTAAACCGGCAATATCGGTCTACACCCAGCCAAATTGAGCAGATCTATGTTCGTACCGAAAGTGGTATGAGTGTACCGCTGTCGACCTTTGCTACCATAAAGGCTGGCATTGAGCCCAATAGCTTAACGCAGTTTAACCAGCTTAATTCAGCCACTATTCAAGGGCTTCCCATGATAGGTAAAACCATGGGTGAAGTAGTCACTTGGCTTAACCAAGAAGCGACGAAAATATTGCCTAAGGAAGTAACCCATGATTATGCGGGTCAAAGCCGCGAATTCATTGAGGAAGGCAGTGCTTTACTCTATACCTTCTTCTTTGCAATCGTGATTATTTTCTTGGTACTAGCGGCTCAATTTGAAAGTTTTCGTGATCCGCTGATCATTTTGGTGACTGTACCCATGTCGATCTGCGGCGCTTTAATTCCTCTTAATCTGGGATTGGCTTCCATCAATATTTATACCCAGGTTGGGCTCATTACGTTGATAGGCCTCATCAGTAAGCATGGAATTTTAATGGTTGATTTTGCCAACAAATTACAATTGCATGAGGGTTTAACGCCACGGGCAGCCATAGAAAAGTCTGCAGCCATTCGTTTGCGGCCCATCTTGATGACCACAGCGGCGATGGTATTGGGCGTTATTCCATTATTATTGGCCAGTGGAGCCGGAGCCGTTAGCCGGTTTGGGATAGGATTGGTCATTGCTTCGGGCATGACCGTTGGTACGATCTTCACACTCTTTGTGTTACCCATGATCTACACTTTCATTGCCAAAAACCATGGCGCAAATCAGGTATAAAACAACTCCCTGCGAAGTGCAGGGAGTTCATTAAACTCAGCGATTGGTTCTAGATTGTAGCTCGATTTCACTGAGGTTATTTTCAATGGTATGCATTTGCTCGGTTAAGATAGCCTTTAGATCGGCGGGAATATCCTCATCCAAGGCATCGCGATATTGGGAAATGGTGTGATGCTCACCGCGCTTAACTTCATTGATGATGGCCTCGGTATCTCCACCTGTCACCATGCTCTTGATATCGATAAAGGTTCTATGAGCGGCTGCCGCAATGGTGCCGCTATCGGCAGGCTCAACACCGGCAAATTCAACCCGAGTTTTCAATTGCTCAATCATTCTTTCGCGCTGTTGAGCCAGACGCTGAAATAATTGCTGCATTCTAGGATTGTCGATTTTATCGGCACATTCTTTATAGCCATTACGACTATCGTAGAGATTTTCTAAAACATCATTGACTGAATTTTTGATATCTTTTGTTGACATGAGAGCCTCCTAAAATTCTAAGGGTTAGAGAATTAGTTTTTCACAGAAGCACGAAGATGAGATTTACAAGCAACACAGTTAAATTTTCAACCATGTAACTTATATGTTATTACTTTTAAGCTCTAATGTAAAACCCTAGCTGCTTAATAAATAAAAAAAGAGGTAAAAAAATCATAAAAATTTTTTTTACTTAAGGAAATCTTAAGGTTTTGTGTCTATAATGCAGCCTATAACTATTAAAAGTTGAGATAATTATAATGCCAACAAACAATGATTCCTTGCCCATCATTATTGAGGTGAAAGCAGAGCGCGAGTTCGATCTTTATATAAATCCTCGATACGATATTAAGTTGGCTAATTATCAAGTACTGGCTAAGGATGGCATAGCAAGCCTTTTAGCTAACTTAGCCATTACCACGGAAACCATTAATGTCGAACGTAGCCAAAAAATAGCTATTCCCAAAGTAAGCTTTACCATTAAACCACAGGGTGAAAGGGATACTATTGAGTCATTAGACGATCTTAAGCAGCTGGCAAGACTGGCTCTTTTACCAAACCATTGTTCCTTCGTGTTGAAAAACCTCAAAGTCAAAAGCTCGTTGCTCAATATTTACAATTTTTTAGACATTTACGAAGAGCTGAGTCAGGAACAAGGCGTAGACAAGTCAGTGCTCTATACGGATTTAGTCAATATCTTTCTTAAGCTCGATCTCAATACTCATGATGGTGTTTGCAAAAACGACTTCCTTGATCCCAGGAGAAAAAATGGGCTTAAAGATTATTTCGATGCCGACCTTAATCATTATGAAGGAAATGATGCGAGCGAGAATGATGCAAGCAGTACCCCTATCGAATTTAGGGTTGAGGAAAGGCTGAAGAAATTATTTTCAGATCTTAAAAAGGACTATAAAACGCCCAGAATAAGTTATCTTATCGGTGATTCCCAAAAAACCATTGAGACACTGGCATATTTAAAGGTTCATTGTGAATTAGCCCTCTACAATAAAGATTTTAAAATAGCCAGCAAGGTTAACCCTGCCATTTTAAATATTTATAATTTTATCGATATTTTTGCTGAGCTGAGTAAAAAACCCGGGGTTAATTTAAAGGATTTATTCCATAATCTAACCGATATCTTTTGCCAACTCGATGAAAATACCCATGGCAGCGGCAAAGATAAAACCCACATCAATTTTCTCGACACTAAATATCTCCATGGTTTTAGTAAAGTCAGCGAAAATGTACGAAAACTACCTAAAGAGAAATGTGACTCGGGTAAGCCAGGATTTAAGGCAAGCCGAGCCTCTATCATCGAAGATCTATTAGATTTTGAATATCAAGCCATTAAAAAAATGTGTAGGCAAAAGGACCTCGAGGAAAATAGAACTGGCGAACATAGCTTAGAAAAAGCTATCCAGAAAACACTTAAAGCAAACAGCGTATTTACTGGAAGCTACGAACAAATAGATGAAATTTATCCCGAGACATTAAAGGTCACACATGAACAAAGGGTAAATACGCAAAGGACCATGCTGGAATTTAGACGCGATAAGCTCGGCTTCAAGCATAACCGTTACCAACTACCTAAAAAGTCGCCTAGTCCAGAGGGATTTATTGAACGAATGGTCAACAAAGTCACCTCTTTATCTACTCCAGAGAAAGCAGCTTTAGGGGGCGGTATTGGTGGAGCAGCCTTGGTGCTATTTGGAGTATTTCTCCTCTATCCCCCTGCAGCATTTTTCTTGCTTGTGGCTACTGTACCATTGGCTGCGGGCTATGTGGTCAAAGAGTTTATAGATTATAAAGAAGAATGTGCCGATGTCTTTAAGGGCAAGGGTAACTATCCCTTAACCTATAAAAATATCAAGATTGGGCCACAGTCTGAAGTGCCTCAAGTTACAGTTTCTACTAAACCCTTTGTAGAACCTAACTTAGAGTCACAAAATGACAGTGGAAGTGAGAACTCGCAGGCTCAACAACCCTCAGGTGAACATACTTCACGCATAGTGAGCATGACTTTCTCTAAGCCACAAGTTACTTCAATAGAAGTACTAGCGAATGTTGTTAGAAATTGCTTTACTGCGAACTCTCAAAATCAACAATTTTCTGCTGTTTTGCCCTTTGCAGAGAGTCTTTTAGCAAAGATCAGCCAGATAAAAATGGGTCAAGTCGATGATGAGACAAAGTATAGGCAAATTTTGGACTTGTTGATAGGGTTTTATGAGCAGCAAGAACCTTCTGAAACTGCAGATAAAAGGGCGCTGAATAAGTTGACTAAGGCTTTAAATGATGAGCTTGATGTGGAAAATCCTGAGAATTATAGAGAGGCATTCAACAAAAAGTTTAACTTAAATCAAGAAACTCAACCTAATTTCGGCCCGGAATTAATCTTCAGTAATTAATTGCTCAGAGTAATGGTACACACTTTATTTAAATAAGGGGTACCATTCTCAGTTAATAAAGCGGTGACCTGATGATATAAGCTCAGTAATCCTTGAGAATAATTTTCTAAATATTGGGGTATTTGTCGCTTAGACTCAACTATTTCATCCATGCACTTAGCAACTTTTTTATGCAAATACTGTAAATTATGCGCGAGGACCGCGATTTTGGTTTGCACATCTGCTAAGTTCAGTGAATCTGAGTCTAAGTTATCCAGCAATTTAACAAATTTTTTCAAAGATTTTTGCCACTTTTCAAGATATTGCTTATGACTGGGGACTGCTAATTTACTAAATTTATTGCCAAAATAAGCTTCAAAACAATAAAGATTGTAGGCTGCTGTCCTTAAACCCATTTGATCTTGCTGCGCAGGAACAAAGCTCATTTTCTCAGGCTTGTATTGCCAAAGTTCGGCTAAATTTAAGTTTCGCTGCGACTGTTTTTCAAGCATGGACCAATTTAAAAATAGGCTGAGAAGTATGGTTTTAGAGCTAAATTTAAGCCCATACTCAGTCTGTAAGCTTAGTCTTAAATCTTTAACAAGATCTTCCTCAAGATCCTTCTGTACTGTTTTATTAAAATCACCTCGCATCTTCATCCGAGTTTGCAGAGGCAGAAACCTGACCATATAGATTAGTAAATCTTCTGATAAAACTAAATTGGCGTTTGGTTTTTGAGCCACAGCTGGAAATAATTGCATAGACATGATTGTTAATTTCTCGTGAGCTAATTTTAACTCAATGAGTTATATTTATAAACTATTCTAGCGAGTTAATCTGATTTTGCCAACCGCTTATATTTTTCTAATAGCTGTTCCTGAGTTTCTGGAAAACTGGGATCAGGAATGATGCAGGCTACCGGGCATACTTCTTGGCACTGAGGTGTGTCAAAATGGCCTTTGCATTCGGTACATTTATCCGGGTTAATTTCATAGATATCAGGTCCCTGATAAATCGCTTGATTGGGGCATTCTGACTCGCATACATCGCAGTTGATACATTCGTCGGTTATGAGTAGCGCCATATAGTGTGCTATTTAGCTAATATTTTTAAGGCCTGGCTGACCATGGGATGGACGAAATCGGTAATATTGCCTCCAAGTCTCGCCACTTCCTTTATCATGGTCGATGATATATAAGTATACTGCTCGGCTGGGGTTAAAAACAAGGTTTCGATATCGGGAGCCAAGCGTCTATTCATATTGGCCAGCTGAAATTCATATTCAAAATCGGATACGGCTCGTAGGCCTCGCAAAATGGTGCGCGCCCCCTGCTGTTTAGCAAAGTCTATCAACAAATTAGCAAAGCCCATGACCTCTACTTGCGGATAAATTTCAAGCACTTGTTTAGCAAGTTCCACACGTTTTTCCAGCGAAAACAGGGGTACCTTATGTGGACTAATCGCGACGGCGACAATGACCTTGTCGAATAATTTAGCCGCTCTTTCCACAAGGTCGGCATGACCATTGGTAATGGGATCAAAGGTTCCTGGATAAATAATGATATTTTTCATGCTCATGCCCCTTGCCAGAAGGTTATCTCTACCCGGCGATTATAGGCTTTACCGCGTACCGTTGCGTTGCTTGCAATAGCATGTTCTTGGCCATAACCCACCACCCTTAGACAGTCGGCATGAAAACCTTGCGCCCATAGAAAACTTGAAATACGCTGGGCCCTCGCCTTAGAAAGCCGATAGTTATTTGGCCGATTTGGCATGGCATCCGTATAACCTGCGATCGTTAGGCACAGTGGACCAAATTGACGCAAATATTCGGCTAAGGCCAATAAAACCGGCTCCGCATCCCAAGTTAATTTGTCTTTATTGGCCACGAATAAGCCATCGGCAGGTAAAATTACCCTGACCTTGTCTCCCAGAATCACTATTTGTCCGTCCTTTTGGGCTAAGGTTTGCTGTAATTTGGTCATCTTTTTATTATACCAGTACTGCCCTACCGCCCCTCCCATAATACCGCCGATAGCGCCACCGGCAGGAATACCTGCACCGGCAATTTCGCCTACCGCAGCACCGGTTACCGCTCCAAATGCAACACCTTGATTTGTGCTTTGATACAGGGCGCGTTCTTGCATATTCACGCCGCAACCTGATACCAGCAGGCTGAGTAATATTAGCAAAGCGGATTTATTCTTCACAAAATTGTTCCTTATGGTGTCATTAGTTTACAGATTATAGCCACATCCCAGCAAAAGTTAAAAAATAATTGCAACTAGATGATGCTGAGCGAAAACAATTGGCTAAATGCTCCAAAGTATTATACTGATCTTAGCTTAGAAATTTAGAAAAAACTCTCTATACAGGGATACCACTATGTCACAGCAACTCCCCGAAAAATTAAAAAAACTGCTGCTTATTTTAAGCGATGGTCATTATCATTCCGGTGAGGAACTCGGTAATGCCCTTGGCATAACACGCGCCGCCGTTTGGAAACTTTTACAGCAGTTAAGCGCTTGGGATATAGAACTCGAGGCCAAGACCCATAAGGGCTATTGCCTGCCCCTGGGACTTGAACTATTAGACACAAATCAATTATTAGCTGAACTTCAACCGTCTAACCGAGCGCTGCTGGCTAAACTTGAGGTATTTGACTCATTACCCTCGACCAATGACTATTTAATGCAAAATGCCCATGAACCATTTTCTAAGGTACAGGTTTGTCTAAGTGAAAGACAAACAGCCGGCAAAGGAAGACGCGGGCGTCAATGGTTATCCCCCTTTGGCAAAAATATTTACCTTTCCCTAGGTTGGCGCGTAGAACGTGACCCCAGTCAGTTAGCCTCCTTAAGTCTTGCCATTGGCGTGGCCTTGCTACAAGCTTTAAAAAACTACGGTATAAACGACGAGCTCATTGGCATGAAATGGCCGAATGATATTTATTGCCAAGGCAAAAAACTTGCCGGTATCCTTCTGGAATTGTGTGGCGAGACCCATAGCCATTGCCAATTGGTCATCGGTATCGGTATTAATTTAACGGTACCCAGCTCCATAGCGGAGCAAATCGATCACGCCTGGGTCGATATTGCCACGCTGACTCAAACCAAGCCGCAGCGTAATAAATTGGCAGGTTTGGTTCTAGACCAGATTCTCACCTGCTTAAGCCTTTTTGAGCAGCAAGGCTTTGCAGCTTTTAAAGCAGCCTGGCGACAATCTGACCTTAGTTACGGCAAAAGGGTAAAGATCATTACACCGACAACGACATTTGAAGGCATAGGCCATGGCATCGATGAAAAGGGTTGTTTTTTATTGCAAAATCCTCAAGGCGATGTGCAGCGCTTTTCCAGTGGTGAAGTCTCATTACGTTTAAAATAAACGGTTTGTTCTTGGCTTCATCTCACTCTAGCTAGAATGATAGTATTAAACCGCTAAGGCTCAACGTCAAAGCAGCTTAACTGATGCTTGACGCTCAGCCAAAGCCTATTGTAAACTAATTTTCTATATTTTAGTTTACAATAGGGAGGCATCATGTTTAATATCTCTTCGCCCATGCACAGTATCTTTTGGCCCAAGCAGCAGATTTATCTAAAACAAGCCGGACTTATCATCTTGGGTAGCTTGCTGCTAAGTATTTCCGCTCAGCTTAGCATTCCCCTACAACCCATCCCTCTCACCTTCCAAAGCGCCAGCGTTATCTTATTGGCTCTGATCTATGGTGCTAGACTTGCAACCGCAAGTGTTGCCAGTTATTTATTGGCTGGTGCCTGTGGATTACCGGTTTTTGCGGATTTTCATCATGGCATATCGGTTTTTATGGGACCGAGCGCAGGCTATTTGGGTGGTTTTTTACCGGCTGCCTTTATCACAGGCTATTTGGCAGAAAAAGGCTTTGCCAAGACAATTCCTTTGAGTTTTTTAGCAGCTTGTGTGGGCGCTGTCATAGTGTTTAGCTTTGGAATCAGCGTGTTGGCAAAATTTACGGGTTGGCACAATGCCTGGATTTTAGGATTTAAACCCTTTTGGTTTACTGAATTGATTAAACTAGCGGTGATCGCGGTATTTGTGCCCTTCTGTTGGGCAAGGAAAGCGCATGCAAATTGAATTTAGACCACACCATTTTCTCTGTGCCCTTTGCTTTAAAGGTAAAGGGTATTCGGCAAGTTTTATCCGCAATTTTGCCGAAATTATTCAGCATTTAACCACAGCTTCTGCAGGTGAACAAACATCCATAATGGTGAGTGGTTATACCGATAGTGTTTGCGCTCCCTGTCCTCATAAACGCGGAAAAGCGTGTCAAGCGCAGGCTAAAGTCAGTCAATTGGACAAGGCTCATGCCAAAGCCTTAGGCTTACAAATAGGTGAAAAATTAACTTGGCAGGCAGCAAAACAGCGAATTACAGAGCGGATCGATCTAGCGAAATTTAACCAAATCTGTCAGCCCTGCGAATGGAAAAGTTTAGGTATTTGTGAAGCTGCCCTGGAAGCATTCTTAACTGCCAAAGATTAAACCAATAGTTTGTTGAAACCACCCTGGCTTATCTTGATCCTTGAAGTCTGTTAGTCTTTAACAGCTTGAAGTGTTCCTTTATTAAACAACTGGTAAATCAAAAAAGGTTAACGTGGCTAAAAATCGCTACTAGGAGTTTTTGCTGATTAATTTGTAAGAAATAAGCTATAATTGAATTTTTTATCCTGTCCATGATGATTACACCTCCTCACAGCGAATGTGAACTCTTAACTCGTGCCCAAGCTCTTGCCGGTCTTAGTCTTGGCAAATTAGCCCAAGAATTGGGACTAGCCGTGCCCAAGCAACAACTTTATGCTAAGGGTTGGATAGGTGAGTTGATCGAATTAAAGTTAGGCGCCAACGCAGGTTCAAAACCAGAACCCGACTTCATTGAACTTGGAATTGAATTAAAAACCCTGCCTATCAACCATTTGGGCAAACCTCGCGAGTCTACATTTGTTTGTAGCATCAATTTAAATGAAGAGCGAACCATCGCTTGGGAAAACTCAACCGTTTGGCGCAAATTAAGACGGGTATTGTGGATTCCCATTGAGGCCTCACCCACTATTCCCTTGGCAGAACGGAAAATTGGCATGCCTTTGTTATGGAGCCCAAATCCTGAACAAACCCAGATCTTGCAGATGGATTGGCAAGAATTAACCACGATGATCAGCTTTGGCCAAATCAACCAAATCAGCGCAAAACTGGGCCGCTATTTACAAATCCGCCCCAAGGCCGCACATGCAAAATCACTTTGTTGGGGACTCAATGAATATGGAGAGCCCATGTTGACCTTACCGCGAGGCTTCTATCTCAGGGCATCTTTCACCGAACAAATCCTTAAGCAATACTATATTTAAATCCAATCGCTTAAAGCAAAGCCTATGCCCACTCCATTGGTATAACGATTATAGTCCACCAAGCTTTGGCCGTAACCGCTAAAAACCTGTACATAACCTTTAACCTTGGTGAGTAATGGATAAGACCAAGTAAATTCAAGTGCTCCGCGCTTAAAGCCGCTTTCAAAGCTGTTACGGTCCATTAGGGCAAAGGTATGACCGTCGTATTTATATGCCACCACGATTTGGCCATGTCCCATATAATCACCCATGTTGGCATTATGCTCGGTAAATGAAGAGCCATGAAAAATATACCAGGGCTTCAAGGTTATCATCCAATTATCCTTAGCCAAGGTGGTTTCTAAGTAAAGCCGATTCCAAGTTCTTTCCAAGTCTCCGCCACGCCCATTGGATTGATGCACGGCTCCGACATTGACTAATTTGCTGCGCCAGCCTCCAAATAGAGCAACATCTATGTCGTTGGCTAGGAAAATCTCGGGCTCATAGTTGGTGTCGCGGAAAAATGGCGAGCTACTATAAGCCTGCCAAAAGGAATTTTGGGTATAGGCTGCATATAGGTTAGTAGGCAAGCCGAAAATTTGCCGCCACACCGGCACTTTAAAGCTTATCTGAAATTTAAACTCGGTATTTTGTAATTTTTGTTGGTCGGGAATAGCACTTTTATTGGGCAGAGCCGGCGAGGTTACATTATAGTAAAAGGGTAAAACATAGGTTGGTTTATAAAAACTCACCAAGAAGGGGTTGGCAAAATCGCGAGTCTCTAAATTCATGCGATGATCGATTAAATCGCGACTCTTAGCTTTTTTAGTTTGGTCATCTAATTGACTTGCAAAGCTAACCAAGGGTAGCAGCGTACACAATATTAACAAAAATTTATGCATGGATTTATCAACCTATATAAGATACTTTGCCCGATGTTATTGGATCTCGTTGACTTAGTAAAGCATTCTATAGAGGCTAGCTAAAACTCCCTTGCAAATTTTACTATCTTTAAGTTATGTTAGCGTTATAATTTTTGCTAAGTTCTCTAGTTATTAGCAAATGAAAAACTTGCGAATTTTACTAATAGGCTTTCGTCGAGGAGCCGTACAGGCGGCGCGTAAATTGGGCTGCACTGTATTCATTTGGCACGAGAAACCCATTCCCAAAAAATATTTACCCCTGCTTGAGAAAACTATCTGCGCTGAGCTTCCCCTTTCTGAAACAACCATTAGTCACGAAATTTTCCAACAACTTTCGACCTATGGATTGGAGGCAGTGATTGCAACAACTGAGAAGGCCGTAGTCGTTGCCGCTAGAATAAGGGCATTATTGAATCTTCCTGGAATAAATTATTCCACGGCATTACGCTGTCACGACAAAGCCATTATGAAACTAGCGGCCTTACAGGCAGGCGTTAAGCTTACTCCCTATGCTGATTTAGGCCAGGTAGAGCTTAGTAAAGCCAGTAAAACTCTAGGATTTCCCGTCGTGCTTAAACAGCGTTGTCTATCTGGCAGTCGTGAGATAGAGTTTATCTACAACGAACAGGAATTAAAAACCAAGGGGTATCAACAGGGCCTCTTAGAAAAGCTTATAGTAGGTAAGGAATACAGTGTAGAAAGCTTTATTCAAAATGGAAAAATCATTTGGCGAAACATTACCGAATATTATTTACCCCACATCATCAGTATCCTGCCCGCCCATCTTCCCCCAGAAATCATTAATGTTATTGACACACTTAACACCACCATTATCGATAAGTTTCAAATTGAGCGCGGTATGACTCATCTGGAACTTTACCATAATCATGAAGGTGTCATTTTTGGTGAAATCGCCCTACGCCCACCGGGTGGTTATTTGATGGAATTAATTCGCTTGGCCTATGGTTTTGACGCCTGGCAAGCCTTTTTTGCCATGGAGCTTGGCCTAAAATTTGACTTTGTTTCCTCTGCTACTCAGATCAGTGCCGGCTGGATTTTACATCCTGGAGCAGGTAGTGTGCGAAGTATTCAAGGCCTAGACCAGCTTAGCTCTTGTCCCGAAGTCAAGGCTTATAAATTAAAGGTGCGCCCGGGTAGTATAATAGCTAAACGGCTAGGCGTTGGCGAAGATTGTGGCTATATTTTGTTAAGCACAGAAAAATACCCCGAATTGATCGCTTGTATAGAAAAATTACAACAATGCTTAGCCATCAGGATCGATACTGACTTGGCTGCGGATAACGCGACGCTGCATGGTTAAAAACACACCTAAAATAGCCCCCAGGGCAGCGATTAAAATTAGCAAGGCCATGATAGGGACTCCGCCCTTGTATAAAACACTGATGATAACGCCAAAAATGCTTGCAGTGGCCGTTGGTATCGCACCTAATAATCCCACGGTAAAACCCGTAATATCGGTAAAAGGTGCGATCGCACGGGCTATTTGTAGCGATTGGATTAAACCCACGCTAAAGAAAATAAAGATCAAGGGCAAGGTTACAGCAAAGGGACTGAGAGTCTGGTGGAGTAAACTATAGAGCATAAGGCCAATGGCACTGACTAAAATTATCCCATAACCTAAAATGATGAATTTTCCCTCACGTTGCTCAGTGTTAAATTTAGACGTGATGAGAGCCCCTAAGGTGCACCCCAAGCCTGGCAACATAAAAAACAGTCCGAAAGCTTGGGCCGAAACGTGAAGTTCATCGATTAGGATTCCTGGTGAATAGGTAACCCAAATGAAAACCATGGCATACATCAAAGAAATTCCTATCATATGCCCCTGAAAAATCCGGCTATTGAATAAGCGCTTAAAATTATACCACATGCGCTTAAGCTGCAAGGCATCTAAGGTCGGCTCTCGCAAGGTCTCAGGCAATACCTTATAAATGCCTAGGGTTAAGAAAAGGGCATAAATCGAAATAAAGAGAAAAATAATTCGCCAGTGAAAATAAGCGACAAATACCCCCCCTAAAAGTGGGGCTAAGGCGGGTGAAATAATATTGGTCGCCGAAATAAGCGCCAGAATTTTGCCTACCTTACCCGGTGGATAAATGTCTATGACCACAGCGCGACATAAGGCGATACCACTACAGGCGCCTAAGGCTTGAAACAAACGGGCAATGAAAAATAAACTTAAATTTGAAACCAAGGTGCAAACGATACTGGCTAGAGTAAACATCGCAAAACCCCAAATGAGAAGCCTCTGCCTACCGAAGCGATCCGACATGGGTCCATAAATGAGCTGACCCAAGGCAATGCCTATCAGATAAATGCTCATAGAAAGATTGATTTTACCCACATCGACAGCAAAACTCGTCGCCATACTGGGATAAGCCGGTAAATACATATCGATGCAGAGTGAACTTCCAATGGGCATCATCACCAGCAAACAATAGAGTAGCAATTTACGCCAATCTCGCATAGTAGAATCCTATCGCAATGGGTTACCCTCTATTTTAACACTAATGATTTGGCATGAAAGCCCTTAGTTTTATCCAGCCGTGAATTTTTCTCTATTCAAACTTGGCCAATTTTAGTACAATTCAGCCATTTTAATTACAGCATTTATAATAATGAAAACCCTAACTTCATTGAGCGAATTTCCTGCTGAACTATTACACTATATCAGCGAATTTCTCGACAGCGATAAGGATTTGCTAAGTTTAGCCTACACAAGTTATACCCTAGGGTATAAGCTCCTGGGAATTTACTTAATCCGAGAAGAACCTCAGGTGCAAATTGCGCTGGGGAAAAATTTTGGCTTGTATTTGACGGCTAAAGGTGAAGTCTATAAATTAGAAAAATCTCAGTATTTGATTACACTTAAAGCGCAAGATCCACAAAATTTAGTAAAACCATCGACTAAACCATTCTATACCGTGTCCCAGCTGTTTCTCGTTAATCAATATTATTTTAACTCGCAACATCAAGCCATGCTCGTACAAAACCGAGGCACATCAACAAGCCATAACCACATAAGCTGCGGGCATGAGTCACGAATAAGTCAGGTTATCCCTGGTCCTTACGGCGTGGTATTTAAAACCCACGACAATGTTTTATTTTACCACGACCCTCACGCTTTATCCGATTTACCGGCAGAAACCGTAGCTGGACAAAAAATCGCCTTTCCTCAAGACACTGTCATTCAGACGATCACCGCCGGCAAATTCAATGCGGCTTTTTTAACCTCTGATAAGCGACTCTTCGTCATGGGAGATAATGGTTTTGAGCAATTGGGTATTTTAAGTGGCGGCGGCAATATCACATTGCCCACGGAATTAAAACCACCTGGCAACAGTCCATTTAAAAAAGTGTTTTTATTCGATAGTTATGCCTTTTATATCACCGAGGATGAAGAGGTCTATGCCTGCGGCGAAAACACATGGGGACGACTCGGCGTGGGTCCTGATCACAAAAGTCCCTGCTTATTTGCCAAGGTCAGTTTACCCGCGAATACCTCCATTCAAACTATTCAAACTCATTCTAGCTTCACCGAAAACCGATACTACACCCTATTTAGAGCTGAAAATAGCGTCTACATTGCCGGCAGGTATTCCAAGGATAGCTATCCTGTGCCCGTTGACGTTAAACTAATCTCTAAAGCTAAATCGATAAATAAATCAAAGCAAAATTATCACGCTCTTTTTAGCACGGGTAAAGTTCAGTTGCCTACTAGGGCCAAGATGCTAAAAGCTGCCTTAAATCATTTTCCTTCACCCGATAAGCACCTGCTGAAATTAGCCCTGCAGCTCTCAGCTTGCAATAAATTAGACTATCAAAAATTTCTTGAACAATGTCAGTTCACCATTGCTAACCTGAGTTCTTTAGAGGCCTTACACGACTTGATTTTTTTAGTAACTGGGAAAGTCTATAGCCCACAACTACATAAACCAACGGAACTAGAACTGGATACGGATATCCGCGAAATCATAAGCGAGTGGATGCGGCAAAAATTTCTCCTCCTGCAAGAAACGGATGCTCAAACCGCCAAGTCAACTATCAGGCGCTTGGCTAAAATACTGAAGATAGATGAACCGCAAAATACTCGGGCTAGCGCAAAATGTGTCTTACAGTAGAAGAGTTTAAGCTTGGATCATCGCCTGACAAAGTCTATCTTCCAAGGCCTTGTGATTTTCCATGGGCCCAATAAAACCATTACTCATGATGCTAAAGGCCAACGTTTGACCCTTGGTATTAACAAGATAACCCGATAAGGCACTGACTCCCGTTTCGGTGCCGGTTTTAGCTCGCACCTTGGCTCTAAGTTCAGCATCCTTCATTCTTTCCTTCAACGTGCCATCAATACCCGCGATGGGAAGTGCCTCAACAATGGCTTGAGAATGAGGGTCAAGATAAATTTCTTGCAGTAGAGTTAAGATTTGCCTGGGAGTCAGAAAATTATAGCGTGAAGCACCATCGCCATCAAAAAACCGCATTTGACTAACCTCAAGTGAGCTGGTCTCGGTTAAAATAGCAGCCAGTGCCTCGGCACCGTTTTGCCAAGTACCTGTAGTATGAAAATAACGAGCTCCTAAGGTCTTAAACAAAGCGTTGGCAATGGTATTATCCGAGTCCTTTAACATGGTCTTGAGTAAGCTGGGTAAGGGCTGTGAGCCGTGAGCGGCCAATAATTTAGCCTTAGGCTGTAGCTTGCCAAAAGTCATTGTATAGGTTCCGCCAAACTGATATTTTTGCAGCAGATACTTTAAGGCCGCCACGGTATTCTGGCGCGGATCATTTATCGCAAGTTCAATTTTTCTAATTGGCTCGTCGCTTTTGATGCAACCCTTGATCGTATAAGTCTTTGTTTCTGATTGCACGACGTTTAACTTACAGGGCGTGGTTTGGGTTGGCTGGGTCAGGACTTGACTCTGCAAATTCATGAATTGGGGCCGGGATGGCAACTGAAGAATTGCCGGCAGGCCAACGGCGACTGCCGGCTGCAATTGGCCATAAATACAATTATGTTCTAGAATAAGGGCACTCATGGGTGAACCGTAGCAAAAAAGCCTATCGTCCCAAGCTGTCCCCGGACTCCAGGCTTGATCGTCAAACGAGCTGTCGTCGATGATAATATTGCCTTGCAGTTTATGTATACCAAGCTCAGGAAGCCTTTTGACCAAACCCTCGAGATCATCTAGACCTAGCGTAGGATCGCCACTAAATTGCAGATAAAGATCACCCTTAAGCACGCCGTCTTGAAGTTTAGCTTTGTCGGCGAACAAGCCCGTGGAAAAACTAAATTCGGAACCTAAATATCGTAGGGCAGCATAGGCTAACAAAAGTTTTTGATTGCTGGCGGGCGTAAAATAGCGATCGGCATTTTTGCTATATAAAATTTTGCCATCGCTAAGATTCTGTACCACGATGCCAATATTAAGATTTTCGCCTGATTCAAGGAGTGTTTGATCAATTCTTTTTGCCAATGATGAATCACAGGACAATGCAAGCAGGTAGCTTGGTAACAAAAGCCAAGCTACCCAGAATATTGAACAAAACAGCTTCTTGTTCATGAGAAGTGAAATCTACTTAAGGAAGTAATCCACGGAGGTCACTACCCGTACTTTTTTCATGACATCAGTACCCAGAGTTGAACTCGGATCGCTGGTATCACTGATCGAAAACAATCCTTGCGAAGCTTGACGGATGGAACCCAATTGACTATGGGCATTACGGGCAAAGCTTTCTGCCGCAGCCTTAGCATTGGTCGTAGCCTCATCTAAAAGACCTGGCTTAATGCTATTGAGATCCGTGTATAAATAATGAACTTGAGAACTATTGACCAAGACGCCCTGTTCTACCAAACGACCGGTTTGCTGAACGGCCTCTTTTACCTTATCAACCTGATTGGTGGTTAAAGTCACACCGGTATTTGCCATATAACGCTTACCCTTGACATTGCTATTATAGGTATTGGCATCATTATCAATGATGGCCACCGGTTGTAATTCTACATCCGAGGCGGTGAAGCCTTGTTTTTGTAAAAAATCTTTTACTGCGGTTTGAGCCTTTGCGAGGCCTTGGTAGGCATTATTGAGATCATCATCCACATAGCCAAAATTTAATTGCCAAACCGCTCTATCGGATTTCACGACTCTTTCCGCAAGCCCCTTTACCGAAACATAACGATTAAAATTTTGGTTTTGAGAAATTGCATGCCCTACAGAATAACCTGCAAAAGCAATACCGGCGGAAATAAAAAATGCGGGGATGGTATGTTTAAACATGGGTGCTCCTTAGCTTGAGGTGAATAAAGCATTTTAAGCAGCTTCCACTCGAAAAGACAACCGCTAAATCCTACTCAAACCCCTAATTTTTAACTTAATCAAGCAAGTTTTTTGACTTTAAATTTAAAATCACGCTGCTATTTGTAACTGGAGCGAATTTCACCTAGACTGTTAGCTCTATTTATTTAAGAGGATGTTTTCATGCTAAGTCGGATTGGACTACTCACAGCTTGTTTATCTTTGAGTGTGACTTGCTTTGCAGCAACGGATAGTGCTACGGAAAATTTTAATAAACTTCAGCAGCAGATTTTACAATTGCAGCAAAATCAACAAAAGCAGATGGAACAATTACAAGCGAGTTTACAAGCGCAAATTAAACAAATACACAATCAAATTCCTAGTTTAAACACTAAATTTGAACAGGAGCTTCAACAAACCAATCAGAATTTGCAAAAGCAAATTCAACAGGTACAACAACAATTGCAAAAGCAAATCGTTGAAGTCAATGATAATCTAAAACGCGCCTTGGCAAAGCCAAGTAAATAATTTGTGGTTTTATGCTTAGCCTTACTAATCTTAGCTTACAATTTGGTGGACGAGTTTTATTTTCTGGAGTTGAGTTTACCCTATTTGCAAAACAAAAAGTGGGGATTACCGGTGCTAATGGCAGTGGTAAATCCAGTTTTTTTAAGTTGTTACTCAACGAGCTTAGTCCCGATAGTGGCCAAATCACCTTACCCAAACTTATCATAGGTCACGTTTCGCAAGAAATGCCCATGGTTGATACACCTGCTATCACCTATGTGATTGAGGTCGATTTAGAGCTGATGGCTCTACAGGAAGCCTTAAAAGAAGCCGAAGCCAAGCATGATCATCAACAATTGGCGCTGGTACACACCAAACTTGCCGATCACGAAGCGTACAGTGCAGTAGCAAGAGCCGCCAAACTTCTGGATGGACTTGGATTTACTGAACAGCAGTATCATCAGCCGGTCAATGCCTTTTCCGGTGGTTGGCGGATGCGACTCAATTTGGCAAGAATTTTGATGCGCCGCTGTGACTTATTGTTGCTAGACGAGCCCACCAACCATCTGGACTTAGATGCCATCATCTGGTTAGAAAAATGGTTGCGTAGCTTTCCTGGCATGCTGTTATTAATTTCACACGACCGTGAGTTTCTTGATGCCACCGTCGACTACATGCTGCACTTTGAGCAACAACAGATAAAATTATACAGTGGCAATTACTCCAATTTTGAAGGGCAACGCGCCATGCACTTACAGCAGCAACAAGCGCTTTATGAAAAGCAACAGCGTGCCATTGCTCATGCGCAAAGCTTTATCGATAGATTCAAGGCCAAGGCCTCTAAGGCAAAGCAAGCCCAAAGCCGTATGAAAGCGCTCGCTCGAATGGAACTAATAGCCGCTGTCCAAACTCAATCGGCGTTTAACTTTAATTTTTTAGAACCCTCTAGCACAGCTTCAGTCTTACTCAAGCTTAAGGAAGTAGAAATTGGCTATGCTGAAAAGCTCATCCTGAACAAGGTGAATTTGTGGATTGAGGCCGGCGCAAGAATTGGCCTTTTAGGCCCCAATGGTGCAGGCAAATCGACCCTGATTAAATTGCTAGCAGGCAATATTGCACCTCGCGGCGGTAGTTTTGAAAGGGTCAAGGATTTGCAGATCGGCTATTATGCCCAGCACCAATTAGAACAGCTCGTGATAAATGAAAGCCCGTTGCAACACTTAAAACGGCTTGCGCCCAATGCTACCGAACAGCAATTGCGTAATTTTTTAGGCGGATTTGGTTTCTCCAACGATAGCGCGCTTACGTCGATCAAAAATTTTTCAGGTGGTGAAAAGGCTAGACTTGCCCTAGCCCTGATCGTCTGGCAGCGCCCTAACTTATTACTACTTGATGAACCTACCAACCACCTTGACCTTGAAATGCGTGCGGCGCTGACTTTGGCTTTGCAACAATACCAAGGTGCGGTAGTGGTGGTCTCACATGATAGACATTTATTACGCACCACTGTAGAGCAATTTTATTTAGTTGTTGAACAAACGGTTCGTGAATTCAATGGTGATTTAGAAGATTATCAACAGTGGCTCAATGATTATAGACAAAACCAAAAACCATCTACCTCAGAGCAAAAACTTCAACTTAAGCTACAACGTCAACAACAACGCACTCAAATCAAACAACTTGAGCTTAAGGTCAAGCAGTTAGAAAAGGCCATTCATGCCTATACCCATGAACTAAAAACGCTTGAAATGGAGTTGGCAGACCCCGGAATATATAATCAAATTCAGCGCTCGCTACTCCATGAAAAACTCCAGCGCCAAAAACTTTTGCAATCCCAACTGGCCACTGCCGAAGATGAATGGTTGGAACTTTGTCAAAGGCTCGAAACTTAAGCGCTGTTAAATCAAAGATTACGCCACTCTGGCTATGGAGTGGCGTAGAGCTTATCAACTATTTTCGTTGCTACTTAAGCTAGGATCGAGAATTTTTACGTAAGTACTGTTGCGTAATTGTTGCAGCCAAGCTTGGGCCTCTTCACTTAGTTTACGCTGATAGATCATGGCCTTAACCTGGTCGCGCTTATAGTCTACCGTATCCTCGACTTTTTTACGTTCTAAGACCTGAACTAAATGCCAGCCAGCAGGTGAGCTAAAGGGTTGGCTAATTTGGCCGGTAGGCGTAGCTTCTACCGCTGCAATAAAGGCTGGTGAAGCCATACCGGGTTTGACCCACCCCATATCGCCTCCCTTACTGGCTGTCACAGGGTCATCGGAATGGGTTTCAGCTAATTTACTAAAGTCCGCACCTTGTATAAGCTCAGCGCGTAATTTAGCCAATTTATCTTTATAAACCTTGGCTGGATAATGCGGATCTGCCTTAAGGTAAATTTGCCGGACACGAGCTTCACTGGCATAGTGAGCCGCATTTGAGTCGCCACGCATATCGGCAATTTTTAAAATATGAAAACCATTTCCAGCACGGATGGGTCCTATGATATCGCCCTTGTGCGCTTCCTTTACTCTCGCTGCAAAAATAGCAGGTAATTCACCTAACCTACGCCAACCTAAATCACCTCGTTGTAAGGCCTCTTCACCCGCAGACTCCGCCACCGCTAGTTGATCAAAGTTTGCGCCCTTGTGCAATTTTTGCATCAGAGCTTGAGCACGCTGTTTAGCAGTTTGCACCTGCTCTGAAGTAGGAGACTCGGATAAGGCTATCAAAATATCTTGAATATGGTAAGCGCTTGGCTGAGCGGGTTGCGCCTTTAAAATGCGCAGGTAATCATCGATCTCCTGCTCACTGATCTTGACCTTATCTTGCAAAGCCGCTTGTTGTACACGCTGTACTAGAATTTGGTCGGCAATTTGCTTGCGAAACTCGGCAAATTTAATCCCATCGGCCTCAACAGCGGCTCTAAGCTGTTCTTGAGATAGGTGTTGGCCTTCGGCAATGGATACAAGGGCCTTATCGACATCGGCCTCGGTTATCTTCATGCCGTATTTTTCGGCCAGCTGTCTTTGCAGACTTAAACTTATCATGTGCTCCAGAACCTGCTTGCGCAGCACGCTTTCTGCTGGCAATGGAGTGTGTTGTTTTTTGAGATTTTGCCTTACCAAGCCGACTTGTTGAGCTAGTTGTGCCTGAGTGATAACATCATCATTGGCAATTGCTACCACACTATCTAGGTTTTTTGACTTAGCATAACCGCAGGCTGAAAACGCCATTAGAGCCGCTACAATCAATAATCGTTTAGAACATTTAACCATTATATTTCTCCAAAATTATTTTGGTAACCTGGAATGCCTGTCATCAGTAATGTCGATGGATCACTGGTATTGAAATTACCCAATCCCTTTAACTGCAGCTGCATATAAAAGCCGGTATTATACTCGGGATTATTCGTTTCGTTGAAGGCTGTAAAACTCTTATTAGCAATAAATCGCACCGCCCAGCAACAGGTATTATACTCTAACCCCGAAAATACATTCTGTACATGACTTTGTCCCAAATTATAATTCCAACGGCCTATTACCTTCCATTGCTTGCCCAGCAAGGGCCAAGCTAAGCTTACATCGGCAAGATTTAAATCGATAAGCTTACCGTTGGGTAAGAGGTCACCTTGGCGAATAAAATTATAACCCAAGTTTAATAAGCGGCCTGGATTAGGTCTGTATTGAAAATTGGCCCCCGCACTGTAAATCTCGCCCTTGTCAACGTCATAGCCGCCATTGGCAAGCAAATACCAGTCATGGGCGAGATGATAATTTACCTCGGCGATGAGTGGCGAAACATGGGCCGTAGCCGATAAAGCGCCTAACTGACTTTGAGGCGGCAACATTCCTGGTGGTAAAGAACTATCACTTAAACTAACGCGTCGATCTTGAAAGTAATAAATTTGGCCTATACTTGCCCTGAGTTTTTCTATCCCGGTTTCACTATCGATAAAACGGCTTGTGAGGGCAAGCGTGACTTGATTAGCATCGCCCAATCTATCAATACCTGTAAAACGATTGGTGCTAAATAACTGTGAAAAGGTCAAAGGCTGCCAAGCTGAGTCAAAGATCGGGATGTCAGTTTGATTTACATAGGGCACATATAAATAAAAAACGCGTGGCTCTAAGGTCTGTTCATAGCCGCGGCCTAAAAACTGCATGTTTCTTGTAAAATATAAGCCACTATCTAGAGTAAAGATCGGTAGTACTCGCGAGATCTGACCGGGTTTATCCTTCAAGGGATTACTGATTTCATAATGACTTAGATCCAATTGTATGCCCGGGGTTAAATAACCCCAATCCCTTTGTAAGGGTAAACTTAAGCCGGGTTTTAGATTGAAGCGATTGCCGGTGGGATAAACAAATTGGGTACGTGGATCTCTAGGCCTATCAAAATGCACGAATTCGCTGCTAAAGGTATAATTTAGCCCCCAACCTATCTGTGGATAATTTGCAAACCACAGTAGCTGAGGTAAACGACTGTATTGATCAGTGACAAAGGCTCGGTTGATGGGGTGTAGAGTCTGAATTTGCTGTAATCGGCCTAAAAAGTTCCAGTGGGTTCCGGTATAATTTACGTCAACCTGCTGCAAAAGCTGGTTGTCATTGATGGCATTAGGATTGGCACCTAAATCTTGAAAATAATAATCATCACTAACCTTGGTAATATCAATATTAGTAGTCCAGCGTTCAGCCAGACGAGAGTCGTTGCGCCAATGAAATAGATAACGATTATCCGAGCTAGCCAATAAATTATTTAACAATGGATTACCGGGGTATTTATCCTTTGCATCGGCTTTAAAATTCTGAAACATTTTGTCATTGGGCAAATATTCTAGGCCAAAATCTCCCTTAGCGTAAGGTGTTAAATAACGAAACAGCCCATTTAACTGCACACCGCGTTTTTCCATAATCCGCGGCGTAATGGTGGCATCGTAATTTGGCGCAATATTCCAATAATAGGGAATGGTGATATCAATTCCAGACTGATTAGAATAACCATAGGTGCCCAATAAAAATCCCGATTGCCGTCTATTATCGATGGGAAAATTAAAGTAAGGGGTATAAAAAATGGGAATATCCTTGACCTTTAAGACCATATTTTTTGCGACACCACGCCCGGTCTCTTTATTAAGCACGAGCTTACTCGCATGTAAACGCCAGACCGAAGTTTGTGGCGTACAGGTGGTAAAATTAGCCTTGTATAGGGTCAACAGGTTTTTAGAATCTTGGCGCACCTTTTGCGCTCGTCCCCAGCCTACCAAACTGTAAATCAAGCGCTGATGTTGATCGGCCGACAAATGATACAGGGGATTGGCAAAAGCCCAGCGATATAGGACATCCAATAAATTGCCCTTAGATTTATCCCATAAATAGTGTGCTTTATCGGCAATAACTAAAGTGCCAGGCTCACGCATGACGACGTGCCCCTGTAGGTCAATGACCTTTTCCTGAGGATTGGAATTATCGAAATTGGCCTTATTGGCCGTAACCCGTTTACCATGTTCTGCAATCACAACGTGGCCGGTAATGGTCGATTTGCCTTTTAAAATATAGCTTCCAGAGTCGCCATTAACGGCGATTTCGCCAGCATTAAGCCCTGGCGGCAATAACGCTTCAAGCTCAGGCTCTTGGTAATAGCCACGACACAAACTTGGACTATCGATGGCCGCAGTCCAGCCTAACTGTTTTGCCACATCGTTTGGCTGTTTGGTGTTTGCATTGAGTTCAAAAGCCCCAAACAAACTTGTGGTCATGATAATCGTTAAAAATTTATATTTCACGTTTAGCTTAATCTGCACAGTTTAAATCTAAGCCTTAGCCGTAGTTCTTTGTTCGGCGAGACATTGCAATAAGACCTGACAAATATGTTGTTGATCATGCTCACTTAAATAGGGGTGCATGGGTAAACTTAAAACCCTCTGCGAGGCTTGCTCTGCCACCGGGAAACTACCGGCAGGCTGCTGCAAATAAGCGAACGCAGGTTGTAAGTTTAGAGGAATAGGATAATGTATTGCACTAGGTATGCCTTGGGCTTGCAAGTAATTTTGCACAAAACTACGCTGTTCAACTTGAACGGTATATTGCGCATACACATGGGTATTATAGGGTGCAACATAGGGTGTCACAAGCTCATTGAGGAGTAGTTGCGTATAGCATTCTCCTATTTGGGCGCGTTTTTCAACCTCTTGAGGGAAAATCTTCATCTTGGCAATGATGACCGCGGCTTGAATACTATCCAGTCGGCCATTGATGCCCAGTATGGGGTGATGATAGCGGCTATCCTGGCCGTGAACACGGATCCAACGCATTTTTTCTGCAAGCGCATCGTCGTTGGTAAAGCAGGCACCACCATCTCCATAGCAGCCCAAGGGCTTAGAGGGAAAAAAGCTGGTGGTACTAATGGTGGTTAAACCGCAGGATTTACGCTTTTTATAGGTGGCACCAAAGCTTTGCGCAGCATCTTCAATGACCGCAAGCTCATATTTTTTAGCAATAGCATTGATGGCATCGATATCAGCGCATTGGCCATATAAGCTCACGGGCATAATGGCCTTGGTCTTGTCGGTAATAGCCTTTTCAAGCAAGCTGGGGTCAATATTATAGGTTAGGGGATCGATATCCACAAAAACCGGTTTTGCACCCAGCAAGGCGATCATCTCAGCGGTGGCAAAAAAGGTGAAGGGCGTGGTAACGACTTCATCGCCCGGTTTTATGTCTAGGGCCATCAAGGCCATCAAGATGGCATCGGTACCATTGGCAACACCAAGACAGTGTTTTACCCCTACGTAATCTGCCAACAGTTTTTCCATCTGCAGGAGCTCGGGCCCCATGATATATTGGCCATGCTCTAAAACATTCTCTATGGCCTGTTTGATATCGGTTTTGAGTAATTGGTATTGAGTTTTTAAATCGATAAACTGCATAGTCTTCTTTATAGGTCTGAAAATGCTTATCAGTATAAAGCCAAATGGCTCTAGCTCCAAACTGAAAATACAGAGTGCTCGAAATTCGCGCCTTTTATTTTACTCATTGGATAAATCTGCAAGAGGCGTAGCCCCCTTAGCCTGCTGAGATAATAAAGCGTCGATTTCCTGCTGTTTTATGGTTAAGAGATCTAAGCTGTCTTCAAACTTCTCCAGTGGATTGTTCTTCAGACTGCGAAAATTCAGACTCAAAAGCTCGTCGGTTGAACTTGCCATTAAGCTAGCCGGGAGAAAATCACTGATAGCAATATTTTCACCGGCTAAAATAGCGGCTTGTCTCATGAGCAACAGCCGTTGTGCCTGCTGTTGATCCTTAGCTAAATTGGCTATTTGGTATGAGGCTATGTTGTCTTCTGCTAATAATCGGTAAACAGACTGCTCCATAACTTGCAAATAATACAAGCGGATTAGGAGCAAGCTAGCTAGACCAAAAATGATCCCAAAACAAAACCCATAGCGTTGCTTGGCAATATTAATCATTGCTGAACTGTTTATTAACCACAAAGCCATCGAGTTTTAAATTCTTAGTCATCAATAGGTTAAGATAAATATTGATTTCGGCCAAGGTATCGTGCCTGGCATCAAGCACCAAGAGTTGTTTGGCAGGAAGTAATTGCTGCCACAGCTCAATAAAAGTTCGCGCCGTGACGGGTATTTTAAGAATAACGAGGTCATATTGAGCCGCAAGCCGGGTAAGATCGTGACTATGCTCCGCAGAAAACCAAGAGCTATCTTCGCGGATTACCAAGGAGTCTACACCTGCTTGTTCGGTGCCATATAAGTCCTGGGATTTAAGCTCTTGGCGCGCAAAAACTGGCTGCTCATCGGCTTCCAGGATTAAAATTTGCTTAGTTCTTAGACTTAAGCGTCTGAGCAGAGCTCTAAGAATCAGGTTCAGTCCTGCCTGTGGCTTCAGTGCACTAAAAGCCCAATAAGGCTGACCTGACTTAGCCTGTGCCATTAAGGCCTGTGCCAAGGGCTCAACTGACTGATTTAACTCAGTTAAAGTGGTCGCTCCATAATTAACCTTGGCATAAATAGGCAGCTCAAATAAAGCTTCAAGCTGATGGCTATGCAGTGAATTGCTTAAATGAGTGCGGACCAAGGCTAACAATAGACTGAGGGCTGTACCCATTAATAGCGACAACAAGATGATAAGCCCAGGAACTAATGAACTGGGATGTTGTGGAACTCTGGCCGCTTGCATAATGGTTAAATCCCCTATCGCCCCATTTTTGATGATATTGAGTTGGGTGATCTGGTAATTGATCAATTGATAGAGTTTAGTCTTAACGCCTATGATACGCACAAGGTCGGAAATGGCATCATCGGTATTAGGCCGCGTCTGGATGGTATTTCTGATTTGCCGCTGTTGTTCCAGCAGTTCCTGATACAATCGGTTAAGCGCAACATAGTCGGGATGATTGACAGTTACACTTTGACTCAGAATAGCCTTTTGTTGCTCAACCTTATTGAGCTTATCATCAATGGCAGCCAGCTGGCTCATTAAAATTTTATTTTCATATTCGGGCGCTAAACTATGTAATTTAGCCCGCAGCTCGATTAATTGTTGCTCGGTTTGATTTAAGTCTTTAGCGATCTTGCGTTCCTCAACTTTTAGATAGTTCAAAGCCTGAGCCGCTTCTTGCTGTTTGCGCTGCTCTGACCTCTCACTTGCCACTTGAGCTAAGGCATTCAATGAGCTAGCAGCCTGATTTGGATCCCTATCGTGCAGCCTGATGTTGATAAGATCGGTATAGAGGGCAGCTCGATTGATATTAAGCTGTTTACGAAGTTTGCTGACAGCAGCATCTTGAGTCAGCTTCTTCAAGTTAAACTTTATTCCATCTGCCCCATCCATGGCCTTAACTGTGATTGTTGCGGGGCCTGCAGATGTGTTAAATTTTAATGGAGTTCCCGTTTCACCCTTTATGACCCACTTTTCATCTGCAAGTTGCAATTGATAATGGAGCGCATTTAACTTGGTTAAGATAATTTTTTTACCCAGCAACGTCTCGGGAACTAGCAACTCAGCTATAACCAATTTAGCTCTTCTTGCCTCCAGAGGATGTCTAACTAAACTACTTAGACTAACCCGAGAAACAACATCTAAATTTTCTTTCTGGACTACGGCTGCCAATAAATCCTGAGTAGTGAGTAGTTCCATTTCTCGTTGAGCACTTTCTCTACTCTGCGGTAAACTTTGAAATCCCATGTCAATGACATTTTTCAAAGCTCCCGACACTCGATTTTCTAATATCAACTGGGCTTGATAACGAGGCGTTAGGACCAAACTTAACACCAAGCCCACTATCAAACTGGCCAGCACACCTGCTACGATGAGCACTCGTTCCCGCTTCCAACAAGCTAAAATCTTAGCCAGGGAAATTGTTGCCGAGGGTAGTAGAATTTTGTTATTACTCATTAAATGACTCCATTATTTGAATAGCTGTGTCCTTGGTATGCCAATGGCCATGATCATGCCTAGGCCTATAAATGTAGTGAACATGGCTGTGCCCCCGTAGCTTATCAAGGGTAAGGGTAGACCAACAACCGGAATTGTGCCAGCCGTCATGGCTATATTTAAAAATGCTGTGCTGAAAATAGCCAAGGCTAAACTACCCGCCAGTAAATAATAGCTGCTGTGCTGGGCTCTTCTTGCTAGCCATAAACAGCGACAACTTAAGCCTAGGTAGAGACTGACCAAGAACAAGGATCCCAACCAGCCAAATTCTTCAGCAGCGATTGGAAAAATAAAATCCGTCGTCCGCTCACCTAAAATATCCAGATTAGCTTGGACACTGCTCAACCAACCTCGCCCGCTGAGCCCTCCTGAACCAATACTGATTTTAGCTTGAATGATATGATATCCCGTACCCAAGGGATCACGATTAGGGTCAAGAAAATTCAAAACGCGCAGCAATTGATAGTCATGCAGAAAATATTTTCCAAGGGGTAAAGCGATGAGCACGGCTAGCAGAATAAAAGTTAGCCAGCGCCTATCACAACCTGCCAAAAACAAGACACTAAAACCAATCATCATGGTGACCAACGCTGTACCTAGATCGGGCTGTACGGCGATAAGCGTACCAATTAACAGCAGCCAAATTAAACAGCTTAACGTCTTGCCATTGGTTATTGCTGAGACTAGGTCTCGACAACTATAGCTAAGAAATAAGGGAAGGGTCAATTTAACCAATTCTGCGGGCTGGAATTTTATTCCCACTAGACTAAGCCAACGTTTGGCTCCATTGACCTCAATGCCCATGAGTAAGGTTAAAATCAGCAACAACAAGGTAAAGCCAAAGGCCCAGGGAGCTAACTGAAAAAAGTATTTTGGATCTATCTGAGCAACGCCTAGCATTAGCATAAATCCTAGTCCCAGGCGCAAAGCTTGTTGCTTCCAGAGATTTAAATCTTGGTCGGCCGCACTGTAAAAAATCCCAAGACCAAAAATGATTAAAATGATTAAGCCTAGTAATAAGGGCATATCTAAATGCCAACGCTTTGCAAAATTCAGTTTTTCCACCTTCAAGTTGTGTTCCTTGTTTCTAATTGCTTTCCATATGACAAAATATCAATAAACTCACTTGATAAGAAGCTAAGGTCAGCTTGCTTAAATTCAACGACTCATTATCCAAAGCTTGTGAATAATCCGAAGGATACATTTTAAACTTCTTTCTGGCACTGGTTTTTTGTAAGAATAGATAAAACACTCTTCCTCTCCAGCTTAAGATTTAGAACAATGCACCCTAGGAAATTGCGTGGTACTCACCCTTACTGGCAATAATGTCGTATTTCAGCATTTTTTAAGCCGCATAACCGAGCTGAGTTAAAATTTCATGGGTGATCGAAAATTCATCCCAGGCCATGATCTTATTCGAGTAAAGAATGGAATGTTCATGCCCCTTGCCGAGTAACAGCACCGTATCCCCGGCTCTGGCTTCGATTAAGGCTGATTGTATGGCAGCCCGCCTATCGGGGATGATATGTACATGTTGTAAACCCGTTATTCCCTTGGCAATATCTTTAATGATGGCCATTGAGTCTTCCTGCCTCGGGTCTTCATCCGTTAAATAAATTTCATTACACCAATTGGCCGCTATTTGACCTTGCAAGGCGCGCTTTTCAGTATCACGCTCTCCTGCGGAGCCAAATACGACTATCAACCGGCCCTTGGTGTAACGCTTGGCAAATTTCATGACTTGGTTAAATGAGTCAGGATTATGGGCGTAGTCAATCCAAACTGCAAAGGGTTGGCCATGCTCAATCTTTTCCATTCTACCCTTGATATTTTGCAGGCTTGCTAAGGCCTCAGCCATGGCAGCCAAGTCAATGCCAAAGCCCACGCCTATCGCCAAGGCTGCTAGACAATTATAGAGATAAAAATCACCTATTAAGCGCAACCTGATCCTTTGTTTGCCGCTAGGAGTGTGAACCCTAAATTTTAAACCATCGATTCCGAGCTCTATGTGGCTAGCATAGATCATGGCACTTTTATGTAGGCCATAGGTCATTTGACATAAGGAATTGTCTAAGCCACGACGTAAAATTTGGGTCTGTGGATCATCCTGATTGATAACGGCAAGTTTTGGAGAAGTGATTTGTCCTGTACCCAGCTGCTTTTGGTTGGCACCTTCTGCCACCAAGCTAAACAAACGAGCTTTATCCTGCCGATATTGTTCAATTGAACCATGGAAATCCAGATGTTCATGGGTGATATTAGTGATAACGCCCGCATCAAAATCAACCGCATCGACTCTTTTTAACCTTGATGATAGCGCATGCGAGGAACACTCAATGACCGCATATTGGCAGTTTGCTCTAACCATTTGCCAAAGGTTATGTTGAATGGTCAGGGAAGTCGGCGTCGTCAATCGGCTCTCATGCTCTAAGATCTTTTTATCTGCACGAGAGCCTAAGGTTGTCATGCTTCCCACCCTAGCACCTTGTGCACCCAGTACCGAAGCAATTAAATGACTGGTGCTGGTCTTACCTTTGGTACCTGTCACACCCACCGTAAGTAGCTGGCGCGAGGGTTGCTGATAAAAAGCGCTGGCGATCTGTGCGGCAGCTAAGTGTGAGTCTGGAACACAAAGATAATGGCAATCTAAGTTGTTAGGCTTAAATTGTCCCGCCTGATAAACGACTGCAACCGCGCCCCTTTGTACCGCCTGCTCAATATATTGATGGCCATCGGCTTTTAATCCCTGCAAAGCGATGAATAGCTGGCCGGGCTCAACTTGTCTTGAGTCTATACTTATTCCAGACACTAGACCCTGCACAGTCTTATCCGAGTAGTAATTGAGATTAGCTAAAAGCTTTGCTAGTTCCATTTCTTGATATACCATGACTTCTTCCTGTTCAATATCCTGAGTATAGTTCACTCTGAAAAAGTTGCAGGTATTATATTTCTAACCAGAGTTTTGCCATGTCAATGCCATTAGCTATCGACCATTCCGTTCCCGGGGGTCTTGCCATCGTTAACTTAAAAGCACCAGCTCAGGTAGCTTACTTTGCTGGACAAAGGATATTGCTGTATAAAGAGCAGGCGATCATTGGCATACCCCATTACGCTAAGCCGGGCGAACATACGCTGAGAATTATCTATGGCCAGACTGAAGAAACCATTCAATTTAAGGTTGCCGGCCAAAATCATCTTCAAGAACTTATCGAATTACCGTCAAGCTTTGGCTATTTTGCGCAAATGCAAGGGTTAAAATCTCAGGAAGATGATTGGTTGGCCGAACTTTATCAGCATAGTTTCAGCGAAAATTTACCCACAGCCTTGCAATTTAGCTTACCCGTTTTAGGTGTCATAACCAGTACTTACGGCCTGGGTCGCATCTATAATAAACAGCAGGGAACACCTCACTTGGGCTTAGACATTGCAGCCGATACCGGAACGCTTATCAAAGCCCCTTTAGAAGGCATAGTGCTTGCAGCCAAAACACTTCCGCTACGTGGTAAGACTGTGATCCTTAATCATGGCCAAGGCTTAATCTCACTCTATGCGCATTTAGAGGACTTTGCTGTAAAACCTGGGCAGAGAGTTAAGGTTCACGATGTCTTAGGGCAGGTAGGTCACACAGGACGAGCCACCGGCCCTCACCTTCACTGGGAAATCATTTTAAACACTTATCCTGTCGACCCTCAGCTCTTGTTAACACCTCAAGCGCAACAAATTCTTGCCCAGCAAAAAACCTGGTTATTCAAACTCAAATTAAGAGTTCATTATTGGCTGACCAGAATAAAGCGATCGCTAAATAAAATAGCAGACTAACGCCGCACTTCACCGCTAAAGCCTGCCTTGCGTAAAGTTTCCCTTATAAATTCAGTCTTGCTATCGGTATAGCGTTCTCTATCGTAGCCATGCTCTAGCATGGCCTGTTGCTTTAGCTCTGCATAGCGACTCAGTTCAGCAGGATGATGGAGCAAATAATCGCGAAATAAGCGCCTTGCCTGCCAATAATCGCTATTGATAGCAACGATGTGCAAATGATGGGTTCTGCCCTCACCATAAGGCGGCATCCCCTTTACCAAAAACAAGTTGTCGGGACTGGGATTTTCTTGCCAAAACTGATAGCCCAAGGCTTCGAGTAAGGGAATGGCTTCCCTTGCCTGAGAAATATCGGTGACCCCAAGATAAAGGTCGATAATGGGTTTAGCCACTAGGCCTTTGATCGAGGTACTTCCCCAGTGGCAAATATCTACCAACCAGGGGAAGTTCAAGCTTTGTTTAAGTCTGGCTATCTCAGCTTGGGCCTCAATCAACCAGTTAGGGTCGTGTTCAACCAAAATGACCTTATCTTTGAGCAGCATTTTTATTAAGCGTATGCGCTCATTATGCACAGCCTTAGAAATTTCCAAACCCTGTAAGCCTGCGGCTATGAATGGCTCGGCAGTTACTTGACTGGTGCTTTGCCAGATGAGTTTAAGATAGTTGGCTTGAGGATATACACGAGTTTCAAATCCCGTTCTTCCCTGAGAATCAGCTTGGCAAACACGTAAAAAATCATGAAAGCGCTGTGGGCGTCGATAGGCATCTAAATTTTCCAGTAATTTTAAGACAGTGCTAGGTTTTGCCTCAAAAATTTTATGGCAAAGTGTATGGTAGCGACTCACCAAAATCGCAAGCTCTTGATATTCCTTAGGCACTCGATAACGCTTGCAGAAATCCTTAATGGGCGTCACACCTTTTTCATCATGGCCGTGGTGTTTAGGCCAAAGGGTCACGGGCGTTAGGCCCTTGCCAAAATCATGAACTAAGGCGGCAAAACGCACCTGGCTCTCAGCACTTAACTGGGCGGCCCTTTGCAATACCATTAAGCTGTGAATACCCGTATCGACTTCAGGATGCCAATTTGGCGGAGCAGGCACGCCAAAGAGACGATCTAACTCGGGAAATAATTTCTTTAAACCCCCGCAGTCTCGTAATACCGTAAAAAAACGCTGCGGCTGAGTTTCACTCAGGGCCTTTTGTACCTCCTGCCAAACACGCTCTACCACCAAGGCATCTATCTCACCGGCCCTTACCATTTTTTGCATAAGCTGCAAGGTATCCTCTGCCAGTTTAAAACCCAAATCTGCATAACGAGCTGCAAAACGGGCAACCCGTAAGATACGCACCGGATCTTCTGCAAAAGCCGGTGAGACGTGTCTTAAGACTCGCTGTTGCAAATCAGCCAGGCCACCGTAGGGGTCTATGATCTTGCCGTGTTTATCTTGTGCCATGGCATTGATGGTGAGATCGCGCCTTTGCAAATCTTGTTCAAGTGTTACATCGGGAGCCGCATAACAACTAAATCCCTTATAGCCAGGCCCGATTTTTCTTTCGGTACGAGCCAAAGCATATTCTTCGTGGGTCTTGGGATGTAAAAAAACCGGAAAATCCTTGCCAACCTGTTTATACCCTAGGTCTAACATGGCCTGAGGTGTGGCCCCCACCACTACCCAATCACGCTCCTTAACGGTTAAGCCCAGTAATTGATCGCGAACGGCTCCGCCAACTAGATAAACTTGCAAATCAACTCTCCTCATGTCCTACTTTAAGTTAAGTATTTACCAATTTTAGTAAGACGTGTTAAGTTAGCATAATAGAACGTGAATTTTAACCCAACTTAAGTGGTTTTAACCTAGGGTTTCTTTGATTTAAACAAGTATATGTCCAAACGCAAAATTAACCAACAGCAGGCAAAACGCATTCAAGCCTTACAAGCTAAAAAGCTTGCCCAAGCACAGCAGGTGCAACTTGAGCCCAGTGATGAATTATTAGGCCCCTCTCAATTAGGTTTATTGATCACTCGCTATGGTAAACAACTTGAAGTCGAAGCCGAAGATGGCAAGCTTTATCAATGCCACAGTCGGCAAAATTTATTTGACCTGGTCGTGGGTGATAAGGTCCTTTGGCAAGCAGCTCCCAATCAGACTGGGATAATTTCGGCCTGTTTACCTAGGCAAAGCCTTTTAGCACGCTCTAGCTATAGGCAAGAGCTTAAACCCATTGCAGCCAATGTCGATCAAATTCTGCTGGTCATTGCACCTGAGCCCATTCCAACCACCTTATTATTAGATAGCTATATTGTGGCCGCCGAACACGCGGGCATTTCACTTAGCCTTGTGGTCAATAAAGCCGATTTATTGGCGCAGCAATCCACCCAACTCATGCAGTTGCTCGATGCCTACCAATCTCTAGGCTATGAGGTTACCATGACCAGCAGTTTGTCTGAGATGGGTCTCAGCGCCTTATCAAAGCTGTTAGCGCATAAAACCAGTGTTTTTGTGGGTCAATCAGGTGTGGGAAAATCTTCTCTGATCGCTAAACTGATTCCTCAAACCGCCGTAACAGTTGGCAAGCTAGCGGGTAATACCAAATTGGGGGCTCATACCACGAGTGCATCCAGACTTTATCATTTAGCCATGGGCGGCAACATCATTGACTCGCCTGGAATTCGTGAATTTGCCTTAGGTCCCCTAACTAAAGAACAAATTACCAAGGGTTTTAAAGAATTTGGGCCCTTTCTAGGTCAATGTCGGTTTCACAATTGTCAGCATTTACAGGAACCTAACTGCGCCCTACAGCAGGCGGTTAGCGATAATAAAATTTCTTCTAGTCGATTGGCAAATTATCAGCGCTTAGTCACTGAAGCCATTACTGTTTACTAATTTTCGTTGCGTCAGACTGATGAATTAGCGCGCACCCCAAGTAGGAGTTAAAACACATGAGAAATCTCTTTAGCTGCCTATTTATCCCCTTGCTTACTCTAATCCTGAGCTGTTCTGGCACTGCTCAAGAACGGATAAAATTGTTTCCCATAGAACACTATTCCCAACAAGTTTCCGTTTGGCTAAATCCCAAGGATGACAATTATCAAAAGAACTTGCTAAGCCCTGAGCAACAGGCTTTACGTCTGCAGGCTTATTATAAGCATATGTTTTCAACCGCCGCTGATGGCCTATCGCCCTGGAGTGCTAACTTTGTCAAACCCATCTTGACAGTTCGTTCGCCCATGGATTTGAGATCGGCTGAGACGAGTGTGATCAACTGGTTTAGCAACGCGGGCAAAAGTTCTGCGCAACTCGGTTATGCTAGCAACTTTAGACCCTATACCTCAGCCTGGTTAGAGCCAATCGCGGCTAATATGCAGCTTGAGCAATGGAATAAGATATTGCAATATGAGCCAAGACAGCGAGCCATCACCACTCGGAATCTGCTGGCGCGTTTTTTGCCAACCCACGACCCCTATTTTTATAGTCATAAACTCGCGGGTGAAGGCTATCCCTTTGATAATTTACAAAATTCTGTTATTTGGCTAGGTACACCGGTGTATATCGTGGCCGAGAGTCGAGACCACCTTTGGTTATTAGTCTTAACCTCCAGTTTTATGGGTTGGGTTCAGGCAGAAGGCGTAGCTCGTGTCGATGAGTCATTTATTAACACCTGGCAAACCACCCAACTTGCCGCCAGCATAAAAAATACCGTTGGCTTAAACCATCAGCAGCATTTTCTAATCTATCTGGGCACCGTGTTACCCTTACAAAAAAAGACTGACAAGGAGGCAACTTTATTAATCCCTACTCGCTTGGCCAACGGTAATGCGAGTATAGATTTTGCCAAGGTAGCTGCAGACGCGATAGTAACCTTACCTTGGACCCTAACTCCCGAGCATATAGCGCAGCTCATAGAACAATTGAAGGGTAGACCTTATGGTTGGAATAACTATAACTTTTACAATGATTGCTCGGCGGAAATGCAAAGTCTTTATACACCTTTCGGCATTTGGTTGCCTCGTCACTCGGCGGCTCAAGTAACTCAAGGCAAGATAATAGACTTAGCCAAACAAACGACGGAGCAAAGAATAAAGACCCTGATGGAAAGGGGAAAAGGTTTGACTACACTGGTCTATTTACCCGGCCACATTTTTATGTATGTAGGAAAATATCACTTGGCCGATCAGCCGTCCTTAACTGCCATGAGCTATCAAAACCTCTGGGGACTAAAGCCTAAAGATAATAGTTACCGTTCAGTTATCGGAGGCTCCGTTTTCTTGCCCTTGTTGACTCATTATCCCGAAGACCCGCTGTTAAAAAGCCAGGCGGCTCTAACAGAATTTAAGCTAGTTCGCTTAGATGAATCGCCCGCCGATTGGAATGGCTTTAAACCGACGGACGATTTGGCAAAATTTGTTTTTCCTTATAAAACTTAAGGAATGTTAACCCTTGATAATTTGCTGATAACTTTTGGCCATCTCTTCGGCTTGATGAGGGCTACTAAAAATGCCATACATCTGCCCCTTTGGATTAACCAAGACGACAAAGGCACTGTGGTCAATGGCATACTTCTTAGGATCATCCTTGTCGGCAATTTTCATAAACATCACGCCCATTTGCTTGGTAAGGCTAACGATTTGGCTTTCCTCGCCGGTGGCGCCGATAAATTTTGGATTAAAAGAAACCACGTAATCATGGATGCGTTTAATGCTATCGCGCTCTGGGTCTACGCTAATAAATACGACCTGTGGTAATTGCTCTACCTTAGCCTTTTGGAGAATCTGATACATTTTATTCAGCTCGGTCATGGTCGTTGGGCAAATCATGGCGCAATTGGTAAAACCAAAGAATAATAAGGACCAATGGCCTTGCAAATTAGCATTGGTAAAGGGTTTGCCTGCATCATCTTGCAATTTAAAAGCAGCAATGTTTCGCGGCTGATTGAATACCGTAGCATTTTGCATCTCAGCTGCATAGCCCGTCGTAACACTAAAACCGCAGCAAAACAACCATAAAATTTTCGTTAGCTGAGATACACGTTTAAAACCTTGAGAAAATTTCATCTTAACCTCGCTCTACACTAATAAACCCCTCGATCACTTAGAACCGCCAATAGTGATCAACCAATAATAAAACAAATATTCCCATCAAATATAAAATAGAAAAACGAAAGGTACGCATGGGAATTCGGGTATCGTTTACATACAGCAGACGCATGGACCAATAGAGAAAACGTCCACCTAACAATAAAGCGCCTATAAAGTAGATCCAACCGCTCATTTGGGTTATGAAGGGCATCACACTGGCGGCTAACATCAATAAGGTATACAGCACAATGTGGATTTTAGTGAGTTTGATGCCGTGAGTTACCGGCAACATGGGGATATTGGCATTGGCATATTCTTTTTCCCTATGAATGGCCAGAGCCCAGAAATGCGGTGGAGTCCAGGCGTAGATGATGAGTACCAATAATAAACTATTGGGATCAAATTGACCTGTGACAGCAACCCAACCTAAAAGCGGTGGAGCTGCGCCAGCCAACCCACCTATCACGATGTTTTGTGGAGTCGCACGCTTTAAAAACATGGTATAAACCACGGCATACCCCAAAAGAGTTATGCAGGTTAAAACAGCCGTCAATAAGTTTACCCATAAGGCTAAAATGCCAAGCCCTGCTCCACCGATGATAAAGGCAAAGGCCAGGGCACGCTTAGGGGTTACCTTGCCCGTAGGAATAGGACGTTGCTTGGTACGCAACATGATGGCGTCAATATGTGAGTCAACCAATTGATTGATGACAGCCGCAGCCGCTGCGGCTAAAGCTATGCCTAGATTACCTAAAATTAGGCTGTTCCAAGGTACCCTGCCTGGCGTTGCTAAGCACATGCCAACCAAGGTTGTTAACATCATCAAGGCGACAACCCTGGGCTTACAAAGCTCATAATAGGCTCGCCATACGGAAAAATCATGCTTTGCTAGGCTAACACCCTCAGTCATACAGGCTGATCCATTTTTTTAACATAAACAGCAAAATTAATAGCTACCAGGGTTAAGACCAAAAGAGCAGCTATTGCATTGTGGCTAACGGCAACATGTAGGGGAAGCTTCAACAAAACGTTTAAAATACCCAAGGTAATTTGCATCACTAATAATATCAACAGTACCAAACCAGTTCTGCGTAGGGCTGGCGTATAGTTATCCAACATCAATTTAAGACTCAATGCACCTAAAAATAAAAATGTAACTAACGCGCCCAGACGATGTAACATCTGAATGGTAATCTTCGCTTCCTCGCTTAAATTGCCCCCTTGATAATCAATCCCCACGGGCATCCAAAAGCGTAACGCTGCAGAGAAATCCATCTTCGGCCATAAGTCGCCGTAACAAAAGGGAAAATCGGGGCAAGCAATGCCTGCATAATTAGCACTGGTCCAGCCGCCAAGAAAAACTTGTAAGCCCAGAATGACTAAGCCTAGGCTTGCAAATAGTCTCAAACCCTGGACCGAATTGAATTCAGTGCCTCTATACCAGCCGGAAGTCTGGAGGGCTAGGCAGCCTAATAGTCCGGCCAGGGTAAATCCACCTAAAAGATGGCCCATTACCACCACTGGCAAGAGCTTTAAGGTTACGGTCCATTTCCCCAGTAAGGCCTGAAAAATGATCAGCACGGTTAAGGCTAAAAGTAAGCCGCCGTGAATTTGTAGCTTGCGCTTTTGAATGAAGCCGCTGATGGTTAAAAACAATACCAAACTCGCCAAGGTTGCGGCGAAATAACGATGGATCATTTCTGGCCAAGCCTTATGAGCCTCAACCGTATGGGCAGGAAAAGCAGCCTTGGCTTTGGCAAGGGCATGAGCGGTCTCTGGCACCGTCAACTGTCCATAGCAACCTGGCCAGTCCGGACAACCCAAGCCCGCATCCTTAATCCGCGTATAAGCGCCAAGAATGATGACACAAAGAGCCAGCAGTGTGGTAAACAAAGCTAGGCGTGGGTACCAATGATTTTGGGTTAACATAATTCTAACCTATCTGTGAAATCCGCAATAAATGCTGTAAATCCTTAAATAAATGCTCGGGTGGAACGTCTTTGGGATAGCTTAGCATAATATTGCCCAGGGGATCGATGAGATAAAATCCAGAAGCGGCTGCCCCTTTCTGAAAAAAATCTTGGCGAACCGTCTGGCTGATAAAAGCAATCTGCATGCCAACATAATCCTTATCTAAACGCTCTCGTAGCAGCGAATCCAATGCCTGTGGTGACCCCATAAGCACGAGTAAACGTCCAACACGCCCACTTTCCTTACCAAGAGCCGTTCTAACCTGGCGCATTTTGTAGAGATTTTTCTGACAATTCAATGCGCAAGGCAGTTCATCTAGGTAAAGAATTAACCATTTACCTTTCAAAGACTGGCTATCGAATTCTTCTAGGGAAAGTTGGTTAAATTGTAAGGGGGGCTTCAACAACTGACCATGATTAGTATGTCCCTTGAGTAATCCTGGATGCTGATACAAATACCAGGCCAAGATCATGGGAAGCACAAAAACCAATAATAAGCCTATCAGCGTCCAGCGGGAGGTTTGTTTAGTCTTCATCTAGAGTTTTTTGCTCCTCACGTCGCAAATTGACAGCGATATAAATAACAACCAGCAAGATAGCTAACCCAAACCACTGCACCGCATAACCGGTATGTTTAACTGGATTTACAACCACGGGACGCCAGTCCCTCTCAAACCCATGGGTTTGATGAGATTCTAATAACAAAATAAAGGGGTATAAGTCCATATTTAGCTGCTGACCGAGCACCTTCAGGTTAATTTGCTGCACGCGTCTGGGCCAGCGGTCAGTTTTTTCATATTTACGTCCCAAGGTAAAAACTCGTTTCTCGGGAATTTTGGCATAACCTTGTAAGCGTTGTACACCTAAAACCGGTGGAATTTTTGGCAAGTGATCTCGCATCTCACCCCGAGGAATCCAACCTCGATTAACCAAGACAGCTTTTCCCGTTTCTTTAATGATCAAGGGTGTTATTACCTGATAGCCTAATAAATGCTTATAAAATCTATTTTCTAATAAAATATGTTTTTGATTGTCAAATTCACCCGTGGCCTCGATCGGTAAAAAATCAATGTCTGTGACAGCCATGGCATTGAGCTGTTCTATAGGTTGGGCCGTTTGATGTAGCCGAGTTTCGTACATATTAAGCAACTGACGCTTTTGCTCAGCTCTATGCAGTTGCCATAACCCTAATGAAATTAGGCAGGGCAACAAAACAATAGTAGCTAAGGTTGGCACTAGTTTCGGCTTAAAACTATAACGACGCATAAATTAATTTATCCCTATGCTATTTTTAGTTATGATCACACTATCTTAACCGAAAATATTTGGTAAGAGCATACAAAGTTTACATAATATCATAAGGTTCGTCGATGATAATAAAAGTTCTTATTCTTGGACTCATGTTGGCCATTTTTTTCTGCTTAGCAAGCGGGGTAAAACATCTTTTAAAAGACCAGCAGGGTTCTAAACGCATGGTAAAAGCATTAAGTTGGCGGATAGGCTTATCGTTACTCTTGTTTATCCTATTATTGCTTGCCTTTGCTACAGGCCTTATCAAACCTAATTTTTATTGAATCATGTCAACATTATACCAATTTAGCCTTACCACTATTCAGGGTGAAACTATCTTGCTCGAGCATTATCGAGGCAAGGTGTTGCTGATCGTCAATGTAGCAAGTCAGTGTAGCTTTACCAAACAATATGCTGAATTAGAAGCCCTTTATCGTGAATTTAATTCCAAGGGCTTTACGGTCTTGGGATTTCCCTGCAATCAATTTAGTGAACAAGAGCCCGGCTCTGAAAGCGTAATTCTGGAGTTTTGTGAAACAAATTATGGGATCAGCTTTCCATTATTTGCTAAAATTGATGTTAAAGGCCAGCAGGCTCATCCACTTTTTCAATTTTTAACCCAAAAAGCACCCGGGTTTTTAGGCACGCGGGCCATCAAATGGAATTTTACCAAATTTTTAATTGATAGCGAAGGCAATATCATTCGTCGTTATGCGCCCTTTATTAAACCCACGGCTATTCGTAAAGACTTAATTAAACTTTTATGAGCAAACATCAGCCGCACCATTCGATAAAATATTGGACCGAAGGCCTAACGGTAGAGGCCGAAGCCCAAAAACAGCTTGCCAATGTTGCCAGTTTACCCTTTATTTACAAACACATTGCCGTGATGCCAGACGTCCATTGGGGCAAAGGAGCCACCGTTGGAAGCGTTATCCCAACTCGAGGCGCCATCATTCCAGCCGCCGTTGGCGTTGACATCGGCTGTGGAATGCTCGCAGCCAAACTCAATCTCATGGCCAGTGATCTGCCAGATAATCTGTATCCCATAAGATTGGCCATAGAGCAAGCCGTGCCTCATGGTCGAACCCACCATGGAGGCCCTAATGATAAAGGAGCCTGGCAAACTAAAAATCTACCTGATTTTAGTGCCCAGCAAAATTTGTCCCAACGCCTAAAATTGCTGGTAAGTAAACATCCCAAGCTCAGCCGTGCCGCAGAAAAATTTTACTATCACCTTGGCACTTTAGGCACGGGCAACCATTTCATTGAGCTTTGTTTGGATAAAACCCAGGGCGTCTGGTTGATGTTGCATTCGGGTAGCCGTGGCATTGGTAATGCCATAGGAACCTATTTTATCGAGCTTGCCAAGCGGGATATGCGTCAACATTTAGCCAATTTACCCGATGAGGATTTGGCCTATTTCCAAGAGGGTGCACAACATTTTGACGACTACTGGTTGGGCTTAGAATTTGCCCAGGATTATGCGCGTAGCAACCGCCAGATCATGTTTACCCATGTCTTGAAAGCTCTGCGGAACGTTTTCCAAACACCCATTGAAGTTTTAGATACCGCCATCAATTGCCATCATAATTACGCCAGTAGGGAGCAACATTTTGGTGAGCAGGTTTATGTTACCCGTAAGGGTGCGGTCAGAGCTAGACTAGGTGAGCTGGGTATCATTCCCGGCTCAATGGGCACAGCCTCCTATATTGTCAGGGGCAAGGGTAATTCTGCCAGCTTTCACAGCTGCTCACATGGTGCAGGCCGGTTAATGTCACGCAACGCGGCCAAAAAACAGTTTAGCCTAGCCGATCATGAAAGAGCGACACGAGGCATAGAATGTCGAAAGGATAAGGATGTGATCGATGAGACCCCTCAGGCCTATAAAGACATAGCTCAGGTTATTGCCGCTCAGAGCGACTTAATTGAAGTCGTTTACGAGTTAAGGCAAGTCGTTTGTGTCAAGGGTTAGCCCTGCTCTAATTTGTAAATTTCATAGGCAGGCTCCTCATAGGGATGAACCCATTTAAGCCCCTGTAATACTGCTTGCAAATTGGATTCTTCACACACCATTTCAATTCTATATTCTTGGGTTATCGCCAATTGGCCTTGTTCTCCAACTGTAGGATCACTTGAAGCTAAGGGTTTAAATTGCATTTGGCCCTGAGTTTGCCAACAACAGTGTGAATATTTCTCCGTTTTGCCCGCACCCAAGGCAAATAAGCCATTTTTAACCGTTTCCAAGTGAGACTCTGGGACAAAAACAACGAGTTTATACATAGCGAAGCCTTGTAATGGTAACTTATTGAATAAATGGTATTATATAATAAAAGTTTGTTTATAAATAAACCATGGATCAAAGAGTCTCTTCCAACCTCTTAAGGTTTCGATTATATAGAGAACATAAATACTTATTCAGTGTCTTTACCCAGCTATTGCAAAAGCTGGCGGGACTCGATCTGCTTGATAGGCAAGCGTTTAAGGAATTTAAACTTGAATTTAAGCACTTGGCAGATTTACTCACCGCGCATGCCCAATATGAAGACGGTCGGATTCACGCACTATTAAAAGCCAAAGGCTCATGCATAACCGACATTGCTGAGACAGAACATCGTGAACAACATCGTTTCCTTGAACAGATGGCTAATGACCTAGAGGTACTCGAAAAAGAAAAATCGCTAGAGGCCCGCTACTCTATTAGCTATGAACTTTATTTAAAGTTAAGAAAATTCTTTGGCCAAAATTTAGCCCACTTTGAATACGAAGAAAAGGTCATCATGCCGGAATTACAGAGATTGGCCACCGATGAGGAGATCAAGGCCATAGACCATCAAAGCTATAAGCAAATGAGCTCCGAGCAATTGGTACACATGTTGCAGGTTTTGTTCCCACACTTTAATCCCGAAGATAGGCTAGTTTTTTTAGCCGACATTCAGGATATTGTGCCAGAGAAATTTATCCTCGCCTGGCCGCAGATCGCTAACTTGTTGCCCGATGAAGAACGCGCTCGCCTATTAAAACAACTTTCCAAAGTAAATAAGACCACAGGCAAAGCACCCTGTGGTTAAGTATCTTATTAGTGGCTGATGGGTCCTAGCATGGTAGATAAGATAAGCGGCGGTTTCGGCTTTCATTTGCTACAGTCCCGTCTATGAGCTCTAATTAAAAAATTTCTCTTCTAACAAGCTACTCTGGCTTTATTTAAAGCCAATGGTAAACTAGCTAAATTGTCAAAATAGCTGGAGGCACCATGTTTAAACAAGTTAATGGCTATTGGATAAATACCAAACGCATCACCTTTGCCACGGTCAAACCCTCACAAGAGGTATTTACCTATTCATCGCCGGATTTTGAGCTCATCATCAGTTTTCAAAATTATGTCGATTGTCTTTACATCAGTTTTCCGAGTAAAGCCGAGGCAGAGCAAGCACTACACTATTTACTGACCGATTAGGATTTGCATGACCCAGTTTCTCAATGTGAGTTTACTTAAACGTAACCGTGACTTTGGTTTTTTATACACGGGCCAATTTATCTCATTTATTGGCACCATGATCACGGGCGTCGCTTTGCCCTATCAGATTTATCATCTAACCCAATCGACCCTCATGGTTGGGCTGCTAAGTTTAGTTCAGTTGTTGCCACTTTTGATCACCGCCTTGCTAGGCGGTGTCTTTGCAGATCGTTATAATAGGCGCTTGCTATTGATAGGCAGTGAATTGTTCTTGGCCCTGGGTTGTAGCCTATTAGCATTTAATGCAAGCCTTGCAACACCCAGTGTCTGGATGATTTTTATCACCTCATCCCTCATGTCAGCCATTACAGGCCTGCATAGACCTGCCTTTGACAGCATTACCCAACAGTTGGTTGAGGTTACCGATTATAAAACGGTGGGCGCGCTAAACAGTTTTAAATTTAGCTTTTGCATGATCATAGGCCCTGCCATCGCGGGTTTGATCATCGCCCACTTTGGCATTGTTATAACCTATATCATAGACCTTCTTACGTTTAGCATTTCTGTGGCCTCACTTTTATCCATGCATAGGCTACCTAAACCCGTGGCTCATGAACACCTACCCATTTTAGCTTCGTTAAAGCAGGGGCTAAGCTTTGCTCTAAAGCGTCAGGAACTCATGGGAAGCTATTGGGTTGATTTTATTGCCATGATCTTTGGCATGCCAAATGCCTTATTTCCCGCCATGGCGCAATCTTTAGGTGGCGTTAAAACCCTGGGCATGCTCTATGCCGCACCGGCCGTGGGCTCTTTGATCATCTCTTTTGTCAGTGGTTGGACTGCAAATATTAAACACTATGGTAAAGCCATTGCCATTGCGGCTGCTCTTTGGGGTCTTGCCATCATTGGATTTGGTCTAGCCAAATCACTTTGGCCGGCTTTATTATTTTTAGCCTTTGCCGGGGCCTTAGATACCATCAGCGGGATTTTCCGCATGACCTTATGGAATGAAACCATTCCCCATGAATACCGCGGTCGCTTGGCCGGTATAGAAATGATCAGTTACCTGAGTGGGCCTAAACTGGGTGACACGGAAGCGGGACTTGTTGCCGCAGGCTTTGGCATTACCGTCTCCATCGTCTCGGGAGGGGTTTTATGCATCCTAGGCGTGATGGCTTGCTGTTGGTTCATGCCCAAGTTCTGGCGATATCAATCCTTAGTGACATCGAATAAATCAGCTGATAATTAATTGATATTAAACTTCTTTTACAATTCGTACTTTTTAAGCCAAGGCAATAGGAGTCGAGTTAAACCCTGAATAATCGCCCAGGGTAGACGTCTAGTCCAAGGTAAATGGCGATGATAAACCGCGCTATACTCGACATGGGCCTTGCCGCCTCTTAAGCGTTTAAAACGGCCCACCCCTGAACTTAAATGAACCCATAAGCTCCGTTCCTTGGCGTATAATAATTGCCTGAGGGTTAGAAGCCTATATAATCCCAACTCTCGCGGCTTAGTAAGGTCATAACCAAACAAGGGTGCCGTCAGCACCGAATTGAGAATTAAGTAGCCGGCAATCCCATCTAACCTGCCTTGCTCATTACGTAATCCCTGTAGATAAAGAATCTGTCTTTCATGACATAATTGGATAAAGGCTTGAGTAAAATGGGGATTAAACCTTGAATATTTTTCCAGATAAAGCTGGTTATAGAGCTCAACAATTCTTGGATAATCGTTTGCAGTAATTTCATGATGCTCCACTAGCCTATAGGTCGAATTTTTTAACAGCCTCAGGTCTTTTTTTAAATCGGGCAGCTTTAAAAAATCAGTTTGCTGGGTATCGATAAGATAAATCTGGCGACTAGGATACAAGCGATAACCTGCTCTTAGCAAGGCATCTAACCAAGCTTTATTGCAAGTCTCATTTAAAGATCGAAAGATCAAGGCGTGCTGAGGGAACTGTTGCAAAAGCACTTGGGTTATGGCCACTATTTGCCCTTTCTCAAGAGCGGGATACAAATTAGTCGATAAACACCAATTATTAACGTGGAGATTTTTATTGATTTGACAGCGCTTAAACAGCAAACCCAGCTTTGTTAGCAAAAACCTTAATCCCCGCTCTAACCACGGGCTACCTAATTTTGCCAGCTCTTGTTTGGCATAATCGATATAGGCAGCATAAGGTGAGCAAACGTAACAGCTTTCATACTCAGTCTTATTGAGAGTGATGGGTAAAGTAGTTTCACCAAGCTTTAAGGCCGCAAACTGAGTCTGCACATTGGCTATATAGTGTTCCACGCCATTTTGAACTAAAAAATGCCAGTAAACCTCACCCAGTTGAGCTTGCTCAACATCCGCAGTCTTTGGCGAGAACAGGATCTCAGTTGTCATGGAACTCTCCATTCCACTCAATATCCAGAGTGGTCGCAGCTGTTACCGAGGTCCGATGCCGCAGTGCTTGCCCTAAGCCTTGCAATAATAGCAAGGGTTGAAGCAAAAAGGGCTTGAGATCATGAGGCGAATAAATCACATCCTTAGCCCTAGTATAATCCAAACCTATCCTTTTCTGCCTGGTAAACGCTTGACCGATTAAACGCGTAAGCATTAACAAACCTAACATCCTGGGTTTGGCTTTAAAGGCTAAAATAGGCCTTTCCAGCTCGCCTAAAAAGGCCTTAAAAAAATCCGCATTCTGAGCAAGAAGATGAATACCACTGGTGGCACGTGGATTACATTCCAGTACATAAAGTGTTCCCTTAGTGGTTTGGATAAAATCAAACCCAATTTGACCGGTAAATTGATATCTTGCACAAAATTCACTGACAAATTGTAAGATGGCTGGTTTTGCAATGGCCGCAAAATAAATGCTTGCACCCTGGCCAAAGCGATATGTAGGCTTATAGCTCACATGAGCCATAAGCTTACCTTGCTTGGCAATGCTATAGCTGCAATATTCCTGGCCTTCCAGATATTCTTGAGCCAGCCAAGGCTTAGTTACAGTGGGTGTAATATTTTTCACCAGTTGGCTGAGCCTTGGTTTAATCAAGGTAAAGGCTGCAAAACGTGAAAACACCGGTTTAAAAACTCGTTGCTTAGCATGAGGGGCTTGAGCTAAAAGCTCGGCCTGACTTTGCAATAGCCAAGTCTTAGGCAGCTCAACCCCAGAATTTTTGGCCAAAAGTTGAAATTGCCATTTGTTATGCAAACCAACCAATTTAGAAAAGTCATCGGCAAAAATCTGGCAAGTTGTAGGCAAATTTGCACGCAGATAAGCAATGTAGAAAATTTCCTCACAGGTTGGAACGAGCAGTTCTATTTTTAAAAGGGTGATCATCCGAGTTAAGGCATCGCAATAGGCCTCAAGTGCTGTAGCCGGTGCTGGAAGATGGATAAACTGCTTGATGGAATTGGAAAGCCTACATAAATTCATCGCCACACTGTCGGCAACATATACCTCAAAGCCAGCTTGTGCAAAGTGGCGGGCAAGCTCCAAAGCTACCGGCGCTCTGGCTCCGGTGATAAGTATACGCTGCACTTAATAATCCTCCAGACTAAAATTACGCTTAACTCTACGCAGTTTTATCTCCGCAGCCAAAGGCTTCTGATAAGAGCGAAAATGTAGCTTGGGTAAAATACAACCCTGAATCTGCAAGAGGTTTTGCAAGGCGTTGCTAACCTCAACTTGTGCCTGAGTGAAGTTTGCAGCACAAAGACCTATCTCAAGCTGCAACGGAGAATGTTGCACAACCTGGTACTCGGCTATTGTTTGGGCTGCATTGAGGATGGCACGGCTGATAAAATCAGCAAAAATGGGTTTAAGTTTTTGCCCCACCTGCGTATAAAAATAACAGACATCATCACAACGTCCCTCTATTCGCTCCAGTGCGAGAGAGGCTGATCCACAAGGACAGGGAGCCTGACTTAATACCAAAACATCATCTAGCCTATAGCGAACAACGGGCTGTGAGCTACGTAAGAGATCGGTAATGATGGGCACGAAACGGCCTTGCCCCTTATCTAGCCATTCTTTCTCCACCAGCAAAAATTCTTCGTTTAGATGCAAGGTTCCCAGTCTGCAGGTAATGGCCAGGAAACCTTCCGTTGCTTGATAGATTTGATGAATTGTCTGACCAAAGGCTTTACTCAGATAAAGTTTATCCAAGGGCTCTAAAACTTCGGCCACGGCAATGATTTTGGTGGGCTCAATATTCAACTCGGCTTGCTCACGTGCTTGCGCCAATAAACGCAGTACGCTAGGCGGCGCAACTAAAATATCAGGTTGATAGCGATTGAGTGCCTTAAAATGCACTACCATGTCCTGCAGCAAATCAAAAAATTGCAATTGAAGGTGATTTGAACGTCTGATGGTAGTATAAAGATTATTATTGGCACGCAAAAACAGGCCAATTTTTACCGGCTTTAAAATACTCCGCGCTAAAGCCTTAGCCAAGAGGGTTCCCGCCCATAAACAACGCTCTTCTGGGCTTGCAATAAACAGGCCTCGCCTTCCAGAGGTTCCCGTAGAAAGTCCTACACTGATATTTTGCAGCATGGGCGAAAAATCTCTAGACTGCTCGGCCCTTAGCGCCACCTCAAATGCCTCAGCCTGAGTAATGCCCACGGTATTTAACGCATCAAAATGCTCTAACATCAGCGACTTATTCATGATGGGCCAGGTTTTAAAATTCTGGGTTAACAGGGGCTGATAAAAACCTGATTTGACCAATACTCGTTGCTTTAAATGTTCTAACCCTTGTTGCTGATAATCAGCAAGGGCCTTCGCCTCACAGTGTTGCATTCGCCAACGGGTTTTAAGATAAGCCTTGAGTATGGCAAAAGTTTCATTCATGATTAAACTCAACTAAGCTCTGCCAAATTTCTTGGCAATGAGAGGGAATGATTCTTAACCCAGGATTATGTTGAGCTAGGCTATGAAGACCCGCTAGGGTTTGCTTGTAATGATTAAAATTTGCATGCACTAAGAAGCTTAAGCGTCCGGGCAAAACGTTTTGCCTATAGCTATGACTGTACCAACAGGCATCCGCAACTAAAAACGATTCCCTTCCCGTTTGCTCACGCACCAGAGCGCCAAGCTGTCCATGAGCATGGCCCGGTAATTCGACAAGGATAATACTTTGATCCCCAAATAGATCAAACCCAAGCTTAAAGGGCTGGTACTCGGCAGGCAAAAGCAGTGGCGAAAGCTGTTCTGCAAACTGCAATCGGGCTCTAAAATCCTCCGGCAACAGCGTTGGCAAAAAGCCATGCAACAATCCTCTTAGCCCAGACAATCCACTTATTTTTTGGTAGGCCTTTGCTGAACAAAGTAGTTTTGCCTTAGGAAAATCACGCAACCCAGCGATGTGATCGGCATGAAAATGAGAGATTAAAATAAGCCTAACCTCATCAGCGGCTATACCCTTTGCGGCCAACTGCGCCTTTAAACTTTGCTCTGGCGCTAAGCTAACCGGCGTCAATTTGGCATAAAGCTTATGGGGATAACGCTGGGTGGCGGTAAAAAAATGACTTGTATAGCCGGTGTCATATAAAATGATACCGTACCTAGGATGATGGATGACGCCACACAGGGCTGGAAATTGACAACAACGCAAAGCACCACCTCTAAGCGCAATGGCCTCTATATTTTGGCAATGGCCTGCAGCAAATAGGTTTAGCTTAACGGACATAGGTTTTATACCAGGCCAGTGAGCGAGAGATGCCCTCGGCTATTGAATAGTGTGGCTCATAACTAAGTTCTTGCCTTGCGGCCCGAATATCAAAGGTTTGTGCATGGGCTAAAACCCCCAGCGAATAGCGGGTAAACCGGGGTTCTTGTCCAGTGACTTGAGCCACTTTTTCTAAACACCAAGCTAATTTATCCAGCAGTTTATACGGTAGATTTACGGTTCTGAAGGACAGGGCCAATTGCTCAAACAACTGGGTTAATAAATCAATGAGTAAAATGGGTTCACCATTGGTAAGGTTATATTTCTTTCCCTTTAGCTCCAAAGGCGCTGTAATACAAAGCATCAAGGCCTGAACTACATTTTCCACATAGGTAACATCCATTAAAATTTGGCCCTTTCGCGGCAGGGGTAGCTTACCACCCAAGGCTAGCTTAAGTAAGCGAGGCACAATGGTAGTATCATAGGGGCCAAAAACAGCTCTGGGTCTTAGGGTAATAACATTTAAACCATTACTTGCGGCTTCATCAACAGCCTGCTCCGCCAGGCGTTTAGTCAGCACATAGGCATTGGCAGGCTGTTTAGCAAAGTCATCAGTCTCCTTGATATTGAGTCGCGTGGTATAATCAAAATAAAGACTAGGCGATGAAAGATAGACCAAGCGCTCGACGTTCTGCTCAAGACAGGCGGCAACTATATTTTGAGTACCAAGCACATTGGCGGCATAAAAATCCCGGTAACGTCCCCAAGGTGAGGATAAGGCTGCACAATGAAAAACTAGTTTTTGCCCTTGTGCCAATTGAATGAGTTTAGGCCCATCGCTAAGCTCAGCCGGATAAAATATTGCGCCTGCAGCCTGAAGTGATTTACCAATTTCTGGATTTCGTCCAGTGGCTGTCACCGTGTAATTAGACTTTAATAAATGTGCCACTAGATTACGGCCTATACAGCCCGTAGCACCCGTCACTAATACCTTCATTCTCAATATCTCAGGATAAGCCCACCTAGCGAAACCCCTGCCGAAGTACCCAGCAAGAGTACATTATCACCCCTAGCAATTTTATTTTGCACGATCGCCTCGTGTAATGCAGTTGGAATTGAAGCAGCAATTTGGTTGCCGTGTTCAGCATAAATATCCATAATTTTTTCGGCAGGTAAATTTAAATGTTCTCTTATGCCCCGCATGGCCAAATAACTGGCTTGATGAGGGATGACAAGCTTTATATCTTGTAGAGTCAGGCGAGCTTCGGCTAATAATTCGGTCACCAGACAGGTCATATGCTGCTTGACCAATCTATATAGAGCCTTGCCCTGCATGGTAAAATAGGTTTCTTTAAGGGGTCGCTCCGGATAAAAGACCGGTGGAAAGCCTGCACCCACTTTAATTTGAGAAAACTCACTACCTTGGGCGTAGGTTAGCATACGTGCTGCCAGCACCGCGCTTTGTCCATCTGATGGAGTTATTATGGCTGCCGCTGCCCCATCGCCAAAGATGGGATAGGTCTCAATATCGTTGGGATCGAGTCCCGTTGAACCCACATCAGCAGCCACTATCAGTACTCGGCGATATCTACCCATTGCAATGGGATAGGCCATGACATCGAGCGCCGTCACAAAACTTAAACAGGTGCTATTAATATCAAAGGCCGCAATACCGGAGTCTGCCAAGCCCAGGCTTTTTTGCACGAGAGCCGCGGTACAGGGAATAAGTTGCTCCATAACGCCACAGGCCGAAACGATACAATCAAGCTCATCCACTTCAATTTGCGCTGCTTGTAAGGCTTGTTTGGCTGCCTCGGCACACATTTGAGAGGGTAAAACGCTCATCCGCGTCACATATTTATTGTTAAGCCCCTTACGCGCCTTTGTCCAGCCTTGCGGCTTGTTAAAATGAGCATCTAATTCCGTTGAGCAAACTCTATGCTCAGGCAAAAACTTACCCGTGCCCAAGATTTTAACTTTACGATTTAAATCGTGCATCTCTAGTTTTGCAGGACCATGATTGGCCAAATGATAGCATAAATACAACGACTTTTCCTAAGACTCATGGGCAGCAATTTAAATTCCCTGCCTAGACCGATTTAGGTATAATAAAAGCTTGTACGGCGCTGTGGCGCATGCTCAGTATAAGTAAGTAGTTATTCACTGTATCCATTAAGTTTTAATCCTAAACAGGGTGTACAACCGATGGCAAGTAATTTATTTACACAATCCTTAGGCAGCGGGCCTAATTTAGTGCTAATTCATGGCTGGGGAGTTCACAGCGGTTTTTGGCAACCCCTGGTAGAGCAGCTTGCCGGTGATTTTTGCATTACGACCATTGATTTGCCGGGTTGTGGTCGAAGCCCTCTCGATACGGACCACGACTATAGTTTAGAAAAAATTGCCGAAAAGCTTGTGCAAGCCACGCCCAAGAACGCGATTTGGTTGGGCTGGTCACTGGGAGGTTTAATTGCAACTTATATTGCGGCAAACTATCCAGAAAAGGTTGCCAAGTTAATTTGCGTTGCCAGCACGCCTAAATTCATCAAAGCACCTGGCTGGCCAGGCATTAAATCCAGCTTATTGGAAAAGCTACAGGCGACTATTGAATCCACCTCCGAAGAAACCTTGGTGCGATTTTTATCATTGCAATTTAAAAATGCCCTGATCAATAGGCGCGATAGGCAAAAAATGCGCAATGAATTGTTTCAGTACGGCATTCCGCATTTAACCGCTTTACAGGGTGGCTTAGAAATTATCCGCAATACTGATTTGCGAGAACTTCTGACCACGATAAGCTGCCCCACGCTGTATATTTTAGGCAAACTTGATGTCTTGGTGCCCATGAATATCGCCACCAAACTCGATCAACTTTTAGCCTCTGGCTACACACAGGTTCTGTCCCGAGGTTGTCATGCACCTTTTTTATCAAGCACACCTGCCTTTATGCAAGCCTTCCATGAGTTTGCAAAATATAATTTGCATCAACCTCTTGAACTGGTATAGGAGACGCATCATGAAAACCATTGTTCCAAGTGATGAAGCTTATGTAGCACCGATTCAGACTAATGAGACATTGAAAGAAAGTATTGCCGATCCGGCCCTGGTACAGGAGGGTAAATCCGAAGTTGAAATTGCCCCCGAATTAGCCGTTCCAGACGTTGAAATTCGTATAACAGCAAAACCCTAGCATGCTTAAGTTAGGCTTTAGAAAAGGAGGTATCTATGCAGCTGAAATATTCAAAGAGTTTAGACAATGGTATTCATCTTATTGAGGTAACCAATGAGGATAAATCAGCCATTGATATCAAGGGTACCGAAACACAGCTTAGGTCACTTTTAAAATCCACTACCATAAAGTTTGATACCTTGGCCACTGGGCTGATAAAGACCAGGGCCTTATTTTTTGTAAGGGCAGAGTCTCAAGCTGAAGTTGAAAATTTTATTCAAGAGTTTTCTTCAGCAAATTTGACGAGAGGCCAGTCCGAGCCAATAGTTGAAGGCTATATCACGCCAAGATTCAATGCTTTTTGACAGAGTGACAGGACCGATTTAGCCGGAGGTTTTATGGATATCTATGAATTACAAAGAACCGAGCACGAGAAAATTATCCAAATGCTACAAACAGTTGCCAATGCAGAAGAACAGGATATCGCCGTTGCCTTTAATCAATTTCGAGCGGAATTATCCGCACACAAAATTGCCGAGGAACAGACTTTATTTAAATTATTAGTTGAAAAACAGCCTGATCTACAAAACGACATTGATACCATCAAGGCAGAACATACCAAGCTAGAAGAACTCTTCAATACCATACGCCGTTCTGCCTCAGAAGTAGATGATTTACATGCCGGAGTGAAGGCTTTAAAGGCCGTTTTGCAAGCCGATATTGCCGAAGAAGAACAATTATTGGCTCTTGCAAAAAACTTACTTTCCGCAGAGGAGGCAGAAGCCATAGCCGACAACATGGTAAACTGCAAGCTTGAATTTGAACAGCGTTTAAACAATCGATTAAATCCCAATGACGAGACAACCCAATGAAAATAAATTCGATGATACCTAGCATCGTAATTGTAGGAGGTGGTGCCGGAGGCCTTGAGCTTGCCACTCACCTGGGTGATACCTTAGGAAGGCGTGAGCAGGCCAAAATTATTTTAGTTGATGCCGACCTTACCCATCTCTGGAAACCCTTGTGGCATGAGGTTGCGGCAGGCACTTTGATGGCCGATGAAAATCAGCTTAATTATATTGTTCACGGTTATCACCATCATTTTGAATTTCACCAGGGCAAATTATTCCAGCTTGACAGAGCTAATAAGGAGATCACACTAGCTTCGGTCACCGATGGCCAACAGGAAATCTTACCGGAGCGCCAGCTTAGCTATGATATTCTAGTCATTGCCATTGGCAGCATAAGCCATGATTTTCAAACGCCTGGTGTAAAGGAGAATTGTTACGTTCTTGATAAGTATGAGGATTGTCGCCGTTTTCAACAGGATTTTTTACACCAACTCATGCGTCTACAGGAAAAACAGCAACAAGAACTTAGTATAGGCATAGTGGGTGGTGGAGCAACTGGCGTTGAGCTGGCAGCTGAGCTACAATTTGCTTGTCAACAAGCCCTCAATTATAAACATCAAGATCCTGCTCGTGGTTATCAGATTGACATTCAAATCATCGAGGCAGCACCCAGGCTTTTAGCTGGGTTACCAGAAAAAATTTCTACCGCAACTCAGCAGGAGCTTCAAAAACGTCAGATCAAAGTATTAACCGATGAGCAGGTCAGCGAGATAACGGCTAAAACCATTCATACCAAAAGCGGTAAAGCTATTTCAGCTAGCTTAAAGGTATGGGCTGCGGGCATCAAGGCCGATCCTCTCTTAACAAGCTTGGGTTTAGAAACCAATCAACGCAACCAGTTAATTGTAAAGCCCACCTTACAGACTACTCTAGACGAAAATATCTTTGCCCTAGGCGATTGTGCCGCCTGCCCTCAACCCGACTCCGACAAACTCGTTCCACCTAGAGCCCAAGCAGCTCACCAACAGGCTCTATTACTAGCCAAATCATTGACTCGGCTGCTACAAGGTAAAAGTCTCCTAAGCTATCGCTACCGTGATTATGGATCCTTAATCACCTTAAGTCGGCACAATACCTTTGGTAATTTAATGGGCAACCTATTGGGCAATGTCATGTTAGAAGGCAGGATAGCCCGCTTGGTCTATTTATCACTTTATCGCAAACATCAGGCGGCTCTATATGGGTGGTGGCGAGTTATTTTGCTTAGCCTGGCACAATTTTTAAGCAAACCGGTAAGACCACGGCTAAAGTTACATTAGGCCATGAATTTTACTTACATGACTTCAATGCTGTCAAACCCCATAGTTAAAGGGTTTGACAGCATTCGGCAAGAAGAACTACAATAGAATGAGTTAAGTTTTTTCAGAGCTTTTCTTAATTTAACCATCTGTTAACGATTCTAGAAGCTTAACTCTGTAGTTGAAAAATTCTAACTTGTTTAACTGTAACAAGGGGGTACTATGGCTACATCAACCGATACCAATAAAACCCAAGATAGCCTCGTTGAAAGCTTAGTTAACGATACCATTGAAGGTTTATTTCAAAATAACGATACTGGCGTCCATACCGATCTTGATCCAACTGCTAGTGATGAGCAGGAGGCTTACACTGAAAGAAAGTCTAGCTCAGATATTGATAATGATCCCATCCAAAATGCGGGTGGTACTCCCATTTGAGCAATTTACTTACTTGAGAGGTGGCAAATGAATAATGAAGATAAGCGCAATAAAAAGGCTGATTTGGAGCAAAATCGCTTGCCAAAAGTTAATCTAGATAAGAAAACGCAAATGGACCAACGCGCAGATGAGGCTTCAGAGGAATCTTTCCCTGCAAGTGACCCGCCTGCCTGGACCGTAAGAGGTTCAACCCAAAGGAAATAGCGTAGGACAACAAATCACCTAGGATAGACGGCATGGGATTCACCGATCGCTATGAGGCAGGCCTTAAACTAAGTCAGTTATTGACAAGTTATAGCCAAAAGCCCAATGTAATTGTCTTGGCTTTACCACGAGGCGGCGTACCCGTAGGCTATACGCTTGCGAAAAACTTACGTCTGCCTTTAGATGTATATCTGGTACGCAAACTAGGTGTCCCAGGCCAGCCTGAATTAGCCTTAGGAGCCATTGCCTTGGATAATACCTGTGTTTTTAATCAGGATATTATCCAGGTGCTTGAAATCTCTCAGACCAGTATTCACGCTGAAATTGACATACAAAAACAACTTCTTGCAAAACGTAATGAACTCTATAGACAAAATCGCTCTGCACCTAGACTTATGGAGCAAACGATTATTTTAGTTGACGATGGTTTAGCCACGGGAGCAAGTATGCGGGTAGCCATCAGTGCTCTTAAACTTCAGAATCCAAAGGAAATCATCGTTGCTGTACCCGTGGCTCCTGCCAGTGTATGCCAGCAATTGGCCATGGAGGCCGATGAGGTTATTTGCCTGCAAACGCCCCAACCTTTTCATAGTGTCGGTACTTGGTATGAAAATTTCACTGAAGTCAGCGACGATGAGGTCATTGAGTTATTGCAACAGGCTGATAGCTTCAAATAAAACCAACCAAATATAAAAATTTAAGCTAAAAATACTTATTTATAAAACCTAAATTAAGAAAAACATCTTAGGCAGTTTCATAATCCAGGCATTTTTGGAATTTGGGCTCACAAGAGCGTAATTCTTTAATACTTAAGCATTATTCTTTCAGCATGTTTAAACCAGCAAATCCTTAATTCACTTCATTTTATATAAAAACAGAAAACCATAAATTTTCAACCCATTAATATTTCCTTAATTTTCATATACTACACTTTTAAATATGAATGATTGCTCTGATAACGATAAGCAGAACAGAGTTTTATATTTAAATTTAATTAGGTTGAATAATCATGTCAGCGACAAAACCTCGAACTATACATGCCAAAATTGAAGATCATGCTCAATGGATTATTGAGAACCATTATCATAAACCATATCCTGCTGCACCGGCTGTTGATGGTATTAACCGATATGTGCATGGCGCACAGCATATCAGCCGTGCAGCTCTTTTCGTTAGTGTCTGGCTAAACATATACCGTAGTTTGGGTCATGAGGCCGCTTTAAATTTAACTGAAGAAGATCATAAACTCCTACAGATTGCGGCCTTATTTCACGACTCGGCGCGGCAAGATGAAAACGAGGACTTTTGGGATAGAGACAGCGCCCTTAATTGTTACAATTATCTCATAAGCCTTGGAGTAGAACCGGTAAAAGCCAAAAATATAGCGGAGGCTGCTGCTAATAAAGATGTGCCTCAGAATGGCGATTACTATGTGCTTGATATACAAAGTATGCCACCTAGCTGGCAGCTGACGACCCGGAAAGAGAAAAATATTTGGCAAAGCCTGCTCCAAAATGCCGATTGTTTAGAAATTCTACGCGCCCGAGACATCTTTCAAGCAACTTACCTAGACTTTTATCAACAGTATGTGATGCAACCTAATGGTGAAGTTAATCAAACGGTCCTAACAACGCTTGCCCAGGTAATCTGTGAAGCCAGAGCCCTTATTTATCACCAAGGCGATTTATTTCGCATGACTGATAGTGAAACCAAGAAAAAATATGAGTTTGCTGAAAATTGCTTTCTCCAAACTGCGGCTGATTTAGCTGCATTCAATTACCTTAGTCATTTTTATGCCGTTAATAAGCTCTGCTCAAAAGAAATACTCGCCGCTCATAAACCCGAACGCAGCTTACCTCAAGGAGCGGATAAAGAGCTTACTCATATGATGGATCAAGGCCAGCTTTTTACTCGCGGCATCGTTTTACCCGCAGCAATGGCTGAAGGTAAAACTAAAACACTGGCCCAAATAGAAATAGCTAAAACCAATCGTCAGCAAGGCAATTTGAATCGTTCGGTATCAAACGTGCATCATGGGGCCCCTCCATTTAGCAATGCTGGTTTTTTTATTTTTGCCCCTGAAAACCAAAATATCTGCAGCGTCAGTGCCGCTGATCATCATACTGGCCATGGTAAGAAAAAACATTTGCAAGTACAGGCTAAGACTGCAAACCTTAGTCAAGATATGCTTAAACTGCGGACTACCATGATGCTTGGTGGTAGTGTTCCTGCCAATGGGGTCAATTTTAGTCACACTGAAATCATTTTGCATATTAAACAAGTAGACGCGGTTTATTTTTGCCCAGAGCCGACCTGGTCATCTTCACTCCAAAACCCCGAGCTTCCCTGGACCCAAGGACAAGCGGCTCTAGCTCAGCTAGAAGCTATTTATATTCAACAGGCCTTTGCAGCGATGTCCTCTGATAAGCAGCTTCCTATCTATGAATACTCACCGGCTAAAAATGCGATTTTTAAACGCACATTTACCCAGCAGGACATTATAAAGCTATGGGAAAATTACCTAAATTTTGAGTTAGACAAACTACGGCAAGATAAAACTAAAACATTACATCTGTTAGCCAATAACAATGAGCTTGAACTATCGTTTATCACCTCACAGAGTGAACTGTTGGCCTATTATCCTCCAGAATTAAAAAAAACTATTTTGGCCCTTTTTAAAAATCTACTTAAACAAAAGTGTCATACCCTGGCTGCGGAATGGCAGCACACTCTAGATAGCTCATACTGGTGGAACCATGAAACAGCAAAAAAAGGTGCGGCGTTATATCTTTTTTATCCAGAAATCTCGCCAGAATTCAAAGAAACATGTGTTGAAAGATTAAATTCAGCATTGAGCTCAGAAACATATCCCATTGTTTTTGCAATTGACGAAACTGAGGCTGTGAATTTTGTATCCCCCTTATTATTAAGTCTTGATAATAAGTTGAATATGGCAGACCGGAAAAAATTAGACGAAATGCTTGCCATCACGGACTTTGGTAAATTATGCCTGCTTGCTAAACAAAGCTCTGTCTTTCCTGGCCTTAGCAGAAAACTGCAAGAGTTTATGCAAGGCCTATATTACAGCTATACCACGGAATGGGAGCAATTTAAGTTTGTGGAAAATGAAACACTAATAGCGGCTTTGGTTTATTGTCACTTCAATGATCCATCTCAGGCTAAAAAGATTAGCCAAAAATATGCTACAACTGTACTAGAAAATCTTAATAACAAGAATCTCAAACCTGAAGATAAGTATGCAGCGATCATGTTCGCCTGCGAACTTAATCCAGATGATGAAGCGCTTAAAGCAAGATTTAAGACCCATTTAAATGAATTTAGTAAAACAGCGTGCGATCATAAAAAAGGTAATATAGAAGCTTATTATTTTGTCAGATGCTGCGCTCGTTTAGGAATAGGGGTAGGTCTCAATGAGCAGCATAGGAAATTTCTGTCGCTTAAAGCAATATTGTTAAATAAAAATAGGGAAGTATACGATGGCAGCAATTATAAATTAGCTGAGCAAAAACTTCCTGATTTGGCCGAAGCTCGGGAGAGTATTCAATTATATCAGGCCTTAAATTTAGCAGACCTGTTAAAAGATAGTTCGTATGCTAAGAAGCTTATTGAGCAAATCATGGAGATGCTGGTCATACCGGCGGAAATGCATAATTTTGCCCGTGATCTCTCTCACCATGAGGGAGTCCTAACGATTTTAAAGCAAGTAGTAGAATGGATGCCAAATAAAAAGTTGCCTGCAAGCAGCCTGGGCAACTTGCATAAAAAACTACAAGCTAATCTTGCCAAAATCATTGATAATTGCCAGAAGGTAGAGCTACATATCGATCTATTGCATTATAAAACCTATGTTAATTACTGCTTGGACTATGATTTTTTACTGCCTGTTCCTACTCAATTTCTTAATAAATTTGAACAAGAGGTCATAAAGATCGCTAGTCAGGAAAACAGCCGACTGACGCCGTTTGAAAAGGAACGTTATCAGCAGTTACTGGCAGAGGCAAAACGGGCCAGTGAGGCTTGTTCACAGCCTAAAAGCCTATTTGCTGCATTCAGCGGTACTTTATTCAATAAGACTAACGGCAATAGCAGTAATAAAGCGGCCCAAACTCCGTCGCCTCCGGCAACAACTCTTTTAATAGATGAGCCCCAGACAGCGGCAGAGGTGGCTACTGCTAAGGGATGTACCATCTTATAGACTCAATTGCAAAAACCATCAGGGCCACAAAAGATAAATTTAAGATGCCATTAGCCTGAGTTTTATAGTATACCAAGCTGGGTTAAAAAGCTTGATCGCCCTGATGGCACACAGAGGTCTGGTCTGTATGAATAAACTTGGTTGGATCCAAATGAATTAAAATTAATATTTATGGCTTAAGGTTTTATTAAGATTTGGCATGTATAATCGGCTCTTTATCTAAATAGGAGCCTTTTGTGAAACCCTTTCTCAAAATAGCCACAGGTATCATGGCTTGGTGTTTAGTAAATGCGGTATTTGCTGGCCCGCAAAACTATTTTCCACTTGAACTTGTCAATAACAGTCGCATTGCCGATGATAATAATGTCTATGTCACGATAAAAGCCATCAACCTAGCCAGCGGCCACGATTGCTTTATGCATTTTGATAACAATACCGGTTATGGCCAATGTGAGGATGTAAGCTCAAGCACACAGGCGACTCATTACACTTATAAGCTAGCCGACTTGCCTGTCGATGCCGGTAAACATAAAGTTTATGTGCCTAAAGTAGCTTCAGGACGGATTTACTTTTCGGTGGGTTATCCCATGGACCTATACGTTGATAGCAATACTCAGAAAATCATTGATCCCGATGGTTTTAAACCGCGTGATTCTAATTACTATACGCTTTATGACAAGGTAGAATTTAGCTATACCGATGCAGGCACGTGGATAAATCCAACTGCAGTGGATTTTTTCTCCCTGCCACTTGGCATAGAGCAAGCCGGTTCCTTACCCGAGACCAAGGCAGGCCTTCGTGAAGCGCGTTCTGATATCATCAAGACCTTGCAAGATAGCTTGGTGGCTAATGATAAAACCCAAACCAAGGAATGGAATAATTTGTTTGTCAATTATGTCGATGATAACCAATTACCCAGCTTATTACGCTTTGTAGCTCCTGGCAAAGCCATGGTTAAGGGCATTGCCGACACCAAGCCCTTTGATCCCGATTATCTGGAAAATTCCAAGGCCTATGGGTTTAATTATCTCGATACACTTTGGGATTATTATACTAAAAGCTCATTGGTTATAGATTGTGGTGAGATCGCCACCTTCTTTAAGCTCGATAATTACATGTTTACCGGTAAGGTTGTTGACGATAAGTTAGTTTTCACCAATCAAACGGGTAGCTACCAAGAAATTATCGAAAGACCCAAGGAATCAAGGGCATTTTTTGCCGGGGCTGGCGATTCGTTTGATGCCCAAAATAATACACCCAAGGCGGTGATAGTTCGGCAGTTAACTTCGGCCTTTGAAGTGGGATTATTGCCGGCAAAGGATGGACAATTATTAGATGGCAAGTATTTTAGAGATAATAAGGCCAATTATTATCAAACCAATCCCTTGTTGCCACAAACACAGCAAGGCCCTTGGTATGACCTGTATTCTAAGGCCCTACATAGCTTTAGCGCTGATCAACCCATCTATACCTTTGCCTATGACGATGCCTTAGGCCAGGATGGAACCTTGCATGATCCCAATGCCGCCAATCCATCGCCAGCTACCATCACACTTGGTGATATGACGGGTACGGCTATTCCTAATCCCTACCAAGATAGTACGGTCTATACCATAACGCCTATCATAGGTAAGGGTTCAGTTGTTAAGTATAATGGTCAAACCTTAAAGAGTGATGCGCCCGTCTCTGGAGTTAAAATCCCCTTCCACGTTACGGTTAATGGTCAAGACGCCTTTATTTATCTTAAAAAACCCATGATAAAACCGTATTTTAAGGATGCCGATGGTATTGTTATCAACCATCAAGCGGACAGCAACACCGCGACGATCATCTTTCCGAGTATTTAACTCAATCTTAGCAGCTACAGTACTGTAGCTGCTAAACCTCTAACAAAAATAGCTAGGCAAACTCTTGATCTTCAAATACCATATGCAATCTATTTCTTGCCACGACCATTCATGATGAATAAATTTTCTGTACTCTTAAGCAGCTTATTTTTACTCTTAACCTGCAATTTATTCGCAGAATCGAATTTATCTAAGCCGGCTCTTGACCCTAAAACCACTTGGAATTTAAAGGACGCAGATATCCATACGGTGATAGAACAAGTTGCCAAGGTCACCGGCAAAAATTTCCTCATTGATCCCAAAGTAAGCGGCAAGGTCACCATCATTTCCAGCCAGCCTATGGATGAAAATGCCTTATACCAAGTTTTTTTATCGATGCTGCAGATCAACGGATTTGCAGCCATCCCCAGTGGCAAGGTGATCAAAATCGTCTTGGCCAATGATGCCAAACAAATGGCCATACCCTTGGCTGATAGTCACGCGCCAGGCCAGGGGGATGAAACGGTTGTCAGGGTTATCCAAGCCAATAATGTTCAAGCCGATAAATTAATGTACGTGGTTCAACCTCTGCTGCCGGCATCGGGTGTCGTCACCGTCTATCAGCCCGGTAATTCACTGATCATTTCTGGAACTGCCGCAACGGTTGAGCGTATCGCCGAGATTATCCAGCGCATCGATACCGCCAATGCCGGTGAACTTGAGGTCATTCCTCTCCAGCACATTTTGGCAGAAGATGCGGTGGGCATTTTAACTGCCTTGGAAAAAGATGATGCAGCCAAGGGTCAAGTGAGAGCATCAAATATCGTTGCCGATAAACACAGTAATAGTGTCCTGGTCAAGGGAGATGAAAGTTTTAGACAAAAATTAAGCTCAATTTTAAAGCACATCGATGTGCCGAGTAAAAATACCCTAAATAATAGTAAGGTGGTCTATTTACGCTACCTAAAAGCCAAGGACTTGGCCCCCGTCTTAAATAAAATAGTTGAGGCAAGCTCTGGTATACCCAGCACAACGAGTACCACAACGGCTACGAATCCCACGCCTCCCAAGGCTGTGATCCAGGCAGAGCCCAATACCAATTCGTTGATCATCAATGCGCCTCCCCTGTTAATGCAAAATCTCAATATGGTCATAAATAAACTAGACATTCGCCCGGCACAGGTTTTGGTTGAGGCTGCTATCGTCGAGGTTTCGGATAATTTTACCAATGATTTAGGTATCAATTGGCAAACCATAAATCATCCAGAATTAGTACCTGCCAATGCCCCAGGCATTAATATAGGCTTCATTCGCAGTGGCTCACTACGCGGTATTATCAGTGCCCTAGCCTCCGACCAAAATTTCAATATTCTCTCTACTCCATCGGTAGTGGTAATGGATAACCAACAAGCCAAAATTGAGATCGGTAAAACCGTTTCCATCAAAAATTCCCAGTATCCGGGTAATCCTTCGGGTAGTGGCACAACCAACCCCTATACGACTTATAGCCGCGAAAAGGTAGGTCTACACCTTTATGTCACGCCACAAATCACCCAGGGTGATACCGTGCAATTACTCATAGACCAAGCCAACGACTCTATTGAAGATAGTGCCAAATCAGAAGGCGCCGATCCCGTGTTTAATAACCGTGATATCAAAACAACCGTGATGGTAGACGATAGTGCAATTTTAGTCTTAGGCGGACTTATTACCAGTGAGTCTGAACACAATGCGCAAAAAATCCCCGTGCTGGGCGATATTCCGGGTGTTGGCAATTTATTTCAAAAAAACTCTCGTCGAGTTGAGAAGAAAAATTTAATGGTGTTTTTGCAACCGGTTATTTTACGTGACTCTCAAGCAAATCAAGCTGTCTCAAACAAAAAATATGAATATATGCGCCAGCAACAGCTTGCCCAGACAGGCGGCCCTAATTCCTGGCTACCTAAAGCGGAAAAATCCGTGTTACCCTCTCTGCATAAGACCAAGGTAAAATTGCCCGAGCCCTTTGCTGGGGAGTAAACCATTATGAAAGAGCTTGTCATTCCCTTCACCTTTGCCAAGCAATATAATGTATTATTATCCGCTGCGGAAAAAGTCTATTACACGGCCGATACCCCTCATTTTGCCTTGCTGGAGGTGCAGCGCTATTTTGCTAAATCCTTGGACTATGTCCTGGTTGACCCCGAATCATTTGCGCGAGAATTGGCCCTTCAATATCAGGTCAATACCCATGAGGCACTTCAAAATGCTGTAAGTTACCGCGATGAGCTAGATTTTTCTCAACTTATGGCGGGTTTACCCAATAGCGAGGATTTATTGGACGATCAAAACGATGCGCCCATCATCCGTCTTTTGAACGCTCTGCTCAGTGAGGCGATCAACAAACAAGCCTCTGATGTACACATTGAATGTTATGAAGAAGGTATGATAGTCCGCTTTCGCATCGATGGCATGCTACATAAAATTGCCGAACCCCAATATAGCCTGGCTCCTCTGATGGTTTCAAGGATTAAGGTGATGGCAAAATTAAACATTGCCGAGAAAAGATTGCCACAAGATGGACGCTTAGCCCTGACTTTGGGTAAGCAACAAGTTGATGTGCGGGTTTCAACCCTTCCCACCCGACATGGTGAGAGAGTGGTATTGCGACTCTTAGACAAACGTAGTGTTCCTCTAGATTTAACTAACCTTGGCCTCAGTGCCGCAAACTTGGCTAGCTTAGAAGCGCTCATTTATAAACCTCATGGCATTATGTTGGTAACAGGTCCAACCGGCTCTGGTAAAACCACGACCTTATACGCGGCCCTCACCCGCTTGAACTGCCCAACTAAAAATATTCTCACCGTTGAGGATCCCGTTGAATATTATTTGCCCGGCATTGGCCAAATGCAGATCAATACCAAGGCCGAATTAACCTTTGCCAAAGGCCTAAGAGCTATTTTACGTCAGGATCCCGATATCGTCATGATAGGTGAAATTCGTGATTTAGAGACTGCTACCACCGCGGTGCAAGCGAGTTTAACCGGACACTTGGTGTTGTCTACCTTACATACCAATACTGCCCTAGGGGCTATTATCCGCCTACAAGATATGGGCATCGATGATTTTTTAATTGCCTCAAGCTTGATAGGAGTGGTGGCCCAACGCTTGGTCAGAACCCTCTGTAACCACTGTAAACAAGCAAGACCTGTTACCGAGGAGGAATGGTCGCTGTTAAGCACCTCAGTCGCCGAGCGTCCCTCTATTTACCATCCCCAAGGCTGCCCAGAATGCTTAGGCATGGGTTATCGTGGCCGGACGGCCATTTATGAAATCATCCGCATTGATGAAGAACTGCAGCGCCTTATCAGCCGAGGTGCCCCTGAGCAAGAATTACTCCATACGGCCAGAAAAACCCAGCAAAGTATTTATCAAGATGCCCTGGTTAGAGTACTTGCAGGCGATACCAGCTTAGCAGAGGTGGCGCGTGTTTTGGGAGAAACCGCATGACCCAATTCAACTATACCTGCTTGACTAAAGAGGGCAAAGAGCAAAAGGGTTTGATGGAAGGAGGCAATCGCCGGCAGATTAAACAAGAGCTAATCTCCCGAGGTCTGATTCCGCTTTCAGTTGAATTAGCCTCTCAGGCGTCTTCGACATCATCTGCCTTTAACTTAGGTCCACGTGTCAATAGCCAGATGTTGGCTCTGCTGACTCGACAGTTGGCAATTTTATTAGCCGCAGCAACTCCCTTGGATGAGGCGCTATTGGTCATTGCTAAACAAATAAATAAACCCAAGCTGGCCCGCATGCTATTTAAAATTCACGCTAATCTTATGCAGGGCCATAGTTTTGCGGCAAGCCTAGAGGAATTTCCACGGGTTTTTTCCCAAAGTTATAGAGCCGCCATCTTGGCAGGTGAGCAGTCGGGCTATCTGGAAAAGGTCCTGCATCGCTTGGCTGATTATCTTGATGAACAGGCCCTAATCAAGCAAAAGATTCAACAGGCCCTTATTTATCCCAGCGTGGTCTGTAGCATCTCACTGTTGGTAGTCATATTTTTGTTGACGACGGTGGTCCCCAAAATGGTGGCGGTTTTTATTGATGCCAAGCAACAGCTACCCTGGATGACACAAGTTTTGATTTGGCTGAGTGCCAAGCTTAAAAGCTATGGCTTGCTACTCCTGGGTTTGATTGTAATTGCAGGCTTTTTATTGCGCCGACCATTGCAAAGACCTCATTTTAAAAGCCGCATTCAGGATAGCATCATTAAGCTCCCCTTATTGGGGCCCTTATACCAATTTACCCAAGTCGCTAATTTTTTAAGAGTGATGGGAAATTTATTGGCCTCTAGTGTACCGGTTTTAGAGGCATTGGCCATTGCTGGTAAAGTGGTAACTCAACTTTCCTTGCAGCAGGCCCTGCAAAAGGTAAGCCATGCGGTTAGAGAGGGTGAGTCCCTATCTAAAAGCTTGCAACAAACCGGCTACTTTCCACCGGTTTGTCTTTACTTAATAGCCAGTGGCGAAAATAGCGATCAGCTAGAAACCATGCTAGAAAAGTCGGCTCATTACTTGGAAACCCAAATTATCAATCGTATCAATACCCTATTGGCCTTATTTGAGCCCTTGATGATCGTGCTGATGGGAGGTATTGTATTATTTATTGTATTGGCAGTGTTATTACCCATTTTTGATCTAAATGAGTTAATAGCTTGATATGTAAAACGGGAGTGCTATGAAAAAATTTAACCACGGTTTTACCCTAGTCGAAGTCATGGTCGTTGTGGTCATTTTAGGTATTTTAGCCTCAATCATCGTCCCTAAGATCATGAGCCGCCCCGATGAGGCAAAAATTGTTAAGGCTAAACAGGATATTTTAGCGATAGAGAGTGCCCTACAGCTTTATAAACTCGATAATGGCTTTTATCCCAGTACCGATCAGGGTCTTAAAGCGCTAGTTAACAAGCCCGAGGATGAACCCCTACCCCAAAATTGGAAAGCGGATGGGTATTTAAAGAATTTACCCGTTGATCCTTGGAATAGAGCTTATCAATATTTAAATCCAGGCGTACATAATTCCAATGATGTCGATCTCTTTAGCTATGGGCCTAAGGGCGCGAATGTAGAGCAAGATGATGGCTCGCTGATCGGTAATTGGGAAACGGCTCGCCCCACGGGTAAACGTTAAATGACAAAAACGGCTGGTTTTACCCTATTGGAAATTTTAATCGCCTTGGCTATTTTAAGCATAGCCTTAACGGCCATTATTCGGGCCCTACAAATCAATACCCGTAATCTTGCCCATGCACGTGAAAAAGTTGCAGCCGCTTTGGTGGCCGATAACATTCTGGCCGAACTTAGGGCAGAGAAGCTCAAGTTGCCAAGCTTAGGTGAAAAGCTAACCGGGCAGGAGCTCATGTTAAATCGCAGTTGGGACTGGCAAGTTGGGCAAGTTCCCTCCGAGCTCGCCGGGATTAAAAAACTTAGCGTCAGTGTAAGCCTTACTCAACACCCCCCTATATTGACATGGACTAGCTATAGGCAATGAAAGGCTATACCCTGGTTGAAGTTTTAATCGCCATGACTATTTTCGCTATTGTCGGTGTGCTAGTGGCAACGGGCATGCACAGCATTTTGCAACACTATAGCTATAATCGTCAGCTGCTTAAGGAATTGTCTGCACAGGTGTTGGCTCAAGCGCTTATAGATAGAGATCTACACCAATTAGTGTCGCTACCTAGCAGTACCGAACTCCATTCCTTTGAGTTTATCAAGCAAAATGTGGAGTCCGATCTTCAACATAGACAGGGTAGCTTTACCCAGGTTGCCTATCAGCTCCAGGATCAGATACTTTATCGTCAAAGCCGCAACCTTCTAAAACCTGCTCTCAGTCAAACGGTTATCTTAACCTCGGTTAAGGATTTCCAGGTCCGTTTTCTCAACAAAAACGGTGAATACTCCCCTATTTGGCCCTCTTCTAAAGCGGATAAATTGCCTAAGGCCATCCAACTTTCAATTGATTTAGGTAAGGCAGGCCAAATCCGCAGGGTTTATGCGCCAGGAGTAGCGGATGAAAGCTAAATTCTATAGCCAAGGTTCCGCCTTGATTTTAGCTCTACTTGTCATGGCTCTGACCGCGGGACTCAGTACCCTGATCTTGGTGCAAACCAAAACTCTGTTAGGACAAACTTCGAGTTTAATAAACTATCAACAAAGCTACTGGAATATGCAGGGCGTTACGGAGTGGGCTTGCCAGCAATTGAACAGTAAGATAGCGAGTGTGAATCACATTCGCTATCTTGATGACAAAGGACAAACCATTGAGGGCGAACTTAACGATCTGCAGCGCTTGTTCAATCTCAATAATCTCAAAACTGACCTCTACCAAGCTGATTTTAGGCGTTTATTGCAAAATGTTGACCACAAACTTTCTGAAAATCAGGCCAAGGCCGTGACCGAGGAATTGGTTGAATTACTCACGCCACAGCGTCAAGCTGAGATCGATAAGGCTGGAGCTGAAGAGTCCTTATTGGTTGATAAATTTGAATTATTAAAAGCCAAGGACATGACTCCGGAACTTTTTCAAGCCTTAGCAGCCTTTATTACCGTTTTACCTAAACAACCCACGCGAGTTAATGTCAACACCGCTAGCAAAACGGTGTTACAGAGCTTGGCTAGCAGCTTGACCAGTGATGTGGCAGATGCGATCATCGAAATGCGCCAGCAAGCCCCGTTTACCTCTAACGAAGACTTTTTGCAACGCACCAGTCTGCGCATGCAAGGCACTGATTTAAGCAATATAGCGGCGAAAATAACGGTAGCCAGCGAATATTACCAAGCCCTTGCCCACCAACAAGCCTCTTCCTATTGCCAGGAAAGTCTCATCCACTATCAGGGTAGTCAGAAGCGGGCAAGGCTGCTCAAGCAAATTTTCCTGCCGCAGGGAGATTGTTCTCATGTCTAAGCAAGTGCTCATTCACTTTAAGAACCTTGAGCTTACTCAATGTGAGGTGTGGGAGAAAATATCTCAAACCCATGAGATCTTGTCCTCCAGGCAAATTCGCTGGGAAGATTTTCCCCAAGAACTTGGGCTTTTACCCGCCACCGTTATCATTCCCAGCCTGGACATAATTGTTAAGCGCTTAAATTTACCCAAGGGCTTAAAATTCTCGCAACAACAAGCCGCCGTAGCCAGCTTATTAGAAGAACAGCTTTTAGAGGACATTTCGCAGCTGCATTTTAGCATCTCCTCACAAGATGCCGAGGGGAATCTATGTGTCGCGGTTATCAACAGGCATAAGTTTGAGCTTTATAAGACAAGGTTAGGGGCAAAATTAGTCCAACTGCAAGCCATCATCGCCGAGGCCTCCATCCTACCCTATTCTGCACAAACGTGGAGCGTGTTTGTGGCTGAGCAACACCTGAGTTTAAAATTAGCGGACCAAGAAAGCTTTAGCCTAACTCATCAAATGTTGCCCTTAGTCATCACTCAGTTTAGCAATCAAGCTCCCTTACCTGAAAAAATAAGGATTTTTGGCAATGCGAAAGACTGTGCAGAATTAGCCAAATTACCCCTAAACAAGGAGCTGCAGCAAAACCATCTGTGGTCAAAGCTTAATACTGAGGAGGGCTTAAATCTATTAGGAGCCAATCATAAGCCAAGGGCTAAATTCAATTTTCCATTGCGAAACTTAAGTTTACTGGGATCTGCCATCATCTTGCTTGGACTTAGTCTAGCCACTTGGCATACTTATGCGCTAAAGCATAGAGTTAAAACCTCGGCTTCGCAAATGCACGCCTTGTATTATCAGGTTTTCCCCCAGGCGAAAACCATCAGTGCTCCCAAGGAACGCGTCACTCAATTACTCAAAGAATTAGCTAATGGCCCAAGTCAATCGGTTGAGCTTTTCAGCTGGCTCAATAGCGTAGGTGAGGCATTATTAGGCTTAGATGTTCAATTACAAGGCTTTAGCTATAATTCACAGGGGTTAAGCTTAGAATTAAGCTCTAACCATTTTGAAACCGTAGAGCAATTGCTAACCAGACTTAAATCGGCTCAATTGAAAATTAGTCAAGAAAATGCCAGTCAAAATACACAGGGGGTCCGGGTTAAGGTATGGATAAGGCGCTAGATAGCTTAAAAAAACGTCTGGCTCACGCACTGGCTTGGTGGCAACTTCGCAGTCAGCGCGAGCAATATTTAATAGCTTGCGCCCTGCTTATGCTGTTACTAACCGTTTGCTATAGCATGGTTTGGTTACCTTGGCAGCATTATAATCAAACTTTAAGCGATCAAATACGCTCTAACCAAGGTTTAAGCCAACTGCTAAATCAAGCCCATGGACGACAATCGGCTAAGGTTCACAAGGCGATTCCCCTGAGCTTAAGTCAACTTGAGACCAGCTTAGCTCGTTATCCTGCACTGCAGTCCCAGGTTCAATTTAAGCAATTAGCTAACTCACGTTGGCAGCTAAACTTTAATAAGGTTAATTTTGATCTTTTGAGCGCTTGGCTAGGGGGTATTTTACAACACTACCGTGTCTTTACCACGCAGCTTAAGGTTCACGCTTTAAATAGCCTGGGACTTGTGAATGCCGAACTTGAACTGGCAAATAGCCCTCAAAATAACACCGCCATTTTACCTGAATTGGCAAAATGGCATTTATTTGGCGGCCAGACAACGGATGCAGATTATCCCATGGCTAGGCTGCCCTTACATTTAATTGGCGTACTCAGCTTAGGCCAGAAAAGCCAGGCTATTTTAACGACGCCCGATGCAGAGAGTAAAAATTACAGCTTGGGAGATACCATACCAGGCGGGGCCATACTTTATCAGGTATTAGCCGATGGTATCATCGTGCAATATGAAGGAAAATTGGCCAAGGTTTCGCTGCCCAAATATAGAGAGGATTAATCCATGCGCTTATTGATCACTTTACTTAGCCTAACCCTACTGGGTTGTGTCAGTCAGTCTTCTCAAGGACTACAGGAAAGCAAAGTTCTTTTTAAAGAAGGACACTATCAAGCAGCCTTACCTAAACTCACTGCTTTAGCCCAAAAGGGCGATCCTCGAGCCCAGTATGCCCTTGCCTATATGTACTATAATGGCCAAGGGGTATATGCCGATGAAACCATAGCCACGCTGTGGATGAAGCGAGCAGCCGAGCAAGGCTACAAGCCCGCTAAACAGGCCTTAGAGCTACTTCAGGCCAAACCTCGCCTATCTTAGGGTTTAATCCATTTTTAGCGTATAATCATCAGAGTTCCAGCAATTTTTTAGGAGCCCTGTATGATAACGCAACAATATCAAGAGCTATTAAAAAACCACTTGGCCGCCGAAAATGCCCATCAATTAGCAGCAACCCTTATGACTCTAGCGGAGGATTGTATTTTTGACGACAAGGCCTTGGGAAGAGTTTTTCAAGGTCATAAGGGGGCAGCTGAGTACTATCAAGCCTGGTGGCAAGGTTTCAATATGACCGTGCATACCGAAAAACGTTATTATCCCGAACCCGAGCTAGTTATTGTAGAAACTCGATTTAAGGGCAAGCATGTAGGTGATTTTTTCGGGCTTAAACCCACCCTGCGCCATATTGATATCCCCTTAGCCATTTTTATTGACTTAAAAGATGGACTCATGGCTGGAGAACGCTTTTACTGGGATAAGGCAAGCTTGTTGTCTCAACTGGCTATTGCACCTGAAGCATGGCTTAACTAGCCATGGCTAAAATTGCCATCATCGGCAGTCAGGGTGTGATTGGCAACGCCCTTCTCCCCAAGCTTTTGGCTAATGGACATAGTTTACATCTACTTAATCGCAGCCTTGCCGATACATCGCTTGCAAACTGCCGCCATTTTAAAGCAGATATTCTTGATGGCCCATCCTTGTTTGCGGGTCTAGAAGGCTGTGAAGCGGTCATTAATTTGGCCACAGCCATTCCAAAATCGGGAGGAAGCTGGCTGCAAAATGATAAGATCCGTCGCGAAGGAAGCTTAAATTTAATAGCCGCCTGTCAGCAACTTGGCATTGGGCGTTATATCCAGCAAAGTATTGCCATGCTTTATAGAACTACGGAGGAGAGCTGGGCCGACGAAACCACGCCCTTTACGCCTAACTCTATCACTCAATCTGCCTCCGATATGGAAACCCTCATTGGCCAAAGTCAGCTTGACTGGCTAATACTGCGAGCCGGCCTTTTGTATGGCAAGGCCACGGGGCGAGAACAACACCTAAGTTTACAAGCTCAAAAGGGAGAATTGTTTCTGCCTAAAAATTCTTACGAATTTATTTCCCTTATTCACCTTGAGGATTTAGCCACCGCTTTTAGCTTAGCCGTTAATAGTGCTCTTACCCAAGTGGGCATCAATATTGTCGACGATAGGCCCGTTAGTTATGCTGAGTTTTATCACTGGCTTGCTAAGGAGCAGGGAATAGCTCATTTACCTACTCAAGAGAAGGAGGCAATTTTTGCCTTTAGAGTAAAAAATAACCTGGCTAAACAACAATTAGGCTGGCAACCCATTTTTAAGAGCTTTCATTCAGGAGTCAACCATTAACCCTATGGGTTCGCTAACAGCAAAACTGGCCACCGGGTAGAGAATATCTACCCGGTGAGTTTGTAAAACGGTTTAAGCCAGCCAAATCAATTAGCTTATATAAGTTAGTTACATTACCAGACACTTAGGCCCGGTTCCTTTTTCTAACTAATAACGTTAATCCAGGGTATTAAAACTGCACGGATTTACCAACGACCACTCGCGCCACCGCCGCCGAAGGAGCCCCCACCGCCACCAAAAGAACTACCGCCCCCAAAAGAGCCGCCACTACCCCCGCTAGAATTATTGTTACTGTCGGTGCTTTTAAAGCCACCGGCAAAGGGATATTTAGGTCGCAAGCGCTTGGGTATGACGAAATAATAACAGGGCAAATAGATTAAGTAGCACCCTAGCCAAATGCCTAAGGCCTCTACCAAACCAAAGTTAAAATAAAGAATTATCAAGGCGATGCTGGGCCCACTATAAGAACCTGCAAAAAAGAAAAAAATCAGGGCAAATAGGCTAACCCATAAATAATCATCCCAGCCTATTACATCATTAGAACTATATTCACCTTGACTTGCCTTGATCAGCGCTTCCACGCCGGCCTTAATACCCTTAGCATAATCATCAGCACGAAAGGCAGGGACCATGTCGTTATTGATGATGGTTGCGGCCAAGCTATCGGGAATAGCGCCTTCCAAACCATAGCCGACCTCTATGCGAATGGCTTTATCCTGTTTAAAGACTAAGACTACTACACCATTGTCTTTGCCCTTTTGACCTATGCGCCATTGACTAGCCAAGCGATTGGAAAAATCCTCTAGATTTTCCTGCTCCAGGCTTGGAAAAGTTATTACTACAATTTGATTAGAGGTTTGTTGCTCAAACCGAGCTAACGTTTGCTCCAACTCGGTTTTGGCATCAGTAGAAAGCAATCCGGCATAGTCATTGACATGGGCCTCTGGCTTGGCAGGAATGGAGAGCGCCAGCGCAACCTGGCATACGCTTAAAGTACCCAGCAATAAGGCTAAAAATCCCTTTAAAAAAGCTTTTCTCATCAGTTAAATTTAACCTCGGGAACTCGTTGCGCTTTGTTATCGGCTTGAAAATAAGCCTGGGGTTTAAAACCAAATATTTTTGCCATTAGCAAACCGGGAAAACGTTGAACCCGAATATTATAATTTTGTACCGCTTCATTATAGCGGCGTCTTTCCACACTGATGCGATTTTCACTGCCGGCTAACTCAGCCTGTAAGGCCAGGAAATTTTGGTTTGCCTTCAGATCGGGGTAACGTTCGACAATGACCATGAGCCGGCCTAACGCCGAGCCCAAATTGGCCTGGGCTTGCTCCAACTGTTGCAACTCTTGCGGCGATGGCACATTCTCAGATAATTTGTTCTGTGCTGCATAGGCTTGGCTACGGGCTTGAGTAATGGCGATTAAGGTATCCCTTTCATGGCCAGCATAACCTTTGACCGTATTGACCAAGTTGGGAATTAAGTCTAAGCGACGCTGATAGGTGTTTTGCACCTGCGCCCAAGATGCCGTTACCTGTTGCGAACTTTCAACTAAACTATTGTAACTGATGATAAAATAGCCTAGCAAAACGATACCTAGTGCGGCTATAACAAAACTCTTACCTATCTTCATCGTGAATTATCCTTATAAACCTCTTACAACTATAGACTCTATTCTAAGGACTGCCAGCTAAAAGGTAAAAATTTTAGCGGCTACTAAAAGCTTAGCTATCACTGTCTGCAATTTTCAAGTCAGTAAATTCTGAAGATTTTGCACAAGTAAGTTCTGCACCTTACCCTTAAAGGCTAAGGCAGCTAGATAATTGGGCATGATGGTCAATGGCTGTATATGCCAATCGGCAAGATTCTCGGCAGGATCGTGAATGGATACTATTTGCAGCGACTCTGCTGACGTTAGCAAAAGCTCAATTTTTGCCAGGTCATAGGATAACCCAAGGCCTAGGGCTTTACTAAAGGCCTCCTTAGCGACCCAGAGTCTGAAAAAATCCTGTTGCTTATGTAGTCCTGTCAGCTGTGCTAAGGCCTTAAATTCATGCTGATGAAAAAATTCTTGGGCTATCCTATCGACTTCCAGATCTCTGTGCATATATTCAATATCAACTCCAAGCGGAAGCTGGCCAAATGCCAGGAGTACAACATCTTCAGCATGAGAAATATTAAACTGTAGACCTAAACTATTTGCTAAATAGGGTTTGCCATGGCTTGTATAGGCAAATTCAATGGCTTTAGGCGCTAATTGCAAATGCTGAGCCAATAATAGCTTGCTCCATCCTCTCGCCAAAACAAAGCGTTCCTTGTCTGCTATAAGCCGAAAATTATTGACTCTTGCACGCTCTGGCTCGGCGAGTAAGTCAAAATATTTTGCTAAATCTGGTCTAAAATCGCCGATTTTGGCGTAAAAAACCTGGACATCATGGACTGCCAGAGAGGGTAGTCTAAACTGCAAAAAATTGTCTTTTCTATTCATAGAGGATCTAGTTTCAAAACAGCCGTATGTTAGCTGGCATAAGTTTTGCTGATAATGTTTAACTATAGAGGAATTTAGGTAATTGAACTAGGCTTAGCTAATTTGTGCTACACTTATGGCCTTTGCTACAAACAGATGGGCTTTGCTAGATAGAGTGGATCATTCAATGGAAGATGTAACTGGAAAAAACCACGGCTTAAAGCTAAATGGAGAGGATAGAACCGTAACCAGTATTTTGGTTTTTTTTAAAATTTTGTTTTGCCAATACCTAAAAAAATATCCTTACTGGTTAGCAGCAACTTTTCTTGGTATCGCCATTTCGGTTCTCTATCATTGTTATATTCCTCTACTCTTTACCCAATTATTTAACGAGATTTTACCTCATAAGCAGATAGGGCAGCTGATCACCATGCTCGTGATCTTAGGGCTAGGTTATGTGGTTTTATTAGTGGCGGAAGTGGCTTTATCGCTCATCGCCGCAGTCTTAAGTACTAAAACAACCAACTATCTACGTTTTAAGGCCTTTAAAAAAGTGCAATACTTTGATTTTAGTCAGGGGCGGGATGAATTTGAAAATAAGGTCCTCACCTATTTTAGTCATGATATGAGTATTTTATCGCATGTCATAACCTATATAACCGGCGCCTTTGTTAAATACGCCATCATGTGTGTTATAGGCATAGGCCTTTTAATCTATTTTGATTGGCAACTGACTCTGCTGACCGCTTTGGTAATGCCGGCTACCTTTTATATTCATCGCCATTTTACTCGTTCTGCAAACGACCAGGTAAAGATACAAGAGGAAATGGAAGCCAACCTACTGACTAGTGTGCAGGAAGCGATGGCCCTGCAGCAGGTGATTCATATCTTATTATTAAAGGGCTATAAAAGAAGACATTTTAAACAGAAACTATTGCAGGTTATACCCGCTAACTATAAGTATGCTGCGAATATGGGGCTTTCTACCAAGGCGGCTTATTTATGTATGACGTTTATCAAGCTGGTTATTTTAAGCGTAGGCTGCTATTTGATCATAATTGACTATTTAACGGTGGGTGGATTGGTCGGCTATATCCTATTGCTAGACAGTGTTAATTCAGCCATAAGCGCCTTATCCAATCAGTATCCCCTGTTAAAACGAGGGGCTAGCGCCTTACAAAATATTACCAAGCTTCTAGCAGAACCCAGCAAGCTGTTTTCTGAATCTGCGACGCAAAAGCTTCCCCCTTTTTCCAAAAGCATACGCTTTATAGATGTGGGGTATCAAGTAAAGGGCAAGCAAATCCTTGCTAATATAAATTTAGAAATACGCGCAGGCCAAGCTGTTGCCTTTGTAGGCCCCAGTGGCTCTGGTAAAAGCACCTTATTGCGTTTGCTATTGCAAGAGCTCAGGCCTACGTCGGGCCGGATAATGATAGATGATGTTGACCTACAGCTTATATCGTCTAAATCACTGCTATCGCAGTTGGGCGTAGTGATGCAACAGCCCATGCTATTTCAAGCCAGCATAGCTGAAAACATCTGTCTGGGTAAAAGGGATGCCACTGAAACGGAAATGATAGAGGCTGCCAAACAAGCCGAAATCCATGCCGAAATACTCCAGCTTCCTCAGCAGTATGCAACCCAAATTGGCAGGAGAAACAGTGGCTTATCGGGGGGGCAGACCCAACGCGTTGCCATTGCCCGCATGCTTATTGCAAACCCAAGCATTTTATGTCTAGATGAAGCAACCTCCGCACTTGATCCGCTCAATGCAACCTCAATAGAACAGACTATTTTCAAGATGGCCAAAAAACATACCATCATTACCATTACCCATCGCTTAAGCACCGTGGTTAAAATGGATAAAATTTTTGTGCTCAAAGAGGGTAGCCTCGTCGAGGCTGGCCAGCATGACCTACTGCTGGACAATAAAAATTTGTACTGGCAGCTGTGGCACAAACAACAAGGCTTTGTTTATACTCCTACCACAGGTCAAGCACAGGTAATTCCGCAATGGTTAAAAATGATCCCCTTATTTGAAAGTCTTGAGCTTGAGTCTCTGGATAAGCTTGCAGGTGAATTCAGTATTGAACATGCAGATGCTGATTCCACGGTGTTTAAGCAAGGCGAGCTGGGTGAAAAGCTTTATCTTTTGGTTGCGGGCATCGTCGAGATAGTCCGCATAGACTCACAGGGACGAGAAAAGATATTGGCAAAATTAACCGACGGCGATTTTTTTGGGGAAATAGCCATCTTACAAACAACGCCACGTACCGCTACCGTTAAGACCAAAGCCGTTTGTGTATTTTTAACCCTACACGCCAGCAGTTTTCATAAAATCTTTGCTACACTTCCACAGACCACTCAGCATTTACTCTTAAGTAAAGCTCATGAGCGCTCAACTAACAACATATAAACACTGCTAAAGAAACTGAATATGGATATTAAGCTGCCGGGAGACAATTTTTGGGTAAATAATTTAGTTGACCTGTTGCGTTATCGCGCTCGCACTCAGCCTGAGAGCTTGGCTTATCGATTTTTAAGCCTAGATAAGGGTGAAGAAACCCTGACCTATGCACAGCTAGATGCTCGGGCCAAGGTCATTGCTCATCATATGCAGCTCCACTCACCTACCAATGCTAGAGCTATTTTGATCTATAAACCCGGCCTAGATTTGATCACGGCTTATTTTGGCTGCTTATATGCGGGTATCATTTGTGTGCCTGTCTATCCTCCCGCCAATGAAAAATTAGTTCAGAAGCTACAGTTGATTATCAACGATGCGAAACCCAGTCTCATTCTATGCACAGAGGAAACATTTGCGACCATTCAAAAGCTCAAATTGATCAAATGGGCAGGAAAGATACCCTTGCTCAAACGAGCCGTGGCCCAATTTATGCACAGAGCGAAAACCTTAAGCAGTTGGGATCTGGAAAAAATACCCGTCTTGACCACCGATAATCTAGCCTGGGACCTAGCCCAAAACTGGCAGATGCCTGTATTAGATAGTAATCACTTAGCCTTTTTGCAATATACCTCCGGTTCCACGGGTAATCCTAAGGGGGTTATGCTCAGCCATGGTAATTTAATGCATAACCTGCAGCTGATCCACGATTGTTTTGCAATCAAACCCCATAGCATAGGCTTTAACTGGCTGCCTCCTTATCATGACATGGGATTGATAGGCGGCATCTTAGAACCTCTGTTTATGGGAGCCGTTGGCAATTTAATGTCCCCCTTACATTTTGTGCAGGAGCCTTTCGCCTGGCTTGAAGGCATAACGAGATATGGAGCCACGGTGAGTGGTGGACCTAATTTTGCCTATGACTATTGTGCTAAAAAGATCACCGCCGAGCAAAAAACCAAATTGGATCTCAGCTGTTGGGAAGTTGCCTTTAATGGTGCAGAACCCATTCATCATGCAACCCTAGAGCGTTTTGCCAAGGCCTTTGCCAGTTGTGGTTTTAGACGGCAGGCTTTGTATCCTTGCTATGGACTTGCAGAAGCTAGCCTGATGGTTGCAGGGGCTAAGCAAGGTGAAGGGTATGTGGCCGAATTATTTTCAGCCGATGAGTTGCAGAATAATAAGCTGCAAATAGCTGACGAAACGGCGGCTAAAGTCTCAATGTTGGTTAGCAGTGGTTTACCCGCTCAAACCTTACAGATCGTAAATCCTCAATCACTACAAATCTGCAAGCCAGATGAGGTCGGTGAAATCTGGGTCACAAGTCCCAGCGTTGCTCAAGGTTACTGGCAAAAGTCAGAAACAACACAAGCCATCTTTCAAGCACAACTAAACGATGATAAAACCCATGCTCGTTATCTTCGAACCGGTGATTTAGGTTTTATCCATGAAGGTCAACTCTATGTTACCGGACGCTTAGCAGACTTAATCATCATTCATGGTCGTAACTATTATCCGCAAGATATAGAGCAAAGCGTGGCTCGGGCGCATAAAAAAATTAGGTCGGGTTGTTGCGCTGCGTTTTCGGCCCAATTTGATCAAGAAGAACATTTGCTAATCGTCTGTGAAATTAACGTTTCTAGTCCAGCAGATCATTCGGTTTATCTAGATATATGCGAAGCCATTGAACACGCCCTAGAACATGAACATCAGCTAGCAGCCCACACAATCGCTCTCATTGCTGCGAAAAGTCTACCTAAGACGACCAGCGGTAAAATCAGACGCAATTACACGCGAGAACTTTTGCTAACTGAACGGTTAGCCACTTTATACATCTGGAAACAACAAGCTTATCCTAGTCAGCATCAATACCAAGCGCCCACCAAGCCAGAGGAAGAACAACTTTGCACTATAATCAGTCAATTATTAAATCAAGAGAAAGTGGGTATCACCGATAGTCTTTTTCATCTAGGTGCAGACTCCTTATTAGTTGCCCAGTTAAGCCACAGAATTTGGGAGCAATTTCAAATAAGGCTTGAACCAGAAGCCATTTTTGATAATCCTACCGTCCAGCAGCTTGCTAAGTTACTGACTAGCAAGGCTGAACAACCCTCTTCTCTTTTTGAAACTATCTCTCCGCGTAAAAATAATGCGAACATACCCCTGTCCTATTCTCAACAGCAGTTATGGTTTATTGAGCAATTGCTGCACAATAAACCTCTCTATAATTTAACAGTTAGCATTAGCCTAACCGGCAAACTCAATAAACATGCTTTTTACCAGGCATTAAGTATCATCACTCAAAGACATGAGATCTTACGCACAACCTTTTCAGCAAAGGATGGTGTGCCCTACCAAAGTATCCATGCCAAGGGTGAGTTAAATTTTACTGAGCTTGACCTTAGTCTTTACAATCCAGCTGAACAAAAACGCAGTTTAAATAAGCGGGTTAAAATCGAAAGCCATAGGCCTTTTGATCTAGAAAAGGGCCCTTTAACGCGTTATATACTTTTTAAACTAGAGGAGGAAAGGTTTAACTTTCTAGTTGTAATTCACCATATCATTGCCGATGGTTGGTCTCTAAACGTTTATGCGCAAGAATTTAGCCATATTTATCAGTCACTCATCTCTGGCCAAGCCATAGACTTACCCAACTTACCGCTACAATATGCCGATTATAGTGTGTGGGAACGTTCAATACCCTTAACCTCATTTCCCAAGAGTTTGAATTTTTGGCGACAGAACTTAGCGGGAGTTCCCGCCACCTTAGATTTACCCACGGACTTTCCTAGGCCTTTACAGCCAAGTCACGCCGGTGCTAAGCACATTTTTCGTGTTTCAAATAGTTTAACTCAGAAGCTCAAAAGGCTTGCCAATACTAATAATTGTTCGCTTTATACCGTGTTGCTCGCTGGTTTTTCAGTTTTGCTCTATCGCTATTCATCACAAAAGGACTTTATTATCGGTTCCCCCACCATGGGTAGAGATCAACCGGTGCTTGAACCCTTGTTGGGTTTTTTTAGCAAAACCATTCCCTTAACCTTCCATATAAATCCTAGCGAAAGTTTTCTTGAGCATTTACATCAGATACGCAAAAATTTCTTCTCAGCCATGGCTCATCAAGCGATACCCTTGGACGAGTTGGTAAAACTGTCAGGTGTTGAGCGAATAGACGGTACTTCACCCCTATTCCAAGTCATGTTTTCCTTACAAAATAAAAACTTGCCTCAATTGAAACTACCTGAGCTTGAGGCTAAATTATTCACCGACACTGTGATGGCTAAATTTAACTTAACTTTAGACCTCACTGAAACCATCCAAGGACTAGCGGGTTATTTTGAATATGCCACCGAATTATTTCACCAAACGACCATTGAGCATTTAGCAAAGCATTTTAAGCAGTTACTTTACCGTATTGTCCAAAACCCACTGGCCAAATTAGAACAGATTAATTTCTTAACCGCAGCTGAAAACCAGCTTTTGCTAGAAGATTGGAACAAAACCGAGGCCGCTTATCCCCAGACCAAAACCCTCTCCCAGCTCTTTACCGAGCAAGTGGCAAAAACCCCCCAGGCCTTGGCCGTGGTCTATGAGGATGAGCACTTGACCTACTATGCGCTCAACCAAAGGGCCAATCAACTGGCTCATTATCTCATCAGCCTGGGCGTAAAACCCGATACCCTGGTTGCCATCTGCCTAGCTAGAAGCTTAGAACTCCTGATCAGTGTGCTCGCCATCCTCAAAGCCGGCGGCGCTTATGTGCCCTTAGCTCCTAATGATCCAACCGAGCGATTGGCCTTTATGCTTGAGGACACCCAAGCCACTCTTTTGCTCACGCAAATGGCCTATCAGACTCGATATGACTTTTACCGAGGCGCTGTCATTGCCGTCGACGAGCCTGAAATACAGCGAATCCTAGCAGCCCAACCCACGACAGCACCCTCTATTAAGCTCAAGGCGTCAGATTTAGCCTATGTCATCTATACCTCAGGCTCAACCGGTAAGCCCAAGGGCGTGATGATAGAGCATCGTAGTGTGATTAATTTCTTAACCAGCATGCAACCCATACTTGCACTGAGCCCTACCGATTGCTGGTTAAGTGCCACCTCGATTGGCTTTGATATCGCCGGGTTGGAGCTTTATTTACCCCTGAGCCAAGGCGCTTGTGTAGAACTGGTTAGCGATGAGGCCACTCGAGATGGCGAGCGCTTAAAGGCCCTGTTAGACAAGCCCACGACAACCGTATTTCAAGCCACGCCTGCACGCTGGCGCTTATTACTAGAAAGTGGTTGGTTGCCCAGAGCAAACCTTAAGTTGCTGTGTGGAGGCGAGCCCTTAACACCTAATCTGCTGGCAAAGCTGACTGCGCGGGGCCAGAGGCTCCATCATGTCTATGGCCCTACCGAAACGACCATCTGGTCAACTCATACGCTATTAGCAGCAGACAGTCTCATCACCCTTGGTAGACCGCTTGCCAATACCCGTCTCTATGTTTTGGATAAAGCCTTGCAGCCCGTGCCCATAGGTGTGCCTGGTGAGCTGTATATAGGCGGTGCGGGCTTAGCCAGAGGCTATCTCAACCGGCCAGAGCTCACCCAGGAGCGCTTCATTGCCAATCCCTTTGCCGCGGACAAAGAAGATACGAGGCTTTACAAAACCGGTGACATCGTACGCTATCTGCCCGATGGCACTATCCAATACCTGGGACGCAGTGACTTTCAGGTAAAACTACGCGGCATGCGCATTGAGCTGGGCGAGATTGAAAGCCTGTTACAAAAACAACCCCAGGTGCAAGATGCCGTGGTCATTGTGCAGGGACAGGTTGAGACTAACCAAAGGCTTATCGCTTATGTGGTTTGCAAGTCAGACCTTGCTAAAAGCAGCGAGACAATCCTAGCTGAGCTACAAGAAAAGTTGAAAGCCAACTTACCCAGCCATATGGTACCTGCGCAATTGATCCGCTTGGAAAAAATGCCTTTAAATGCCAATGGAAAAATTGCTAGGCAAGCCTTGCCGCTTCCTCAACTGAACTTGACTAAATCAACAAACTCTCACTTTACCACGCCTTTAGAGAAGCAGCTCGCAGCTTATTGGGAAGAGTTATTACAACAACCCATAACAGGACCTCAAGCCAATTTTTTTGGCCTGGGAGGACATTCACTGTTAGCCGTGCAGCTTATCGCCTATGTAAAGCATAATTTTGCTATAGTTCTGCCCATGACCAGCATTTTTCAACATCCGGAACTGGGTGATTTTGCTAAATTGATTGCGAAAGCCCGCAAACAGACCAATAAAAATTTAAACCTGGTTAAAGCCAGACGTAGACAGGATCAACTCCATCCGCTGAGCTTTTCGCAACAATTTATTTTCGAATTAGAGGGTACATCTGTGGCCGCGGCTCAACAGGTGAACATTAATTATGAAATTGAGGGACCGCTGCAGGTAGAAGCCTTACAATATGCCCTCAATCATTTGGTAGAACGTCATGAAGGTCTGAGGACCCTCTTCACCATCAGGGACAAGGAACCTAAGCAATATATATTACCAAAACTGAAGCTCGATATTTCTGTCATTGATTTAAGTCACTTGGAGCAGACAGAGCAACAACGCGAAATTACCCGGCAGCTTGAGAGCTTTACCCAACAACCACTTGAATTAGCCCAAAACCCATTTATTCATAGTCTGATCTTAAAGCTTAACCCCAACAAACACATTTGGAGCTATAGGTTTCATCATATTATTTTAGACGCTTGGTCAGCAGGGATCTTTTGGCGTGAGCTAGTCCATATTTATAATGCCACGATCAATAACAGGACCAATGAGTTACCACCGGTAAAATGGCAACCTATCGATTATGCCAACTGGCAAGCTAAAGGCATGACTGCTGCTAGGCTAAAGCAAGCTCATTCCTTTTGGCAAAGTTATTTAAGCAAGAGTACTGTTTTGCTCTTGCCCCAGGACCACATGACGAGTAAAGAAAAAACTCTCAATACGCGTCATTACACCGTTATATCAGCAGCGGAGTTTTCTAAACTCAAAGATTTAGCTAAGACTTATAATACCACCCTATCCTTTCTTGTCATGGCCTTGTTTGTTAAAGCCTTATCCCAATGGACCCAGAAAACCGATGTTTTATTGGCAGCTTATTTAGCTAACCGAGATCAAACCGAGACCCAAGACATCGTAGGTTGTTTTGTTAGCATTATACCGCTACGCTTTAAAATTGATCCTGAAGCGGATACTGCTACAAACATCAAAAACATCTGTGAAACGGTACTACCTGCTTTACAATATGGTCAATTGCCTCTGCAACAGATCTTGGAATTTTCATCCTCAGCTCACAGCCTGACCAATGAGGACTTATTCAACATTGGTTTTAATTACGTTTCGGTTTATACGGAGGCTCAAAAATACAACTTAGAAAACCTGGTGCTTAATCCCATCTATAAGAAGGAAAGTCATTCCATATTTAATTTCATGTTGGCGGCCGTGGATATGCATGATCATTTGCGTCTGTTATATAGTTACCGCGCGGATCAATTTGATGCCAGCACAATTACCCAGTTTGCAGCCATGCTTGAGGGCTTGATCCAGGATTTAAACTAAACCCAGCTATAAAATTTTTCTAGTTAGGATAATTTTAACTAGCTTATAATCCAGCCATTTTAGCTCTGTTGCCAGGAGTATATCCTTAACAGTTATAAATTATATTTTGGCTGGACTGCTCGCCTATTCTTATTATAGAGTAAAAATGCCATCCAAATTTCACTTTCCAGCCTAACGTCGAGGTAGCCTGAATGAACAAAACTCTGACTGACAAACTCTTTGATCTATTAGCTTCTAAACCTTGCAAACTTGAAGAGCTCCAAACTTTACTTCATTATGATAAGGAATTTCGTACTGATCCAATCATGAGTGATTTAGCCGTTGATTTTACAGCTCAAAGCAAAGACCAGAAACCCATTTTTAAAATTGCAGCCTCTCTCGATATAGAAATATTCAAGCTTTTATACAAACATGTTTTTAAAACAGGTTATTACAGTTTTGAGGTTTGCCAGAAATTTTACGAACAGGCTTTTAATCAAGTTATCCGAACCAATAACTCCGCTGTATTTGATTATTTATTAAAAAAACACCAGTACGTGGATAAAGATAAAAAAATTAATATGGATCAGCATCTTAAAGGTTCTAGAAGAAAGTTTCGCTTACAAGGCGAAACAGACCTCATAAGCTTTTTATTACTAAAAGCGATGGTACGCGGACCTGCAGAAATGCTTAGCTATTATACTGAACAGTTATTATTTGAAGGAGCAAATTCAGAACAAACATTCACGTATAAGACTCCTAACCTAACTCAAACGATAGATATAGCCCAACTGATCGATAAACTACCCCATCTCAAGCTTGCTGATAAACAAACTTTGCTTAACTTGTTAAACTGTATAAAAAAGATCAATACTGCGCAGACTTTTCATGCAGCAACACAGGATCTGCAATTGTTTCAAACCATCAGCGAAGTTGTAGCATCTAATGAAGATTTTTTTCTAAGATATCTCAAAAAATCGGTAAGCGTTATTGTGGCAAATTCTCACGCAGAAGAGCTTGCTGTTGATGAAGCTTCAGCGGCATCTATGGTAGAGTCTGAGCAAAATCCCGAACAAGCCGCTTCTAAACTCAGCTCTGCTACTTTTGAGCAATTTATAAAATCGCTGATTAGCACTTATACTTATCTAGCTCAATTCAATCGTGCTCAACACTGGCAAGAGAATAAAAACTATAAGCTCTTACAAGATGAGATTGTGTTAGAGCTCATTAGTTATCAATGCCACGAGAATGGTTTTTTTGCCACAGAGCAGGAACGTAAGGATTTTATTGATAAATCTTTGCTGAAACCCTTGTTGGAAGGAGCAACTTACGAAGATACCTTTACCCAGTTGCAAGAAAGCAGCCCAACATCTGCTGCTAATAATCCTGTGACAACCCGGCGGAATAGCTTTTTTAAATCTATTGGCTTATCTTTGAATGATAACAACTTAGGTGGAATAAAGGTTGAGTTAAGTGAGACCGATCAAAACCTAGCCACTTCTCAAGCAGAGCTTCACAAAACCTCATCAGCTGAGAATTCAACCCCTGCTTCTCCTAGCCTTTAACCCATGAAGCGCATGCTCAAGAGCATGCGCTATCTCAAAGTTTAAGCCACGACTATCAATTATATCCTGAGTAATCGCATTGTTTTCTGCCGATAGTTTATCCTTCGAGACTTTGAGATCATTGAGTAAGCTACTATTTTGATTGAATTAAAATATTTGGCTAAAATTAAATATAAGTTCAATGATATAGGCTAGCGTTATCTTATGGATCAAGCTCGAAAAAGATATTTAAAAAAAATAGCTAAAGAAAATATTCAAAAAAATTCTGCAAGAATTAAGGCCCTAGTAAATGAAGCCAATCCTGTCAGCTTGGATGATCCACAATGGGTTGTAAACTTTAAATATCTTCGTCATAAGGAACAAGAATATCACGATAATCGCACCCAAGTTTATCCTAAAAAAATGCTTGGAAAAGAGATTCTATTAAATCCCGTTGCTTTAGACATCAGCAATGGATTTTTACCCGTTCCGGGTTATTATATGCACTGTCTTGTATGCCATGCTTTAGTACCCATGAATCCTGCAATTCCGGTAAAATGCCAATGTGAACAAATTGCTATTGATTTGGAGAGCAATTTCATTTCCTTGGATCTTAAAAAAATCGAAGTGGTAAAGCTCATTGCGAAAGCTAAGCAATCCTTATATGACTCCCTAATTTATAAACTAAAGAAATTTTTTAGGCGCTAATAATATGCAGCATAATGAAAAGTATTTAAGACGGCAAAAATATAAAGACTTTTTAATTAAACGCGATGGTTTTATGCTCACCTATAAAGATAGAGGGGAATTTATTGAATATGAGGATGCTACCTGCCTAGCATATTTTGAGCGTCCCTATTTCTCTGCTCCACATAAAGTTGAGATCAAACTAAAACCTAAGCTCTCAGAATATGTGATTACCGAGATTGATTTAAACAAAATTCAGGATAATTTAACCAAACATTTTGGTTTCAATCGCTATATTTTCATTTCCTAAAAAGCAGATGGCGTAAACTTGCAGATTGGTTGAATTCAATTCATGTTTAGCGGATTATTGAAGAAAATAGTGATAAAAAATAACTAGCTTGGGTTGGATGGCCATTATGAACCTTATATTTTGCTCAGAACCTTTCAATAACAAAAATGTCGATCCCGATTGGCAACTTGAATATGAAATAGCCATAGCCTCAGGTTTGGCTGTGCATTTGTTGAATTATGAAGCATTGCGAGATGAAGATGATATCAGCAATGCTTTAAAAAGGGTTATTCCACCAAAGACTAAAGAACTATGCATATACCGTGGCTGGATGATGCCTGTGGCCTGCTATAAAAAGCTATACGATGGCTTACTGGCAAAAAATTTACAGCTGATCAATTCGCCTGAAGAATACCAACATTGCTATTATTTGCCCGAGTCCTATTCTGTGATTGCAGAGCTAACACCTAGGTCAATATCCATGGATAAAGAACAGATTCGATCCGTTGGCAACTTAGAGACTGCCTTGAGCAATTTTGGTAACAAGCCTATCATCGTCAAAGATTATGTTAAATCTCAGAAACACCATTGGTTTGAGGCATGCTTTATCCCTGATGCCAGTAATTTCAAGCAGGCGGAAAAAGTTATCAAAAAATTTATTGAGCTGCAAGGTGATAATCTAGAAGGCGGTTTAGTACTCAGGGAGTTTGTCGAGCTTGAATCAATCGGTATCCATCCGAAGAGCAAAATGCCCTTAGCGATGGAATATAGAATTTTTATCTTAAACGGCCAACCCATCTCTATCATCAAATATTGGGATGAAGGCCTTTATCCAAGTCTTGAACTGCCGATATCTGACTTTAGCGCTATTTTTAAGCAAATCAGGAGCCACTTCTATACGGTTGATATAGCCAAGCAAAAAAACGGTTTTTGGATTATTGTCGAACTGGGTGATGCTCAAGTTGCTGAGCACATGAATAGCTTTGGTTTGCAGGAATTTTATCGCCAACTTGCAGTATTAAAAGAAATAGGCTAATACTGGCAATTATAACCCTGGAAATATAAACTTTGATAAACAGGTATGGTAAAACCGGGCTGTTAGCTCGTAGTCTATATTTCCAGCTCTAGCTAAGCAAAAGTTTTTTCTTCTAGTCTTTTTAATAAGACTCTTTTACACAGCTCTCTACGAGTTCAATATTTCTTCTTCGCGAATCTGCGAGCTTATTTTTGAGCGCTATTGATTTAGGATTATGTGCTAATTCACGCTTTATATTCTCATATTGGATAATTAACTCAAAAGTCTGGGGCTTGTTAATATAACATTTGCACATGTTTTCTATCGAAGGCTTAATTAATTCATAATTCTTCACCTTATCTTCTATGGCTTTATCTTGCGCGCCCTTTAGGCAAATAGAATATGCCGCATTTCTTACGCTACCTTCAGGAAAAGGATTGGTTTCAGTCTTCACCGTGGCGCAACCATACAAACCTAGGGATAAAAAGACGGCCCCAACTGTTTTTAGATAATTTTTTCTTTTGTTTTCAGCAATTTTCTTCATATCGATTCTCTCATTCACTTAAGTTAGTTATTTTTCTAAATTTGAAAAAAGATTACAATTAAAATACTTTTGAATATTTGATATAGGTATGCCTTCTCGAATTTAGCCACATGATTTTACCATAAATGTCATTTCAAGCAAGTTTGTGACGCTTGCTTACCCTTGCAGTCCATGATTCGCTTTTTAAATGAATGCTAGGAAGCACTCCTAAGCTATTAGCCTTAATGATTAAGTATATTAATTTATGACTGCTCAAATCTAGGTGAAGTGGAATTATCAACAGGGGTAGAAGAGTTCGGCTTTTCTATTTTAAATTTGCCTAGAAAAGGTGCCATTGCAGCTTGATTTTTTGGCGCATGCCTAAATTTTTTCCAATAAGTATTATTAGCAGTTGGGATTACCGTCTTATTTGCTTCGTATTCAATTTTTTCCTTAATAGATTGGGCAGATACAAACTTTATCTTGAGTTCAGGCTTGACTACGGGGCTCACTTCGCCGAACGTTAAAGAAGACGCCCCACTCTGACTATGCGGCGCAGTCTGGCTTGTTTGTTGTAAATTGGCGATATCATTTTCTAGTCTTGGTTTTTTAGCTGAAGTTGGTTTAAATACTCTTTTCCTTTTACTTCTAGCCTGCTCTATCTCAGCTGTCTGCTCTGCTAAAGGCTGAAACAGGGTATGCGAAGAGCAGTCGGCATAACTAACAGTATATTTTGGAGGGCTTACCACATTTGAAATAGGCGCATTTTGCTGTACATCAGCCAAAAACATTATGGAAGGAAATAGAGAGTTAATAGGCGGAAGTACATTGGAATAATCTACTGTCGATGTCTGAGATGCTTGCGGCTGTATAGGCTTGATTTTATTGGCAAAATTCTTAAAATTTGTAACTAATCTGTCCTGTTCCGATCCCTGATCATTATTATGCATTGTTAAATCCTTTATCAATTAATAATTTATAAGAAACTGTATAGTAGAACCTACTATTATTGTTTTCAAGTTCATTTATTTAAAATTAGGCCAAAATTTGACCAATATTTTGTTGGTCTTCAAGACTTACTTTTGTCACGCTCTCTTATACGACGCTCAGCGCATCTATCAAAACTACGGCCTTGAATGAATTCTGTATGGGTTTAAAACCATTTCTTAAGCCCTGCTTGAACTTTCACTATCGATAGAAGTTTTATTATATAATTGTAGTTATCATAAAATGAGGGCTAAATCATGAATGATAACGGACAAAATCAGCAAAAAACTTCTTTTATTGAGAGGATTGCGCAAAGCATTATAGCGTCAATAACCAGCAAGACCGTTTTTGGCGAGCCCATTGAACACAATGGGATTAAAATAATTCCAGTTGCTAAAATTCGCTACGGTTTTGGCGGCGGTTTTGGCCACAAAAAATCCAACGGTATTGGTAAAGGCGGAGGCGGCGGAGCCATTGCTCAACCTATTGGCTATATTGAAATGAAAACTGACGTTACCCGTTTTAAACCCATACCAAAGCTTGTCCCCTTATCTTCGGTGATTTTTACTGGGCTTGTCGGATTACTTATCTGGAAAAAACTGAGCTGACTTGTTTAATTAACTTTAACTAAAAATTTGCTACAAAAAACCATTCATAAAATCACTTGGCATCGAGAACAAAATGAGGTTAAATAGAAACCAACATTATCAATAAGTTAATGTTAATTAATATAAAGAGAGACTTCATGTTAGAACATAAATTAGCAGTATTCCAAGATAAAACCATTAGACGTATTTTACACCAAGGAGAGTGGTGGTTTTCCATAGTTGATGTCATTCAAGTACTAACTGATAGTAATATCCCACGACGCTATTGGTCAGACTTAAAACGCAAGTTATCCGAGGAAGGCGCTGATCAGTTGTACGAAAAAATCGTACAACTGAAATTAGAATCCACAGATGGCAAAAAATATGCTACTGATTGTGCCAACACCGAAACTCTATTTCGTATTATCCAAACCATTCCCTCCCCTAAAGCCGAGCCTTTTAAACGCTGGTTAGCCAAAGTCGGTTATGAGCGGATCCAAGAAATCGAAGATCCTGAACGGGCTACACAACGTACTCGCGCATTATATAAAGCTAAGGGTTATCCCGATGCCTGGATCGAAAAGCGCATGCGCGGCATTGCCATTCGCGAACAACTGACCGAAGAATGGCAAAACCGAGGTATTGAGGAAGATAGAGAATTTGCCATTTTAACCGCCGAAATTACCAAAGCCACCTTTGGCATGACGCCTAGTGAGTATAAACAACATAAAAGCCTAAAGCGGGAAAATTTAAGGGATCATATGACTGACCTTGAACTTATCTTTTCCATGCTAGGTGAAGCCTCTACCACTGAAATTGCCATCAATAAAGATGCACAAGGGTTTGAGGAAAATAAAACAGCCGCTCAAGCAGGCGGTAAAATTGCAGGCGATGCCCGTAAAAATTTGGAACTGGCAAGTGGCCGTAAAGTAGTCACTCAGGAAAACTTTTTGCCTAAGCTAGAAGAAACCAAATCTATTAAAAAGGATACCAGTGATAAGAAGAGTTAAAAGGCTAGACAATATGCAAAACCATAAATGTAACTACCCGGTAGAAGTATTCTGGAGTGAAGAAGACGAGGGCTATATAGCTATTGTTCCTGATCTACCAGGTTGCTCAGCTTGGGGTGCAACAGAAGAACTAGCCTTACATGAAATACAAATTGCCACGCAAGCTTGGCTGGAAGCGGCTAAAAAAATGGGCCGAGAAATTCCTAAGCAAAGTCATGGCTGCTAAGACAAGAAAATATTGATGCTACTACCTTAAAACGTATTGCTAAAGAATTGGAGTCCCTTCATGAGTAAACGTAATATTGGCGAAGAAATCCTACAGGGACTGCAAGAAATTAAGGAATGGCGCCAAGGTAAGGTTAAATTGAAAACAACCGAAATTACTATGCCAAGCGCTAAAGATGTTCCCACTATTCGCACTCGATTAGGGCTTAGCCAACAAGCTTTTGCAGCTTTTATGGGGGTGAGCGTGGCTACTCTACGTAACTGGGAACACGGCCGACGTGAACCACATGGCTCGGCTAAATCATTACTGTTAATTGCAGATAAAGTACCCGAAGCATTTGAAAAAGCATTTAATCTAGCACGCGAACCACAGCACGCTAGATAACTGTACCAGACGATCTCTGGTAAAAAGGCGGGATGCAAGGTGAGCCAACACCAAGCACCCCTAACCACAATCCAAACTACACAGGAGTTTGAGTCATGGCTAACAAGCATTGTACCGGCAATAATCCTAAGTTTCAAAATATTGAAAGTCCTTTTATAAAGTTATTTGAGTTGTTACCTCAATTAGCGCCCAAGGGTTTACCCAATCCTCATATCGGTTTACTTAAAGATTTACATCATCATGCCGAAAATGGGGTTGAAGAAATTCTCATGAGTTTGCCTAGCCTTGGGATATTACTGGCAACTGCGGCGGACAATACCGAGATGGGGCTATTGCCACAGGATGTCAGCCAAATCGGCTGGCTTATTCATAGTCTTAGCCATATGCTGATTGCCTGCAACAATTTGAAAGAAAATATGGGCTATGAACTCGCTAAGCGAGGTGAATGGCTATAAAGCTTCTATACTTATAAGGGTAGGGATATTGTATTTCTACCCTTTTGCTGTTAGGTCATTAAAAGGATTTAATCATGCGTAAGTATTTTATTACCACGGTTAACGATTTGCCGGAGTAGTTTAAAATTCAGCATTATGCTCAAACTACTAAACTTGATGCGGTGGGTTGGTTAGCTGAACTGCAATACCGCTATAGACTAAGAGAGTCTTGGCAAAAGAGTGATAATAAATGGGCTATGCAATTATTTCAAAACATTCAGGCTCATAGACTTGTTACTTCTACTGGTTATCGTGGCCGCAGCAACTTTATCCAAGGCAGACGGGACTATCCTGAAGGTTATACCTATGTGGAATCGCTAACCAATTACAATGCCTATAGCTTTTCATCTTTAGAGCAGAATAAATCTATCATTGACCAACAGGTGAAAATCATACAACAAGAGAAAAATATTTCTGCTGAGGATGCCTTTGATGACTGGTTATTTGAGCCTTATGAAATTACGGAGGAAACCCTGCCAGAAAACTGTGTCTATGCTCAAGTAAAACTGCATGCTACCGATGAACAAATTAAAGCCGATTTTGCCGACTGGCTGGCTCATGAACGAGCTAAACGCGCGCAATCGCTGCCTAAGCGTAACTTTAATGAAGTGGATTTCAAAGGTTGGTGCGATTCCGCCGTATTACCTTACTTAGACTTACAGTTCTGGGCAGAAACCGAAGGCGTACGGATTCACCAATACATCATGGCAGAAGCCATTTTTCCCGAGGCCTATGCTGTGAGTGCAGAGGTTGACCCCATAGGCAAACTCAAAACTACCAAGAAAAAAGCCGTGTATTTAATGCGTAAGGATATTTTAGAAGCCTTGGGCGCTATTTTTATTTAACTTAGATTACTTTTCGGAAAAATTTTTGCCGATTTTCATTCCTTCACCTCTTTAACCTATTGATCTATGTTTAGCTGGTCATTGTTACTAATTAATGAGGTTTCACCATGTCAATCATACAAACATTTATTCATGCTAATGCGAATTTATTAACCCGCGAACAAGCTGCGCACTATTTAGGCGTCACCCCGCGTACCTTAGCAGTATGGGCTTGTAACAAACGCTATAACCTGCCTTTTGTGAAAGTAGGCCGCTTGGTTAAATACCGTAAAGCCGATTTAGATGCTTTTATAGCCCGTCGTACAATAGGTAATTAATATGCCAGGCTCAATGGAACTATCTTCATATCAAGATCTAAGAAAACTAGCTAGGCAAAAACCTGAATTAAAGTTAATTAGCCTTCATGAATTATTAGAACATGAATTTCAAGCGCGTGAGATTATCTTATCGCCGTGGTTAATTACCCAAGGGCTATCTATGATTTATGCGCCAAGAGGCATAGGCAAAACCCATGTATCATTAGGTATTGCTTATGCTGTGGCAACGGGGAGCAGCTTTTTAGGTTGACAAGCCGAAAAACCACGTGGGATATTATTTATCGATGGAGAGATGCCAGGCTATGCATTAAAAGAGCGGGGAGCTACTATGCATACAGAAAATACAGGAATTAGTGCGCCGTTACACTTTATAACGCCCGATGTGCAAACCTTTGGCATACCGGATTTAAGTACAGTAGTAGGCCAACAATTGGTAGAGCAGCATATTACTGACGAGATTGAACTCATCATCTTAGATAATCTATCGACCTTAGTCCGTAGCGGCCGTGAAAACGAAGCCGAATCTTGGCAACCGATTCAGACTTGGGCATTATCCTTACGTGCGCGAGGTAAAAGTGTATTATTTATTCATCATAGTGGTAAAGGCGGACAGCAGCGTGGTACTTCGAGGCGTGAAGATGTCTTAGATACGGTTATTAGCCTAAATCGTCCGGCTGATTATACCGCTGAAAAAGGTGCTTGCTTTGAAGTGAGGTTTGAAAAGGCTCGCTATATTCATGGGGATGATGTTCAGCCTTTTGAAGTTCAGTTGATCACTAATCAACAAGGCCAGCAAATTTGGCGTACTTCTAAACTTGAGGATTCTAATTTTCAGAAAGTCACTAATTTGCTTAATGAAGGTTGGAGTCAGCAGGATATTGCGGAAGAGCTTAAGTTAAATAAGGGAACGGTGTCCCGGTATACTAAAAGAGCGCGCGGATCCGGTTTGGTGCAAGCTATTTTCAAAGACCGTAGTAATTAATTTTTAGAAGTTGCATGGTTGTCTACCTATAATATGCAACCATGCAACCCTTTTATGCTAACTTTCAATCATTCCAATAATTTATTTTTATTGTTTATAGAATGGATTGAAACCTCATAGTAAGTTATAAGTTGTAAATTCCTGTATAATAACACTTAATTTTTTTAGAAAAGTAATCCGTTTTTAAATTAACCAATTATGGAAATTAAATGTAAATTGTGTTTAGAACAAGGCCCAAGCAGCCAAAGCCATATTATTCCAAAATCTCTTCTTAAAAATGTCTATTTACATAGTAGTATCAAGAGTGAACCTAGTAAAAGATATTGGGGCGGCATTTATGACAGAAATATTCTATGCCAATCTTGCGAAGCTAATTACATGAAATGGGATTGCTATGCAAAAATTTTTTTGGATAATCCACTAAAAAATCAACGAGCTTTAGCTTACCAACAAGATTATGAAATCATTGGTTATGAACTTTATAATGTTGACTACAAACAGTTAAAGCTATTTGCCCTATCTTTATTATGGCGTATGCATACCACTCAGCATGAGAATTTTAAAGAAGTTAATCTAAAACATTATATCGATAGAATTCGTACGCTAATTTTAAATCAGGATCCAGCTAAAGATACAGAATTTGCAATTATCCTTGGTAAATTCAATTATGATAAAAACCCAATTTCATTCCATACTTCACCCTTCCGTAAAAAAATAGAGGGTATTAATTATTATATTGTACATATCTACGGTTATACGCTTTACATAAAAGTTGATAAACAAACCAGGTTAACTTCATTTCAAGAGGTAAGATTGAAAGAAGATGGTCATTTATTACTTATCACCAGAGATTTTGAGACAAGTAAAGAAAAAAATTATTTAATTAATCTACTAAGAAATAATCAGCGCTTGGGTAAAAAATAAAAAATTACTTCAAGCATCATTAATATAAAGTGTTCAATAATTTCCATCTTTCAGCAACTGCGCGATTAGAATGCTTTTCGTATTTTAAAAAATCGCTAACAATCTTTACAAAGTTCTGTTTACCCATATAGCGCATAATTAGAAGCTCAATAATGAGCAGCGTATGATTTGCTATATTCCTTAGTGAGTAGTTAAAAGTTTTCGCCCATTCTTCAATTTCTATAGCCATTAAAAATAATTCAGCATCTTGGTAATTTGCTCTAGTACGTAATCTATATAAGCAATCAAAGAAAGTTGTTGGAGGCATTTTAGTAGTAATTTCTTTTCTGGCTTCTTTTGAAAGATTTTTCCTTTTATTTTTATTTAACCAATCTTTACGTTTAGACTCCAATTGTCTCTTACGAGTAGTTTTTAAAAAAGTAGAATAAGAATCCCAAAATTTAGGGTTGGAAACAAGCGGTGATATAGGACTTATTAATACGTTTTGTGGTAAATAAATAAAATTTGGTTTATTAGGATCCCCTGCGCAAATAACGCGCCAAGGATAAGGAAACAAATTAGGGCGATTATATATGTCCTGACTAATTTCTCTTAGGGTAGCTGCATGATGATGAGCTCCTGGTTCCTGTTTGTTCATAGCTACAGATAGAGCACGCAGAGACAGATAAACAGAATAATATAGCTGAACGCAAGCCCAGTGATTTGAATACGCCATAAATTCTGGATGATCTTTAGTAAAATTTAATTGTATCTCTGTAAGCCAGGAATTTCTGAGTAATTTTGTAATTTTGCCAATGTCAGTATTTTTCGACTTTATATCTTTAAAGGTTTTAGAAAAAATAATTTCTTCTAAGTATCGTGTTTCTGTAAAGTAGGAGTGATCAAGCAAATTACTGATTGATTTAAGGTAATTAAGATAAACTTTAAACTTATTCTGATTTAATAAATCCTCTTCTGTGTAAGATTTGAATTTTAGTATTTTAGCTTCCATTATGTTGTATTTGGTGTTTTGGTTAAGTTAAAAAGCTTATACTAAAATTTTCGAAAAAGATCAAAGCTCTTAGCATGGTTAATTCTTATTTAGGCCTTTAACTAGAATAATTATTATCGGTCTTCATTGTTAGCCTACTAACAAATTTTAAATAACCAAATAATTAAGCGTTGTCTCTACGCCGCGCCCTCGCGGGTAGGGACAACGCGGACTGTCCCACGTTGCCATTGCTTTCGGCCTATAAATAGCCCTTGCCTAGATGAGTGATACGCAAGTATAATGGACTTGTTTATCATACTGTTGCCTTGACAGTATAAATTAAGGTAAGGCTACAGAATCCCTGTAACAAGCGCGAAGGTGTAAACCTTGGGATTATAAGTAAGCTAGGTTTTTTAAGCTTATTATTATTCTTCCATCATCTTGCTAGATGATTTTTCTTAACCTTTAAGGTTTCGATATTTCTACCAACGGGTAGTTAGCCCGTTAGCTGGTTAATTACCGGCATTTCCCTCAAGCAATCTTTATTGCTCATTTGCAGTTGCTTTTTAACCCAAGAGGCAAGGTGCTTTTCTCACATTTGAACTGATTTTCACCTTTAGTTTAAATGCTATGTTACTTTCTATAGCCATACTCTTAATGGTATGCGCCTCTTGTTACTGCTTTGACAGTGGCATCGCGAAGCAGTGCTTATCTCACTGGTTTATTTTAACCAGCCATTTCTTAAACGATGCCTAACATACTGTATATGACTACCTCCAGGTAGCACACAGTATAGGCTTGTTGCCTAACAAGGTGAATTGGGTACCTTTTGCCCTTCGTGCCATTATTGGCAGTCACAGCTAGGTTAAACCTGTTGTGTCGGCGTTAACACTTACCAACTAGTAAACCCAATAGGAAAAATTAATCATGAGTAAATAATATAGGTGAACTATGCCCAGTTTACGTTATGAATTAAAAGGACTATGTACCCGTAATCGTGAAGGTAGCTATAGCACACAACAAAATAGGCTACGAGTATTGCTACAGATAGAAAAGCAACTTAAAGAAATGGGCTATAAGCAAATGCGCTTAAGCTCTTTAAAACCTAAACATGCCGAATGTTTAGTTAACCGTTGGCAAGCAGAAAAATTATCCATTAGTGCCATTAAAAATCGCCTAAGTCATTTGCGCTGGTGGGCAGGAAAAATAGGCAAAGCTGGTATGTTACCCGCAGATAATGCAGCCTATGGTATTCCCTCACGGCAATTTGTCAGTAAGACCAATAAAGCACAAATACTTTATCAGGATAAGCTTGATGCTATCCCTCATAACTATGTAAAAATGAGCCTTAAGTTACAAGCGGCTTTTGGCTTACGTCGGGAGGAATCCATTAAGTTCCAGCCAAGTTATGCGGATAGAGGTGATAAATTAGTGCTAAAAGGCTCTTGGACGAAAGGTGGGCGACCACGAGACATTCCCATCGTTACTGATAACCAGCGGCAAGTATTACAAGAAGCTCATCAGTTAGCCGGTAAAGGTTCATTAATTCCAACTGAACGCAGCTATGTACAACAACTCAAAATTTATGAGCGCCATACTTCACGAGCAGGCTTACATAAACTGCATGGCTTACGTCATACTTATGCACAGCAACGTTATCTTGAGCTAGCTGGTTGGGCTTCGCCTTTAGCAGGTGGGCCTAACCGCAAAGAATTAACATCGGAGCAGAAAATTATTGATAATAAGGCTAGATTACAAATAGCGCATGAACTTGGCCATAGGCGCATTCAAATTACTAGTATTTATTGTGGGCAGTAAGTAATTATGTATAGTAGTCAAAGATTTTCAAGGTTTCGCGTAGATTTGGCCAGAAATAACGGCACATAATATCCAGAGTTCCAGGTGGGTATCGATTGTATGGTTGTAATAAATTTTCAATTGCTATAATAATAGTGGCTAATGAAAAAGTTAGTATACTCTCATACTAGAACTATCACTGTGGAAGGAAAATAAATTGTCGCTGCAATGGCTGCAATCATTTTGATTGGAATTAATTATATATTTTTACATCAGAAGTTAATCATAATTCCAAAATATTATGCGCTGAAATTTTAAATTAATCCTTTATAATTTGTGGGTATAACTTTTCTACTACACATAATAATCTAGTGACCACAATAGTTCTTATGTTCTGCAACATATAATATTTATCTAGTTTGGGTGGGAAGCTTATTATATTAATAGCAAGCTCATTGAAATTCTGGCAACAATAACTGGGTTGGAATTATTAGCTACATGGTTTAGATTCGCTCTATGCAAATTATTTATACCGATCGAAGAAGGGATTGCAAACATAAAGCGTTCTGTTATTTTAAATAGCGTTAAATATACTTGATAGTAATTTTTTTAACTTTGCTATTATAATATCAGCAATTCCCGCTGGATTTTAGAAGCCTTATACTAGAAGGGTTGCATGAGGCACAGAAAAATATTTTTCGCCATCTTATTTTACAAAATGGTTATAAACAGGGCTTTTTAGCTATTTTCCAGCGGGAGGACCTGTTATAATATATCCTTTATTTATCATAATGAAATTTATTGTATACTGTCATTCTTATTTTTTTACAATTTTAAACTTCTGTAATTATTTCTAAACAACAAAGTATATTACTCCATTATTCCGAAAAATCTTGGCCAAAAAGTTTATTTTTTGGAGTAAGTGTAATAATGGCTTTCTGCTCAATCGTCTTATTGTTAACCATATCGTTAGCACCAAATTTCTCCGTAAGTGTTCCTTCCTCGTTGAGAGTAATAATATATTGAAAATCTATCTTTTTAGTTTGGGTTAGTTTTTCAATAAATAAGAATAGAGCTAGGAAATGAGCTTTGTCCATACCATCAAAGATACCATCATGTACCAAAAAAGATGGAAGATTTCTGCCGTTTTCTATAGCATTTATGACAACTAATAAATCATAAATCAGAGTTCGACCTTGATTTTTTCCTTTTGAGCTCATGTCAGGGAATTTAACCACAAGCTCCACTTTCGCATTCTTTTTAGGGTTGGCCTTCAAATCAAATAATGATTCATCTTGCCTGTCAGAATAAATAGCATTATAAATTTCCAAGAATTTACTAGCTATCCTAGGAAATTTTTTTGATTTAAGATCAGTAAGTAGTAGTTGAATATTGTAATCAATACTTTTGCTGTCACGCTCTAGCTCAGCTATTTTTAGAGTTAAATTATCATATAATCCAAGTTGGCTAGACAATTCACTTTTTCTATTTTGTTTAGAATTTAGCACAGAGTAAGCTTCAGAAAGATCTTTCCAAGCATCTTTATTTGCTAAAAACTTGTAAAGTTTGGCACGCTCATTTTCGAGCTGTTCTATTTTCTCCGTTCTTTCCAGAATTCCAGTAGAAAGCTTTTTAATCTCTTTTTCAAGAAAGTCTTGCCGAGACTTAGATAGATCGCGCCTAAATTTTATAGCATTTTCTAGAGTTTCCTTGATTTTTTTACCAAGGGTTTCATTAAGCTGTGTATACAATATTCCAATTTTTCTAACATCAATATGGTCTTTTAGTTGAATAGTGTCTTTATAAGCTGATATTGTCTGCCTGTCATTAAAGTTTTCAGAAAAAAGCTCTTTTATTTGTAATGTTAGATTATCTGCACTGCTTTCAGCATCGTTATAGTTTTTTAAAAGTTTAAACGCCTCAATTGATTGTTGCAGTTTGTTGATATCATTGTTAAGTTTTATTAGCTCTGAGCTTGATTCTTCAGGATTTTTTATTGCATAATCTTCACTCAATATTTTCTTGATTTCTCTTTGAGCATCTTTTTTTAATTTCATTGTCTTTGACAATATTAGAGTTTGATAACTTAGTGAGTTTGGAATATCAAGGAGAAAAAAATGTATGGGCATAAGCTCAGCTTCAGAACACTCAGGAATATATTTGATGGGATCAAGAAATTTTTCTTGTCTAGGCTTTTGTATTTTTAAAAAAAATAGAACTAAGTTTCGAAACCAGGCTTCATGAAATTCACCGTTATAGTTTCTTTGGTAAAAAAACTTATTTGCTAGTATTTTTTGTAAATCTTCCAAATTGTAAGTTAAAATTTTTTCTTTTGTGCCGAACTTAATATGTTTTGGATTATCTATGCTTCTTTTTAGATAAAAGAGTTCTTCTTCATGCTCAATTTCCAAAACTATCTCATGTTGTGATAAGATGCTCTTTGCAGCATTTAGCCGTTTTGAATGGTTACTATTGGAAGAAGATAATAAACAAAAATCAATAAGGTCTAATAATGTAGATTTACCAATGCCGTTTAGAGATTTTTTTGGATCCCCCTCATTATCTTTCTTGCCATAAATAATATTAATACCAGAGTGAAAAATTACTTTTTTAAACAAATTGCTTGGTTCTGAGTATAGACTAACAAGTTTCATTATCTTTTCTCAAAAAAATGATATTATCTTTATAGATAACAATTTCTGATAACCAAAGAAAAGTAATGGTATCATAAAAAACATTAAGTGATACTTTCTTATTTTTCGAAAGTGTTATATACAAATACTCGATATTTAGCGCTTCTTTTTTTAAAATATTTATTAAGTTGGCCCCAACGACCAATATATTTTGAGAGAGTTTCTCATGTTTAGTGGGGATCAGCATTTTAAATTTCCTCAAGCAGGCTTTCTTGTTCAAAAATGGTACAATCTTCAAAAAAGAATAAAACATAAGCTTTTGCTAAATTTCTGTAAGATTCATTTTTAGCATATTCTTTTGGAGTATAGTACTCAAAAAGTGCATTTAATAAATCTTCACCAGATTTCCCATATTTGAGAAAATTCCTGTACATGCTAAGTATATCTGCATGAAGGTCATTTTGAGTTTCTGGGGATTCTTGTTGCATTCTTTCTTCAATACGCTTGTATTTTATAAATGCATAGCGAAAATGCTGTGATACTATTTTTTGTACTTCTTTATTTGGGAAGTTTATTTTTATTTTTTTTTCTAGCTTTATATTTTCCTTATAACGGTATGTTCTGCCGTCATTATTATTGTTAATTATGTTTCGAAAAATTGTATCTACAATAGAGAATTCGTATTTATCAACTTCTGCTTTTATTTCATATTCTGTAAGATTCAAAGGAAGGCTAATAATTTGCTCAAGTTTATCCTTTTCTAGGGACATAATTTTATTAGTGATTTTTTTATGGCCCCAAGTTTCGATGGTTAAATTTTCATATTGGGTTCTTAAGAGATCTATAAACTGCTCAATCTCACCACAAAGTGTGTCATTTGTTAAGTATATCCAAGTTTTTACATCTCTTTGTTTTTTTAAACATCCGTCGAGATCCTCGGAAATTTTCTTTTTTGTCTTACTTAACTTTTCTCCTCTGGTTGCATGAGCTTGAAAGAAAACTCTAGCTTTAGGGCAATACCCATCATTTTTACCATCCCCATTTGGGCCTGCAGCCCTAACTGGAGTGTAGTCATCAGGATATAGCACTATACAAAGACGATCACAAAAATTTTGAAACCTATCACCTTCCAAGGCAAAAATGTAGTTTTCGACTATCATTCTTAAAGTGGTATTATCCATTATTTATCAGTCCTTTCTCTATCAATCCTCGACGGTGATTTATTAATTTGATGCTCAGTGAGGCCATATTTGTAAGCATTGTACTGCTATTGTTCTGATAGAGCATCATTTTTTCTTTATGATTTCTATTTCACTTTGTAGCTTCGCTATACGATCAGCAGAGGCACTCAAGCTGCTCTGTTTAGGATTACAAGCCACGAAATACATAGCACCATTCTAGCACCGGAAGAAACTTAAATTTTTAACTTTAACGGAAAGGCTTGATATATATGGTGCCGGCGACAAGAATCGAACTCGTGACCTGATGATTACAAATCAACTGCTCTACCTACTGAGCTACGCCGGCATTTCGGAAATGGAACATTATTTTAATCTAATTTTTAAAATATGCAATGGTAAATAACTTACCATTGCACTTTGTTCTTTATGCACCTAGAGTGGTTTAATGGAGTTCGCTACCGCAACGCCTATAGACCAATCGATTTCTCGGCTACCAATCTGATTGTCAAACTCAATTTGCTTAGTTTCGGCGGGGAACCTATAGCCTTGGGTCAACAATTGATGAATATATACACCGTTGAAACAGTAGTTAGCTAAATATTTAGCCGGTACCTTAGGATAAAGCTTCTGCAATTCATCCCAAGATTTAACACAAACATTTTGTACCGTCTCTTCAAAGGCCTTGGGGGTCTTCACGCCAAAGAAATCCGCCGCGTAGTAGTAACCGGAATAGGCGATGTATGTCATCCCAGGTTCTACCGGAAAAACGACGCCTCCCAGCTTATATTTTGCTAACAATTTATCAATTGCCGCTTTACAGTTTGAATAGTTAAATTGTCCCATCCCCAAATCGGCGACCTTATAACCGGAAGGATAGCAGGCGAGTGAGCCAATCTTAAGTCTGGCCTGATCCTGACCTAAACCTAAAAAGCTGGTCGCAAAAAGATGGTAGGTTTTGCCCGCTAATATAAAGGAATAAACATTCTTTAAAGATGGAGCAATGTGACTGATAAAGGCTATTTGAGTTGAAGCACCACCCAGGTCTAATGAACCCATGGTAGTAGAGTTACCAGAGAATTTATTCTCTAAATAATTGACGGCAAGCCAGCCATATACCGCTTCCATCTGTCCGGCAATCGTTTTTATATTAGCAATATGAAAAGGGTAGTTGGCTTTGACATAATTCTCAATGGCTTGATAGATAACCGCTTGATCTCTTTTGGGCATTAAACGCATGCCTGCCGTTGCCATCAGGTTAAATTGCACCTGGGACAAATCTGTACCAGCGGCTTGCAATACTTGCACTGCCTTGTCTAACATGGGCTTTAAGCTTGGACCTAGATCTTGGGGGTGAGTTAAAAACGTCGAAATACCGGGTTGGACCGTATTATGAGTTGGGGTCAGATCCTTGATATCTGCCAACTGAGTAGGTGTAGTTGTGGTTTCTTCAAAAATATGTAGTCTAGAGCCAGAGCTGCCAGCATCAACAACGATAATAAAGCGTTTAGCAGGATCGGCTGCATATACGGCAGGACCAATATAAAACAAAAAGCTTAATAGGCATAGACTAAACAGTTTCCGCATAAGTTAGAGTACTCCAGGTTGAAAATTAAAGCTGTAAGTATAGCAGATAAGGTGTTGAAGGGTAAGAACAAGCTAAGGAATACGAGTAAAGAGGAAACGAGTAGCGTAGAAGAACCAAGTAAAGGAAAAGCGAGCGGCATAAATAAAGAGCCTGGCAATGACCTACTTTCACATGGCAAAGCCACACTATCATCGGCGCAGAGCGGTTTCACTTCTGAGTTCGAAATGGAATCAGGTGGTACCCGCAC